>WNGO01000150.1_pt1 | contig 43026 bp, 38 predicted proteins | sample 5400511 | NCBI WGS metagenome assembly WNGO01 (sample SAMN13153380, study PRJNA577476) | soil metagenome | isolation source: 20 cm soil or saprolite under Garry oak tree replicate 2 | place: USA:California | collected 2016-06-15 | reverse complement strand
TGATTCCGCAGAACATCGCCACCTTCCGCCGCCAGCTGCGGCGCTTCGGCGGGATGTACGACTGGCGGCACGAGCTCTCGACCACGGATCCAGACTACTACCAGTGGACGCAGTGGATCTTCATCCAGCTGTTCAACGCTGGACTGGCCTACAAGAAGCGCGCGGCCGTGAACTGGTGTCCCAAGGACAAGACCGTGCTCGCCAACGAGCAGGTCATCGACGGCCGCTGCGAGCGCTGCGACACCCCGGTCGAGCAACGCTTCTTGGACCAGTGGTTCTTTCGGATCACGAACTATGCCGAACGGCTCCTCGAGAACCTCGACAACCTCGACTGGTCTTCCTCCACCGTCCTCCTGCAGAAGAACTGGATCGGCCGCAGTGAGGGAGCGGAGCTCATCTTCGAGACGCCCAGCGGACGCAAGATCACCGTCTTCACCACCCGGCCCGACACGGTGTTCGGCGCGACATACCTGGTGCTCGCCCCGGAACACCCCCTGGTGGACGAGCTGACGGCCATCGAGCGGAAGATGGCCGTCAAGACGTATCAGCGGGGGGTCCAGTCCAAGGACGTGGTGTCGCGCCGCGTCGGCGACAAGACCAAGACGGGCGTGTTCATCGGCTCCTATGCCAGGAATCCGGCGACCGGTGAGGCGATTCCGATCTGGATCGCCGACTACGTGCTCATGGAGTACGGCACCGGCGCGATCATGGCGGTTCCGGCGCACGACAAGCGCGACTTCGAGTTCGCCACGCAGTTCAAGCTTCCCATCCAGCAGGTCGTGGCGGTGGAAGGCGAGTCGTTGCCCATCGTGTCGGACGACGGTGTGCTCATGAATTCGGGCGCGTTTGACGGCATGCCGTGTGTCGAGGGAACGCGGAAGATCGTGGCCTGGCTCGCCGGGCGCGGGCTGGCGACGGCGCGCGTGCAGTACCGGCTGCACGACTGGTGCATCTCGCGCCAGCGCTACTGGGGCCCGCCCATCCCGATCATCTACTGCGAAAAGTGCGGCGTCGTCCCGGTACCCGAGAAGGATCTGCCCGTCGAGCTCCCGTTGATCGACGACTTTCGGCCCGATGACACCGGCGTGAGCCCGCTCGCGCGGCACGAGGAATGGTACTTCGTGAAATGCCCGCAGTGCGGCGGCCGGGCGCGGCGGGAAACCGACGTCTCGGACACGTTCCTCGATTCAGCGTGGTATCACCTGCGCTATCCGTCCACCGAGTTCGCTGACCGGCCGTTCGACCCGGCCCGCACCAAGAAATGGCTCCCGGTCTCGAGCTACATCGGCGGCAACGAGCACGCCGTGCTGCATCTCTTGTACGCGCGGTTCATTAACCTCGTGCTGCTCGATCTCGGGCATGTCGCCTTCGAAGCGCCGTACTCCAAGTTCCGGGCCCACGGTCTGATCATCAAAGACGGCGCCAAGATGTCGAAGTCGCGCGGTAACGTCGTCGTGCCCGACACCTACATCCAGCAATGGGGCGCCGACACCCTCCGCATGTACCTCATGTTCCTCGGCCCCTTCCAGGAGGGGGGCGATTTCCGCGACGAGGGCATCATCGGCATCCGACGGTTTCTCGAGAAGGTCTGGGCCTTGGTGCACGAGGCGGCGGCGAAGGGTGGCGAAGGGGCGGCGGGGGCGGCAGAGGCCGTGAAACAGAAGCTGCACCGCACGATCCGCAAGGTGACGGCGGACACCGAGGCGCTACAGTACAACACCGCCATTGCCGCGATGATGGAGTACGTGAATGAACTGCGGGAGCAGGGAGCGGGGAGCAGGGAGCTGATCGAACCCCTCGTGATGATGTTGGCGCCGTATGCGCCGCACATTGCCGAAGAGATGTGGGGGCTCCTTGGCGGCAAGGAGTCCGTGTTCCAGGCCCGCTGGCCCGCCTACGACGAGCGCCTGGCCTCCACCGGTGACGTCGAGATCGCCATCCAGGTGAACGGCAAGCTGCGCTCGCGGCTCACCGTGCCGCGCGGCATGGCCGAGAAGGATGTGCTCGCGCGCGTGCTGGCCGATGAGGCGGTGAAGAAGTTTGTCGACGGGCAAAAAGTGAAGAAAGTGATCTACGTGCAGGACCGGCTGGTCAATCTGGTCGTTTAAAGCACCTTCGCGATCAGGTCGCCGACGAAGTAGCCCACCGCCGCGACCCCGACTCCGATGACGAACATGTCGATGCCGCTGCGGATCACGCCGCGGCCGGTAAAGAAGCTCCGTGCCGCGCCCACGGCGAAGTGCGACAGCATCGCGATCGTGAACGCGGTCCAGATGGCGGCGCGACCCTGGAGCAGCAGAAACGGCGCGACGGGAATGAAGGCGCCGACCGCGGTCGCGACTCCGGTGATCCACCCCTCGCGAAACGGGGTCGCGTGCGCCTCGCCGATCTTCAGCTCCTCGCGCACCTGCTCGCCCAGGGCGCGCACCGGATCGCGCATCACTTCCTCCGCTATGCGCCGCGCCGTCCGGGGATCCACGCCTTTCGCCTCGTACTGCAGGGCGAGCTCGTCCTCCTCCACGTCCGGCATCAGGCGAATCTCTTCCTTCTCCATCGCGATCTCGTGTTCCCACACCTCCTGCTCGCTCTTCGCCGCCAGATAACCGGACGATCCCATCGACAGCGCGTCCGCGATCATCCCCGCGACGCCCGAGATCATGATCACGTGCGGCTGGACCGCTGCCCCGATCACGCCGGCGACGAGACCGAAGTTCGCCGTCAGCCCGTCATTGAAGCCGTACACGACGTTGCGCAGGAATCCGCCCGACCCCGTCTTGTGCCACGGCTCGCTGCTCGTGCCCGTGAGGTCGGCGAGCGTCCCGGCGTGTGCCGCCGACTCCTTGGCGAGCTGCAGCGAGACCTGCTGCGCATCAGCGAGGCTCGATTCCCGGTGCAGGTTGAGGTAGCCTTTCACCTCCTGCCCCTCTTCGCGCAGCAGCATCGGCAGCAGATAGCGAGTCCCGAACCGTCGCCCAAACCACGCTCGCAGGCGGGCGTTCACGGACGGGTGGGCGTGCTCAACGGTATGACCGTGCTCGGCGAGCAGCTTGCTCCACATCTGCACGTGGCGCTCCTCGACGCCGGCGAGCTTGATGTAGACGTCCTTCCTGTGTGGATCCGGTTCCTGCCCGGCGAGGGCGAGATAGAGGTAGGCGGCGTCGGCTTCATCCTGCCAGTGATGGAGCCATTCCTTCACGTCGGCGGCGGGCATGCGGCAAGCTACTACCCGTCAACGCCTTAAGGAATCCCGCGACGTTCTTAACCGTAGTAGCATCATACCTTTCGGACATGACCGTGGCCTTCGCCGTTCCGGACGTCCTCGTCGCCCGCGCGCAAGCCGGAGATGAAGCAGCCCTCGAAGCCCTGTTCCGGGCCTTCGAGACGCCGGTCTACAACCTGGTGCGGCGGATGATGCGGCGGCCGGAAGACGCGGAAGACGTGGTGCAGGAGACGTTTCTCGAAGTGGTGCGCAACATCAAGCAGTATCGCGGTGAAGGCCACCTGTGGGGCTGGGTTCGCCGTATCGCCTCGACCAAAGCGCTGATGCGCATTCGCCGCGATCAGGTGCGCACGACGGAAAGTCTGGACGAAGAGCCGGGCAAGCCGGGGATGCACGTCGGCGCCAACATCGATCTCGAGCGTGCGTTCGAGCGGCTCTCCGAGACGTCACGCGCGGTGGTGTGGTTGCACGACGTCGAGGGATACACGCACGAGGAGATCGCGGAGCAGATGGGGAAGACGGTGAGCTTTTCGAAGTCGCAGCTGGCGCGCGCCCATGCGCGTCTGCGGCGCATGCTGGATGAAGGAGCGAACGCATGATGCATTGCACGATGGAAGATCTGGGAGCGTTGCAGGCAGGTGAGGCGTCGGTGTGGGCGCGCCGGCACATCACCACGTGCGCGACGTGTCAGGCCGAGCTGGAAGCCCTCTACCAGCGCATCGCACAGCTCAAGGCGCTGCCGGCGTTGCGGCCGCCGCGGGACGGCTGGCCGGCAATTCAGGCGGTCATTCGGGCCGAGCGGTCCCGGAAACGGCGGACGTGGGGCGCCTGGACCGGCAGTCTCGCGCTCGCCGCGACGCTGGCGGGCATCCTGCTGGTACAGCCGAAGGGTGGGGAACGCGGCCGGCTCTACGCCGAGCTGAGCCAGGCGAAGCAGCAATCGGCGACACTCGAAGACTCCCTGCAGCAATACGACATCGACGGCCGTGTGCTCAGCGGACACGCGGCGGCCCTGGTGGCGGAGCTGGAAGACCGCATTTCCGCGATCGACGGCAGCCTGACGCAGCGGCAGCAAAGTGTGCAGGACGCCCAACTGGTGAAACTTTGGCAAGAGCGGGTCGGCCTGATGCGGGAGTTGGTGAACGCCCGCGCCACGCGCGCCCGCTACGTCGGGCTCTAAGGCCCTGGAGGGGAGCAATACATGATTCGTAACATGACGATGGCAGCGCTTGCCGTCTGTTTGCTGTGGCCCGCGGCGTCCGCGACCCAGGAGTCACCGCGCACGCGGACACGACCGCGCGTCCGAGTGGGGACGAGGAACGGGCCGTTCGGCGTATATACGTTCAACGACAACCGCGGCCGCATTGGTGTGATCGTGGATACCCGAGCCAACGCGGCCGGCGATAAAGTCGGCGCACGGATCGACGGCGTTACGCCGAGCGGGCCGGCGGAGAAGGCGGGACTCAAGGTGGGTGATGTGATCACCCGCTTCAACGGCACCGCGCTGGGCGGCGTGAAGGCAGAGAGTGATGACGAGGACGCATCCGGCCCCGGTATGAAGTTGATCGCTCTGGCGCGGGAGCTGGAGCCCGGGGACACAGTCCAGATCGAGTACCGCCGCGGCAACGACGCTCGCAAAGCGACGATCGTGGCCGAAGACCTCGAGTTTGGCGGCCGGATCGAGATGGGTGGCGACTTGGCGGGCCCGATGGAGGGGATGAAGGGACTGTTGCCGGGGGGTGGGGGAGAACCGGGAGCGTTTGCGTGGGCCTTCGGATCGCCGTGGGGCGGCATCGAGATGGTGAAGCTCAATCCCGACCTCGGCGACTACTTCGGGACGCGCGAAGGCGTGCTCGTGGTCAGGGCTCCGGAGGATTCCACGCTCGCCCTGAAGGGCGGCGACGTGATCCTCACGATCGGCGGCCGCAAGCCGACGTCACCAGAACAGGCGATGCGGATTCTGCGCTCCTACGATGAAGGGGAGACGGTGACGCTCGACGTGCTGCGGAAGCAGAAGCACGTCAACGTGACGTGGAAGGTGCCGTCGAATGAGGAACGGCACTTCCGGATGATGCCGCGGATGCGCGAGGAACCCAGCCGGTTCCGCGTGGCGCCGAAGCTCAGAATCCGCGATGTGATTCGGACGCGGGCGATCTGACGAAGTTACGTAGGGGCGCAGCATGCTGCGCCCCTACATGTTTTATCGATTCGGCCCTATCAAGATTGCGTTCGTCACCAACTTTGCAGGCCCACGCCAGAACGCCCTGAACAACGGATCGCTGAGAAACAGCACCACCCGCCCTGAGCCTTGATTCTCGACGGCTGCCCACGTCGTCCCTTTCAGCAGCCGCGCGGTGTTGTCCGGCCACGTGAATCCGGAAAGCACCAACGAATCCACAGGGTCGGTGAAGGTCGCCGCATTGGCACCGCCTTTGGATGGCTTCCAGAACGTGTCGCCATCGATGAAGACGGGCAGGCGGTTGCGCTCGTAGCCGGCGGTCAGCCATTGCGTGGTGTCGAGCATGGCGCGGAAGATCGCGCCGGGAATCCACTCAGGCCGGTTCTTGGGAGGCGCGGTGCTCGAGATCAAGGCCGGCTCGTCGCCCGGGGCGGTGGTGTCGGCCTTGGCGCCGCTATCGGACGCGACACTGGCGATGCTCGAGAGCTGAAGGTCCTTGTTCGCCGCGAGGTCACCGGCGCCTCCGTACGCGATCAGCACGCCACCGGAACGCACCCACGCCTTCAGCTTTTCGACACCGCCATCGCCCAGCTCGCGACGCATCCGTCCGCCGTTGCCGTCCGGGATGATGAGCACGTTGAAGCTCTGGAGATCGTCCATCTGCCCGATGGCGCGCAGCGGCACAGGCGTGAACGGCGCATGCAACTCGCGCGCGAGGAAGTTCCACAGCCAGCCGTAGCTCGTTTCGGAGATCCCCTCGCCCGCAGCGACCAGAATCGTGGGCGCGTGCAGCGCCACCACGTCGCCGGACCCGATCCCGATGTCGCCGGTGTCGGGGAACGCGGTCTGCACCGGCGCGACGGGCACCCCCAGAGACGGGGCGAGGGCGGCGATCCGCTCGTGCAACGCGGCGCTGTTGCGCTGCGGCCGGGCGACGAAGGTGCCGCGCGGATAGGTGCGGCCATCGGCGCGGAGCGGACGCATCGCGACGGCGAGCCGGAATCCCTCTGCCTCGAGCGCCACCGCCAACCGGGCGGCGCCGGGGCGGTCGTTGGGGAACACATAGGCGCTCGCCGCGCGCGTGGGCGCGGGAGGCGGTGGCAGGACCGTATCGGTAACGGCGTCCCCTCCGCCGGCGCCGGCGTCTTCGGTCCAATACGCATCGAGATTGAATGACAGCGGCAGCGACCAGGCGGTGATGTCGTAGAAGCCGTACTCCTCTTTGTCGGCATCCTCCCCGCGCCGCCGGTTGCGGTGGAACTTGGCGAGCTCGCGCTCGACGAACGTGCGCTGCAGCTCGGCTTCCGGTTCGAGCATCGCCTTGGCGATGCGGCGCTGCGGTTGGTTGAGATCGATGACGTAGCTGCCGGCCGGGAAGGTCCGCGCCGCCGCTGCGCTGCGGGCGCTGATGTATGGGTGCGCCGCACGTGACGCGAGCGGCTGGCGGAGCCGCGTGACCTCGATGCCGTTGCGGAGCAACAATCCGACGACGTGCGCCGCCGACTGGGGATCGTTGCCGGGAACGATGACGACGCGTTTCAGCCGATCGGTCGCAGCTTCCGCCAGCGCGGAACGACGGAAGTCATAGTAGTCCTGCAACCGGCTCTGCCGGTTCTTCGCCGTCGTCTCGAGCGTCGCGAGCGAGGCGACGAAGTGGTGTGCGATGCCGTCGCGGAAGGTCGTGATGCTGCCGTCGTCACGGCGCTTGCGGAATTCGGGCCCGCCGTCGGTTTCGTACGTCATCCCGGTCGCGCCCTGGAACGTCGCCCACTCATCCCAGTAGCCGACGTAGAAGAAGTCGAAGACGCCGCGCACGAAATATTGCCAGCCATAGCGGTCGAACGCCGCAGCGTTGCCGCGCCCGTACGTCTCGAACCACTTCGTCGTCTGCGCGGGCAGGTTCATGTTGACGGCTTGGGCAACGGGCGGAAAGAAGAAGTTCGGCGTCGTCGAGTGGTGGTCCACGAAGACTTGCGGCCGCCACCGCAGCACCCCGTCCATCATGGCGCGCACTTCCGGCTGGCTTTGGGCGAGCAGGTCGCGGTTCATGTCGAAGCGGTAGTGGCTGTAGCGTCCCGTGATGCTCCAGGGCTCGTTCTGTTCGAACGCCCACGGGTGGTCCGCGCCCACGCCGACGGAGTTGTACCAGGCGGCGAAACGCTCGTGACCATCGGGATTCGCCGATGGGTTGAGGACGACGACCACCGACTTCAGGATCTCGAGGGTCTGCGGCTCGTCGGAGGCAGCGAGTTGGTAGGCCACCTGCATGGCGGCTTCGAATCCCGCCGGTTCGTCGCCGTGGACCGAGTATTGGAACACCGCTACGGCCGGGCTCTGCGCCGCGATCGCGGCCGCCTGCGCCGCCGAGGTTTTGCGCGGATCGGCCAGCTCCGCCAGGCCGGCGCGAATCTGATCGAGCTTCGCGAGGTTCGTGGGATCGGAAATGATCAGCGCCCGAATGGGCCGGTACTCGGTCGTGCGTCCCCACGTCTCGATGCGGACGCGGTCGCTCGCGGTGGCGACCAAGGTGTCGAGATAGTGTTGCATCACTGCGTACATCGTGTGTTGGTCGCCGGCCGGGTAGCCGGTGATCGCCTCGGGGCGGGGCACGGCCGGTCGGTAGGGTCCGCGGGAGTAAAAGTCGAACGGTTCCTGGGCGGCGAGCGGGGACACCAAGACGATCAGAAGGCACAGAACGGGGCGCATGGTATTCCGGATTCGAGTGCGAAATATCGGTAGGGGCGCAGCATGCTGCGCCCCCTACAAAACCAACGGAACATTTTCGACGATTTACGCGCGGCGTCGTGCCGCGGGCAATGCCTGATCGAAAGAAGCGAACTCGAAGGGCTTGGGGACGCAAGGCCGACCCGTGCCGTCCAGGAAGCGGCGCATCTGCTCGTTGACCAGGTCGCCCGTCGTGAAGATGACGCGCTCGGCGTGCACCGGATCGTCGCTGCGGAGCCGCTCGAACAGCTGCTCGCCGGACAGGTCGGGCATGCGCATGTCGACGATGACGGCGTCGTATTTCGACGCCTTCAGGCGCGTGAGCGCATCCTCGCCGCTCGCCGTCGTTTCGACCTCGTGCCCCCGGCCCGCGAGGTAGCGCTGCAGCGACACCCGCACCGATGCCTCATCGTCGACGACCAGCACGCGCAGGCGATCGCTGGCCTGGGCTGGCACCTGCGCGACGGACGCATGTTCGCCGGAGGCACGAGGCTCTGTCACCGGCACCTCGACGACAAAGCGGGCGCCCGTCTGCTGTGCGTTCTCCGCCCAGATCCGTCCTTCGTGCTCGCGCACGATGCCGAGCGAAATCGACAGGCCCAGGCCCGTGCCCGAGCCGGTCGGCTTGGTGGTGAAGAAGGGATTGAAGATGCGCTCGATGAGGTTCGGTGGAATTCCGGCGCCGGTGTCTTCGATCTCGATGCGAATCGCGTCCGCGGTGCGGCGCGTGCGCACGGTCAGGCGATGATGGTGCTGCCCCTCGCGCTGCTCCATCGCCTGCTCGGCATTGGTGATCAGGTTCAGGAAGACCTGCTGCAGCTGGTGCGCGTCCGCCATCGTGTCCGGCAGCGACTCGTCGTATTCGCGGCGCACGTCGATGCCGCGGACCCGCAGCTCATAGGCCCGCAGCTCGAGTGTGTCATCGAGGACCTGGTTGATCGCCGTCAGCACCTTTTCCGCTTTGTGCTGGCGCGCAAAGGTCAGCAGGTTCTGCACGATGCGGCTGGCGCGGCGGGCTTCACTGTAGATCGTCTCCGCGGCGGTGCGCTGGTCAGGCGGGAACTTCTTCTCCGCGAGCAACAGCTGGGCGAACGCCGAGATACCGGCCAGCGGGTTGTTGAGCTCATGCGCGACACCGGAAACGAGCTGCCCGATCGCCGACATCTTCTCCGACTGGATGAGCTGCTCCTGCAGCATCTTCTGGTCGGTGACGTCACGAATGAGGCAGAGGACCTCTTCGTCCTTCTGCGGCGTGGAGTACGTGATCGAGATGGTGCGCACCTCGCCGTCCTTGCGATAAAACTGCGACTCGAACAGCCCCGTCTCGCCCGCGAGCGCCTGCTGGAAGTGCCCGAGCGCTTTGGGAAGGTCGTCGTCGGGGAGCATCGGCGCGAACCACTGCCCCACGAGCTCCTCGCGCTTGTAGCCGGAAATGTTTTCAGCGGCGTGGTTGACCGTGGTGAAGCGGCCGTTCGCGTCCAGCGTGACGATCGCATCGGACGCGGACTCCACCAGATGGCGGTAGCGCGCCTCGGAGCGGGCCAGCGTGTCCTGCGCGCGCTTGGGCTCCGTGATATCGCGGAGGGTGGCGACCGTTCCGATGAGGTCGCCGTCCACGCGAAACGGGCCGCTCGAGACCGCGACGTCCCGCTCTTCGCCCGTTTGGTGATTGACGATGCGTGTTTCGTAGCGCTGTGGGTCGCCGGCGAGAACCTTGTCTTCGCGCGCGGCGACGTGGGCCCGCTCTCCCGGCGCTACATGATCTGCGATCGCCTGTCCGACGATCGCGCCGATCTCCCAACCCAGCAACTCCGCACCGGCCTCGTTCGTCGCCAGCACCCGGCGGTCGGTCCCGGTCACCACCACGGCGTCGGGCAGGGCTGCAACGACGTCGGCCGCCGCCTGTAACAGGTCCAGCCGCGGACGCTTGCCCGTGGCGGTCGCCCCGGTGCCCCGGGCCGGCGAGATCCGACGCACTTTACTCACGCGTGATAGGACGCCTCCATCGAGACCTTCATCAGCTTGAGGCTTTCGAGGGCTGACTGCGTGACCTGGTCCGGGCTATCACTGCCGCGCTTCACACAATCCTTGATGATTTCGAGTGCATGAATGGGATGCTCGTCGTCGTACTTAGCGTGCTCTTCGAGCCACCAACGGCCGCGCGGGCCGATTTTCTCGTTCTTGGCGAGCCCCCGCAGTGCCTTTTCCGAAATTTTCTGGGCGACCCCCTCCACGGCGTAATTCGTCGCCGAGACGGCCTGCCCGAATTCCGCATTCCGGCACATGTCGGTCAAGTATGCATGGAATTTCTTGACCTCGGGGATCATCGGCTCCGGCTCCTGGAACCGCTTCTTGTGCACGTTGAACCCGTCTCCCATGGCCCGCCACATCGCGTCGTGCCGCCGCTCGACCCGAATGTTGTCGGTGAAGAACTCCCGTCCCATCGCGGGTGAGCGGTCCAGCAGCATCTGCAGCCACTGCGGGAAGTCACGGATGATGGGATAGAAGGCGACCAGGAAATCCTGGATCCGGCCGTCCACGAGCTGATTCTCCGAGGCGTCGATGATGACCGGCGTATCGAGAATGGCCTGACGGCTGGGTTCCAGCGTGGTATCGAGGTCCGCAACCCAGAACGGGTGCGGGGTCACTTGCACTGCCATTGCTGCTCCTCTCCTGGGCGCGGGCGTGGGGAACTAGGGTCCAAGCGTGGCTGCAATGTACAGGCGGGCGTCGAACGTGCAAGCTCAAGTCCGATGGTGACTTGGCGCACATCCCAAAAATCACGGGCTTGACACGATATATCGTACAAGAATATCGTGACGTAACATCTAACGAGAGGCGCTGATGGGCGGGAAGTTCGGCTGGGACGGGTTCGCGTTCGGGCCGCGAGCGTGGGGTTTTCGCGGCGGTCCGAGAGGCGCTCGACGCCGCCAGTGGTTTGGCTCGGGTGATATGAAGTACGTGATCCTGAAGCTGTTGCGGGACAAGCCACGTCATGGGTACGAAGTCATGAAAGACCTGGAGGAGCGGATGCATGGGTGTTACTCCCCCTCGCCCGGCACCGTCTATCCGACACTGCAGTGGCTCGAGGACGAGGGTCTCGTCGTCGCGCGCGAGGTGGAAGGCAAGAAGGTCTACGAAATCACCGACACAGGACGGGCATTCTTGGACGAACACAAAGACGTCGTCGAAGACATCTTCGATCGTGTGACCGAGACCGTCGAGCGCACCGTGGGGGGCTCGATGGTGGAAGTGAACCGGGCGCTGGGCCAGCTCGTGAAGGCGGTGTACCGCACCGGCTGGAAGGCCGAGAGTGATGCCGCGCGCAAGCACGTCGCGGAGGCCCTCGCCAAGGCTACGGCGGAGATTGAGGCGTTAGCAACAAGTCCTGAAAATCGAAGCTGAAATCCGTCAGCGCCACCAGATCCACATCGTACCCTGGGGACAGGTCCCCAGGGTTTCCCAGCCGTCTCTGCGCGGGGGATACGCATTCCCAAACGAGTGAAGCGGCACGTCAGGCATGGGTGCCAGCCGCGTGCCCGGCGCAGCGCGGTAGATTTCGATCGCTTCGATATCCTCCGCGTAGAACCGATTCAGCGGCCAGAAGGTCTCTCGGCCATCGACGAACACACGGTAACGCCCAAGCTCTTCGATACTGTAGGCTTTCCTCGCCAGCGAGGGCGCTTGCAACAGCGCGTCCATCAGCTTGACGCGCCCCTCCTCGGCAAGCTCTTCGCGCGTCACAAGGACGGATCTCGAGCCTCCCCCGCAGCGCCGCTGTCGCGCGCCGCTCTCACTCAGCGCCCACTCCAGAACGCTGCCGGAGTAGCCGCTGGCCGCTGATGCCTTGCGCATGCTCATGTTCGTCGGCAAGGGGATGAGAATGACGGCCAATTCCTGGGACTGGCTCGCCGGAATCGTTACCGAGCGGCGCACCGCATAGTAGCCGGGGTGCCGGATCCGGACCATGTAACTCCCAGACTGAAGCTGTGACACTCCGAACGCACCGCTGCGGTCCGTCTTCGTTTTGCCGCTGCCTAACACGTCGACGTCGGCATCCGGTAGTGGCTGATTCGCGAGGCTCGAGACCGTGCCGAACAGGCCGGTGCGGCGAGCGCTCACCACCAGCGGATTGAGCGTCACGGCGATGGGCGTCAAGACCACCTGCAGCGTCGCCGGTTCTGCATCGATGACCAGGGTCATCTCCAGGCGATTGTAGCCCACGCGTCGAAACAGGAGCCGTTGCTCCCCGCTCTCGACATTCTGAAGCGTGAATTCCCCGTGTTCGTCGCTGCGCGCGATGCGGCTTTCGAGCAGCGCGATGACCTCGACGTGCTCGATCGGCGATCCGGCCGTATCCCGAACCACGCCGCGGATGGTGTACACGGGGTTCTGCGAGATCAGCAGGACTGCCAGGAGTGGGGGCATATACCCTCGTGCTGCCTTCTACACGCCCGTACGCCGGGAGATTCTAGGTGTGGCGCTCTCGCAGCTCTTCGAGGGCCCGTCTGACGTACACGCGCGTCATCTGTTTCCGCCATGAGAGATCAAAATCGGTGTTATCCATCGGCTTGGAGGGACGGTAGGCGGCTTCAGCGGCGGCGCCAATCGACTCGTCGGACAACCGATTGCCCTTGAGAATCGCGCCGGCTTCGAGAACTTCCTGCGGGTAACTCGCCACGCCGCCGAGCACGATGCGGGCATCGGCGACGGTCTTGCCCTTCCACTGTATCCATGCGGCAACGCCGAGCACCGGGAAGTCGAACGAGCCGCGCCGCCGCAGTTTGTGGTAGACGGCATCCCAGCCGTCGGGAGCCGGCAGACGCACGTCGACGAGGATTTCATCCGGCTGCTTGGTGAGATAATTGATCCCGTCGTTGTCATAGAACCGCCCCGCCGGCACGATGCGCTCGCCCTGTGGCCCGACCAGCCGGTACTCCGCCCCGATCGCCACCATGACCGGTGCGACGTCGGACGAGCTGACCGCCCAGCAACGGGGCGAGGACGGCGCGACCCAGCAGATGTGGCCGTCCTTCTTCATGCAGAAGTCGATCGACTTCCGCCACTCATAACTCTGGTTGTAGTAATTGCAGCGCGTATCGAGGCAGAGATTGCCGCCGAGGGTGCCCATGTTTCTGAGCAACGGAGTCGATACAAGGCGAGCGGCGGTGGCGACTGCTGACTGCGAACGTTGGAAGGTTGGAAGGTTGGAAAGTTTGCTCAGCGTCACACATGTTCCAACCTTCCAACCTTCCAACCTTCTCAACTCATCTATCCCCATCAACGAAATGACCGTCTTCGGCTCCTGATGCCGCCGCTTCATGTTCGGATACAGGTCCGTGCCGCCCGCCACGAACATGCCCTCGGGGCCGGCGTCGCCCTTCATGCGCAGGGCTTCGGCCAACGTCTTGGGTTGGAGATACCTGAACGACGGGAGCCGCAGCATAAATGGACCTTACGCTGCGGCTCCCCTTGCGTCCAGACTCTAGTGCTCGTCTCGGCGCGCCAGGCCGATGCCGCGGACGGCTTCGGCCAGTCGCACAAACTCGGCGCGGTAGCCGTCCGGATCGCTGCCGCGGGCGTCACGCGCAGCGGCGATCACATGACCCAAATCGGCCTTGCCGCGGAAGTCGGAATTCCGGAGTAACAAGCCGAACTCGGCGACTGCCGCCTGAAACTGGAAGTCCGTCGACGGCGACTGTCCCGCTGTGGCCATGACCGGCTGACTCAGCAGCCGGCTGACGTCACCGTCGGGCTGCTTGTAGCGCACTTTGACGAACAGCAGCTCGGGACCGGCGGCGCTGCTCTCCTGCGTGCTGCGCCGCTGATAGCGCAAGGAATCGGGCATGCGGATCGTCACGTCCGTGTTTACGCCGACCGGCACGACTTCGTACAACGCCGTCACCGAATGTCCCGAGCCGACCTCGCCGGCGTCCTTCTTGTCGTCGGTGAAGTCCTCGTTGCGCAGCAGCCGGTTCTCGTACCCGATCAAACGGTAGGCCCGCACGCGCGCCGGATTCCATTCGACCTGGATCTTCACATCCTTTGCGACGGTGTAGAGTGTGCCGCCGAGCTCGTGCACCAGGACCTTCTGTGCCTCGGTGATGGTGTCGAGGTAGGCGTAGTTGCCGTTGCCCTTGTCGGCGAGCTTCTCCATCTTGGCCGCCTGCAGATTGCCCTCGCCCACGCCCAGCACGGTGAGAAACACGCCGGTGCGGCGCTTTTCCTCGATCAGCTGGATCATCTCCGCGTCGCTCGAGGGACCGACGTTGAAGTCGCCATCGGTCGCGAGAATGACGCGGTTGTTGCCGCCGCGAATGAAGTTGGCGACCGCTTCGTCGTACGCGCGGCGAATCCCCTCGCCGCCCGCCGTGCTCCCGCCCGCCTCCAAGCGGTCGATCGCGTCCAGGATCTTGTCCTTCTGGTCTCCCGGTGTGGACGGCAGGACGAGGCCCGCCGAGCCGGCGTATACGACCATCGCAACACGATCCTTGGCACGGAGCTGATTGACGAGCAGCCGCATCGCCGCTTTCACGAGGGGCAGCTTGTTCAGCGGCATCATCGAGCCTGAGACGTCGAGCAGGAACACGAAGTTCGACGCGGGGAGATTCTCGACCTTCATGCGCCGTGCCTGCAGGCCGATGCGCACCAGCTGGTGTTGCGGCTTCCAGGGCGCCGGTGCGACCTCGGTATGGATGGCGAGTGGGTCGTCGCCGTCGGGGTCGGCGTAGTCGTAGGGGAAGTAATTGACCAGCTCTTCGATGCGCACCGCATCGCGTGGCGGCAGCTGGCCGTCCTGCATGATGAAGCGCCGCATGTTGCTGTAGGAGGCGCGATCGACGTCGATCGAAAACGTGGACAGGGGATCCGCGGCGACCGCGATGAACGGATTCTCGACGATTTCGTCGTATTGCTCGCGGTTACCGGGCTGGCGCTGGTAGCGCCATGCTTCCGTGCTGTCGAACCGCACGCCGTGACCATCGACGACGTACGCGTCGCGTGCCCCCTGGGCCTGGAACATCATCGTCGCTCCGGCTACCTGCCGTGCTATGGGAGCGGACGCCGTGCCCGTCACAATCACTTCCTGCAGCTGGAGCACACTCATCTCCAGGCGGAAATCAACCGTCGCCGTCGCATTCGCCGTGACGCGGATGCCGGACTTCTGTTTGGTTTTGTAGCCAATGAACCGGGCGACCACCGTGTGTTTTCCAACGGGAACGTTCGGGATCGAGTAGGAACCGTCCTGCTTTACAATCGCCGCAAACGCGGTTCCCACGACAATCACACTGGCGTTTGGAATCGGCGCCCCGCTGACGCTGTCTCGTACATGACCGGAGATGGTTCCGGTTTCGACGATCGCTAAGGGTCGTGATGCGGCGAGCAGGCCAACGAGTACAACGAGGAAACGAACGGGATGCAGAGCCATGGCCTCTCCTGGTGGCGGTGTCCAGGAGAGACGCTCAGACCCTTGCGGGCGACACAGCCTTTCCGTCTCCACCTTCCCAGGGGGTGGGGACGCGCGTCGGCTCGGGCCACGCGATTTCCGGGAAGTGGTCCGGACCGTAGCGTCCGGGCTCGCCTTTCTCCTTCCTTCTCAATGCTTTGAGCACCTTTTCCGGCGTGATGGGGATCTCGTCGACCCGCACGCCGACCGCGTCGTAGACGGCGTTGGCGATCGCCGGCATCACCGGCAGCAGCGGCCCCTGGCCGACCTCCTTCGCGCCGAACGGGCCGTTCGGGTCGGGATCCTCGATCAGATAGGTGACGACGTCGCACATCTCGAGCGTCGTGGGACTCTTGTACTCGAGCAGGGAAGGAATCTTGTGGACCACTTTGAGGTCACCGCGATACGCCATCTCCTCCATCAACGCTTCGCCCAAGCCCATGTAGATCGAGCCTTCCACCTGTCCGATCACCGACGCGGTGTTGATCGACCGGCCGACGTCGTGCGCGATCCAGATCGTCGGCACGCGCACGATCCCGGTCTCGGGATCGACGTCCACCTCGGCGACGCAGGCGCTGTAGGAATACGCCGGCGATGGTCCGACTCCGGCGCCGCGGTATTTCGCCGCGCTCTGGGGCGGCGTGTACGAGCCGACGGTGCCGACCGTTCCTTCCGCGGCCTCGGCCCACTGCACCGCTTCGGCGAATGACATGCCCTTCTTACGATCCTTGCTGTCGAACACGCGGCCGTCGGCGAACGTGAGCCGCTCGCTCGGGACCTCGAGCTTCCTGGCGGCATGCACGGCCAGGATCTGGCGCGCCCGCTCGGCGGCTTGCAGCGCCGCATTGCCGCTCATCAAGGTGACGCGACTCGAATAACTGCCCAGATCGACCGGGGTGAGATCGGTGTCGGCCGTGACGACGGCGATGTCGAAGGGATCGACGCCGAGCACTTCCGCGACGATGTAGGCGAGGATCGAGTCCGATCCCTGGCCGATTTCCGTCGAGCCACAGAACACGGTGACGCCACCACCGCGGTCGCACTTCAGCTGCACGCCGGAGTGGGGCATGTTGTTCCAGTAGATCGGGAGACCCGCGCCCGAGATGTAGCTCGAGCACGCCAGCCCGACCCCACGCCCGCGCGGCAGCTTGCGGAATTTCTTCTTCCACCCCGACCCTTCGACCACCTTCGCGATGCACTGGCCCAGCCCCATCGAGCCGACGCGCAGGTAGTTCGCGGTCAGCGAGTTCGCCGGTACGAGCGTCCTGAGACGCAGCTCGGCGGGATCGAGCTGGAGCGCTTCGGCGATCTTGTCGATGTGTACTTCGAGCGCGAAGCGTGGCTGCGGCGTGCCGTGCCCGCGCTTGGGGCCGCACGGCGCCTTGTTCGTGAACGCGCGCGCACCCTGGAAGTGATAGCGCGGCACGTGATAGGTGACGGTCTGCAGCGCGCCCGTGTAGTAGGTGCTGGCGACGCCGTAGGAGCCGTAGGCGCCGCCATCCAGCAGCGACCGGAAGTGCATCCCGGTGATCGCGCCGTCGCGCTTCACGCCCGTCTTCACCCACATCAACGTCGGATGGCGGCCGCGATGGCAGTAGAAGACCTCTTCGCGCGTCAGCGTGATCTTCACCGGGCGCCCCGTCAGCATCGCGAACTTGGCGACCGCAATCTCATGATTGAAGGGATCGCTCTTGCCACCGAAGCCGCCGCCGTTCGGCGTCGCGATGACGCGAATCCGGGCGGCCGGCAGCTCCAGCACCTTGGCGAGCGCGCGGTGTACGTAGTGGGGCGTCTGCGTCGAGGTCCACAGCGTCAGCTTGCCGTCCGGTGACCACTGTGCGACCGCGGCATGCTGCTCCATCGGCAGGTGCGTGTTGCCTTCGAAGAAGAAGAGGTCTTCGCGCACCAGGTCGCCTGCGGCTATCCCTGCGTCGGCGTCGCCGAACTCGAGATCGATCAGCTTGTGGAGGTTGCCGCTGTCGCCGTAGTCGTGGATGCGTGGCTCGGGATGTTCGAGCGCCTCTACGGCGGAGGCAAATGACTTGAGCGGTTCGTACTCGACCTTGATGAGGTCGAGGGCGGCCGTCGCGGTTTCTTCGGTGGTCGCCGCGACGGCCGCTACCGGATCGCCGATGAAGCGGACGCGATCGACGCACAGCGCGTGCTCGTCCTGGGAGACGGGCAGGATCCCGAAAGGAATCGGCAGATCCCGGCCCGTCAGCACCGCCTGCACGCCGTCCAGCTTTGCCGCCGCCGCGGTATCGATCGAGACGATGCGCGCGTGCGGCTCGGTGCTGCGCAGCAGCCTGCAGTACAGCATGCGGGGGAACGCGAGATCGTCGGCGAAGCGGGTCGTGCCCGTCACCTTGGCGACGGCGTCGACTTTGCGCAGCGCCTTGCCGATGACTCTATGCATGCTGCATCCGCGCGGCGGCTAATTCGATCGCTTCATAAATCTTGATGTAGCCCGTGCAGCGGCAGAGGTTGCCGGCGAGCGCGTCCTTGATTTCTTCACGTGTCGGCGTGGGGTTGGCGGCGAGCAGGGCTTCGGCCGCGAGGAGAAAGGCGGGCGTGCAGTAGCCGCACTGCGCCGCGCCCAGATCGGCGAAGGTCTCCTGCAACGGATGCAGCTTCCCGCCCTGCGCCATGCCCTCGACCGTGCGCACCGCGTGGCCGGCGCACGCGAGCCCGAGCACCAGGCAGGAGAGGACCGGCGTTCCATCCAGCAGCACCGTGCAGGTGCCGCACTCGCCCAGCTCGCAGCCGTGCTTCGTGCCGGTGAGTCCCAGATCCTCGCGCAAGACCTCGAGCAATGTCTTGTGCGGGGCGAACGCCACTTCCGCCGGTTCGCCATTTACCGTCAGCGCGATCTTGACCTTCGATTCGTTGCTCATGGGCACGAGGTAATCTAGCTTTTGGGCTTCTCGAACGCGGTGAGATCGATGAACTGGACGGTTGGGCGGTTTGGCGGTTCGGCGGTTCGCATGCTCGCCATTCTCGTTCTTCTAGCCGCCCAACCGCCCAACCGCTTAACCGCCCAGGATTACCGAGCCGAAGCCATCCGCATCCTCCGTACAGTTCCCCTCATCGATGGCCACAACGACCTCGCCGACGCGATTCGTGAGCGAGGGGGCCTCGATTCGGTCGATCTTGCGGTCGGCCAGCCGAAGCTGATGACCGACATCCCGCGGCTGCGCGGTGGCCGGGTGGGCGGCCAGTTCTGGGCGGCGTACGTGCCTGTCACTACCATGGATTCCGGGCCTCACCCTGCGGTGTACGCGCTCGAGCAAATCGACCTGATTCAGCGCTTCTGCGCCCGCAACGCGAGTGCGATGGCGATGGCGACGACGGCCGCGGCGGTCGAGCGCAACTTCGCGGCCGGCAAGATCTCGTGCTTGATCGGCATCGAAGGCGGCCACGCGATCGAAAACTCGCTCGGGGCGCTGCGGATGTTCGCGCGCCTCGGGGTGCGATACATGACGCTCACCCACTGGCGCACGCTCGATTGGGCCGTCGCGTCGACCGATTCCTCGCATCGTGGCCTGTCCGACTTCGGCCGGCAAGTCGTGCTCGAAATGAACCGGGTGGGCATGCTGGTCGATCTTTCGCACGTCAACGACCAGACGATGTCCGACGCGATCCATACATCCCGCGCGCCGGTCATCTTCTCGCATTCTTCGGCGCGCGCACTGGCCAACCACGCGCGCGACGTGCCCGACTCCATTCTGAAGCTCGTGGCCGGCAATCGCGGTGTCGTGATGGTCAACTTCAATCCGGGATTCGTGTCGGAGGCGGTGCGCACTTACGAGGACAGCATGAACGCGTGGTCACGCGCGCTGCGCGAGGCGGGCGCCGATTCCGCGACACGCGCCGACTCGACGCGCGCCTGGGAGGCGCGGGCGCCGCACGCCACGCTGGCGCAGGCGGCCGATCACATCGAGCACATCCGCCAGGTCGCGGGCATCGACTGCGTGGGAATCGGCTCCGATTTCGACGGCATTACGGAGGTGCCGGTCGGCCTGGAGGACGTCTCGAAATTCCCCGATCTGATCGCGGAGCTGTTGCGGCGCGGGTGGACGGAAGCGGATGTGAAGAAAGTCGCGGGACTGAATACGCTGCGGGTGATGCGGGAGGCCGAGCGCGTCGCGGTCGAGATGCGGCGCACCCACCGGTAGACAGTGGCGGCCCTGGTCGCCATGTTGTCGGCAGCCCCTTTCGCGAGGTCGGGAAGATGAGACGGCCCGCACAAGCAGTGATCGTCCACGGCGTGGCGGGTGGACTCCTCGCTGGATTCGTCGTCGTGGTGTGGTTCCTCGTTGCGGACACGGTGGCAGGTCAACCCTTCCGTACGCCCAGGCTGCTCGCTGGGATGCTCCTGAACCGGGAGCTCGCACAGGTCACGCCCCGGCTCGTCGCCGCTTATACGGTGCTGCACTTCGGCGTCTTCGTCGTTTTGGGAGTGGGGATGGCGTGGCTGAGCGCGGCCTTACCGGCGCCTTCGCGCCTGCTGCTCGGCCTCCTGTTCGGGCTGCTGCTGCAAGAAGTCGTGTTCTATGTCGGCCTGGGCCTGCTGCATGCTCCGCACCTCAGCGTGATTCCCTGGCCGCATGTCGTCGGCGCGAACATCGCCGCCGGGCTGGTGCTCATGAGCTATTTGCATTACGCGGAAGGCGATCCCCGGCCGCTCGGCGTTGGGCTCGCGGCCCTGCGGCATCATCCCGTCCTCGCGCGTGGGGCGGTCACCGGGCTAATCGGCGCGGGCGTCGTCGCGGTATGGTTCTTCGTCCTCGATCTCCTGACCGGCAAGCCATTCGGCACTCCGGCGGCGCTCGGCTCTGCGCTGTTGCTCGGCGCGGCGGGCCCCGGCGAGATCGTGGGTACTTTCGGCCTGGTTGCGGCCTACACCGTCGTCCACATTGCCGCGTTCGTCATCGCCGGGATCGTCTTCGTTGCCCTGGCGGAGCAGGTAGAGCGAGTCCCCGCAATGGCGCTGCTCGTCCTACTCACTGCGATCCTGCTCGAGGCCCTCGTGTTGGCGACGATCGGAGTCGGAGCAGAGTGGGTGCTGGGGACGGTCGGTTGGTGGACAGTCGCCGTCGCGAATATCCTGGCCGTGCTGGCGATGGGGTGGCAGGTGTGGCGGACTCATCCCGCGCTACAACGCCGGTTGTTAGAGCATCCACAGCTTCGCGTTTAGATGAGCAGGGGCGCAGCATGCTGCGCCCCTACAATTCATCCCACAGTCGTACTAGAGCCCGCGTTCCACGCCTAACGATACGCCGCGCCGCGACAACACCGGCCGCGAGCGGATCGCGCTCACGTCGAACCGCAGCGTCATGCCGCCGCCGGCGTTGTACCGGATCCCCGCGACGCCCGTCACCGTCTTGAGTGATTGGACCGCTCCACCTACCAGATAACTCTCCCGCCCCGTCGCCCCGAGCAGCGACACTGTCGTGCGCCGCGTCAGCGAGCGAGTCGCGCGCAGCGAGACCGCCGTATCGGTGCGACGCGACGGACTGCGCGACACAAAGACGCGCAGGCTCCACGACATGCGGCTGGTTTCGGTCGTGATGTGCGGCATCAGGACGTCCACCGGGCCTACCGCGTAGTTCCAGCGCCGATACGCTAGTCCCATGGACGAGCGGGGAGCGACGAGCGCGCTCGCGTCCACCTCCCACGTGTTCTTCGGCGTGAACTGCGGTTGGCGCGACGTTCCCGCCTCGGCCGTGAGCCAGAGCCGTTGGGTCGGGTGGACCGCGCCGCCGAGGCGCTCGGCGACATCGGTCTCGCCGAATCGGCCGAGCATCTCTGCGGCGACCCACCCGGAATGGCCGCGCGCCGATCTCAGGGTCAGCTGCGCGCCCAGACTGGACCAATCCTGACTGGCGTCTACCGTCTCGTAGGAGCTCCAGGCGTTGACGCGGAGACTCTGTCCCCGGCAAGGCGTCGCGAGGCCGAGCAGAACGAGTGCCGCGACGCTCGGCTTTCCGAATCCTTTGCGCGCCATGTCGCCCCACACGTGCACGCCTTTGAACACGTTCGCGAACGCCTTGAGGCGCCACCACACGGTGAGCTGGCGATAGCCAAAATTCTCGAGCGACGCGAACAGCAACAGCCGGAACATGTCGCCGAAGCGGCGATAGCGGCGGAAACTCACCTCCTCCAGCACCACGGCCCAGATCGAGAGCAGCATGCCGTACCCCCACGCGACCAGCACGAACAGCAGCGCGAACGACACGTTGAGGAGCCCGAACGCGAGGCCGGCGACCGTGATCACGTATCCCAGCAGCTCGACGACAGGCGCGAGCATTTCGCCGAACGCGAAGAACGGCATCGCCAGGAAACCGACCCGGCCGTAACGGGGATTGAACAGCATCGTCTTGTACTGCCACATCGCGGCGATGAGGCCGCGGTGCCAGCGCTCGCGTTGGCGCGACAAAATCTTCAACGACTCCGGGACCTCGGTCCACGCGACGGGGTCGGGAATGAACGGCATCTCGTACTTGATCTTGTTGCGCCGCAGATGGCGATGCATCCGCACCACGAGATCGAGATCTTCGACGATGCTGGTCGTGCGATAGCCGCCCACCGCCATCACGTACTCCTTGCGGAACAACCCGAACGCCCCGGAGATGATGAGATTGCCGCCCAGCCGATTCCACCCCAGCCGGCCAAACAGGAAGGCGCGCAGGTATTCGACGACCTGGATGCCCGGGATCAGCTTGCCGGGCACACGGGCATCCGTCACACGCCCGTCTTTCACGGTGCAGTTGTTCGCGACGCGCACCGTGCCGCCCACCGCCGCGATCTCGCGGCCCAGCAAAAACGGCCGCGTGAGGCGCAGCAGCGCGTCAGGCTCGATGAGGGTGTCGGCATCCACGGCGATCACCAGCGGGAACCGCGAGGCGTTGATCGCCGCGTTGAGCGAGTCCGCCTTGCCGCCGTTTTCCTTGTCGAGCACGAGCAGCCGTGACCGCGAGCGCGAGCGATACAACCCCCGCAGCGGCTTCGTGGCGATCGTGTCGGGATAGACACGCGGGATTTCGTAGAGATCGAACGCGTGCTGCAGCCGCTCCATCGTGTCGTCCTTCGAACCATCGTTCACGACGACGACTTCGTAGTTGCGGTATTCGAGCGTGAGAATCGCGGTCACGCTCGCCTCTATGGTGGCGCTCTCGTTGTACGCCGGGACCAGAATCGTGATCGGCGGCAGCGCATCGCTCTGCATCAGGCGCTGGAAATCCTCATCCTCGGCGAGCCGCGTTTGCTCCCAGATCTCCGGTATCGACAGCATCAGCAGCAACGCGTAGAAGGAATTCAGCACGAGGAAGTAGACGAGGATCGTGAGGTCCGTGGTGCCGACGATCGTGGTGAGCAGGCTCATGCCGCGAACTCCGCCAGCGCCTGCGCCGGGAGGCCGAGCACCATCTGGGCCATTGCGCGCGCAAAGGGATCGGCACCGACCTCGGCCTCGAGCAGGGCATTGCGGCCCGGTGCCGCGAAGCGCATCAGCGCAAGCGCCGCGCGAAGCCGGACCCACCAGACGTTGTCCTGCAGCGCCGCTTTCACGAGGGGTAACGTGCTCACGTCGGTAATCATCCCGAGCGAGCGCACGGCCTGCGCGCGCACGGCCCACGCGTCGTCCGTCACCAGTCGCTTGAGCGCCGCGACGGACTCGCGGTGCGGGAAACTGCCGAGCGCGCGCGCCGACTGAATGCGGACCTCGGGATCGGCATGGTCGGCCAGCGCGGTGAGTCGCTCGCGCAACGCGGGCTCGGCCAGCCTTGCCGCAAACTCCGCGAGGCGGGGGAGGGCGGGATCGTCGACGCGCCGCAGCCGCTTCTGGAGATGCTCGACCACCACGGGACGCGACCGCAGCAACATCGCGGCATAGTACGCCTGGACCGTGGGCGCGAGCTGCGGCAGCCGATCCAGCGCCGTGAGCGTGAGCGAGGTGTTTTCCATCCGCTCGAGCGAGGCGACGGCGGCGACGTGGACGGCGGGATGCGGATCGTTGACGAGGTGCCTGAGACGCTCCACGTCCTGCGGCACCGCGGCCACGCTCAAAAACCGCGCGCATTCGAGCCGCTTCCACCAGCGTGCCGAGGTGCTGTTGGTGCGCACGAGCCTGGCCCACCAGGTGTGCTCCAGCGCCTGCGCCAGTTGGCGCCAGCGTTCGCCCGGGACGCGCGCCGACCATTTGACCAGCGCGTCGATGGCGACTGGCACGGGCAGGCGCGCCAAGCCCACCAATACGCCCGCGAGCGGTGTGGTGCCGGCGGCCCAGCGGCGCATCGAGGCGTCCACCGCTTCGCGGCGGGGATTGAGCCGGGTGCTGCGCCGCAATCTGAACCAGCGGTTGAGGACAATGAGGACGACGAGAGCCCCGAGCAGCAGCCCCTGCACGATCGCCACGATGATGAGGAAATGGCGGGCGCTCATCGGCCCACCCAGCGCCGGATCTTCTCGAGCGCGACGCGCAGGCTTATCGGCTTGACCATGTAGTCCATCGCGCCCGCCTCGAGCCCGCGCAATTGCTCCGTTTCACTGCCGTGCACCGTCGTGAACACGACGCGGAATTTTCCGGGGCACTGCTGCTGCAGCTCCTCGAAGATCGAATAGCCGTCGAGGGCGGGGAGGTCGACGTCGAGCAGCAACAGCGGCGGCTGCGGGCTGCCACCGGTGTCCATGGTCTTCAGCAGGTCCAACGCCTCGCGCCCGTTGCGAAAGTGCACGAAACGGTAGCCCCGCGCCTCCAGGCCGAAGGTGAGCAGCTCGGCGAGCGCGGGATCGTCCTCGACGACGATGACCTCGGGGACGTCACCTGACGGCGGCGGCGAAGGGGCGGTGAGGTGAGGCGGCGGCGAAGGGGCGGCGACTGCCGGCTCGGCCGTGGGAGCTGCAGCTTGTTTTGTGAAGAGCGCCGCCGCGAGTCGGCGAACGAAGCTGCGCGCGGCCTGGCCTCGGTCCGCCACCCCGTTCCCGGGATGCTCGAGCCACTTCTTGGCGGCGTCCTCGAGATCCGCCGCGACGACGGAAGCCCGCGGGAACCCGAACGAGCCGGCGGAGCCGCGCAGGCGGTGCGCATCGCGGCGCAGCTGTTCGATGGCCGCGGTGTCATCGCCCGCGGCGATCAGTCGTTCGGCTAGCTCGGCGATCGCACCGAGCTGGTCGCGGGCCCCCTGCAGGTACTCGTCCCGGACTCCGGGAGGCAGGCCGAAGTCGTCGACTCCACCGACCCCACCCTGGTTCACGCGGTCCAAGATATGTAGTAGGGGCGCAGCATGCTGCGCCCCTACACAACTAACTTGTGTTTCGACCTAATGACTGTGCCTGCGGTAGGGCTTTGCGAGACCTGCAGATGGGTGCGGATCGTGACGAACCGGCGGGGGTCCGTCTTCTATCGGTGCTTGCGCGCGGAGACGGACCCCCGGTTTGTCCGCTACCCGCCGCTACCGGTGTTGCGCTGCCCCGGCTACGAACGTCGCGACGGGGTGGACCTTGCTAAGCCCGAAGGCGATCGTGACGAGAGCTAGCACATCGCACACTTCCGCGATGATGTGCGCGAATAAAAAATGCGTCAGATGGGCGTGATAGGAGCATTGCAGGATCCCGGGTAGGTGGCGCCCCAACTTAATGATTGCCACCCCCTCCACAGGGAGGCGGCCCGTAGGACGCGCAGGCCGACCCCCCCCGGTCGATCCCATGGGCGAATTCCGTGCCGCAGACATATCGTGCGGCGCGAACGCTCTTTACCATCGGCTCCATGGTCATTTGTGACCTCTCTCACTTGCAGAATGCCCACCTGTCATTCAGTTTGATCCGGCGCTCCCGTATCCCCTTAGCAGAAAGGCCTTTGTGGTTCAGCAGCGACCGCTGGAGCGTGCGAAGCAGTTCTTCTTCCGCAACTTCGAGCGCATCCTCGTCCTGTTGCTGGTCGCATCCCTGCTCGTCATCAATCAGCTGATCGAGCAGAAGTTTGCGTTTCTCAGCTTCTATTATCTGCCGATCATCCTGGCGGGTTTCTATGGCGGCCACCGCTTTGCGGTGGTTGCCGGCCTGTTCATCGCCTCGCTCGTCTTCTTCTTTCAGGCGACACAGGGGGTCGGCATGGAGCCGGGCCTGACGCAGGACGCGATGATGCTCCTCGTCCCGTGGGGCGGCTTCCTGATTCTCACCGGCTATGTGGTGGGCGGGCTCGCCGAGCAGCGTGCCTCGCGGCTGGCGGATCTCAAGAACGCCTACCTCGCGACGCTGGAGGTGCTGACATTCCACATCGAGTCGGCCGAGCGGCACCAGGAAGGTCACTCGACCCGCGTGGGAGAGCTCGCGGCGGCGATGGGCGTCGAGCTGAAGCTCACCGATGGCGACATCGAGAACCTCCGCATCGCGGCGTTGCTCCATGAGGTGGGCACGGCCGATCAGCGGTTGCTGCGGCTCTTGTCGCGCTCCGTGACCGATGAGTCACTCGCCGTGGCGCGCGCGCTGCGCGGCGCTGCCGAGATCATCGCGGAGTACTCACACTATTACGAGATCGTGGGCGACGATTGGGACATCGAGGCGTTGCCGATGGCGCCCGCCGTGAAGGTGCTTGCCGTCGCCGACGCCTTCGAAACGCTGCAGATGGCGACACCCGTGCGGCCGGCGTTTACGCGCTGGAGCGCGTTGGAAGAAGTGGAGAAGGGTGCAGGGAAGACATTTGCGCGAGAAGCAGTGCGGGCTCTACGGGTCGTGGCGGGCCGCCCGGAAATGGCGGCGCCCGCCAAAGCATTGCGCGTCAGTTAACTCCCCGGCGGGAGGGCCGGAGGAGGGCCGGAGCGCCCGCTCGCGACTCCGCCCGCGACGCCGATTCCAAAAGCGACAGCCGTGCCGATCGTAACCACTGGAAGGATCGTGACAGGTAGGGCGACGATTGCGGCAGCCGCCCCGGCTATCAACGGCGCGGCGGGCTTCTGAACTGCATCGACGAAGCGCAATTTACGCCGCACGAAACCACGAGACGCCACAAAACCGCCGATCAGCGCGGCGGCACTCACCGCTAGCCAGAGCATGCTGTTCTCCTATGGGTAACGCCCTGTACGCAACTTGCGCAGGCGACGTTTCAGGCGCAATTCTGGACCGCGATGGCCAAGGGCCCGGAATACAGCGATGCGACGGATGTGATTCGCCTGTTGCGCGTGGCGACGTGGTTCGGGCCGGCATGCTTCGTGATGCTGTCGTCGTTGTGGTACTTCATGCTGGAGAAGGGGTGGATCTCATCCGGCGTCTTCGTTGTCCTGCTCGTCCTCAACGTCCCGATCACGCTCGCCGGCATCTTCGCGATTCATCGCACCGTGGGCGGGGCCGCCGTGCTGATGGTCAAGACGATCTACGCCGTCGGCGACATTCCGCCACCGCCCACCTATCCGCGCCAGGACCTCTTGATCGTCCAGGGCAAGTATGCCGAGGCCGCGGACTGGTTCCGCGACCATCTTCGCATCGAGCCGCAGGATCATGAAGCGCGCTTGCGCCTCGCGCACCTCCTGGAAACGCAGCTCAAAGGATTCGACGAGGCGGAGCGTCTCTACCTCGAGATCCGCAATGTCAACCCTGCCGCCAACCCGCGAGAACAGATGAGTGCGACCAACGGCCTGATCGATCTGTATCGCAAAATGGGCCGGACCGCCCGATTGAGAGTCGAGTTGGCGCGCTTCGTCGAGCGCTACCGCGGCTCGCCGCTCGCGGAAGGCGCGGCGCGAGAGCTCAAGGAGCTGAAGGAGATGGACTCTACCAGCGGATCGCGGCACTCCCCCACGTGAAGCCCGACCCAAACGCGGTCAGCAGGAGCAAGTCGCCCCGCTTGAGCCGACCCTCGCCGAGCGCTTCGTCGAGCGCGATCGGGATCGAGGCCGCGGTGGTGTTGCCGTACTTCTGGATGTTGCTGTAGACCTGATCGCCGCGCAGGCCGGTCGCCTTCTGGACCATCTCGATGATGCGCTGGTTGGCTTGATGGGGGACGAGCAGTTTGACGTCGGCGGGAGTGAGGTGGTTGGTCTTTAGTGCGATGGCGACCGACTCCGGCATCTTGAGCGATGCGAACTTGAAGACGTCGCGCCCCTCCATCACGGCGCGGTGCAGCCCCTGCTCCAGCATCTCCACGCTCACGTACGGATCGTGCGCCAGGCCGGGTCCGTCGACCCACAGCTTCTCGGCGTAACGGCCGTCGGCAAAGATGTGCGTGGACAGGACGCCGCGCCCGTCATCGGAGACCGGGCCGAGGACGGCGGCGCCGGCGCCGTCGCCGAACAGCACCGCGGTGTCTCGCCCCCGCGTCGTCTTGTCGAGTCCGCGCGAGTGCACCTCGGCGCCGACCAGCAGAATGTTCTTGTACTGGCCGGTGCGGATCCACGCGTCGGCGATCGACAGCCCATAGATGAAACCGCTGCACTGATTGCGGACGTCGACGGCGGGAATATCGGTGAGGCCCAGCTCGCGCTGCAGAAAGACGCCGTTGCCCGGCTCGAAATGATCGGGGGTGCAGGTGCAGTAGATGATGCAATCGATGTCCTTCGCCGTGAGGCCGGCCTTGTCCAGCGCTTTCTGTGACGCCTCACGCGCCAGCGCGACGCCGGTATCGCCCTTATCCACCCAATAGCGCGTCTTGATGCCGCTGCGCTGCACGATCCACTCGTCGGAGGTGTCCATGATCTTCGCGAGATCGTCATTCGTGACGAGCCGCGCGGGGACGTGAAAGCCCGTGGACAGGAATGCGGTGCGTGGCATCAGCGCTCCGGGTTGCGAGTGACTCCGAAGGTACCCAAGATTAGCCCATGGATCTCACCGTGACCAGACAACAGTTCGACGCGGTGCGGACTGCCAAGCACCTTCCCGACGTGCTCAAGCAGGTGCTCGACAAGGCGAGTAAGAACGCGAACGGTCACGTGCTGCACCTCACCTACGAGGAAGCGACTGCGCTGAACGAGCTGGCTGCCTGGAACGTCCACAGCGATGCGGACGGCAACGTGACCCCGGAGTCGCAACTGTTCGACGACCTCGTCCGCGCGATCCTTACACATCCTGAATACTGAGAGAACCATGAAACGTTGGAATGTTGGAAGGTTGGAAGGTTGGAAGGTTGAACAGCGTTTCATACTTGCACTTCTCGTCACATTCCCACTTTCCAACCTTCCAACCGTCGTTGCCGCCCAAAAACGCGCCATCACCTTCGACGATTACATCGCGCTCAAGGCGGTGAGCGATCCGCAGCTCTCGCCGGACGGCAAATGGGTGGCGTACACGGTCTCGACGCCGTCGCTGCAGGACAACCGCAACGTCGCGCGCGTCTGGGTGGCGGAAGTCGCGACGGGACGAACGCGGCAGGTGACGAATGGGCCGGGCTCGGACCGCCAGCCGCGCTGGTCGCCCGACGGCAAGACGCTGGCGTTCATCGCGACGCGCGAAGGCGGCGCGCAGGTCTGGCTGCTGCCGATTGCGGGCGGCGACGCGCGGAAAGTGTCGAGCCTGCCCGACGGTGCGTCCGATCCGCTGTGGCTGCCGGACGGTTCCGGCCTGCTGGTCGTCAGCGACATCAAGTGGCCGTCGAGTCAGGAAATCGACCAGCGCAACGGCGCCTATCCCACTGAGGCCAGGATTTGGACAGACCTCATGTGGCGCCACTGGGATGACTTCCGGGCAGGAAAACGCCAGCATGTATTTCGGGTCGAGGTCGCAACCGGCAAAGCCACCGACCTCACGCCGGTCGATCACGATGTGCCGACAATCGCCACGGGCGGTGATGGAGACGTCACGGTGTCCCCCGACGGCAAGGACATACTCGTGGCGATGCACGGCGATTCGACCGTCGCCGACAACACCAACGTCGACATCTATGCTGTCGACGGCCCGACCTTCCACCAGATCACCACCAATCCGGGCGCGGACAACACGCCGCGATACTCCCCGGACAACCGCTGGGCGACGTATCTGTCGATGGAGCGCGCCGGTTTCGAAGCAGATCGTGTTCGACTGATGATCGCGGACCGTCACGCGGGCCGGCCGGCCCCGGTTGACGCGACTGCGGGCTGGAACCTGTCCATTGGATCGTACACGTGGTGCCCCAACTCAAAATGCGTCTATGCCGTCGTCGAAGAGCGCGGCCGCGACAACATCTATCGCATCGATGTCCCCGGATTCAAACGGACGCGCGTCGTCGCGGGCGGTGTCAACACGGGGGTGCAGGTAGGTCCCGACAATAAGGCCCTTGTCTATCTCCACCAGACCAACGCGCAGCCGCCGGAGGTCTGGGTCTCGGGCAAGGCGTTGACGCATCACAACGACTCCGCGCTCGCGACGCTCGACCTGCCGCCGCTCGAGGAGTTCGGCTTCGTCGGCGCACTCGGCGACTCGGTTTTCGGTTGGACACAGAAGCCGCCCGGCTTCGACCCCACGCGAAAACATCCGCTCATCTATCTCATTCACGGCGGCCCGCAGGGCGCGTGGACCGACAGCTGGGGTCCGCGCTGGAACAATCAGATGTTTGCAGCCCGCGGAGCGGGATTCGTCGTTGCCGAGGTGAACTTCCACGGCTCGACCGGCTATGGCCAGAAGTTCACCGACGCGATCTCGCAGCATTGGGGCGACTACCCGTTCGAAGACCTCATGAAGGGGTTGGACGTCGTCGCCCGCCTGCCGTACGTCGACTCGACGCGCATGGGCGCCGCCGGCGCCTCCTACGGCGGATACATGGTGTACTGGATCGCGGGCCACACCAACCGCTTCAAGGTGCTCGTGGATCACGACGGCGTGTTCAACACGGTGAGCATGGCCGGCAGCACCGAAGAGCTGTGGTTCACCGACTGGGAGTTCGCCGGCCCCGTGTACGCCCCCCCGAACCGCGCTCTTTACGAACAGTGGTCTCCGTTGAATCATGTGAGCGACTGGAAGACGCCGATGCTGATCGTGCATTCGCAGCTGGACTACCGCGTGGATCTGTCCGAAGGCTATCAGGCATTCACGGCCGCGAAGCGCATGGGCGTCGATGCGAAGTTCCTCTACTTCCCGGACGAAGGGCACTGGGTGCTGCGCCCGCGCAATCGCCGCATCTGGTGGAGCACGGTCCTCGACTGGCTGGAGGTACATCTGCATGAAAGCGCTCACCCGTAACACGCTGCTGGCGCTGCCGCTGGCGCTGCTGCTCGTCGCGCTGCTGCCACGTCACGGCACGTTTGGCTGGGACTTTCTCGACGCGTTTACGCTCGCGTTTTCCTTCACGTACGTCGGCCATCTGGTGGAGGTCGTGCTGCTGAAGATTCCCGGCATCGAGACGCCCGCCGGGAAGTTCGTTCGGGTGCTCGGCTGGTTTGCCGGCGGGCTATGGTGTTACGAGCTCGGCCGTTGGCTGCTGCTGCTCTATGGCCGTAACACGAGCGAGCTGCCGCCCCTGTTGTGGGGCGGTGTCTTCTTCGTGGGCCTGGAGTTCGTCGTGCACGGACTGTTACAGGCGTCCGGCAAACCGAACTTCTACAGCGGCCAGCTCCGGGAGTCCGAGACGACGGCCGTTCGTTAGGCGAAATCCCCTCTCTTCCCATCATGCGTTTCCCGATGAGATTCGCGCTCGCTGTGAGCGCCGTGCTGGTGGCTTGTGAGCACGGCGCGCCGTTTCGTCCTGGCGAATACGGGCCCAACGGGCCGCTGAATCCCGGCGACCCCACTCGGCTGACGTATAATCCCGGTCAGGATCTGATCCCCGCGTGGCTGCCGGACGGCAGCGGCATCGTGTACACCGGGGAGCGAGAGGACCGGGCCGACCGCGATCGCTGTCTCGCCTTCATGCCTGGAACGGGCGGCGCGATCTCGCGCTATGTGTGCCGCACGACCGCCGCCGACGACTCCGTCAACGTCTTCGAGGACGCAGCGCTCGCGCGCGACAGCATCGCGTACGTCCGGGCGAGCACGGAACGGTTTCTTCAGGGAATTGCCCCGGACGCGCAGGACCTCGTGGTGGCGACGGTCGTGGCTCCCAACTCGGCCCGCGTTCTGCAACGCCTTCCGTTCACAGCGCCCTGGGGAGGGGGGGGGGGCACGACCTACGACGCGATGTCACACCTGGTGTGGCTGGGATCAGGCCGCATTGCAGGGGTCGGGGAGCGCGTCACCCATCCGAATTCGTGCGGCGGCTGCCCGCGGGACACCATCCGTACCGGGATCGGCGTCGTGATCGTCGACTTCACGGCGGCGACGCCGACGCTCTCGCGCCTCGCTGTCGCGGACAGTGCGTCGTCGCTCGCCGCAGACGTCACCGGCGATACCCTCTATTTCACCCGTGACGGCGATTCGCGCGTCTACCGTCACATGTTCTCCAGCGGGTTGACGGATACGCTGTACGACTTCGGATTCGGCATCGCGCGCGACGTGAGCGTTGCGAACGGCATATTCGCCGCGGTCGTCGGTGGGGCGGTCAGCTATGCCGTCGATTCAATACTCGGCGGCTCCCAGCCGGACCACGGCGGTCCGCTGTTTCTGTTCAGTCCCGGCAATCCGCCGACTCAGGTCGGCGATCCCGCGTGGCGGTTCCGGCGGCCCGCCGTTTCGCCCGACGGAACGCATCTCGTCGTCGCGGCATGGAATACGGCAGCCACGGCCGATCTCTGGCTCTTTCAGCTGCCGTGACATCCCGACGCACGCTGCTCAGTCTCGCGCTCCTCATTCCGGCGAGCGCGGCCGCCGCACAGACCAACGGCTCCATCACCGGCCACATCCGCCAACGCGTGGGCAATCAGCCGATCAACGGCGCAGAGGTGGGAATCGACGGCCGCTGGGTGGCCCACACCGATAGCAGCGGCTTCTACCGCATGCGTGAGGTGCGCAGCGGCTGGCACCTGGTCCTCGTGCGCGCGATCGGTTTCGAGACGATGCGGCGCGACAGCGTGCTGGTGCGCGCGGGCCAGGTCACGATCGTGAACTTCACGGTCGACGTGTTTACGATCGAGCGGCCCATCGTCGTCGAGGCGTACGCCGATTCGATTCTCGACCCGACCGTCGTCGCGTCGGTACAGCGCATCGGCGGCGAGGAGCTGCGGCGCTTTCCCGTGACGACGCTCGAAGAAGCGGTCTCCCTCTCCGCCGGCGCGGTCGGCGAGAGCTACCGCGGCGGGCGCCTCGGCCAGCAGGCGTTCGTCCTCGACGGCTTGGGCGTGAAGAATCAGCTCGACGCCTCCACCGGCCCGCTCGGCGTGCGCATCCCCCCCGATCTGCTCACGGAGGCGTCGCTCTCGACGAACGGCTTCTCGGCGCGCTACGGCCAGGCCATTTCGGGCCTCGTCAACGTCGTGACCAAGGACGGCGGCGACCGCTGGAGCGGCCGCGCCGCGTACGAGAGTGACCGGCTGCTGTGGGGCACCGCGGATCTCGGCCAGGATCGCGCCGTCGTTTCGGTGGACGGACCACTGGGACGCGGCGCCGGGCTCGTCGCAGTGCTCGACGCCGAGGGACGGCTGGACGCGGATCCGGTGAATGCCCCCGCGCCGCTCGAAGCCCGCGATCCACGGAACGACAACCCGGCGCTCCTGCCCCACAACAGCGGTGAGCGCTACGACGCGGCGGCCAAGCTCCGGATACCGCTGGGCGGCGCGCAGACACTGCGCCTCTTCGCCCTGCGGTCGGTCGATCAGCGGCTGCTGTTCGATCCCGCCTACAAATACGACAACGCGGACGCGCCGGCCCGCCGAGTCAGCGGCGACTTGTTGAGCGCGCACCTCCAGCATGCCACCAACAACTTCACCGCAGATTTGCGCGCCGGCTATTTCACACGCGCCTTCGCGCGTGGCACGCTGACACAGCAGCCCGCCTACCGGTTCGGCGCGTTTACCGGCAGCACGTTCCATTTCATTGGTGAGGATCTGGCGCAGCGCCAGGACACGGTGCTCGCGCGCGCGCCCGTGGCGGGATTCACCGAGCCGGATTGGAGCGACCGCACGCCGTGGGGCGTGCCGGCGTTCTTCCGGAGCAACGGCTCGGGCGGCGAGATCGCCTGGAACCGCTTCCGCGAGCTGCGGGGCCAGGCCGACTTCAGCCTGGGCGGTCCGCGCGCCGACTTCTATTTCGGTGCCGAGCTCGCCCGCCAGCGCGTGCGCACCTTTCAACGTGCGCTCGGCTACCTGCCGGTAGGCGACAGCGTGCCCCCCGCGACGGCGTCGACGTTCAACCCCACATCCGCCGCAGCGTACGCCGAAGGCCAGCTGCGCGGGCCCGACTTCGTTGTCACGTTCGGCCTGCGCTACGATCAGTTCGCTCCCGGCAGCGGCATTCCGGGAGCGACCTTCGGTGCCCGGCGCAGCATCAATCCCCGGCTGGGGTTTTCCACGGTGCTGAAGGGCGCCACGTTCGTCGCGAGCTATGGCAGGTTCTCGCAGGCGCCCGACTTCCAGTATCTCGTGGACGCGGCGTTCGACGACACGCTGCGGACCGGGCGCTTCCGGCGCGGGAACCCCAATCTGGGATTCGAGGGGGCGACACAATACGAGTTCTCGCTGCGCACGCGCCCCAGCGAGACGACGACGCTGCGCATCGCCGTCTTCAACAAGCTGCTGAGCGGGCTCGTGGCCTCAGTGCCGCTCGGCCTCGATCCCGATTCGACGATCTTCGGCAATCTGGACTTCGGCAACGTCACGGGCGCCGAGGTGATCGCGGACCGCCCGCTGCGTGACGGCTGGGGCGTGCGCGTCGCGTACACGCTGCAGCGCGCGCAGGCCACGGCGACGAATGCCTTTCAGCTGGTGCGCCGGATTCGCGTCGACCCGTCGGGTGACACGATCAATCCGGCGCGTGTGGAATTCCCGCTCGACTACGACCGCCGCCACAGTCTCACGGTCATCGGTCAGGCCCTCGTGTCCGACAGCGCCGGCCCGGGCGTTGCGGGAGTGCGTCCCTTCGCGGCGCTCGAGGTGGCGACAATCGTGCGTATCAGCACGGGATTGCCATTCAGCATGACGAACATGACGGGCGATACGCTGATCGGATTGCCGAACAGTCACCGGCTGCCGGGGCTGCTCACCGTCGATCTGCTGCTGCGGCGACCGCTCCGGGTGGGACGATGGCAGGGAAGTGTTTACGTCGATGTGCGAAACCTCCTGAACCGGCGCAACATCGAGGCGGTGCGACGCGAGACGGGACAGCCAAACATGACGCCCGCCCAAATCGCGCACCTGGCAGATAGCGCGTACCAGGCACATCCAGAGCCGATCCCCTACGAGTCGCCGCGCTATCGCGCCTTTGCGGACCTCGACGGGAATGGCCTCATCGAAGGCCAGTTGGAGCTGATGCCGCTGTTCCTGGCGGCCGCGCGGGACTTCACGCAGCCGCTGTTCTCATACGGGCCGCCCCGCCTCTTCCGCCTCGGCGTCGAGCTGGCGTTTTAGTCCCTCCAGCATGTAGCCGGCGGCAACGCCTCCCACCACCGTCAACAGGCCGAACCAGCCGAGTGCCGTCAGACGCTGGCTGAACAGCAACAGCGCGAGCAACGCACCTACGACAGGTTCGATGGTCGCCGCCACGGATGCGGGGGCGGCTTCGATGCGCTTCATGGCGCCGAAGAAGAACAGGTTGGCGGCGATCACGGATCCGGCGGCAAGTCCAAGCAGGCCCCGCCATGCGGCGGGCGACGGTGGAAGCGTCGGCGGTTTACCCCAGATCGCCAATGCAATCCAGATCAACACGACCCCGCCGACCGCTTCCAGGAACAAGACTTTCACCACGCCGTAGCGCGGCGCGGCGTAGCGTCCCATCAGCGAGGTGAGCGCATAGCTCAACGCGGACAGCAGGCCGCCGGCAACCCCGGCCGTCACGCCCATGCGCGCCGCTTCGGCGCCGGCATTGCTGCCGCCCGTTACGGTGAGCGCGACTCCGACCATCACGAGAAATGCGAGCGCGATCCGCGTCGGCGTCAGCGCTTCCTTGAGGATGAGGCGCGCGAGCACGGCGACGATCACGGGCGCCGTATAAAGAAGTGCGGCCGCCCCCGCGACACCCACGCCGCCGATCGCGAATTGATACGCGATCTCGAACAGCGCGACCATCGCGCCGCCACCGAGCCCGACGAGCAGCCAGGCGCGCCGGTCGGCTTTGAACAACTCGCGGCGAAATAGGATGCCCCAGATGGCGAGGGCGATCGTGCCGATCAACACCCGCCAGAAACCGATGCTCGTCGCGGGCATGAGGTCATACAGGCCGGTTGAGAGCGGACCCGTCGTTCCCCACGTGGCGCCGGCGCCGAGCGCGAGGAGATATCCGACGACGCGATTGGGCCCGCGGGCTGGCGCTGCGGTCACGACGCCATATTGCCGGCGGTCAGTTCCCCGCGCAACACCGTGACCGCCTGCCCGCCGAGCCGTACGCGGTCGCCGTCGAGCCGCAGGCGGAGCACGCCGCCGCGCGCCGACGCTTGATAGGCGACGAGGTAGCTCTTCCCGAGCTTCGCGCTCCAATACGGCATCAAGGCGCAGTGCGCGGAGCCGGTGACGGGATCTTCCGGAACGCCGGACTGCGGCGCGAAGAAGCGCGACACGAAATCGTACTCGCTCTTGCCGTTGGCGCGGCTCGTGACGATGACGCCGCGGGCCTCCACGCGGCCCAGCGCTCCCAGGTCCGGCGCGAGTGCGCGCACGGTGGATTCGTTTTCGACTTCGACGAGGTAATCAAAGCGGCTGCGGCCGACGAATTTCGGCGTGGCACCGAGCGCCTCGACGAGTCCCGCCGGCGGCGGCACGGCGGTCGCTGGTGTGGCCGGGAAATCGAGCTCGATCCAGGAGTCACGCCGATCGGCTGTCAGCAGCCCACTCTTGGTGTGAAAGCGCGCCTGTGAATCCGGTTCGAGATGCCCTTCTTCCCACAACACGTGCGCGCTCGCGAGCGTCGCGTGGCCGCAGAGATCGACTTCGACCGCGGGTGTGAACCAGCGCAAGTCGTAGCCGTCTGTCTGGCGGACGAGAAACGCGGTCTCGGCGAGATTCATCTCGCGCGCGACATTGAGCATCCAGGAAGCCTCCGCGGCCCCGGGAAGAATGCAGACCGCCGCGGGATTTCCGGCAAAGGGGCGATTCGTGAAGGCGTCTACCTGAGTAATGCGGAGCGGCATGCCTCCAATCTACTTGCGCGATAATGCATGCGGATGGCGGCGACCACACATCCCACGAAGGCTCCCGCGAGGCCGCTCACGAGCTGTGGTCTTCCGGTGACCGTCATCCACCCAACGACGCCTCCGATCGTAGTTCCGGCCGATAGCCGTACGAACAACTCCCCGAATGCGACTCGTCGCAGCAGCAGCCACGCGAGAATCGGTGCGGTGATCGCCCCGATCGGTCCTCCGAAGATCGGACCGACGAGCAATCCCAGATCGAAGGACCCGGGATCATGCTCGAGCCACAGGCTGATGATGAGCGCGGCCGCTCCCGCCAACGCCCCGCACACCGCACCGGCCCCCATGAGCCCCACGGTAACGCCGGCGATACGCCGCAGCCGGCCGTCACCAATCATGGTGCAGCTCCCGAGCGGTGAGCGGACACGCCGCGAGAAATTGATCCGTTTGACTGTGGACGAGCCGTCGTGCCCGCCCCCGGCTCCAATTCCAGGTGCGCCAGTCGGCATAGGCTGAGGCGCGCTTCCCGTCTACCCAGCGATCCAGCAATCGCATCACGACGATGCAGCGATCATCAGCGTTGAGCCGTGGTAACGCGTCCAGCAGCACCGGCACCGCGTCCGCGCCGAGCGACGCGGCGTAACGTGCGTCGAAGGGGCGCTCCTCGACCGGTCGGCTGAGATTCGTCCGAAGAATGAACGCATCGGGATTGAGGATGTGTAACCCGGCGAGCACCGCGAACGCTTGCATCAGCGCGCCGAACGCGAAGCGCTGCCGCTGGCCGCGCAGCACCGTCCAGGCGAACCACGCGAAGACGCCGATCAACAGGATCATGAATGCGGTTGCGTACAGCCGGTCGTCCGTCAATCCGTAGGCGGCGACATAGAGCTGCATGCGCTTCAGCGCCGATGCCATGACAACAGCCAGCAGCGCGAGCAGCAATCCGGAGAGCTGGCGGAATACGCGCACTTGCGCCGGCGTACCGCTCGAGACGAGGTAATCACCGCCCAGGACGATGGGGAGCACGAGCCCGCTCGCCACGACCAGCTGGAAGAAGCCCTCACGGGCATAGCTCGCGAACGTGAGGCCGCCCGTTTCCACGACGAGCGCAGCGCCGCCGAAGAAGTAGCGCAGCTGCACCACGACGAACATCAGAAACAGAAAATCCAGCAATCCGAGCGCGGTCGCGAGCGGCACCACCGAGGGAAGCGACTTCGGCGCCGGCGCAAAGGCTGTGACCGGTTGGCGCAGGAAGCTCCACCACAAGAAGCCGGCGGTGAGCGCTCCCCAGAACGCAATGAAGAACGCATGGACGATCACCGTGTCCATGTCGAACGCGAACAGGCCTGTCAGCACATTGTTGAAAATGGGATCGGCCGACGCGAACAACGCCGCAAAGATGATGAGCAGCGGTGCGGCGATGACCACGCCGAGCACGACACCGCGCACGTGACGGAGCCGGCCTTCTTGCGGAAGCTCATGCCACTCGATGTCCTTGAACAGCAGGAGGATGCTGCCGATCACGCTGCAGAACGCGGCGGTCGCAACGCCGCGCACGTAATCGAGTGCGTACCAACGCGAGACCGTCTCGCCCTGGAGGCTCGCTGCCGCGAGTGCGAGCGTCAGGATCAGGGCGAGGGTATCGAGGGCCGCCAGCGTCTCGGCGTCGCGCCGCAGGAAGGCCGCGCCGAGCAGCAGCGCGGTGATGGCGAGCCAGGGAGCGTCCGGTCCCGCCTTCACGCCGTGACGGCGGACGAGCCAGACGCCCGCGCCGACGAGCGCGACCATGCCGATCGTGACGTTCAACCCCCACGGCATCGCGCGGAGCAGCGCGTCGCCCGTGATGCCTCCGACGATACCGAGTCCGGCGATCTCGAGAGCGAGTCTCGTGCGGGGTGTAAGCGCGTTCAAACGGCCTCCTGGGTCGGCAATCCGCCGAAGCGGCGGTCGCGGGAATGGAATTCGTGGATCGCGGCGGCGAGATGCGCCGCTCCGAAGTCCGGCCACATCCGCTCGGTGAACCACAGCTCGGCGTAGGCGCATTCCCAGAGCAGGAAATCGGACAGCCGCTGCTCGCCGCCGGTGCGAATCAGCAGGTCGACGTCGGGCAGCAGCTCACCGGCGCGGATCGCGGCTCGCCCCGAGTAATCGACGGCAATGCGCAGCGCGAGTCGTGTGCCCTGCGCAGTTGCCTGCTCGGCGGCGGCGATCGCGGCGACGAGCGACGCCGGCAGGCGATCCCGGCGGCCGATCACGATCAGCTTCACGCCCTGCGCGATGAGCTCGGCCGTCTCGCTGCGCAGGTAGCGGGCGAACAGGCGCATGAGCGTCGACACCTCGGCCGCGGGCCGGCTCCAGTTGTCGGAAGAAAAGGCGTACAAGCTGAGCGCGGTGATGCCGCAGCCGGGCGCGATTTCGACGACGCGCCGCACGGCAGCGGCGCCGGCGCGGTGGCCGGCGGCGCGCGGCAGGCCGCGCCGCGTCGCCCAGCGCCCGTTGCCGTCCATGACGATGGCCACGTGGAAAGAAGTACTTTGCTTCATAAAGTCACCAGCCAAAAAAAAAGATGACACCGTCAGCGTGCGCGCGTCGCGCGAATCAACGCTTCCATGTGGTCGAGATAGCGCTCGAGCGCCCGCCTGCCGAGGGCGGTGAGTCGGTATTCCGTCTTGGGGACGCGGCCCGCGAACGACTTGTCGCACGTGATGTACTCGGCGTCTTCGAGCTTCCGCGCATGGACGCTGAGGTTGCCGTCGGTCGTCTTGAGCAACGCCTTCAGCTCGTTGAATGTGACGCTGTCACGCACCGCGAGCGCGCTGACGATCGCGAGCCGCACGCGCTCGTGAATCAGCCGGTCCAGGTCCGCCGGGGCGGTCTGAACTTTCGTCTTTCCCGGTCGTTCCGCGTCTGCGCGGGGAATCCGCGCCGTACTGGTCTTAGCCACCGTACCTCCGTGCAATGATCAGCCCAAACACGATGTGCAATCCGCCGAAACCGGCTGCGAGCAGCCACGCGTGCAAGGCCGGCGGTGTGAACAGTGCCACCGCGCCCAGCAGCATGAAGCAGAGTCCCATCACCGGCACCACACGCAATGAGAACGCGCCACCGGTCACCACGCCCGTGCCGTAGCACAACAGCCACAGCGCGGGAAGCAGTGCGAGCTGCTGCGCGTGCCAGAGCACGTAGGTCAACAGCGCACCGACGATGAACGGCGGCAGCACGCTGAGCCCGAACCGGCGCGCCGGGCCGTGGATGATCGTGTCGCCCGCGCGCAATGCCTTGTACAACAGTGCCGCCGTTCCGATGCCCGCACCGAGCAAGGCTTCGAACATCCAGACCCACAGCCACCGGCTCTGCGCTGCGCCGTAGAGCGGCGCGGCCGGCAGCGATCCGGCGTAGGCCGTTGCGGCCAGGGCGGTCAGCCCGAGCACGACCATGCCCCAGCCGGGGACGGCCGTGAACGAGCCCGCCCGCTCCATGGTGGAGCGGATGAACTTCAGATTATCGAGCGCGCGATCGTGGAGCGGTTGCGGCGACGTCATATGGCCTGGAAGGTACCCTGGTCAGCGATTGGCGTCAAGTGCTTTGTATGGCAAAGTCGGTACCCGCTATCCGCTATGTCCAATCCGCAGAGTACCCCGATTCGCAGCTTTCGTGATCTACAGGCGTGGCAGACCGCCATGGACCTCGTGATCGCCTGCTACGGACTGACGAAGGACTTCCCCAAAGACGAGCGGTATGGGCTCACTGCACAATTGCGCATTGGACTCGAAATCGCGCTCCCGCCGGGTAGCGGATACCGGATAGCCGATACCGTTTTAACGGTTCTTGAGCCTGCGCACGAGCTTCAGACCCGACCACACCTCGTCTACCGCGGCGACTTTGACGTCCACCAGGCCGGTGGGCAACGCGACGGCGCGCACGACGTCTTCCGTGATGTCCGTCGGAACGCCCGACGTCTTCTTGGGCCAGGAGACCCAGATCATCCCCGCAGGCTCGAGGGCGCGCAGCAGGGCGGGCAGTCGCTGCTCCAGCTCCGCGCGCGCTTTGGTAAAGAATTGAATGAAGGCGACTTGACCGCGTGGCGTCGGCGCCACACGCACCCCGGGCGGGAGTCTGCCGAGCGTGGAGCGATACCCCCGCGGCGCGTTGATTATGACGATAGGCGCGCCGGCCTTGATGCCCAGTTTCGCCGCGAGCGATCTTCCAGAGTAGCCGGCGGGCATGGAATTCAAAAGTAGTGTGACCTCGGCCAATCGGCGCGGGGTATCCAGAGCAGGGAGGCCGTCATGAAACCTTCGTGGTCAGCGCTGCTTGCCGTGGCATTCGTCGTTGCCTGCGAGTCTCCGACCGCACTCCGTTCGTTCAGGTCGGCTGTCGACGACTCGGGTGTCCCGCCCGCACTGCGCGCTGCGTACTTCGATGATGCCTCGCGCCTGGCGTTGCGGGACCTGCTCCGCATGGGTTTTGGCCAGATCTCCATTCCTCGTGAGAGCGTCCAGCCATACTACGACGCGCTCGTGCTGGTTTACAATGCGACCCCGCTGCCGGCACGGGACACCGTCGTGGACGTCTATGCGATCCACACGTTTCCCAATCCCACGACGCGCAGCCTTCTGCTCCAGCTCCTGGGCTCGGAGCCGTGGGTCCAGCGTTTGGCGCGCGGTGAGATTCCGACCGGTGAGCAGACGGTCGATGATCTGCTCGCGCGCTACTCGCTGTCGCTGGGATCCGTGTACACGATGCATGACGGCGACATACTCCTCACCCTCGGCTCGCAAGAGCCCCTTAATATCCGCGCGCTCGCCCCACTGTTTGGTGAGATTCGGGGAGTGCGATTCTCCGAACCAAACGGGGCGGTGGGTGACGGCAACGACATCGCCGCGTCGATCGGCAGCTCGCGTGTGCTGCTCAACTACAGCTTCGGCTCCGGCGATTGTCCCGCGGGCTGCACTGAGCGGCGGTTCTATCGTTTTGCGGTTTCCGCCGACGGCGCGGTCGAATTCCTCGGCAACTAACGACACGAATGCAAAAAAAGGGCGCCGATTCGGCGCCCTTTCTCTTTACACTCGCCGGTTACTGCACGCAATTCCCGTGTGGGTCCGGTTTCGGCTTATCCACGACCACGCGGTGATCGAGATTCGCCACCGCCGTTGCGACGTCGTACACGAACTGCGACACGTGCGCGAGCTTGTCGTAGTCGATGTACTGCGGCTCATCCGTCACCTGGTGATAGTCGCGGTGATTGCCGGTCGTGAAGAACGCGATCGGAATGCCGTAGCGCGCGTACATGTAGTGATCGCTGCGGCAGTAGTACTGCTCCGGATGGCCCGTCGCGTCGAATTGATAGTCGAACGTGAACGGCTGCTTGCGGTGCTTGTTCACGGTCTCGATCAGATCGCCCAGCTCGGTTGACAGCCGGCGCGTGCCGATCAGCTGCAAGTACCCCGGCCCGCCGCCGTTCTCGTCGTCGCCGCGGCCGCGTCCGACCATGTCCATGTTGAGCTGCGCCACGATCGAGTCGCGTGCGACCGTGGGATGATCGGTGAAGTACTGTGACCCGTACAGGCCCAGCTCCTCACCGGTGTGCCAGACGAAGATCAGCGACCGCTTCGGCTTGGCGCGCGCGCCGGCGAACGCTTCGGCGATCTCCAGCACCGCCGTCGTCCCCGAGCCGTCGTCATCGGCCCCGTTGAAGATCGAGTCGCGACGGGCTCCCTCCGGCTGCACCCGGTGCACGCTGTCCACGTTCACGTGGATCTGCCGCACCTGGTCCGGCGTCACGCGGTGATCGGGGGGCGGGGCCGCGAGCTCGAGCCGCCGCACCGCATCGTTGAACGCCCGGATGGAATCGTGATCCACCGGCGTCTGATCGAACCCGATGTGGTCGTTGTGCGCGCCGATCGCGACGTACTCCCCGCGCAGCTGCGGATCGCTGCCCCGCAGAATCGCGACGACGTTGCGCGCCGGCGCGGGCGTCTCGGTGAACGCCACCGTACCGTGCACCGTCTTGCCGGCCGCGCCGGGCCGCAGGCTGTCGAGCGGCGCGCCCCCCCCGCCCCCCCCGCCCCCCCCGCCGCTCCCCAGCAACGTGCGGGCAGCGGCGGCGTTCACGTAGACGTACACCGGCACGCTCGTCGTATCGGCGGCCGCAGCATCCCGCTTCATCGACGTCTGCGGATTGCGGAAGAACGCGATGACCTGCGGCGGAAAGGTTTCGAGCGCCGCCACGGCGATACCCGCGGCGCCGCGGTAGCGCGACAGAATCGCCCCGCGATTCACCTGCTGCGCCTGCGGCACGTTGGGACCGCTGTGCGCCGCCAATACGACGAATTTTCCAGCCGCCTGAT
>WNGO01000440.1_pt1 | contig 43082 bp, 38 predicted proteins | sample 5400511 | NCBI WGS metagenome assembly WNGO01 (sample SAMN13153380, study PRJNA577476) | soil metagenome | isolation source: 20 cm soil or saprolite under Garry oak tree replicate 2 | place: USA:California | collected 2016-06-15 | reverse complement strand
AAGACCGAAAGGCTCGTAGATCGATGGGCACACGAACACCGTCGCGCCCGAATGAAGGCGGATCAGGTCCTCGCGCGGCAGGAAGCGGTTGATCCAGACCAGGCTTCCTCGCTCCGTGCGAACCCTTTCCGCCAGGGCATCCACCTCGGCTCCGATCTCCGCGGTGTCGGGTGAGCTTGCCACTATGACCACCTGGTATTGGGGATCGATGTCGAGGGCCGCGGCGAGGAGGAGCGGCAAACCTTTCTGTCTCGTGATCCGGCCGTTGAAGAACGCGTAGGGGCGGCTCGGGTCGATGCCAAAGCGCACAAGCGTTTCCGGCGACGGATCGGGCTTGTAGATCTCCGGGTCGATGCCGTTGTGAATGACGTGGATACGGTCGGGGTCGACCTTCGGGTAGCAGTCGATTGTGTCCTGGCGCACAGCTCCCGAAACGGCAATCACGCCGTCGGCAGACTCGATCGCAGTTCGCTCGCAGAACATCGATAGCGCATAGCCACCTCCGAGCTGCTCGGCCTTCCACGGTCGGAGCGGCTCGAGGCTGTGCACCGTCAACACGTGCGGGATCTTCCACATCAGTTTGGCGAGGTGCCCGCCCAGGTTCGCGTACCACGTATGGCTGTGCACGATGCCGGCGCCCTGGAGGGCGGCGGCCATCGTCAGGTTGATCGACATTGCCTCCAGGGCTGCGGACTCGGGCCTCGGCTCCGCCACCGCCGCCCAGGGTTGATGGCTCACGACGCCGGGTTCGTCTCGAGGTGCGCCCCAACAGTGGACCGACACATCCGCCAGCCGGCGCAGCTCCCGCACGAGGTATTCGACATGTGTGCCCGCACCTCCGTACACCTCGGGCGGATACTCGCGGGTCAGCACGGCGACTCGAGGCGCAGCCATGACCGGAAGTTTGGCGCACAGCCGCCATCGCGGGCGTGTTGCTCTGGCTGAGCTGAGCGAGCGCTAACGAAGCGCTTCGAACTCGGCGTCGGATAGCTCGATGTTCACCGCCGCCAGGTTCTCCTTCACGTGGTCGAGCGACAGCGTGCCGGGGATGGGCAGCATCGCCGGAGAGCGTCGAAGCAGCCACGCGAGGGTGATCTGCGCCGCCGTCGCCCCATGCCGCGCAGCGATCGCGGCAAGGGCGCTGCCGCCGGATCCGCGCAGCGGGAAAAACGGCACGAACACGATGCCCTCTCGGGAGCAGTAGTCGATCACCGCCTCGTACTTGCGCTCCGACAGGTTGTAATGATTCTGGACGGCGGCGATCGGTACGACCCGGCGGGCGCGCTCGATCTGCGCGATGTCGACCTCGGAGACTCCAACGTGGCGGATCTTGCCCCGGTCGCAGTATTCCTTGATCGCGGCCAGGCTCTCTTCGAGCGGGGTCTGCGGATCGACTCGGTGCAGGTAGTAGAGAGAGATGCGCTCCGTGCGCAGACGCTCAAGGCTCTGCTCGATCTCCGCTCGCAGGACCTCCGGGCGCCCGCGTCCGGCACCACCGATGCCTCCCTTGGTGGCGACGACGCAGGTCTCGGGGATGGGGGAGAGCGCCTCCCCGATCGTCTCTTCGCTCTGACCGCCCGTGTAGGAATGCGCGGTGTCGATCATCTGAATTCCCGCGGCCACCGCTGTCTTGACGAACGCGATGTTGCCCGGCGTCTTGATGAGCCGGTTCGTTCCAAGCCCGATCCTGCCGACGTCCATGTCACCGAGCTTCATCAAGTCATTCATGATGGCGGCGGAGCATCTCACCGGCTCGGGCGCCCTGAGCCTCGCGCGCGTCTCTATTTATATGTGTGTGCGGGCGCGACCCACGGGCGGCGCCGGTGTTACGAAGTCTCCAAACTCCTCCCGATCCACAGGTAGGTGGCAATCCATTCATTGGGAAGTACCCGCCGAAGGCGAGGGATGGAGCCCGCCGGAAGGCTTGGCGCTTTAGGTATGGGGTGCTTCTAGCGCGCTCTTCTGGTCGAGGTAATAAAGGAGTCCCATCGCCGGCGCGATGAACAACACCACGCACAAGGCGACGGCGAGGAGGAGGACCTGCGTGGAGGGAGGCGCCGCCGCATCCGCGATCGTCAGCTGGCCAGGGAGAAGATAAGGCGACTGCGCGAAACCCCAGGCCAGGACCATCGAGCCCACAGCCGCGACGGCGAGGATTCGATACCAGGCAAAGATTCCGCGCCACAGGAGTATGGCCACCAGCGGTGTGAGAAGCATCGTGGTGTAGGCAAACGGAGCTCCACGGCCCGCCAGCATCGCCCTGGCGAGATCGGGCGCCTGCAACAAGATCGTGACGAGGGCCAGACTTCCAATCGCGATCAGGACGAGGGCCGAGATCAGCGCGCGAGACCTGAAGTAGCCGACCATCTCTGCCGCCCCGTAACGCCGCGCGTCTCCCACCAGGAACGTTGCTCCGCTGAAGGCCGTCGCGGCGAGCGAGACCAGCCCGAATGCGATCGACATCGGGCTGATGCACGCTTCCCACACCGGAAGTTGGGGCCCTCCGGTGGTGACACGGCCGCTGGCGATCGCTCCCAGGCAGGCGGCGAAAAAGAATGGCGTCAGCAGTGAAGAGAGGCCAAAGACCAGGTTCGCCACACGGTGCGATCTCGGGTCCTGCGCGATATGCCGGAAGGCGAAGAAGGCGCCGCGCAGGATCAAACCGACCAGCGCGATGCTGAAAAGGGGGTACAGGCTCGCGAAAACCGACTCGAACAGGATCGGAAAGCCTGTCCAGCAGACCACGATCGCCAGCACGAGCCAGACGTTGTTGACCTCCCACACCGGCGCCATCGCGTGATCAACCAGGGACCGCGCCTGCCGGCCTTGTTTGCCGCGGCCGGCGAGCAGGTCCCAGATGCCGGCACCGAAATCGACCCCACCGGCCGTGCTGTAGGCGGTGATGGCAAGCAGCAGCACCCCGGCCGTGACGTACGCCGCAAGGCTGCTCATGACGACAGGTCGGGCTGCGGGGGAAATGTCGGGGCGCGCGGGCCGTAGGGCGCACCAACCTCGGGCGCCTCCGCCCGGTCCTGGCGGCTCCACCTCGCGGCAAGCCTCACCAGGACCGTTATGAAAAAGGCCGCGATCAGCGCATAGACGACGACCAGCGTGCCCAGCATCGTCCACACAAAGGACGCTGGCGCGGAGGTCACCGCGTCCGATACGCGCATCGCCCCGTAAACGATCCAGGGTTGGCGACCAACCTCGGTCGTGATCCACCCGGTCTCCACGCATAGGTAGCAGCCCACCCCGGCCAGGGCGGCGAGGCGGTAGAACCAGCGCGAGCCAGGCAAGGTCCGCCTGCGAATAAGCACGATGAAATACCAGGCGGCAAGCGCCGCGCCGGCCGTGCCCAAGAACACCATCACGTCGAACGACAGGTGGGTCAGATTTGCCTCCACCGTGTTGGGCCGGGCGTCGGCTGGAAAGCTGCTCAGCCCCGGTATGACGGCGTCTGGCGAGTAGCCGACCAGCAGCGAGTCGAACGATGGTATCGAGATGCCGAAGTTGACCTTGCCCGAAGGATCGATCAACCCGCCGAGGATCTCCGGATTGTTGCCCCGCGTCTTCCACGTCAGTTCCATGGCTGCGAACTTCGTGGGCTGGTCGGTGACCAGTGCGCGAGCCGACAGATCGCCGGTCACCAGCTGCACCGGAGTCAGCAGCGCAGCGATCGTGAACGGCACGGCAAAAGCCAGCCGCTGATAGTGGTCACGCCGCCCGCGAAGCCAGGCCACGGCGTAGACGGACGCGACGACAAAGCCCGCGGTCATGTAGAGCGCGGTCACGAAGTGCCAGTACTCGTAGCCCAGCGCGCGTGTGAAAAGCGCGGCCATCACATCGACGTCGACGACTCGACCGGCGCTGATCGTCACGCCGCCAGGCGTGTTCATCCACGAATTGGACGCAAGGACCCCAAAGGCGCCCAGCAGCCCGGCGGGCACCAGGACGAGTCCGACCAGAAAATGGATGCGCGGCGGCAGCCGCTGCCAGCCGTACAGGTATATGCCGATGAATACCGCCTCGAGAAAGAAGCCCAGGGCTTCGATGGCGAAACCAAGGCCGAAAGCAGAGCCGTACTGCCCCATCATTCGCGGCCACAGGATTCCGAATTCAAACGAGAGGATGGTGCCGGTCACCGCGCCGACGGCGAACTGAACGGCCATCACCACCGACCAGCGCCGCGCGATCTTGATCGCGGTTGGGTCTTTGCGGAGAATGCCGATCGCCTCCATCAGCAGGGTCAGCGAGGGAAGCGCCACTCCCAGCGGCACGAGCAGCACGTGGCACGCGAGCGTGAATGCCATCTGGATGCGGCTGGGTAACAGAGCCGATTCGCTCGCTACTAAGTCGAGCGACGTCACGACCAGGGTGAGCACCGATAGCTGCCCACTCTCCGAGCGTACGCGCTACTCAAACTCGTGATGGGGGTCGAAAGTGGTTGCTGAAGTATCGATTCCGCCGCCGCGCGGCCAGCGCTGGCGATGGCTGCTGGTGTTCTTCAGCGGCCTCGTTCTGTGGATCCTTGCCGTCTTGGTGACGGGTCTGACCAGAAACCCCAACCTGATCCCAACTGTCGTCCTCGTCGGCAGCTTTTTGATCCCGGCGACCGCGGTCATCTACTACCTCGATCATCTGCCGAGCCCCACCGTTTCGGCGCAGCGTGTCTTCATCGCCTTCCTTTACGGAGGCGTGCTCGGCGTGCTTGCGGCTTCGCTTCTGGAGGCATGGCTGTTGCAAGACGGCCCGCTTGTCTACGTCGGTGTCGGCCTGATCGAGGAGTTCGCGAAAGTTCTCGCGCTGCTGCTCATCTCGGTCGGGATCCAGCGGTACACGGCTCGAGACGGGATCGTGCTCGGCGCGGCCGTCGGCTTTGGGTTTGCTGCCCTCGAGAGCAGCGGCTATGCGCTCATCGCCCTTTTCACGCCGCACGGGCTGTCGCTGACCAACCTGGTCTTTGCGGAGGTGCTTCGCGGCATCCTCGCCCCGGTCGGCCATGGGCTGTGGACCGGCATCCTGGGCGGCGCGCTGTTTGCCGCCGCCTCCAGGAGCGGCCGGCTTGCGATATTTGCGCCACGATTCATCGGCCTGTTCTTCGCCGTTGCGCTTTTGCATGCCCTGTGGGATTCGATGCGAGGCATCGCCATCCTCCTGACGCTTGTGGTGACGTCATCGACAGGCCTGATCCAAAGTGGCTCGATTCCCCGTGCGGCTGCCGTGGTCCCGTGGATCTTCCTCTTGTTCGAGTTCGGCGGGATCGGCGTGATTTCAGCGGTCGGTCTGTGGATGCTCCGACAAACCTGGAAGCGCGCGATCTAGCCTGCACCGCCCTTTTACCGCGTGTGACGCCCAGCGCCGCCAGCCGGTGCATCGCCCGCGAGGTCGATCCGTAGAGGTCCGCGAAGACCTCGTGATATTCCCGATAGAGGCGCGTCCGCGCGGGATCCGGCTGGATGACCTCCGCCGCCAGGCGGACGAGGGAAGTCGCTTCGGCGACGGACGGATACGCGCCGCACGCAACTCCTGCCAGCAGGGCGGCCCCGAACGCCGGCCCCTCGTCGACGACGTTGCGATACACCGGCATGCCGAAGATGTCGGACTGGAGCTGAAGCCATAACGCGTTGCGCGCTCCGCCTCCGGTAGCCCGGATCTCGGTGATCGGCAGAGGCAGACCGGCGATCAGATCCAGACACTGCTTGAGGCTGTGGACCACGCCCTCCATCACTGCACGGGTGAGGTGGGCGAGGGTGTGCGTCATGTTCAGACCGACGAACGCGCCCCTGGCGGCGGGGTCGAGGATGGGCGTTCGCTCCCCGGATAGATAAGGAAGGAAGAGCAGGCCGCTGCAACCAGGAGGTGCTTCCGCGGCCAGCGCGGCCAGCGCGCCATAGTCCCTGTCCTGCGAGGCGACCTCACGCCACCATCCCAACGAGGCACCTGCCGAGAGGGTCACTCCCATCACGTGATACGCGCCTGGAACCGCGTGGCAGAACGAGTGCAGGCGGCCCAACGGATCGATCACGGGTTGGTCGCTGTGCGCGAAGACGACACCGCTCGTGCCGACGGACGAGCTGACGATGCCCGGCCGGACGACGCCGTTGCCGACCGCAGCGGCCGCGTTGTCGCCGCCGCCCGCGACCACCTTCAAGCCGGCCGGCAGCCCCGTCGCCGCCGCCGCGGAAGGGGTGATCTCGCCCGTCACGTCGGGGCCCTCGTGCACCGCGGGCAGCCAGTCCCGAGGAATCTCCAGCACCTCGAGGATCTCCTCCGACCACCGCCGCCGGCGCAGGTCCAGCAGGAGCGTGCCCGATGCGTCGGAGACATCCGTGGCGCGGTCGCCGGTGAGCATCAGCCGGACGTAGTCCTTGGGCAGCAAGACGCGCCGCAGACGGGCGTACGCCACAGGCTCTTCGTCGCGGAGCCACAGGATCTTCGGGGCCTGAAAGCCGGTCAGCGCAGGGTTCCCGGCGATCTGGACCAGCCGCTCCCGCCCCACCTTGGCCGTGATGTCCTGGCACTGCCTCTCCGTGCGCTGGTCGTTCCAGAGCAGCGCCGGACGGATGACGTGGTCGTTCTGGTCGAGGAAGACGGCGCCGTGCATCTGGCCTGTAAGGCCTAGGGCAAGCGGCGGTTGGTCAGACTCGGATACCACGCGGTGGAGGACGTTTCGGCTTGCGATCCACCAATCCTCAGGCTCTTGCTCGGTCCAGCCGGGGCGCGGGGTCGCCATCGGATATGCCTCCGTGGCGGCGGCCACCACCTTGCCGCCGAGATCCATGGCGATGGCGCGCGCTCCGCTCGATCCGATGTCGAGACCGATCAGGCACCCCACTGCCTAACCGTACTTCGGACCCGCTCAGGCCACCTCGAGGGAATTCCTGTCCCAGCGTCCCAAGTCTGCCGCCGCCTCGTATGTGCTCCGGAGAAAGGTGAGCAGCAGCGCGTCGGGGTCAGGGTTCATGCGAACCGCGGCGTAAGGCAGGATGAAATCGCCTAGAGCCTCGTCGAAATAGGCGGCGCTCGGCTGAACCTTGCGCACCGCAAAGCCTTGCGGTTCGGGATAGGCGTAGGAGTAGAACGAGCCCTCCGCGCTGCCGCCTGGCCAGAATCCGCAGCTGCTGACCTCGTGGCTGTACGCCTGCTCCATCACCCAGTCGGGGCAGTTCGGTATCCCGCCCCGGTGTTTCGGCGCGGTCCGGCCCGAGAATCTCGTCACAGCGAGGTCGAAGCCGCCCCAGAAGAAATGGACTGGGCTCGCTTTGCCACGAAAGCCGGCCCGAAATCGAGACATCACGCGATGCGCCTGGCTCAAGGCCACCCAGAATCGGTGCGCAGCGGCCCCGTCGTACGCGCCGTGTATCTCGTCTTTCGCGAACGGAATCGCGTTGGGAATCTCGACGGGCTTCGCCAGGATCTTGACGTGCACGCCCAAACCATCCAGCGTGCTCATCGTCGCCGCGTAGAAGTCGGCCACCGACCTCGGCTGAAGGGCGATCTGGCGCTCTTCACCGCCCGACGTGCGGACGGCCAGGACGTGTGCGATGAAGTCAAACTCCATCTCGAGATCCGAACCGTTCACGTGCATCACTGATGTGGTCAGCCCGCGCGCCGATACGTACAGCGGCACCTGCCACCAGTGATTGACCATCGGCTCGAGAGCGAGCCGGACCTTGCCGACGATCTGAGTCCAGAGGTGAAGCGTGTCCCGCGTGTCTTCCCAGCTCGCGAGCGTCAGCTCGGGCCACCGCTCGGCCATGCCAGGCTCCAAAGGTATTTGCGTACGCAATGAATATCTCTAGGATAGGTTGCAAGAGGACTGCCCGGAGGAACCAAATTGACCGCCTCTGACATCGATCCCGCGGTGCCGCCGAGCGGGCCCGGATGCGCCGAATGCCTCGCCTCCGGCGGTTGGTGGCTGCATCTCCGGCGCTGCGCCAGTTGCGGCCATGTCGGTTGCTGCGACTCGTCCCCGTCACAGCACGCGAGCCACCACGCCGCCGACACCGGACACCGCGTCGCTCAGAGCTTCGAGCCCGACGAGGATTGGTTCTGGGACTACGCGGCAGAGCAGTTCCTCGAAGGGCCGGACCTGGCCCCGCCCCGGCATCACCCCCCCGAACAGCCTGTGCCGGGACCCGCCGGCCGGGTCCCCCGGGACTGGCAGCGACTCCTGCATTAGACCTGCCGTCATCGGGCGGCCTCGCGCGCGTCTTCTTATATGAGCGCCGGATTCCCGCGAATCCGCCGTTAGCCCTCCGGAGAAGTGCCCTCAGTCGTGCCCGACCGCCCGCCGATCGTCGAGCTCATAGGGGTGAGCCGAGCCTACGGAAGCAGGCACGCCCTCGATGGCATCGACCTTGCCTTGCATCCTGGGGAGCTCACGCTCCTGGTCGGGCCCAGCGGGGCGGGCAAGACGACGCTCTTGAAGCTGATCAATCGCGAGATCCGCCCCACCGGCGGCGAGGTCTGGGTGGCCGGGATCGCGGCGCATCGCCTCAAGGCCTCACATGTGGCAGAGCTGCGGCGTCGGGTGGGCGTCGTGTTCCAGGACTACAAGCTGCTGCCCCGGCTGACCGCGCTCGAGAACGTGGCCTTCGGCCTCCAGGTGGGAGACCTGCGGATCTCGGACGCCGAGGCCAGGGACCGCGCGCTGGACGCCCTCGAGGCGGTGGGTCTGGGCGACCGCGGCCGTGCGTTTCCGCACCAGCTCTCGGGAGGCCAGCAGCAGCGAATCGCGATCGCCCGCGCGGTGGTTGTGCAGCCGCCGCTGCTCATCGCGGACGAGCCCACCGGCAACCTCGACCAGGAAACGGCGTGGGAGATCATGGACCTCTTCGAGGACATCGCGGCCTGGGGCACCGCCGTGCTGGTGGCCACGCACAACGTCGAGATCGTGACCCGCTTGAAGCGGCGAGTGGTGACGCTGGTGGACGGCCGGTTGGTTCGTGACCAGCCGGCAGGCCAGACCGGGAGGATGGCGTGGCTGGCGTCGTCTTGACCGGCCGGTTCCCGCGACGAAGGTTGATCCAGACCGTCGCCGCCAACCTCCTCCGCCTCGTGTTTGGCTCCGCGGCCCGCAACTGGGGACGAAACCTGGGCAGCACGGCGCCGGCCCTCGGCTCGATGACCCTCCTCCTCCTCATGTCCGGGCTGGTCGGTCTGACGGGATTTGCGCTCCACAACCTGGAGCAGGTCCAGTCCGGGGAGGCTTCGCTGCTGCACGTTTACCTGCGCGACGACGCCCCCGACCCTGACGTCGTCGCGTTGTGGAACCGCCTGTCAAGCGACCCTCGGATCGCCAGGGTCACCTATGTCTCGAAGGCGGATGCCCTCGCCAGGGCGCGCACGATCCCTGGACTGCCCGAGCTCGCGAACGCCAGCGAGAGCAATCCCTTTCCGGCCAGCCTCGACGTCCAGGTCAGGAGCATCGGCGAGGTGGGCGCGATCGATGCCCTGATCCGCAACGAGAGCGTCGTCGATCCTCTGCATCCGACCTCGTATGACCCAGGCGCTTACCAACGCATCCAGGCCGTGCTGTTCGGGATCGCGGTCGCCGGCTTCGCGTTTGTGGGGTTGCTTGGGTTTGTCGCCGTGACAGTGACGATGAACAGCATCAAGGCCGCCATCCACGCCCGGCGTGACGAGATCGCGATCATGCAGCTGGTAGGGGCGCCGCGCTGGATGGTGCGCGGGCCTTTCGTCATCGAGGGGGCGATCACCGGGACGCTGGCCGGAGTCGTGGCGGGTCTGGTGACGTTCGGGCTGGCGATTTCCGGCATTGCCGCCGGATCGCAGTCCTTCACCCAGTTCGCTCCGGGAGTCACCGTCGCCGTCGCGGCGCTGGCCGCGGCCATCGTCGTCGGCACGGGTTTCGGCCTCGGCTCGGGCTCATCGCTGTTGAGCCTGCGGAGGCACATGGAATCGTGAAGCGCCTGGTCCTCGCGATCGCGCTCGCCTTCCTCGTTCTTGGCGCTGACCAGCAGGGCGCGACGGCCGACAGCACCCCGGCCAACCCGCAGCAGCAGCTTGCGCTCATCCAGCAGATTCGGGCCCAGCTGAGCAGCAACCTCGCCGACGCGCTTGCCGCGCAGCAGCAGCTGCGCCAGTCGCTCCAGAGCAACTCTGCTCAGCAGCAGGTGGTGCAGGGCAAGATCAGCGACATCGAGGCGAAGATCGCTGGCCTCGATGACCAGATCGCGGCCGCCCAGCGGCGTGAGGCGATCCTCGCGCAGCGAATCGATACCGAACGCGCCCAGATCCGGCAGCTCGCGCGAAGCGTCTACGAGTCGCCTGGCTCGGTGTTGCTGGTGCTCGCCCAGTCGCATAGCCTCAGCGACCTGTTCACCCGCGTCGCGGACATGAACGTCGCCGGATCACGCGCAGCCGACCTCAAAGCGTCGCTCGCGGGAGACCTGGCGCAGCTCCAGCAGGAGCGCGCGGCGGAACAATCGGCACGCGACGAGCAGGTCGTCCAGCGGAACGAGCTCGACTCGCAGCTGTCGCAGCTGGTAGCCCTCCAGGCCCAGCAAGAGAAATCGATGGCGCAGCTCGAGCAGAAGATCGCGCAGACCCGTTCCGAGCTCTCGCGGTTGAACCGGCAGTCTGCGCAGCTGGCCCAGGCTGTGACCGATATGCTCCAGCAGCAGCAGGACGCGATCATCGCCGCCGCCATGCAATCGGTATGGGCGCAGCTGCAGCTGTGGCTGCAGTCCAACAGCGTCGGCCAGATCCCGACGAGTGCCGGCCACTCGACCAAGTACCGCTTCATCTGGCCCGAGCCGAATGCCAAGATCTCGCAGCCGTTCGGTCCCAGCACCTTCTGGTTCGAGCCCGCGTACGGCAGCTACGCGCACTTCCACACAGGCATTGACCTGGTCGAGCCGTTCGGCTCGCCGGTGTACGCGGCGGATGATGGCGTCGTCGCCCTCGTTGGAAGCTCGGGCAGCGGTTACGGGAATTACGTCGTCATCGCGCACGCTGGCGGCTTCGACACGCTGTATGGACACCTCTCGACATCGCTCGTGCAACCCGGACAGCGGGTGACACAGGGCACGGCGGTAGGTCTCGAGGGATCGACGGGCAACTCGACTGGACCGCACCTTCATTTCGAGCTACGCATCGCGCAGAAGCCGGTCGACCCCGCGCCGTACCTGCCGCCCGGACCGCCTTCAGCGTTTCGAGGCTGAACCGAAGGCTGCTGGAGCCGCCTCCGATCCGGCCTTCGCCGGCACGTGGCTCATTGCGTGCTCGGCCAGCGCCGTAATGGTGAGCGCCGGGTTCACGCCAAGGTTGACGGGTATGGCGGAACCGTCGACGACATAGAGGTTGGTGTGACCGAAGACACGGTTGCGGTCATCGCAGACCGCGTCTTCGAGATCGCTGCCGATCGCTGCACCGCCGAGAATGTGCGCCGTCGACGGGATGTCGAGCAGTGCCTCGTTGATCGAGCTGGCCGGCCAGCCGCCGATCTTCCTGGCCACCCTGCGGGCCATATCGTTCGCGACGGGAAGGTAGGAGGGATTTCGTTTTCCTCCGCCGCGCGGATTTCGCGAATCGAGCGTCACGGTGAACGGCCAGTACCACTTGCGTCGCCGAACAAGCTCCAGGTGGTTGTCGGTGACCTGCATCACCAGCAACATGATCGAGCGGCGCGCCCAGCCGAACGGTAGGAGCGAACGCACGAAGTCGCCGGGTCTGGTGACGCAGTTGGCGAGGAAGCGCAGCCCTCGAGGAAGCCCCGGCCCGCCGTCGGTCAACGGCTTCGCGAGCAGGCCGATGAAATCGGACCCACGCGGATAGCGCACCGGCTGGATGTGGGTCACGTCATCCGGGTGGATCCCCGAGGTGATAGCGACCCCATCGGTGAAGTCGACTGCGTTGCTACGCGAGGTGGCGCCGACGATGGCCTCGCTGTTGGTGCGCACGCGCTTGCCGACCGATGGGGAGAGGGTTCGCAGCGACCCGCTTTCGCCGGCGCGAAGAAGCAGGTCGACCGTGCCGAGGACTCCCGCAGCGAGGACGACGATCGGAGCTCGCCACACCTTCCGGTCGCGCGGCAGGACGGCCGTGCCACGAGTTGTGGTGAGGGAGTACCGGCCGTTGGGTTCCTGGAGGATGCGATCCACGCGGGTCTCGGGAAAGATGCGCGCTCCCATCTTCTCGGCGAGGTAGAGATAGTTCTTGTCCAGCGTGTTCTTGGCGTTGTGACGGCAACCGACCAAGCATCCACCGCAAAACACGCATCCCGACCGGGCGGGGCCCTGGCCGCCGAAATACGGGTCCGCGACCAGCTTCCCAGGTTCGCCGAAAAATACGGCGACTTCAGTGGGCTGGAATGTGTCACCCCTGCCGATCTCCTCAGCGCATTCCTTCAACACGCGGTCCGCTTCTGTGAGCCGCGGATTCGTGATCGCTCCGAGCATCCGCTTCGCGGTGACGTAATGAGGCGCGAGCGCCCTCTCCCAGTCAGTCCCCGATGGCCATTCGGGACGCCGGAAAACCTCTGGTCGGGGAACTGGAAGCGTGTTCGCGTACACCAGGCTTCCCCCGCCAACTCCCGCGCCGGAGCCGACCAGGACGTCACTCAGGAGCGTCAGTCGCAGGATGCCGTGGCAAAACAGCTTTGGCATCCAGAGGGAGCGCCGGACGTTCCAGTTCGTGAGGGGAAAGTCTTCGGCGGTAAAGCGCTTGCCTGCCTCGAGCACGGCGACCTGGTAGCCCTTCTCGGCGAGGCGCAGAGCGGCGACGGAGCCACCGAAGCCCGAGCCGACGACCAGCACGTCGAACTCGTCGACCACCTTCACGGCTCGCATGCTCCACCGACCGACCAGCCGTGTCAAATGGGCCTGTCTCTTCCGTCTGTCGTAGATTTCCATGCCATGGCGACTTCTATACAGACCAAGCGGTATCGCGCCTCATGGAACGGCGCGGTGATCGCCGAGAGCTCGAACACCACCGCGGTCGAAGGCAATCAGTACTTTCCGGTCGAGGACGTTCGCAGCACGCACCTGCGGCCGAGCGATACCCACACCACGTGTCACTGGAAGGGCGTGGCCAGCTACTACGACGTCGTCGTCGGCGACGCGGTCAACCACGACGCGGCCTGGTACTACCCTGAACCCAGCACGGCGGCCGAGCGCGTGAGGGACAGGATCGCTTTCTGGAGGGGCGTCAAGGTCGACCAGGTCGAGGGCTAAGCGCTCGCCCCGCGAAATTTCGCGAAGGTGCGAGTCGCGACCCAGGGCGCCACGACCATCACGCTCAGCCACAGCGCGAGCCAGAATGCGGCCGAGGCGAGCAGCTCTGCCCTCGTGACGTCGCCGGCGACGAGCCGCACCAAGATCAGGCGCGAGCGATCAAGCCAGGGCAGGGCGGCCGGTATCGATTGTCCGTCGAGCCAGTAGTACAGGACGTCTTCGACCCCCCCGAAGGCCATCGTGTAGAGCGCGCCGCCGAACCAGAGCGCCCAGAATCCTGAATCGAGCAGCAGCACGCCGCCCAGGCCCAGCATGCCGACCAGGATCGCGACGTGCCCGGTCTGGTAGTCGGCGTCGAACGTCCAGAGTCCGTTTGCCTCGAAGATCCGCTGCCAGAGCAGGATGTCGCTCAAGGCATAGAAGCCAAGCGCGACCAGAAGAGCGGCGAGGGCTCGACGCCTAACCGTGGCGACGCGTATGCCGAGGGCCGCCTATGGGAGGAGAAGGACTCGGCTGGGTCGGGGCGTTCTGGACGGCCGGCGCGGGCGGCGCCGCCTCAGGATTCGCGGCGGTCTCGCCCTCGGAAGGTGTGGCTCCCACGCCCGGGGGTCGAGTGAGAAACTCCTGCAAACCCTCGTTCACCAGCTGGCTGGTGCCGATGGCGATCGCGACCGACACGCAAACGATCGTGACCGAGTCCATCCATCGCTTGGCGCCGCGCCGGCGCGCGGGTTGGTCAGTCACGGGCTGGACTCTGGACAAACGCGGCCGAGCCCTTGACCGCAAGCTCTTGCGCAAGCGGCACGTAGCCCGTGGCGAAGACTGCGATCAAGGCGATCCCCGCGACCGCTCGCAGCGCTCGGTGCGAATGCGCACGCCTTGAGGCATCCCACCAGCGCCGGACGAACGGGACGCGAACCAACGCGAGCGGGACGCTCACGGCCAGGGCGTAGAGAAAGATGGTCGTCAGTCCGAAGAGCAGGAAAAGGTGGACGAGGATGGTCCCCCACACCACGTAGGTCAGCCGCTGGACCGACTTCCAGTGCCGGCCGAGCCATCGCTGAGCGCGCTTGTTGGCGGTCAGGACAAGCGGGACCAACAGAAGGGTGGCCAGCGTGCCGGCGATGAGAAACGTATGTCCCCCGACTCGGGTCAGTGGGGAGCCTGGAAACGTGTCGCCTGTGGTGGTCGCCGCGAGCGTGATATCGGTCGCCGCGGTGAAGAACATCGCGATGCCGTAATCGCGGCGCAGGATGACGTGCCATCTCCAACCGGTCGTCGTGTAGATGGGCGTGACGGCGAGCATCATGATGAAGATCAGAAATGTGGACGTGCCGAGCACGTCTGCGACTGAGGCAGAGATGTTGGCGACGCCGTCGGGCTTTCCCATGATCGCTGAGGTCACCTCGGGTGCCATGAGCACAAGGGGGACGAGGAGAAGCGCCCGGAAAAACCAGACGGCGTACCTCCCGTAACTCGAACCGCGGTCAGGACTGCTGCCTGCGCGCGCAAGCGTGACGAACGTGTCGCTCGGCGGGCTTACCGTATACGCGCGCGTATGTGGTGTGCTCATACGACGTCCCCCTGTGCCTCTCGATCCGCGCCGCTGTGCAAGTCCGAACGCAACGGGTCTTGAAGTCTTGCGTCGGTCAGGACCATGGTCTGCCCCCAGGCTCAAAAGAGCCTTGGAATGGCGTGTGAGTTATCGCCGGGCACCGTCGATGGAGCGAATTCCAAGATTTGCGTACGGGAGCCGGACGGCGCGTTGACCCTTTGGTAGAGCGGTCGTGTGTAAACGACTGCAAAGCCGGATTCAGGGATGAACTCGTTAACGCGTCCTGGGCAGGGATTTCGTGGCCGCTTGGCGGGCTGGGCAGCCCCCTTGATCGGCCTCCTCGCCATCTCGTCGGGAGCGTGCGGACAGGGCGGGCTGTCGAGCTCGGAGCTCTACTCGCCGCCTCCGGCCCTGGCAATGGTCGCCCTCGTCGACCCCTCCTCGGGCCGCTTGGCGGATGAGCTTCGCCAGCTCCAGGACGTCATCCGCACGACCGCCTCCCCGGGCGAGGCAGTCGTGGTGATGATCCTGCAGCCTTCGTATGGGCAGGCCTACGTGGTGCGCTCCGGTGACAGCCTCAGCAAGATCGCCGCCGGCCATGGCATCTCGCTGGCCGCGCTCGAGGCTGCCAATCCGCAGCTCGGCCCGCTCTCGGGTCGGAACTGGAAGCTCATTCACCCGAACGAGCAGGTGATCATCCCCGACGGAGCTGCCCAGGATGCTCTGCTGCTCGTCTCCCGGGCGCCCTCCGGACCGCCTCCGCCCACCCTGATCCGCCTGCCACGGGCGCCGAGCAACCCTACGGACTTCCAGCGCGCCCAGTACAACCGGACGCTGGCTTCCGATAACGCCACCAATGCTGCCCGCGTAGCCGCGTGGCGGGCCGAGGCCCACAAGAGCCTTCAGCCCTGGCAGCAGCAGGTCGTGGATGAGCTGGCCAAGAAAGCCGCGGCGCCGGTGCCAGGGGCGCGCACACCGAACCAGCAGATCATGGCCGCTTCATTGGTCGCCGGCTTGACGACTCTGAGCGGCCTTCAGGGTCGACGCCTGCTCCTGCTTCTGGGCGGCGGGGAGAGCGGCCCCGGCGTGCTCGCGCCACGCAGCTTCGCCGATATCAACCTCGTGATCGCCAACCTCGCCGACTCGAAGGCGGCCGCCGCGTGGACTTCGGCGGGCACGAACGCCGGAGCGGCCTCTGTCAGCGCGCTCGACCCTGCGCTCACCAAGCTGCAGCTCGCGCAGGTCGTCAACCACCAGTCACCAGGCCAGTAACAGGAGGGATCCATGCAGTCGATCGAGAGGATCGGAGCGCCGTCCCCGCGCGAGCTGAGCGCGACCGATGGATACGTCGGAACCATGCGCGATTTCCTCGCGAAACCGCGCGTCGCGAGAGATTTCCAGGACCTCAAGGCCGACGCCCAGCGACTTCGCGCGGTCGGCAGCGAGCGCGACAGCCTGCACGAGAAGGCGGCGGAGGCTGAGCTCGATGCCGGAAGAAAGGCTCGTCAGCACGAAGAGCACCGCCACAACAGGCTGAGCTTCGGCGTAGGAATCTTCCTGGCCACCCTGTTCGTGACGTTGGACGCGCTGCCCGCCAACCTGGCCGCCCAGACCTTTGGCCTTGACGCGGTGCCCACGTGGGGAATCACCGCCGTCATCGTTGGTGCGCTGGCCGCCGGCATGTGGGCCGTCACCCATTACAAGAACGGCTGGCCTCGGGCGGTGACGATCGCGGCCCTGACAGTCGGTCTCCTCTCCATCGGCGCGCTCCGCTACTGGTTCCTCTGGGTCACCGCCGGCGACGCGCTGTCCGCCGCGCTCGAGGCGTTGTCGCTGACCGTGTTCACCACCATGATGGTGTGGCTGGGCATCCTCGTCCTTAGCTTCACGAAGTCGAGGCATGTCTCCGCGGCCGAGCGGCGTGCGCAGGTCCTGCGGCGGCAGGCGGAAAAGAGGTCGACGCAGGAAAGGACGCTGAGCCGGCGCCTGGAGGCCGCGAAGAGCGAATTCCTCGCTGACGCCCAGCTGTTCTCGTTCCAGATCTTCTCCCACGACACACCGCGCAACCAGTTCCTCGACTACGTCCGCGTGGAGCTCGACCGCTGACCACGACGGCTCTCTCTAGGAGCCGGAGCGCAGGACGACGACCGTGCGCGCGCGGGTGATCACCCGCTCCGGCAACTCGCCAGGCTCGGCCTCGGGCTCAGCTTTGTCCGTGTCGAGGACGAGCTGCCATGGGCCGCCGAACTCTTGCGGCAGCGCCCAGTAGACCGCTCGCGAGTGCCCATTGAAGAGGAGCAGGAACGAGTCGTCGCTGATCGGCTGGCCATGTTCGTCGTGGCCCGGGATCGCCTTCCCGTTGAGAAACACTCCGAGCGAGCGGGCGTGCCGTGAGTTCCAGTCCTGGTCCGTCATCTGCCTGGCGTCCGGCTTGAACCACGCGATGTCGACCGCGCCCCGGATGGGCCGGCCCTGGAAAAAACGACGGCGTCGAAACACCGCGTGCTCGCGGCGAAACTTGATCAGCCACCGCACGTAATCCAGCAGAGGCTGGTCGATCTCGGACCAGTTGACCCATGAGATCTCGTTGTCCTGGCAGTAGCCGTTGTTGTTGCCCTTCTGGGTGCGGCCCGTCTCGTCGCCCATGAGCGTCATCGGGACGCCCTGGGCCAGGAACAGCGTCGCCAGCAAGTTGCGCTGTTGCTGCGACCGGCGCTTGAGGACGACCGGATCGTCAGTGTCGCCCTCGGCGCCGCAGTTCCACGACCGGTTGTGCGACTCGCCGTCGGCGTTGCCCTCTCCGTTCGCCTCGTTGTGCTTTTCGTTGTAAGAGACGAGATCGCGCAGCGTGAAGCCGTCGTGCGCAGTCACGAAGTTGATGCTCGCGACGGGGCGTCGCGTGTCGTTCTGGTAGAGGTCTGAGCTGCCGGTCAGGCGGAAGGCAAGCTCGCCGACCGTGGACGGCTCGCCGCGCCAGAAGTCGCGCACCGCGTCCCGATACCTCCCGTTCCACTCCGACCACAGCGCGGGGAAGTTGCCCACCTGATAGCCGCCCTCGCCGATGTCCCACGGCTCGGCGATCAGCTTCACCCGGTTGACGATCGGGTCCTGCTGGATCAGGTCGAAGAAGGTCGAGAGCCTGTCGACCTCATGGAACTCGCGCGCCAGCGCCGCCGCCAGGTCGAAGCGAAAACCGTCGACGTGCATCTCCGTGACCCAGTACCGGAGCGAGTCCATGATCAGCTGCAGGGTGTGGGGGTGGCGGACGTTGAGGCTGTTTCCAGTTCCGGTCGTGTCGTAGTAGTACTGCGGCTGCTCCTGTACGAGCCGGTAGTAGGCGGGGTTGTCGATGCCCCTGAAACACAGGGTCGGACCAAGATGGTTTCCCTCCGCCGTGTGGTTGTACACGACATCGAGGATCACCTCGATCCCCGCTGCATGAAGCGTGTGGACCATCCACTTGAACTCGTTGACCTGCTCGCCGCGGTGTCCGCTGCTCGCGTACTCGTTGTGCGGCGCGAAAAAGCCGATCGTGTTGTAGCCCCAGTAATTGCGAAGCGCCTGGTCGACGAGGCGATGGTCGTGGACGAACTGGTGCACCGGCATGAGCTCCACCGCGGTCACGCCGAGCGACAACAGGTGCTGCACGATCGCTGGATGCGCGAGGCCCGCGTAGGTGCCGCGCTGCTCCTCGGGCACTTCAGGGTGGCACTTGGTCATGCCCTTGACGTGTGCCTCGTAGATCACCGTCTCGTGAAGTGGGGTGTCCGGCCGCCGGTCGCCTCCCCAGTCGAAGTGGGGGTGCTGCACGATGGAACGGAACACGTACGGCGCGCTGTCCATCTCGTTGACTGAGCCCTCGTCGCCGAGGTTGTAGCCGTAGCACGCAGCGTCCCACCGGATCTCGCCCTCGATCGCCCGCGCGTAGGGGTCGAGCAGCAGCTTGCTCGGGTTGCATCTGACGCCGTGCTCGGGGGCGTTCGGGCCGTGGACCCGATACCCGTAACGCTGCCCTGGTCCGACGCCGGGCAGGTACGCGTGCCAGGAAAAGGCGTCGACCTCTTCGAGCGGCAGCCTGTGCTCCGCGCCCTCCTCGTCGAAAAGGCACAGCTCGACCTTCTCGGCGACCTCGCTGAAGAGGGCGAAGTTCGTGCCGTTGCCGTCGAACGCCGCGCCAAGGGGATGCGCGCGGCCGGGCCAGCTCTCGGGGAGGTTGTCAGCCAATGAACGGCTCAGTTTCCACGATCGCGACGCTCCAGGGCGGCAGGCACAGTCGAGCGCCTTCCTGACGGATCGACGGCTCCGAGCGCATCAGCAGCCGATTGCGCTCGCCGAGCTCCAGCACCCAGTCGGTCTGCCCGAGGTTGACCCGCGCGACGATCCGGTCGCCCGCCACCGAGATCCGGCTGGCGTGCTCATCCACCTCCAGCTCGGCCTGTTCATTCGTCAAGCGTCGCCGGAGCGCGAGCAGGGAGCGATACCACTCGAGCATCTCTTGGTGGGCCGGCATCTCGATTTCGTCCCAGCGCAGCCGCGACCGCTCAAACGTCGCGGGATCCTGCGGGTCAGGCACGTTCTCCGGCCGCCAGCCAAAGGCCGCGAACTCCCGGCGGCGGCCCTCGGAAACCGCCTTTCCGAGCTGGGGATCGGCGTGGTCGGTGAAGTACTGGAACGGCGTGCTCGCGGCCCATTCCTCGCCCTGGAACAGCAGCGGCGTAAAAGGCGAGGTCAGGAGCAGGGCGGCCGCGATCTTCAAGCGAACCTGGTCGACCTGCGCAGGCAATCGATCGCCCGCGGCTCGATTTCCGACCTGGTCGTGGTTCTGCAGAGCGATCACGAATGTCTGGGGCTCAAGGCCGGTCGTCGGCCGGCCATGGAACCTGTTACGGCGGGCGGACCACGTCCCGTCGAACACCCAGGCCTGGCGGAGGGCTTTGGCAAGCTGCGCGGGCGAGCCGAAATCGGCGTAGTACCCGACGTGCTCGCCCGTCAGGGCTACATGAACGGCGTGATGCCAGTCGTCCGCCCAGGCACCATCCAGCGCATGGCCGCCTGCGTCACGGCTCTGCACGAGGCGCGGCTCATTGAGGTTCGACTCCGCGACGACGACCGTCGAGCGGCCCAGCGCGGCGCCCAGCGTATGCACCCTCTCCCCGATCGCCGCCAGGATGTGGACAGGCGAATCGTCCGCGATCGCCTGGATCGCGTCGAGGCGGAGCCCATCGATGTGGTAGCTGCGGATCCACATCTCCGTGTTGTCGAGCACGAAGGCGCGGACTTCCTCGCTGGCCTCGCCGTCGAAGTTCAGCGTCGCGCCCCAGGCTGTACGGTGCCGGTCGCTGAAGTACGGACCGTACTCCGACAGGAAGTTGCCGGCTGGGCCCAGGTGGTTGTAGACGACGTCCAGGATCACCGCCAGTCCGGCCGCATGACAGGCGTTGACGAGCCCCTTCAAGCCATCCGGTCCGCCATACGCGTGATGCGGCGCGAACAGGTCGACCCCGTCGTAGCCCCACCCGTGAACACCCGAGAATTCGGCGACCGGCATCAGCTCGACGATGTCGACGCCCAGGTTGGCAAGGTACGGCACGCGCTCGATCGCCCCGGCGAAGGTTCCGTCGGTCGAGAAGGTGCCGATATGCATCTCGTACAGGACCGAGCCCTTGAGCGGCCTACCGGCCCAGCCGGAGTCCGCCCAAGGGTATGCGTGATGATCGACGAGCTCGGACAGACCGAACACCCCATCCGGCTGGGATGGCGATCGAGGATCGGGGCGGACGTCTCCGCCCTCGAGCGCAAAGCCGTAACGCGCTCCAGGCCCGGCATCGGCGTCCGATGCCGTCCACCAACCGCCATCACCCCGGGTCATCGCGGTGCGCCGTTCGTCGACGAGAAGCTCGACGCGCTTTCTGTCGGGGGCCCACACCTCGAAGCTGTGCGTCAAGCGTCCTCGCGAGTCATCACCACGACGGGAAAGTCCTGGAGAAGGTTGCCCAGTTCCACCGCGCGTCCGCCTTGCTCCCGCTTCCCGGTGAAAATGTTCGTCCACGATCCGCGTGGCAGGTCGATCTCCGTGTCGGCCCAATCCCCGCCGAGACCCGCCACGAGTCGGGGCACCGCGACCAGCAGCGACTCGCGCGTGAAGCAGAGGGCATGCCGGGCCTTCGTGCCGGTCGCGTGGATCGGCGTGTAGACGCGGCTTGCGAATGCATCGGGCCGTCGCGTGCGTTCGGCAAGAAGCCTCTCGATCAACCACAGCTTGGTCCCGCCGTCATCGATTCGCGCCAGTGCGCCGGCTGCGTCGAGGCGCCGCACGTCGCCCAGCAGGCTCCGTCGCGTCTCGTGGTCGACCGGCGCCCGGTTGTCTGGGTCGACGAGCGTCAGGTTCCAGAGCTCCGACCCCTGGTAGAGATCCGGGACGCCGGGGCAGGTCAGCAGCAGGGTGACCTGGGCCAGCGATGTGACGCGGCCCCGCGCTACGAGCTGGTTGCGGCCCAGGAACGATTCGAGATCGCTGGTGAACTCCGCATCGCCGAGGATGCTGGCGGCGAACCGGTTGACGGCGTCCTCGTACGCCACCGCTGGATTGACCCAGGACGTGTGGACCTTCGCTTCGCGCGCCGCCTTCTGCAGGAACTGCGCCAGGCGCTCCGCGCTCAAGGGCCAGGCGCCCACCAGCGTCTGGTAGGCGAGGTACTCCAGATTGCGGTCCGGGTATCCCTGCGTCCGGTAGCGATCGTTGTGTTCGGCCCACCTCCGCACGGAAGCCTCCCACTCGCCCGGGATCTCCGACAGCACATCGATACGCGCGCGCACATCACCGCTGCGCTTCGTGTCGTGCGTGGAGAGGGTCAGCATCGTGGCCGGCCATGCATCCGCGACGCTCTCGCACCATGCGTGGAAACGCTCCATCGTGCGGCCGAAGGTTCCCGGGTCGCCCCCGACCTCGTTCAGGGAGACCAGGCGGTGGTAGCGGTAGAACGCGGTGTCCTCCACGCCCTTGGCCATGACGGCCGGTGTGAACTGCTGAAATCTGGCGCTGAACTCTGCATGGAGATTGCTCGCCGGTTGTGTGAGCAGAAGGTCGCGGATCAAGGCGATGAGATCCGGATCGATGTCCGGGCGTCGCCGGGCCGCTTCTTCGGTCGCCAGGTCGACCTCGCGCACGTCTGCATCGTGAGCGGGCGATTCCGGGCTGACGTAGGTCCTGTAGACGCGAAACGCGGTCGCCACTTCGCGAATCGCGTCGGCGAGCTCGCTGCGCGTGCGGTCGCGATGCCTCCAGTCGGCGTCGCAGATCTCGACCAGGAGGGTGGCAAGCCGTTCGAGGTCAGGAGCGAGCTCGGTATGTGTGATCTCGAGCTTGCACGTCCGGACCACGTCCGGATACGGCTGGGCTTCGCCGCTGAAGGCGTGATAGAGCCCGGTCATCGCGGGCTCATGTTCCGCATCGACGAACAGACCGTCGACCGCCGCGATGAACTCATAGCCGGTGGTGCCCTGAACCTCGAACGACACCGGCAGCTTTTCATCGGGGGCGAGGATCTTCTCGATCACGATATACGCGTCGGGCGCTGCGCGGCGAAGCCGCCGCAAATAGCCGACTGGATCGCGCAGCCCGTCGATGTGGTCGACGCGAAGTCCATCGACGAGCCCCCTTGCAACCATCTGCAAAATCAACCGGTGGCTGTCATCGAACACCTGTGGCCGCTCGACGCGGAGACCGATCAGGCTGTCGACTGTGAAAAAGCGCCTGTAGTTCAGCTCCTCCTGCGCGCTGCGCCAGTACTCGAGCCGGTAGTGCTGCCGCTCGAGGAGTACGTCGAAAGCGGGGGGGTCGTGCTGGACCCGGTTGGGGTCAAGACTCTCCAAAGAGTCCGGCGAGATGGGGAAGAGCTCGTCGTGGTAACGGACGGCGAATCCATCGCCATGGCGCTCGAGGCTCAGCGCGCCGCCGGCGAGCTCGCGACCGTATCGATCGTTCAGCACGCCCAGCACGACCTTGTCCCTGATGTTCGAGGACGAGGGTTTCCAGTCGACGTCGAAATAGCTCGCGTAGTCGCTTGACCGGCCGCGGAGAAGGAGGTCCCACCACCAGGGGTTTTCCGGGGTCGCCGTCGCCATGTGGTTGGGCACGATGTCCACGACGATCCCCATCGAGCGCTGCCGCAGCTCCTCGCCGAGCTGTGCGAATCCCTCCCCGCCACCGAGGTCCGCGCTGATCCGGGTCGGATCGACTACGTCATAGCCATGGGGGCTTCCCGGCGCCGCCTGCAGGACGGGCGACGCGTAAAGATGGGACACGCCAAGCTCGGCGAGGTACCCGCTCAGCCGGGCGGCCGCGCCGAGATCGAAGCTCGCGGACAGCTGGACGCGGTAGGTGGCTCGGGGCGTCAAGGGCTCACCGTCGCCCGCATTGTTGCAGCCGCCCCAGGACGGGCGGCTAAGGCTGCCGCGCCGGAGGTCTCTGGGCCGGGTCGCGAGCCGCGACCAGGAACACGGCCAGGAGCACAAGCGCCATCACCGGCGGGCCGTACTCGGCGATCGGGCCGTTGGGGAAGAACACGCTCACCACGGTGGAAAACGCGACGTATACGCCGCCGAGGATCAGCACGATGCGAAGCCTTCGCGCGGCAAACCGAAGCTGCCGGCGCAGTCCGCCGGGCCGCAGCGAGAGCACCGAAAGGCTCATGGCGACCAGGAGGAGGAGACCGAGCAGGAATCCGCGCACAGCGCGAGGTTAGCGCGCGAGAGAAGAGTGGCGGAGGGCCTTCAGCGGGGATCGAAGGCTTTAGAACGCCCCAGGCGATTCCCAGGCTCGATCGCGATACTCGGGTCGAGCATGAGCATGCTGGACCCGATGCTGGCGGCAACCATCTCGCGGCGGCGCATGATCGTCGCCGGATTTGCGGTGGTTTGGACCTCCTTTGCGGCCGCGTGCTCAGGCGTCGCCCGATCCGCCTCGAGCCCGTCCGCCTCCTCGACTGCCACCGTAAGTCCCTCGGGTATCACGGTTGCCACTCCGGCGTGCATAGTCACGCCGGCGGAGACGGAGGGCCCGTACTTCGTCGACGAGCGCCTCAAGCGCTCTGACATCACCGTCGATCCAAGCGATGGGTCGGTACGCCCCGGCACGCCTCTGACCTTGACCCTGACCGTCGCGAAGGCAGGGTCGCCGTGCGTGGCACTCGCCGGGGCGCAGGTCGACCTGTGGCACTGCGACGCGCTCGGGCTTTACTCGGACGTTCCCGCGGAAAACTCGAGTGGCCGGCGGTTCCTGCGCGGCTACCAGACGACCGACTCGGGCGGAACGGTGACCTTCTCGACGATCTACCCCGGCTGGTATCGGGGGCGCGCGGTCCATGTCCACTTCAAGGTCCGGACCTTCTCCGGATCCGCCAAGACGTTCGAGTTCACTTCGCAAGTCTTCTTCGACGACGCGATCTCAGACGAGGCCTACACGCAATCCCCCTACAACTCGCGAGGCAGCCGCGACACCCGCAACGCGAACGATATGGTGTACACCACCAACGGAAACAGCGGCTCGAAGCTACTCGCGAACGTGAGCCGAACCGCGACTGGCTATCGGGCGAGCTTCGCGGTCGGCCTCAACGTCGCCTAGCTCGCCGCCATAGCAGGCTCTTTTTCCGCGCTCTCCTCCGGCTCGGACAGGCGATAGCCCTCGGTCGGGACGAGCTTCCGCACCATGCTCAGTGCCTTGGCCGCCGCATCGCTCTCCGAGACCGCAGGCAGTCGCGGGATCTCGATGCGCATCTTGCGAGTGCCCTGCAAGGGTTCCACGGAAAAGCCGTTGCCTCGCAAGGCCTCGATGACCTTGGCGTCGCCGGCGTTGCCTTCCACCGGTTCGATCGTCAGCGTCATGGCGAACTCTCTGATGGCGGCCGGCTGCGCTGCAGCGAGCTCGCCTGAGCCGCGCAGACCGAGGGGCTTGAATCGGCGATCTTCCGCCGCATCGAGCGCCGCGTCCAAGTCTCTGGTCGTGCGGCGGCCGGTGAACCGAGAGGTCAGCGAATACAGGACCGGCACCAGGATCAGGGTCAAGAGGGTGCTGGTGAACAGTCCACCGATGACGACGATCGCAAGAGGTCCGCTGATGAACGCCCCGCCGACTCCACCGCCACCGCCGGTCACCGCGAGCGGAGCTAACGCGAGCATGGTAGCGAAGGCCGTCATGAGGATCGGGCGCAGCCGGTGCCTGCCGCCTTCGATCAACGCGTCATGCAAACCGAGCCCGCGGTCCCTGTACTGCTCAACGAGGTCCAGCAAGACGATCGCGTTCGTGACGACGATCCCGACCAGCATGAGGATGCCGATCAAGCCCGGCAGAGACAGGGACGTGTTGGTGACGACGAGCGCGATGATGGCCCCGGTCGCCGCGAAGGGAATCGAGACCAGCAGGACGAGCGGTTTGAGCAGCGAACGAAAGGTCGCGACCATGATCAAGTAGACGAGCGCGATCGCTGCCAGAAGGGCAAGAGCGAACTGCGTCAGAACCGTCGAGAGCTGCGCAAACCGCCTGCACCGCGCTGGTGTTGTTGCCGGTGATGGTCCCCGTGATCGTGGCGTCGCGATCGCCGTTGACGCGGTTGACCGATTGAGGCCCGGTCACCTGCTGGATGGTTGCCAGTGTCGACAGCGGAACGATGCCCCCCAAGGTGGGAATCGGGATCCGCGCCAGGGCCACCGCGGTGTCGGCGGTACCCGGCGGCAGTTGAACGCGGACGACCACCGGCCCTTGGGGTAGCACCGCTTGGGTGGCGACAACCCCGTTGATGTCCTGGGCGAGCAGCAGCGCCAGCTGCTGGACGGTGAGACCGGACGCCGCCAGCTTGTCCGTCGGGACGAGCTGGTACTGCGGCTTCGACGCAACGAGATTCGACCTCACGTTCGCCAGGCCGTGGACCTTCGACAGGGCCGCCAGAACTGCATCGTTGGCGTTCCCCAGGGTTGCCGGATCGCTGGCCGTGACGTCCACCTGCATCTGGCTACTGCTCGCGTTTGAGCTGTTCTGCGCCTGCCCGACCTCGACCTTGGCCGGCCCGTCGTAGCCGCGCATTGCGCCCTTCACGCCGCTGAGCGCCGTGTCGTACTGCCCGTTGCCGACTAGCACGAGGACCTGGGCCTGCGTGGGGTCGGCCGGCACCGTGCCCGGAGGTGCGAAGGGATCGCTCAAGCCCCCGACCGTCGCCTGATAGGCGGTGACGCCGGGGACGCCTCTCACCAAGTTTTCGATCTTCTGCGTCTCGGCGTCCGTGTCCGCGAGCGTCGAGTTCTCCGGCATCGTGATCGCAATCGGAAAGTTGGGGCTCGACGACTGGTCGAGGAGGTTCACGCGTAGGAGCGGGATCAGGGCCATCGATCCGGCGAACACCAGGGCTGCGATTCCGACCGAGATCCAGCGGTGGCCGGTTGCCCACCGGATGGTCGGCACGTAGACGCGCTGCATCCAGTTGTACTGCAGGCGTCGCTCCGCGCCCTGGGCATGGAGTGGAGGCAGGAGGTGCGACGCCAGAAGAGGCACCACCGTGACCGCGACGACAAGAGACGCTAGGAGGGCGACCACGACCGTCAGCGCAAAGGGGCGGAAGAAGCTCCCGGCGATCCCCGTCAGGAAAGCGATCGGCAGGAAGACGGCTACGGTCGTCAGCGTGGAGGCGGCCACGGCGGTCGTGATCTCGCGCGCTCCGGTATAGGCGGCGACGATCGGCTTCTCGCCCTCGCTGACGTGCCGGCTGATGTTTTCGAGGACGACTATCGAATCGTCGACCACGCGCCCGATCGCGACCATCATCCCGCCCAGGGTCAGGATGTTCAGGGTGATCCCCTGCCACCACAGCACAATCAGCGCGACCATCAGGGAAAGGGGTATCGAGACTGCGGCGACAATGGTCGCGCGGCCGCTCCGCAGGAAGGCGAAGATGACCAGCACAGCGAAGACTGCGCCGAGCAAGCCCTCGCGAAGGATGTCGCCGATGGCCTGCGTGATCGGCGTCGCCTGGTCGGAGAGTGATTCGACCTGGATTCCATGTCCAATCGACGACTTGACGCCGGGCAGCGCATCCTTGACCTCGTTGGCGACCGTCACGGTGTTGGCGTTCGGACCCTTGGTGATCTGAAGACCGATCGTCAGCTTTCCGTCGGTGCGAGTGATCGTGTCGGCGGGCACCGAAACCAGCCGCACGGTGCCGAGCTGGCCGATCGTGATTGGCGCGGGACGGCCGCCGGTCGCGTTCGGAATACCTGACGCGGGGACGATCGCGATGTTGGAGATCTGGTCCAGGCTCGTCAGAAAGCCCGAGACTTGAAGGGGAATCGTGCCGGTGCCCTGCCTCAGCGAGCCGACGGACTGGACCACCGTGGCCTGCTGAAGCGCGGACGCAACCTGGGCCGTGGTCACGCCGTGCGAGGCGAGCTTCGCGGGGTCTAGCGTCACGTCTACCTCGTCGGTCGGGGCCCCGGTGATCACCACGGAGGAGACCCCGGCGAGGCCTTTGAGCTTCGGCAGCGCTTGGGTTCGGAGCTGTCCGGCGAGGTCGCCCAGTGGTTCGTCCGCGGAGACCGCGTACCCGAGGATCGGGATGCTGTTGGTGGAAAAGGTCTGCACGGTTGAAGCCGGGATCTGAGGAGGCAGAAACGGCCGAGCCTTCGCGATGGCAGTGTTGACGTCCTGGAGCGCCGCCTTCAGGTCGGTGCCGTCTTTGAAGAGCACGATGGCAAGGGATGCGCCCTGGCTCGAGCTCGATTGAACTGTGTCGACGCCGTTGACGCCGGCAAGCGCGTTGACCACCGGGATCGTGACCTGGCTGTCCACGATCTCGGGCGAGGCGCCCGGATCGGGGGTGATCACGATCACGGCGGGGATCGAGATGTCGGGGAGGAGGTCTTGCTGGAGCTGGCTTGCGGCGTAGACGCCTGCCCCGAACAGGAGGACGACGCCCAGCATCACCACGACGCCCAGGTGAAGCGAAAGTCGAGTTACGAACGACACGGGGCGCGAAACCTCCCGAACACGCGGCGGTAGCTGACGTCGATGTGGCGGCTCACTATAGGCCGCTGATCGCGAAGTTCAGCCGGCGTAACACCCGACCGTTCGGGCCCGAATCCTAGTCCTTGGCTTCGACGATCTCTCCCTCGATGTTGATCTGGATGATGTCGCTCACGACGAACTTTCCGTCCAGCATCGCGTCGAACCGCATCCCGAAATCCTTGCGGTTGATCTTGGTCTCCGCGGCGTAGCCGATCCGGTGGCCCATCATCGGGTCGTTGAACTCGCCGTACTTCACAACCTCGAGCGTCACCGACTTGGTGTTGTCCTTGATCGTGAGGTCTCCGGTGACCTTGTACCGGTCGCCGCCCTGGTGCTCGATCTTCGTGCTCTTGAAGGTCATGGTCGGGTACTTGTCGATCTCGAGAAAGTTCGAAGACCGGAGGTCCTTGTCCCGCTGATCGTTGTGGGTCCGGATGCTTGCTGTGTTGATCGTCGCCTCGATCCGCGACTTCTCGGGGTGCTCCACGTCGATCGTTCCGCCGGCGGTCACCTCGTTGAAGTGGCCCCGCACGGTCATCATCCCGAGATGCTTGGCGGCGAACTCGACCTGGGTGTGCATCGGATCGAACTTCCAGACAGCGAGTGACTCCTTGATAGATGGGTTTGTGCTCATGCCAGGTTCAAACCAATTGGAGGCTCCACTTATTTCAGGCTGAATCAAGTGTGGTATCCCACGGTTACACTCCGCGCAATGAGCGACCAGCTCGTCCCCGGACACAGCTACGCCTCGGGCGCCGAGGAGCTGTGGGCGCTTGTCATCGCCTCGTTCAGTGGCTGGGAGCAGCGGATCAACCAGGCCGCCGAGGCGGCTGGGTTGTCGCCGGTCTCGGCGTGGGCGCTGGTTCAGCTAGATCCGGAGGCCCCGGTCTCCCAGAAAGAGCTGGCCGCTCGCCTCAAGTGCAACCCGTCGACGGTGGTGGACCCGACCGATCGCCTCGAGCAGGCGGGCCTGGTGGTCAGGCGGCCCAATCCGGACGACCGCCGCGTCAACGTGCTGATGGTCACCACCAGGGGCGCGAAGGTCAGAAAGGACCTGATCGCTCGCCTCCTGGAGCCGCCCGATTCTTTCCGCCGAATGCCCGCCGGAGACCAGGCGCGCTTTCGCGAAGCCATGCGGGAAACGGTGAGCGGGAGCACCTCCCCGTCAGCCCGGCGCCGAGGCAAACCACACCGCACCTAAGGAGGCTTGCGGCCTCCGAGCTGTCGCCGACTAGACCCGGCTGACGGCCCTCAGCTCGCGCGAGGGGCGGAGCCTCAGCGGCAGCGTGAAATGAAAGGTGGATCCCTGGGCGGCGGTGCTGTCGAACCAGATCCGCCCGCCGTGCATCTGGACGATCTGGCGCGCGATCGGCAAACCAAGGCCGGTGCCTCCCTCGACGCCGTTGTGGTCGCCATCAGGGTGGGGAAGGTAACCCGCCAAGAGGCCGCCGTCGATGTCGGCGGGCATCCCGGGGCCGTGGTCCTTGACGGCGACGGTGAGGTGGTCGCCTTCGACATCGGTCGTCACCGTGACGTTGCTTCCCAGCGGCGAGTACTTGATCGCGTTGCCAACCAGTACCGAAAGGACTTGCGAAAGCTTGCCCGGGTCCCCGCGGACCTGGGGCAGCGCCGGATTGAGTTGGGCGACGAGATTGCTCCGCGGGCTCTGCGTCCGCGCCGCTTCGACGACGGAGACGATCAGCTGGTTGATGTCCACTGCCCCGATGTGGAGCACGGACCGGCCGCCTTCCATCCGGTCGAGCTCGAGCATGTCGCCGAATGCGCGATCGAGCCTTTCGGCGTCCTCGTAGATGTCTCCGGCGAACGCTCTCACTTTCTCAAGGTCGAGGTCTTCCGAATCGCGGATCAGCTCACTGAAACCCTGGATGCCTACGAGCGCGGTCCTGAATTGATGGCTGACGCGGGTCAGGAACTCGCTCTTCATCCGGTTGAGTCGCTCGAGCAAGGCAAGGTTGGCAAGGGCGGTCGTTTCCGCCTCCCTGATCAGGCGCCGCCGCCAACGGTCGGCCAGCAAGACGACCGGGAACATGGACGCATAAAAGAGCGTCAGGCCCGCGGCAAGGATGATGTAGAGCTGCTTGGACTCACTGTCGATCGCAGCCTGCACCGGCGCGTAGGGCAGGTAGAGCTCGAAGGCTCCGCTGGGTGAGCCGTCGCCCTGGAACACCAGGGGCACGTACACCTCGATCAGCGGACCCTTCAGATCGTCTCCCGAGTTCTCCGGAGCGCGCGCATCCGTGATCCCCGAGCTCGAGTGTCCCTCCAGGGCCTCGCGGAGGTCAGTCTCGATCGCGAACGTCCGGCCGATGATCGAGTGGTTGTCCGAGTAGACGACGGTGCCTTTGCGGTTCCACACCTTGAGCCGCCGCACGGCCTGATGTACCGCCGCGCCCTGCAGCTTGTCGTCGACGTTCGCGATCTGCTCCCCGGTCAGCCCCTCGGTGAGCTCCTGGGCATTGAGAATCGGCCGGACACCGACCTGGGTGATGAGGCTGCCGCTGCTGCGCGCGGTTTCGAGGTAGCGCTGCTGGATGCTCACGTTCAGCTCGTGGCCGAGAATTGCGCCCAGAGCAACGACTGGCACCAGGGCCAGCAAACCGAAGCGCGCCAGCGCCCCCAGCGAGTTAGGTCCGAGCTGTTTCGTGGCGGGCATTGTGTCACCGTGCCGGGGGAGTTCCCTCCCTGTTAACTCATCAGGCGAACCACCCGGCCGGGGAGGCGCCTAAGCTGGAGTTGTGAGCAGGGGTTTCCGGGACTCCGACGCCACCCAGGCGCTGAGCGAACAGGCAGTCGCGGACGCGATCGACAAGATCGTGCATCGCGAGGATTCAGAGTCTCACGCGGCGGGGGACGGGCTGTGCGTCGACTGCGGGCGCGAGATAGGTACGGAACGGCTGGCGGCGCTGCCGTCGGCGGTCCGCTGCATCCGATGCCAGGCGACCTGGGAGCAGGCGAACAGGTACTGACGGGCACAGGCCCGCCTCAAGCGTTCCTGCAGATCCAGGTCATCGTGGTGGGCCGACCGTCTTGCCGGCGCGGTCAGCTGGCGCCGGCTGGAGAGGCTGTGAGCGCTATGCCTGGACCGGCACCTCGTAAATCTCGTCGGCGGGATGGCCCGTACGCTCGTGAATCCGCTTGACCGCCTCGGCGTTCGGCGCCTCTGACAGGCAGAAGACCTTTCCAGTCTTCGGATCGGCCCACGCGTGCTTGAAGTTGACGCCCTCGTCGTCCTGGATGTCCAGGTCGGCCTGATGCGCGGCCGCGAGAGCTTCAGGCGTGATCCCTGTCATCCCTTCGTGAACGTCCATGAATTCCGGCATCGTCATTCCTCCCCGTGTGTCGATGAACTGCTGCGGCCACATGGTCCCACGTTTCAGCGAAGGCCGGGGGAGTGGTGATCCTCCACGCGAGCCGGCATTTGACAATGTCTTTACTTTCCGATCTCAGTTACTCGGCCCGGTAGGAGCGTTTTTCTCTGCATGGGCGAAGTGCTGAACCAACCCACCCCAGCCGATCGGGCGAAGGCGAATCAGGAAGGCCGAGATCGAGTCCTCTCCTAGTTCGTATCCCGGTCCCCAGCAGGCCGCGGCAGCGGCGGGCACAGTACGCAAGAGGCGGCGGAGACGGCAAAGAAGACTCCCTCGAATCGCCGTCTTACTTGTATTTGCCGTGCCGGCGCTCCTGATGGGGCCGTGGTACGTCGCATACGCGGCGTCGCTACCTGACGTGTCACAGCTCGCGAACGACGTGCCCGGGGACACGATCGTCTACGCGGCTGACAAGACGACCGTGCTCGCAGACCTGCACCCCTCGGGATATCAGCACTACTACGAACCGCTGAGCGCGATGGGTACCTCGCTTCCCGACGCGATCGTGGCGATCGAAGACCGCAACTTCTACTCCGAGCCCGGCGTCGATCCTGCGGGAATCGCGCGGGCGGCGGTGGTGGATATCAAGGCTCACGACACGGTCGAGGGCGCCTCCACGATCACCCAGCAGCTGGTGAAGGTGCGGCTGCTCGACAGTTCCCCGACCATCCAACGAAAGATGACTGAGGCGTTGCTCGCGTTCTCCGTGGAACGGCGCTTCTCGAAGTCGCAAATCCTGGAGATGTACCTCAACAGCGTGTCCTTCGGAAACAACGCCGTCGGCACGGCGGCTGCGTCGCAGATCTACTTCCACAAGAACACCAGTGACCTCGATCTCGCGCAGGCCGCGATGCTCGCCGGGATCGTGCGCGGGCCGACGCTGTACAGCCCGTTTGGCGACTGGCAAGCCGCGAAGGCGCGACAGCATGCGGTGCTGGCGGCGATGGTGGACGTAGGCAGGATCAACCAGGCGCAGGCAGACAAGGCTTTCGGTGAGGACATCAGCCCTCCGTCCCACATGTTCAAGCCCGCCAACAACGTCATCGCGCCCGGCTTTGTCGGCTACGTGACCCAGCAACTGGTGCAGAAGTACGGCAACGCGGCCGCGTACGGCGGCGGACTCCGCGTCTACACCACGTTGAACATGAAGCTCCAGGACATAGGCCAGGCGGCCATCTCCAATACGCAGTCCAGGCTGGCGTGGCGAAATGTGCAGCAGGGGGCGCTGGTGGCGATCGACCCGAGTTCTGGCGCGATCATCGCCATGGTCTCGTCCGCCAATCCGAAGTCCAACGGCGGTCAGTACAACCTTGCCGTGTGGCCGCCCCGCAACCCGGGCTCGTCGATGAAGATCTTCACGTACACCGCGGCGATCCAGAGCGGACGCTTCACGATGACCACGCCGATCACGGACTCACCGCTTCGGATCACCGACCCCGGTTCGCAGACCGTCTATTCGCCGCAGAACTACGACGGCTCGTACCACGGCACCTGCCAGCTCCAGGTCTGCATGGGCAACTCACTCAATATCCCCGCGGTCAAGGTCGAGCTCGGCGTCGGGGTGCCCGACGTCGTGGACACAGCGCGGACGATGGGTGCGCCGCCCTGGCAGCAGCAGCCAAACGGCTCCTTTGCGAACAACACCGACGTGAACAGCTTCGGGCCGTCTCTCACCCTCGGCGGATACGGCGAGACCCCGCTCCAGATGGCGACCGGTGCCTCCGTCCTTGCCGCGCAGGGTGTCCTCCACCAGCCGTTCGCGATTGCCCGCATCAATCAAGGTCAGGGGCAGGGTCAGAAGACGATCTATGAGCACACCGACAGCGCCAAGAACGTGCTCGACCCCAAGGTCGCCTACATCATGAGCACGATGATGTCCAAGGACTCGAATCGCTACATGATCTTCGGCGCCAACTCGCAACTGACGATTCCCGGCTACCAGGTTGCCGTCAAGACCGGAACCTCGGACAGCTTCGCCGACGCATGGACGGTCGGCTACACGCCGCAGATCGCGGTCGCGGTGTGGATGGGCAATCCCGACTGGCGGGTCAAGATGACACAAGGGTCGGACAGCTACTACGTCGCGGTGCCGGCCTGGCACTCGTTCGTCTCCCAGGCCCTTCCATTGCTCGGCAAGGAGACGTGGTACTCGCCTCCCTCGGGCCTGGTCTACGCCTGGGGCAACTACTACCTGCCGGGGACCGCGCCGTCCACGCCGCCGGTCGCCGAGCGGCCATCGCCGGCCCCGAGCAGCGGGGGCGGGCACGGGAAGAAGAAAAAGCACTAGACAAGGCTCTGCGGCGCGACACTGGGAAGACTCATGGCGGCTACCGCCTCAACTCATCGCAAGGGCCTCGTCGTGATGCACGTGGACGGCCTCAGCATTGGCCGGCTGCAGGCGGCGGTCAGCGGCGGTCACATGCCGTTTGTCGCGCGGCTGCTCCAAACCGGTGGCTACGAAGCACTGCCTTACCGGTGCGGCGTGCCGTCGACGACCCCGTTCGCCCAAGCCGGGATCCTCTTCGGAGACAACTCGGAGATCCCCTCGTACCGCTGGTGGGACAAGCAGGCGAATCTTCTGGTGGCGTTCGGATCTGGCTCGACTTTTGCGCAGGTCGCGCATCGCTACTTCGCAGGGCGCGTTCCGCTGACCGAGGGGGGCGCATGCATCGCGGCGCTCTACCGAGCCGGTGCGACCGATCGGTTCGGCCCGGCGTACGAGGAGCGTCACCGGCCGGACCAGCCCGATGCCGGCGGCCGCACGATTGCGGCATTCCTGCTGAATCCGGTCGCTTTGTATTTCTGGATCCGGCACAGCGGGCTTGCCCTGTTCAGGATCGCGTCCGAATATGCACAGGCTCGTCTGGCCCGCCGCCGCACCGCCGACGTCTATGTCATCGCGGACATCTACCACGAGGTCGTCGTCCATCACCTCACTCGCTTTGCTCTGCTCGAGGCGATGGATGAAGGCTTGCCAATCATCTACTCATGCTTCTACACGTATGACGAAGCAGCGCACGCATTCGGACCCGCCGACGTAAACACCCTGAATGTGCTGCGCCACATCGACAGCTCGATCCGCATCGCCTCAGAGCGACGTCTGAACAATCGCGGAGGAGTCGAATACGAGATCGTTGTTTTGTCTGACCACGGACAGGTCGAGACGACTCCATTCAATGCAATTCATGGCCGCAGCCTGGGGAGCTACCTATCGGAGTGGCTGCCAGAGCACGTAGTCTCGGAGCACCGAGGCCAGGTGTTCGCCGGTCGCGGCTCGCCGCGCGGTCGAATCGAGGTGACCTACTCGGGTGGCCTGGCGCACGTGTACTTTGCCGACCTCCCGGGGAGGCTCGATGCCCGAGCGGTCGATTTGGCTTTTCCCGGCTTGATCCCTCGCCTCGCGCAGCTGAATGGAGTCGGCCTTGTGATGCTGAAGGACCCGGAGGGCGGAGTCCTGGCCACGGCGGACCGCGAGCTCTCGTTGCGCCTGCCTCTCGATGGGGACACCAGATCCCTCCTCGAGCGATTCGACAAGCCGGAAATCCTCGCGCAGCAGCTCCGGCGGCTCAATGCCTTTGACGTTGCGGGCGATCTCGTCATCTTCGGCTCGTATGACGGGGAGAAGCAGGTAAATTTCGAAGACCAGGTTGGAGGCCACGGGTCGATCGGGGGCGACCAGCTCCATCCCTTCCTGCTCGTCAAAACGACGTGGGCCTTCGACACATCGTCCGTCACCAACGCCTCGGATCTTTACCCGATGCTGGTCGGCTTGCGAGACCGCGCCTAGCGGACGGAGCGGATCCTCGAGACGAAAATCGTTCCCAGCAAGAAAAAGAGGATCACGCTGCCGAAGGCCACCCGATAGCCAGAGTTCACGGCCACGTGCTTGTTGAAGTGGTCGATCAAGCCGCCCTCGATCGCCGGGATGATGCTGTTGGGGAGTGTCTGCGCGACGTGGAACAAGCCCATGTCCTTGGCGGCTTTGGCGCGGTTTGGGATGGTGTCGCAGGCGAGGGCCCAGTCGACAGCCAGGTAGAGGCCGTAGCCGATCCCATACAGCGCGCCGAGGCCGAGCACGATGCCCTGCTGCGTGGGATAGAAGGCGATGAAGTAGAGGGCCACCGCGATCTGCATCGTTCCGGCCGCATACACGAACCGCTTGCGGCCATAGCGGTCTGAGGCGGAACCTCCCCAGACCCCAGGCACGATCATCGCCGCAAACGAGATCGCGAGCCAGATCGAGGTGAACTGGTCGGTGTTGGCGACGTGTACCACGTCCTTGAAGAACGAGGACAGGAAGAAGACGACGGCCGCCACGCCGGCGGTGACCATCATGCGAGTGAAGATCACCCAGCCGAAATCGCCCGTCCACAACGGGCGCACGAATTCCAGCGCGGAAGCAAGCAGCGGCGCGCGCGGACGCACCTCGATCGGCCGCTTCCCCTCGCTCTGCGCCGCCCACAGCACCGGGACCAGGGACAGGATCAGCACCACCGCCATCACGAGCAGGCTGAGCCGCACCTGGTGGATCGTGGAAAAGGCGAAGGTCAGGACGAACCCGAGCAAGGCGCCGCCCTGCTGCATCCCCGCTAGATAACCGCTCGCCTTGCCGAACTCGGCGTCGGGGACGATGTCGGGGATGATCGCGTAATAAGCGGCCGCGGCCCCGTTGAGGAAGATCTGCGCGATGACATGGCCGATCACGAACTGCGTGTAGCTATGCGCGGTCATCATCACGATCAGGCCGATGCTCCCCAGCAGCACCCCCGCGACCATGAACGGCCGGCGGCGGCCGAATCGCGTCGTGATCCGGTCCGACCAAGCGCCCACGATCGGCGGGACGGTGATCGCGAAGATTGCTCCGAGTCCGGTCGCGTACCCGATGAAGGTGTTGAAGTCGTTGGGATAGAACTCGCGTACTTCGCTCGGCAGGACGACCAGGGGATACGGAAGCCAGGTGAAGGACAGGCCGAGGTAGAGGCTGGCCAGGGCTGCGTGGCGAAAGTTGTTGAAGCGGATGACCGGAAGAAGCTCGCCGACCGCCGATGTAGCCTCAGCCATCTCTAGCGAGCGTGATTGTGGACCGTATTGCCCCGGTGTGGCATGCCAACGGCAGCCGGCAGGCAAGGGCTCCGGGGCGGCTTGGAACCGATCCAGGCATTAAAGTAGGGAGGCTGTGCGGGTAACCGATCGAAGCCCGATCCTCACGTGGCGGCGCGCGATCGATCACGCGGGCTGCAGCAGCTGCCTCTGTAGTTAGCCGGACTCGCGACCTGTTCCAGCTAACCATCTGAATCCAACACGGAGGCACCTCCCATGAGCGTTACCGACGATTTGGTTCGCAACAACGACGCGTACGCGCAATCGTTCAAGAAGGGCGACCTGCCGCTGCCGCCCGCGAAGAGGCTGGCGGTGGTGGCCTGCATGGACGCCCGGATCGACGTGCACAAGGTTCTCGGCCTGCAAGAGGGAGACGCGCACGTCATCCGCAACGCCGGAGGCGCGGTCACGGACGATGCGATCCGTTCCCTCGCGATCTCTCAGCGGTTGCTGGGAACCAAGGAGATCGTCCTCATCCACCACACCGACTGCGGCATGCTCACGTTCCAGGACGACGAGGTGAAGAAGCAGATCGAGTCCGAGGTCGGCATCCGGCCGGCGTTCGCTCTCGAAGCGTTCAGCGACCCCGAGGATGATGTCCGCCAGTCGATCGCCCGCATCAAGGCGAGCCCATTCGTGCCTGACAAATCGAACATCCGCGGTTTCGTGTATGACGTGCGCACCGGCAAGCTCGACGAAGTCGGGGCTGCCGTCGCGGTCTGATCTCGTGACGTCCCGGGCCATTGGCGGTCCGGGGCGTCGTCTGCGCTTGAACCTAGGCGCCAGGCAGGGTCTGTAGCGCCAGTACCGCGTCGTCCAGCCTCGAGCGGGGAAGACGTCCCGATTCGACCGCGCTCTTGATCGCGTCGTAGGTCGCATCCGCGACCGCGAGGTGGTGGGCGACCATCACCATATCGCCCCCCGCGATCAGGAACTCGACGGCGGCTTCAGGCGCCGGGGTGCTGGCCGTGATCGCGCCCATCTCCATATCGTCCGAGATGATCGCGCCCTTGAATTGCAGCTCCCCCCGCAACAGGTTCATCGTCGCCGGCGAGAGATCCGCTGACCGGTGCGGATCCAGGGCAGGGTAAAAGAGGTGTCCGAGGAGGACGAAATCGGTGCCGTGCGCGATCGCGTTCTGGAACGGCGGCAGGTCACGCGCCCGCACCGTGGCGACGCTCTCGTCGATGCGAGGCAGTTGCGTCTCCGAGCTGACCGTGGTGTCGCCGTGGCCCGGAAAATGCTTGGCCGCGGACAGCATGCCCGCGGCGTGGACCCCGTCCACGACAGCACCCACGTATGAAGCAACCGGCGCCGGGGACGTGCCGTAGCAGCGGCCCCACATGATCGACGATGTGCCGGAGCAGACATCCGAGACCGGGCCCAGGTCGAGGTCGAACCCAAGGCCGCGAGTCGCGGCGGCCATCCTGGTCGTGTCCGGCCCGCCGACCGGCATCGGCGCACAGGGGACAGAGCTGATCGCGATGCAAACACCGCCGCCTTCCTGGTCGGTGGCGGCGATCAAGCGGCGCCGGTCGACGCCGCGGATCGCACGGATGACGTCGGTCATGCTCGCCGGGGTTGACGCGTTGTGGTTGTTGTTCACGATCAACAAGCCGCCGAACTGCCGCCTCTTCCAGTCCGCCAGTACCGCGTCACTCGGCGCACCCTGAAAGCCGACCATCATCACAGCGCCCACTTCTTCGTCGAGCGTTAGGCCTCCCGGGCCCAGCTGCTGTGCCGGAGACGCGCTCGGCTGAGGCGACGACGCCGCCGATGATGGCGAGGGGGAGAGCTGGGCCGCGGGTGAGTTGCCGCACGCGCAAAGCGCGACCAAGACCAGGAACAGAGCGAAGCGTGCCCTCAAGCTGCCGATGGAGGAAATAACGCGACCCGCCCGGTGAAGGTTCCTATAGGACGGCCCAGCTCGCCTTGCGCTCGGCGACGACGTCATCGACTGCATCGATGAACTGCTGGATATCGTCTTCGCCCATCGGCGTCGACAGAGCGCCCATGGCCCGCGGCGCCATCAGCACGCCGTGGTTGACGAGCCCGAGAAATAGCTCGCGTGTCTTGTTCTTGTCGGCAGCCGCCATCGACCTGTAGTCGACTACGGGCCGGTCGGTGAAGTGAAGAGCGAACATCGATCCGGCGCCGTTGACTTGCACGGCGACATCGTGCGAGGCGAATACCTCCGCGAGCTCCTCGCACACGCGCGCTCCCTTGCGGTTCAAATCGTCGTACACGTCGGGAGTCAACTCGGTCATCGCGGCGACGCCTGCCGCCATGCCGAGCGGGTTGCCGTTGTACGTCCCTCCTTGCGCGATGCTCGGGTCGCGTCGCGGGTCGAGGAGCTCCATGACGTCGGCGCGGCCGCCGAATGCGGCCACAGGCAGGCCGCCGCCGATGATCTTGCCGAGGGTGGTCAGGTCGGGAGTGACGCCGTAAGCCTGCTGGGCGCCGCCGGGCGCGACCCGCAGCGAGATCACCTCGTCGAAGATCAGGAGGATGCCGAGCTCACGGGTGAGGCTTCGCAGGGCGCGGAGGAACTCCACGGTCGCCGGGATGACACCCCCGGCGCCGATGATCGGCTCAAGGATCACGGCCGCCAGGTTTGCGGCTTCCTTGCGGATGATCGCCTCGCACGCCGCCGCGTTGTTGAAAGGCAGGACGACCGTCTGCTCGAGCGCCCAGCGCGGGGTCCCCATCGAATCCGGTCGTGCGAGAGGCATATCGGCGAGTCCAGCCTCGGCCGGCACCGGGTGCGTGCTGACTTCCGCGTGATCGTGCGTGCCGTGATAGCCCCCCTCCATGCGAGCGATCTTCGAACGGCCCGTGAAGGCTCGTGCGAGGCGCATCGCAAACATCGTCGCCTCGGTCCCCGAATTGCAGAATCGGACGGCGTCGAGGCTGGGTACCCGCTCGCAGAGCAACGTCGCGAGCTTGACCTCCACCGGATTGGCGGCCGCGAACCCCGTGCCGCGGGCCGCCTGCTGGCGGATCGCCTCGACGATCTTCGGGTGCGCGTGGCCGAGGATCATCGCCGTGTAGTTGCCCAGCATGTCGATGCGCTCGGTGCCGTCGACGTCCCAGACACGACAGCCCTCGCCGCGGTCAATGTACAGGGGATAGGGCTCGAAGAAGGTGGTCGTCCGCGTGGTGCCGCCCGGCATCACTTGCACCGCTCGTTCGTGGATCGCGCGAGAGCCCGGTGTTGTCTGGCGGTAGACGGCTTCGGGGTCGGCGACCCAGGCGGAGGCTGCGTCCGTCACCCCGCTACGATACGGGCGCGGCGTCGCCGGGAGTTGGGGGTGGAAAACCAAAGCGAAGGAGCCGCCATGAGCACCACCGTTGCCCGCGCCAGCGGAATTACAGAGCACGAGTCGGAGCAGGTCGATCGTGCGAACGCTTCGGGGCGAACGCCGGTCGTTTTCATCCACGGCCTATGGCTGCTGCCGAGCAGCTGGGACCGCTGGGCCACCTTGTTCGAGGACGAGGGCTACTCCGCGGTCGCGCCCGGTTGGCCGGACGACCCGGAGACGGTGGCTGACGCGAAGGCCCATCCGGACGTATTCGCCGGCAAGTCTGTAGGCCAGGTGGCCGACCACATCGAATCGATTGTGCGTGGGCTCAAGAAGAAGCCTGCGGTCATCGGCCACTCGTTCGGAGGGCTGCTCACGCAGATCATCGCCGGGCGCGGACTCTCGGCAGCCTCGGTCGCGATCGACCCGGCGCCGTTTCGGGGTGTGCTGCCCCTGCCGATCTCTGCCCTGAAGGCTGCTTCGCCGGCTCTGAGCAACCCGGCCAACCGCCACAAGGCGATCCCGCTCACTTACGAGCAGTTCCGCTTTGCATTTGCGAACGCGGTCAGCGAAGCCGAGGCGAAGCAGCTGTACGACACGTTCGCCGTTCCGGCCCCAGGGCTTCCGCTGTTTCAGGCCGCAGCGGCCAACCTCAATCCCTGGACCGAGGCTAAGGTCGACACCACCAACCCCGACCGCGGCCCGCTGTTGATCATCGACGGCGAGAAGGACAACACCGTACCGTGGGCGATCGCGAACGCTTCCTACAAGCGCCAGAAGCGCAACCCGGGCGTGACCGAGATCAGGAAGATCGCGGGCCGCGGGCACGCGCTGACGATCGACAGTGGCTGGAGAGAAGTCGCCGATGTCTCGCTTGCCTTCGTCAGGCGGTTCGTCTCCTAGGCGGCGATGCGGCGGAGAGCGGCGACCGTCCAGAGCGGACCCTGTCGGTTGAGCACCGGCTCGAGTCCATGGCGGGTTGCGGTCGCCGTGATCTCCTCCGGCGGGTGGGCGAAGATGTGGAACTCGCGCCTCAAGACGGTGAGCACCAGGTTGCCCAATCCCAGCGCGGAGCGCGTCCACCAGGTGCGCCTTGGGTAGCTCATGACCAGAAGCTGGGTGGCGTGGTCGGCAGCAGCGCCTGCGAGCCTGGGCATATCGGGGTAGCAGCAGATGACACGGTTCAGCACGACGATGTCAGCGCTCGCCACCTCGGAGGCGCCCGCGGCGAAGTCCATCACGCGGCGCTCCACGCGATCGGCCAGGCCCGCGTCGCGGAGCAGCGCTGCCGCTACCTCTTCGTAGGTCGGGGTGAGCTCGATGCTGAGCGCCCGGCTCGCGCCCGCTTTCAGCAGCTCGATCTGGATCGCACCAATGCCGCCGCCCACCTCGAGCACGCTCTTTCCCTGGACGCCATTCCCTTTCAGGAAATCCACGATTCGGCGCGAGGTCCCGTCGAGGCCTTTGCGCCGGTAACGCCGCGCCTCGGCGCGGGCGCTGCGCTCGCTGAAGACCCACCGGTAGCCCTTGGGCGAGCAGCAAGCAGTCACGCCCTAGATCCAGCCCCGCCTGCGGAAGAAGTAGAGCTGGATCAGCGTCGCGATCAACATCGTCGCCACGCCGATGACGAACGCGATGTACGGCGACTCCAGCACGGTGACCAGGTACGCAAAGTTCATGCCGTAGAACCCCGTGAGGAAGCTGAGGGGAAGGAACAGGCTCGCAATGACGGTGAGCGCTTTGGTCGTCTCGTTAAGCCGGTTGGAAACCGTCGAGAGGTACACGTCCATCGCACCCGTGAGCAGGTCGCGCAGCGAATCTGCCGTCTCGTACTGGCGCACCATGTGGTCATACACGTCGCGGTAGTACAGGGTCATGTCCTGCTGCTGAAGGTGGATTCCGTGCGTGATCAGGCGCTGGAAGACGTCGCGCTGCGCACCGAGGAACCGGCGCAGCTCGCTGACGGTGTGCTTCAGGTTGTAGATGCGGGTCAGCGCCCGCTGGGTGGCGCGATCGGTGATCTCATCCTCGAGGGCGTCGACCTCATCGTCCAGCTTGTCGAGCACCGGAAAGGTGGCGTCGACGAGCGTGTCGATGGCGAGATAGGTGAGAAACGAAGGCTTGCCGTGGGAAAGCTCAGGACTCTTGTGGATCCGGTCCTGGAGCTCCTTCAGCTGCGCTGACGGTTCCTGATGCACCGTGATCAGGTAGTGCGCCCCAACGAACATGTGGTGCTCGAGCAGCTTGATGTCATCCCCATCGAGGGTCGCGACGAACAGAACGGCAAAGTTGTATTCCGCGTACTCGTCGACCTTCGGGCGCTGATCCTGGTGGCGGATGTCCTCGATCGTCAGCGGGTGAAACTTGAATGTCTTCTCGAGGAGCTCGTAGTCGGCGTCGTCAGGCGCCTCGATATCCAGCCAGAAGCCCTGATCGTGCGCGTCGGTGAAGCAGCGCGTGATGTCCTCGACCCTCGTCGACGGCGTTAGGCCGTTGACTGTGAGCAGCGTCCTCACGGTCTTTTGATCCCGCTCGCCGCGGCGGCCAGACCAAGAGCCACGTAGGTGCCGGCCGCGATCCTTCCCGAACGGCGCTGTGCCGTCGCGCTGCGCATGAACCGCGCGGAAACCGCCGAGGCGGCCAGCACGTAGGAGGTGTCAACGGCGACGGCGACCGCGACGTAGACGGCGCCGAGAAAGGCGACCTGAGGCGCGATCGGCTCGGATGGATTGAGAAACTGAGGAAGGAAGGCGACGAAGAAGACCGCCACCTTGGGGTTGACGAGCTGGGTGACGACGCCCTGGATGAAGACTCGAGAGAGCCTCGCCGGTTCAGGCGTCGCCGGCCGCTCGACCTCGCGCCAGCGCTGGATGCCGAGGTAAACGAGGTACCCGGCGCCCCCGAAGCGGAGGATGTCGAGGGCCTGGGTGGACGCCGAGAGCACAGCGGCGACGCCCGTCGCCGCGGCGATGATCCAGGCGACCTCGCCGGCTTCGATTCCGAACATCGAGGCAAACCCTGCGCGACGCCCCTGCGACACGCTGCGAGCGGTGACGTAGAGAACCCCAGGGCCCGGCGTCACGGTCAGCAGGAAGGTGGCCAGCGCGAAGAGGAGCAGGGTCGTCGGAGCCGGCATGGCCAGATCATGATGCACGGGGCCGGGCGGAGGGTCCGGGTTAGCCGGGCGACTCCGACGTCTCGTCGGCGCAGATTGCGGCGCACAGAAAAGCCGATCGCTCTTTTGCCGCTTTTCGCCGCGTTTACGCTGCCCAGCGCATTCCGGGTCCGCGAGCTCTCCTAAGAACCACTCTCTCGGGTGCGATGAACTTGACCCCTTCGCCCGCCCTGATCACCTGCCATCCGCCCTCATGCACCAGCCGGTGATGGTGGTAACAAAGTGGCAGCAGGTTCGGTAGGTCACTCCGCCCGCCGCGCGCCCAGAACTCGATGTGATGCGGGCTGGTCATGTTGATCGGCCGGTCACATTCT
>WNGO01000772.1_pt1 | contig 43233 bp, 41 predicted proteins | sample 5400511 | NCBI WGS metagenome assembly WNGO01 (sample SAMN13153380, study PRJNA577476) | soil metagenome | isolation source: 20 cm soil or saprolite under Garry oak tree replicate 2 | place: USA:California | collected 2016-06-15 | reverse complement strand
GCCTTGACTTGGTTGTACTCAATCGTCGCTTCGCGAACGGCCATCGCGTTGTAGTCCGGGGTCAGGGTGCTGTCCCACTCCTCGTACCAGCGGACCACGTCCATAATGAGGCGTTCCGGACCGATCCAATTGTCGAACCTGCCCAACCGGATTTCGGCGGCCGCGGCTCCCGGGGTCATCTTGGCGTCATAACGCTTGCGGGCCTCGACGCCCAGAACTCGGAAATAGTTCGCCATCTCGGCGAGCTCTTTCTTACCGCCGATGGGGCCGTGACCCGGCACGATCACATCCACATCCCAACCCGCGATCTTGTCGCACACCTCGATCCATTTAGTGATGAAGCTGTTGTTCGCATAAGGCGCGACCCAGAAGAACGCGACATCTCCGGCGAACAGGATCTTATATTTCGGCAAGTAAGCCATCATGTCACCCCAGGTGTGCGCGGGGCCGGCGAACTTGAATTGGACCTCGTTGCCGCCGATAAAATATGTCAAATCATCCTTGAAGGTCACACTTGGTGGCACAAGCTTGCGCTCCTCGGTGCCCTCCGCCACGCCGGGCGCCTTATCCCACATTTTCGGTGTGGTCGCGGCGGCCTTCACACACTCGTCGCGGCAGTAGGGATGGCTCAGGATCTCCGCGTGCGTGAAGAATTGGTTGCCGTTGACGTGGTCGCCATGATGGTGGGTGTTCACTAGACGCCCGAAATCCTTGCCGGTGGCCTGTTTTGACGCGGCGATGAAGGCGTTAGCCGGAATGGGCCCCTGCGTGGCGTCAATGGCCAACAGATAGTCGGAACCAGCGATCATGCCGGGATTCGAAACGCCGGCGGCGCTGACACCTGGCCCACCTCCTTGTATATACGCGTAAATGTTTGGCGCCAATTGCTTCAGTTCTCGATTCCAAGCAGGTGGCAACGGGTATTTCGGGTCGGTTGCGGGGGGCGGAGTTGCCTGCACCGCCGCTGGCCCTTGCCCGGAAAGCTTCGTCATCTCACCCGCTCCCGCCAGGATCGCGGCGGACCCGAGCAGCGCCCCCGCACCCACTTGAATTGCTTCGCGGCGGCTTAGCCGCGACACTCCGGATTTTTTTGGCGTTTCCACGAGATCCTCCTCGAAGCGCATCCCAATTCTGGCGGGCTCCAATCCCACATGCGGGACCGCACCCTCTGCTGAAAATCGAAATCTCCCATCAAGCCGCTCAATCGACCGGGAGCATACGCCAATCAGCATGAAGGTTCAATCACAACTCACGCAGCGTGCTCGGCGGGGCCGGGTTCGTTCCCTACGTTCCATTCCAACGATGTGAAAAGTCAATAGGAGCGCAGCCATCCGAGTTCACATAGATATGACTTGACATGTTTGCTAACCTAGGAGTAGCGTCCTCGTCAACGTGGAACTTGACGCTTCCCTCGATTGGGTCTCACTTTCGATGACCCCGGGGTTAGGCTCGCGCCTGACCGGAAAACTTTTGCGCCAATTCGGCTCGCCAGAGGGAATCTTCCGCGCTTCGGTGACCGAACTCGAAGCATGCCGGCTCCCTTCGGCGCCGGCGCACGCGATCCAATCCCGGCAGGCACGCAAAGAAGCGGAAGAAGAGCTCACCCGGATTCGCAAACTCGGCTGCCTCCTGTTGAACTGGGACGAACCGGAATATCCGCAGCGTCTCCTCGAGATTTACGATCCGCCTCCGCTGCTCTACGTTCGCGGAGATCCGAGCGTACTCAACAAACATTCGATCTCGATGGTAGGCACGCGGCGCCCGACGCCTTATGGGAATCAAGTGGCGGAGCGACTGGGACGCGACCTCGCCGAGCGGGGTTTTACGATCGTCAGCGGGATGGCGCGCGGAATCGACAGCTCATCGCATCAGGGCGCGTGCCGCGCCTCGCACGGCGCCGCAGTCGGCGTGCTCGGCACGGGCGTCGATGTGATTTATCCGAAGGAGAACCGGAAACTATTCGGCGAAGTCGAAAAACGCGGCGATGGAATTTGGCCGCGAAGTTTATGGAATTCCAGGGAACATCACGGCCGACGTGAGTTTCGCCCCCAACCAGTTGATCAAGCAGGGCGCAAAGCTGGTGACGTCATGGGAGGACGTGGTCGAGGAGCTGCCTACGGAGATCCGTGCCGAGTTGTTTCCGGTCGAGGCAACTTCGCGCGCCGAACGCGCGTCCTTATTTGCGGAAGCACTCTCGCCCCAGGAGAAAAACATCTTCGGTCTGCTGGGCGTGGACGAGGCGGTGCACGTGGATGAGCTGGTCGAAAAATCGGAATTGACCTCCTCCGAAGTCCTGGCGGCGCTCTGTGAAATGGAGATGAAAGGGATTGTGCGGCAAATGCCCGGGAAGCAATTTGTGAAAGTTTTGCTATAACCCGACCTTTTGGACGCGGACGCTTTTTTCCAGCATCTCATTGAAAATCCTAGCCTTTAGATGGACAGTCACAATCGCCTAGAATCGGAAACGACACCATCCGCATCTATCAAGCGTTGACAAAGTGTGGATTACGGGGCCACGCTAGGGAAAAGGAAAGGAAACACTGCTTCCCTCGGGGAGGCGTTGAGGTTTACAAAAGCAGACATGGGAAGATCACTCGTCATCGTCGAATCGCCCGCAAAGGCCAAGACGATCAATAAATATCTCGGCCGCAACTACTCGGTCAAGGCATCGTACGGGCACGTCATGGACCTGCCCAAGAAGGTACTGGGCATCGACATCAAGCACGGCTTCGAGCCTACGTATGAAGTCAGCCCATCCAAGACCGCCGTCGTCCAGGCTTTGCAGAAGGCCGCCTCGACGGCCGACGCTGTCTACCTGGCAGGCGACCCGGACCGCGAGGGGGAAGCCATCTGCTCGCACCTGGCCGACGTGCTGAGCGGACCGAAACTGGAATTCCCCGAAGAGGGGGAGGAGGAGAAGAAGGAACAAACGGACGAAACCGGCAAGAAGGGCAAAAAGAAAGCCAAGAAGCCAGTCAAGAAAGCAATTGCCAAGGGCAAACCCGTCATCGCCCGCAAGAACATCTTCCGCGTGATGTTCAACGAAATCACACCGAAGGCGATCAAGGCCGCGTTCGAACATCCCGGCGAAATCAACGCAAACCTGGTGGACGCGCAACAGGCGCGCCGCGTGCTGGACCGCCTGGTCGGCTACAAGATTTCTCCCCTGCTTTGGGACAAGGTTCGCCGAGGGCTCTCCGCCGGGCGCGTACAAACGGTCGCGTTGCGCTTGATTGTCGACCGCGAGGTCGAAATTCGGGCGTTCAACCCTGTTGAATACTGGACACTTCACGCACTGCTCGCTGCCGGGGAGCCGCCTGTTTTTGAAGCGAAACTGACCAAGTTTAAGGGCGAGGATATTGAAGTCCACACCCAGGCGGAAGCCGATGCCATCGTTGCCGCGACGCGAAGCGCAGCGTGGAAGGTTGCGAGCGTCGCGCAAAAAGAGAAGCGCCGCTTCGCTCCTCCACCCTTTACGACTTCAAAGCTCCAGCAGGCAGCATACAACCGTCTGCGGTACACGGCCAAGCGCACGATGTCGCTAGCGCAACGCCTCTATGAAGGAGTGGAGATGGGTCAGGAAGGCTCGGTCGCGCTGATCACGTACATGCGCACCGACTCGGTGCGCGTTTCGAGCGAGGCGATCGAGCAGGTCCGCAGCATGATTGGCTCCAGCTTCGGCCAGCCGTACCTGCCGGAGAAACCGAACTTTTTCAAATCGAAGAAGGACGCACAGGACGCCCATGAAGCTATTCGTCCGACCGACGCCGCGCTCACTCCCACGGATGTGAAGCCATTTCTGAGCGAGGACCTGTTCAAACTGTACCAGCTGATCTGGCAGCGATTTGTGGCTTCTCAAATGGTTCCAGCGGTTTTCGATCAGACGACAATCGACATCGCGTCGGGAGACTACACCTTCCGCGCGACGGGCTCCGTCCAGAAATTCGACGGCTACCTTGCCGTCTACCAAGTGGCCACCGGAGACGACGAGGACGCCGAGCCAGACAGTAAGGCCTTATTGCCGCGCGTGGCCGAGGGCGAAAATCTGCGGCTCGAAATCTTGCGTCCAGAGCAGCACTTCACCGAGCCGCCCCCGCGCTACACTGAGGCCACGCTGGTAAAGGATCTGGAAGAAAAAGGAATCGGGCGCCCATCCACCTACGCGTCGATCATTTCCACGATCGTCGACCGCGAATACGTCACGAAGGATCAGGGACGTTTCACGCCGACGATGCTCGGCGAAAAAGTGAGTGTATTGCTGGTCAAGAGTTTCGAGGACATCTTCGACGTCGGCTTCACGGCCCGCATGGAAGAGGAACTCGATGAGATCGAAGAAGGCAAGCTCCCGTGGAAGAAATCCGTTAAGGAATTTTACGGCCGGTTCGCGCAGGACCTCGAGCAGGCCAAAGGGGAAATGCAGTCCTACAAGGCGGGCATCCCCACTGGGCAGAAGTGCGAGAAGTGCGGACAGGGTGAACTGCTCGAGCGCATCAGCCGCCACGGATTTTTTCTGGGCTGTTCGCGCTATCCCGACTGTGATTTTATACGCGACCTCTCTCCCGAACTGCCCACCGAGGGAGCCGACGGCGAACCCAAGATCGAGAATTGCGATAACTGCGGCCGCGAAATGGTCATCAAGCGGGGCAAGTGGGGCGCTTTCCTGGCCTGTACCGGGTATCCCGATTGTAAGACGACGCGCCGCTTAAAAGCTGGAACGCGCCGCGCTCTGCAGCCCGATGAGCTGCTCGACGAAAAATGTCCCGAGTGCGATTCGCAACTGGTCAAGAAGCACGGACAATATGGCGAATTCATCGGTTGCACGGCCTACCCGAAATGCAAGTTCATCCGCTCGAAGACTCTCGGCATTAAGTGTCTGAAGTGCGATACCGGTGAGCTCGTCGAACGCGTAGCCAAGAAAGGCCGCCGGCGCGTCTTCTACGGCTGCAACAAGTATCCCGCGTGCGATTTCACGACGCCACATTTGCCAATCCCCGAGCCGTGCCCGAAGTGCGGGGCTCCATTCATCGTCGAGAAGCGTGGTAAGATGGGCGCTATCCGCGCCTGCTTGAAAGAAGGTTGTGATTGGGAAGCTGTAGCTCCGGACCCACCCCCGGCTGAAGCTATTCCCGAACCAGTGGGCGCAATCAAGGGGTAACCACGGGACTGTCGCGTTTTTACAATTCCGGATTGAGATTTTCAGTCCCAGTCGGTTCGGTTGCGCGGACTCTGAACCGGCCCCGCAGGATGCGTCGATGCATTCCGAAATTTAGCGCAGGGGTGGGGGCATGAAATCCGCGGTGAGCCAATTCCTGAACTATTTGCGCTCGGTGCGCAACGCCTCGGCACACACACTTCGAAGCTACCAGACGGATCTCAGCCAGTTCATTACATTTTTGACGCCCCCCGAAATCGAAACACCCGCGATCGCGGACGTCACGCACCTCATGATTCGCGAATTCGTAGCGCACCTGCACGACCTCAATCTGGAAAAATCGTCGATCGCCCGCAAGCTGGCTGCGATTCGTTCCCTGTTCAAATTTGCGGTTCGGGATGGGATAGTGACACGGAATCCTGCGCGCCTGGTGGCGACCCCGAAACTCCCTAAACGGATTCCGTCGGTCCTGAGCGCCGAAGACTTGAATGCGTTTCTGGACGGTGTAGTCGCACGGCCCGCTCCCCCTTCCGGCCGCCGCAAAGGTCCGGGCGCGCCGGACGAGAGTCGCGTGCTGGTCAAGCGCGACCGCGCGATTCTCGAACTGCTGTATGCTTCCGGGCTCCGCGTCAGCGAACTCACCGGATTGAACCTTGCGGATGTGGACCGGAAAGAGCTAATGCTGCGTGTGCGCGGCAAGGGTAATAAGGAGCGCATCATCCCCTACGGCGGAAAAGCGGAACAAGCCCTCGAAGCGTATGAGCCGACGCGCGATCAAATCCTACGGAAGGCGGCCAGCCGGGGCAATGTCCAGGCGGTTTTTCTCAATCATTTGGGTGCGCGTCTGACGCCGCGGTCGGTGGCGCGCATTGTCAAAAAATATGTGCGCCTGATCAACGTGAACTGGGATCTGCACCCGCACTCGCTGCGGCACGCTTTTGCCACGCACCTGCTTGCCGACGGTGCCGACCTCCGCGCAATTCAGGAGTTGCTCGGCCATTCCTCCCTATCCACCACGCAGCGCTACACACACGCTTCCATCCGCCAGCTTCTCGAGGTTTACGACAAAGCTCATCCTCGTGCGTAGCCCGGGCGCGCAAACGAAAACGGCAATGGCGAACCCGCTTCCTAGTGGATATTTTTTATTTAGCGGCAATGATTTCTGATTCCTTGACTCAGCGCGGGCGGAAGAAAAAACCGAGGCGCCGGGCGCTGCATTGGCAGCGACGGAACGGCCGCAAGAGAAAAGGCGACAAGATGGTCCACTCAAAAAGGCCCCGGCGATGGGATCGCAGGACGTCCTTACATGCGCAAAGCGGGCATCGCCTTGCGGTCACACCAAGCGAAATCGCATGTATTTTCGGCATAAGGCTCACACTGGTAACCTGGGAATAATTCTCCGGATTGATTCTCATGCCGCACAACAACTTCAGTTCGACGTTTTGACGACACTTTTCAAACGGTCGGCACAACGGGAGTCAAATCCCGGCCAAAACGATTGCGAAAACATTCTAGACACGTTATCGTTTCTCGCGACAACAGAGCAATAGGGGGAATTGTGCGGCCAAGAACCTGCAATAGCTTTATTGTGTTCCAACCTACGCGCGATCTTCTGGCAATTGCCGTTATTGTGGGGGTCGTGTGGATTCACGGAACCGTATTCTTGGCTGGCTTCCAGCAGCCCTCCACATTCCCGGATTTCGCTGACTGTCCAGGCGCCACTCCGGAGCCAGACATACAGTGGCGCGCTGTTATCACCGACGGTGGTCCGGGGAGGGGTTTCTCCCAGATCATGCCCTCCTTCAAAGATATGCTGACACAGGACCAGATCAGCAAAGTTATTGAGTATCTTCGGAGTCTTTGTCCAGTGAAGGCCTGGCCCCGGGGTAATTTGAACCTCCCGCGCCCCATGATTACGGAGAAGGCGTACCCGGAAAATGAGGTGGTAATTGCCGGCTCGTATAACGCTCACGGGGCTCCAGCCGGCAGCACCTCAGTTATCTACGAAAGACGCTTTGGAACATCTTCTATGATTGGGGCTGTGGTCCCATATAGCTATAAGCAGGACAGCACCGGCAATCACGCGGCATTCGGCGACATAGCGCTCGAATACAAACGCAAAGTGTTCGATAGTCTCAAAAAAGGCTCGATTTTCAGTGTGGGCGGCGACATAAGCGTCCCTACGGGAAACAGGACCATTGGTACGGGTGGCGAATCTACTTTGTTTGAGATCTTCGCAGCCTACGGGCAGATTCTACCGAAGGACAGTTTTCTCCAGCTTCAGACAGGATTCGAGCTTCCAGTACATCCCGACAAGGTGCCCAGAGCCTACTTCATGCGCACGGCTATCGGCAAAACGTTCAGCACCGAAAATGGGCTTGGCCGAAGATGGTCGCCAATGATGGAGATCATCGCGGACAGGGACCTCGTGGCAGGCGCGAAGACGAATTTGGACCTGGCACCGGAAATCCAAATTCCACTCAGCAGACGCATGCACATCCTGGGAAGCATCGGCTACCGGATCCCCGTGAACAATACTGGAAACCGGCCCAGACAATTAATGTTCTATCTGCTATGGGACTTTCCAGACGGCGGCCTAAGGCAGGGGTGGTGATGAGTATCAGCGGATTTAGAGTTCTGCTTTCATTCTTCGTGCTGGCCGCTGTCGGAGCGGTCCCCGCCAGCACCCGGGCGCAGTCTGAGCAAAGCGCGGCTCGCGAGGACGTCCCAGGGCAAGATGTCTCCTCCAAAAAAGGCTACGGTACCCATTTTCAGACCTCTGACCGCTGTGTCGCCTGCCACAACGGACTCAAGACACGGTCAGGCGAGGACATCTCAATCGGCATCAACTGGCGAACCAGTATCATGGCAAATTCTGCGCGCGATCCTTACTGGATGGCGGGTGTTCGCCGCGAGCTAATAGACCACCCGAACTCGTCAAAGGTAATACAGGACGAATGCACGATCTGCCATATGCCGATGATGCGCTACGAATCCAAGCTGGCGGGAGGCGAAGGCGAAGCGTTTACGCACCTTCCGCCGGATCCAAGCAAACTTGCCGACCGGCTCGCTACCGACGGCGTGTCGTGTTCAGTGTGCCACCAGATCACTGGGGAGAATCTGGGTAAGCGCGAGAGCTTCGTGGGCGGATTCAAGATCGATGAGATGACGGCGCCGGGAGACCGCCACGAGAACGGCCCGTTTGAGATCGACAAGGCCCATACCACCATCATGAGATCGTCTTCCACGTTTCAGCCGATCGAAAACAGCAAAGTGATCCGCTCATCGGAACTGTGCGCAACTTGCCACACCCTCTACACGCGGGCGCTGAATCGGCAGGGCCAGGTGGTTGGCGAACTGCCAGAGCAGATGCCCTATCAGGAATGGTTGCATAGCGACTACAAAACCACACGGACCTGCCAGTCCTGCCATATGCCGGTGGTGCAGGAAGATGTGCCAATCACCGCGGTATTCGGCCAGCCTCGCGCGGGATTTTCGCGGCACATCTTTGTCGGTGGCAATTTCTTCATGCAGCGGCTTCTGAACCTATACCGAACGGATATGGGCGTCCCGGCGCTACCTCAAGAGATGGACAACGCGGCCAACCGCACGATCGCGCATCTGCAATCGGAAGCCGCGAAACTCGTGATCAAGAGCCTGGAAGTTCAAAACGGCCATGTGGAAGCTGAGATCTCAGTGGAGAATATGGGAGGTCACAAGCTACCCACGGCATACCCTTCCCGACGCGTGTGGTTGCACGTGACAGTGCGTGACGGCGCTGGTAAGGCGGTATTTGAGTCGGGCAAGCTAAATCCGAACGGCTCCATCGAAGGGAATGACAACGACGAAGACGCCACGCGCTTTGAACCCCATTACACTGAGATCACTCGTCCAGATCAGGTGCAGATCTATGAGTCCGTTATGGGTGATCCAAACGGTAAGCCCACCACTGGACTGCTGACCGCTCTTCGGTATCTGAAGGACAACCGTTTGCTTCCACACGGTTTTGACAAAAAGACTGCCGATAAGGACATCGCGGTACGAGGGGAAGCGGAAACGGACGAGAACTTTAAGGCAGGTGGGCATACCATCCGCTACTCTGTAGCCTGCGGCGACGCGCAGGGGCCGTTCCAGGTAGAGGCCGAACTTTGGTATCAGCCGATAGCGTTCCGGTGGGCGATGAACCTGAAGCCATACGATGCGATGGAGCCGAAGCGTTTCGTCAATTATTACGAATCGATGGCCTCAGGCTCTGGCGTAATGCTCGTCCGCTCCACGGGGGCGACGAAATCGAACTGAAGAACCTGCATGAGAAAGGCGCCTTATTGTTGGGCGTTCCAGTTTTCCGTCTGTGCCACGCCAGACAGCCGAAGTTGATTATCGTTAGCCAGCGGTTTAACTTCTAGATCCACATTCGATCTTGTTTCGCGCTGCGCGGCTCTGACGCCTGAAGTCCCAGGTATTTCCATCGTTTCGGGGAAAAACACATGACGATGCACACGCTGGTTGAATATGCCGACGCGAGTCCCGAAGTGCGCGCGGTCTATGACGACATCATGGCCACGCGCAAGATGGATTGGATCAATAATTTCTGGAAGGCGCTCGCCAACGATCCCGCAACGCTCCGGCGAACCTGGGAATCGATCAAGCAAATCATGGCGCCCGGTGAGCTGGACCCGTTGATCAAGGAGATGATCTATATCGGCGTTAGCGTGACAAACCAATGCCCATACTGCATTGCCTCGCACACAGCGTCCGCCCGCAAGAAAGGCATGACCGACGCGATGTTTCACGAACTGATGGCTGTTGTCGGCATGGCGAACGAGACCAATCGCCTTGCCTCCGGCTACCAGGTCGAAATCGACGAGCAATTTAAGATCTAATGAATGTGGGAAGGCCGTTGCCTGCAATGATGCTCGATGGTTGCCCGTCAGCGCTCGCGCTCCGCGTTGACGCCCGCAGGTTGCCAATCTAAGATGACTTGCGCCACGAGAGCGGTGTCTGGATGTCCCTTAGATCCTCCCTAGGAAAATCAACAGCGCGGTTGGTTTCATTCTTCTTCCTCCTGCTTATTTTTTGCGTTGTGTGCACACCCGCGGAACAAATCAAGAACCTCAAGCCCCAGGGCTATGTGAATGATTTCGCGGGAGTCCTCAGCGCGCCGGCGAAGGAAAAACTGGCCGCCTTGTGCGCCGAAGTCGATCGCAAGACGGAAACGCAAATTGCCGTTGTGACTGTTTCTTCGCTGGGAGGCGAGCCGGTCGAGCAGTTTTCGATTGATTTGGCGACGCAGTGGGGCGTTGGACCGAAGCAGCAGGCTCGCGGAGTGCTGATCCTGCTCGCGCCGAATGACCGTAAGTATCGTGTCGAAGTCGGGTATGGACTGGAGGCCATTCTTCCGGACGGCAAGGTAGGCGGCTTTGGCCGCGAAATGGTCCCCTTGCTTCAACGGAACGATTATGGCGGCGCCGTGACTCTACTCACAGAGAGGATTGCCGCTGTTATCGCCGCGGATCGAGGAGTCACGCTGGACACACTTACCGGCGCAGCGTCCCCTTCCTCTGAGCCTGATGCTTCACCTTTTCACGGATCGAACATCATTGGGCTACTCATTTTTGTTATTTTTCTCTTTTTCCCGGTTTTGGGGTTCATCCTTCGGCTTTTTTTCGGCGGATTCATGGGTCCGCGCCGCCGTGGCGGAGGATGGTGGATGGGCGGGACGGGCTATGGCGGGGGCTCGTGGGGCGGGGGTGGCTTCGGTGGAGGAGGTGGCGGGGGTGGTGGATTCGGAGGTTTTGGCGGAGGATCGTTTGGAGGCGGCGGCGCGAGCGGAAGTTGGTGAGTTGCGCGCATCAAAGAGGAGCACAGATCCGTGGACCACAAGCTGGATGAATTCGTCCAAAAACTGAAATCTTCCGCTGCCGAAAATTTGAAAGCTGTAGCTTTGTACGGGTCGGCCGTGACCGGGGAATTTCACTCCAAACATTCGGACATGAATCTACTATGCATTCTCGAGAAAGCTGACGCCACGCGGATTGAAGCCCTTCATGCGCCAGTCGATTGGTGGCTCCGGCAAGGGCATCGCGCGCCACTGGTTTTCACCTTGGAGGAATTAACTCGTTCCGCAGACGTCTTCGCCGTCGAGCTGCTCGATATGAAAACGCACCACCGGATGCTTTATGGAGACGATGTCCTTGCGGGGCTCACGGTGCCTCTGCATTACCATGCGATTCAGGTCGAGCGCGAATTGCGGACGGATTGGCTGCGACTTCGACAGTCCATTCTGACTGCTCCGAAAAAGGGAGACGCGCATTTGAGTCTCATGACCTCTTCGTTTTCCGCGTTCGCTGCATTGTTTCGGCATGTCTTGATCGCGATGGGCGACCCGCCGGCCGCGAATAAACGCGAGGCCATCGAACGCATGGGACAATTCGCTCACGCCGACCCAAACGGGTTTCTCACCATCCTCGATTTTCGCGAAGGGAAACGCAAGCAGCGGGAAATCGCCGTCGAGGAGACGTTGGAGCGATATTTCGCGTTCGTTGAAGCAGTAACGGATGAGTTTGACCGGCAGCTTGACGGGCGCAATCAGCAACAAGTTCGTGGAGGGGAACAGACATGAAAAAAGGAATCGTCGTATTGGTGGTTCTGGCGCTCGTTGCGGTCGTAATTGCGGGCATGTACATCAGCAGCCGCAACGAAATGGTGCGGAAGAATGAAACCGTAAAGTCTGACTGGGCGCAGGTGGACGTCGTGCTCCAGCGCCGAGCGGACCTGATACCCAACCTCGTGGAAACAGTAAAAGGCTTCGCGTCGCAGGAGCAGACCGTTTTTCATGACATCGCCAGCGCCCGCTCCGCGCTCATGGGCGCCCAGACTCCCGCGGACAAGATCGCCGCGAACGGCCAGTTGGATGGCGCGCTCGGAAGGCTGCTCCTCATCGTCGAAAACTATCCGCAACTGAAATCGAATGAAAACTTCCTGCGTCTTCAGGACGAACTGGCGGGCACGGAAAACCGCATCGCCGTTGAGCGCAAGCGCTACAACGATGCGGTTCAGGACTACAACACGCACATCGGACTGTTTCCGAACAATATTTTCGCGCGCTGGGCGGGATTCCAACGCAACAACGCCTACTTTGCCGCTCCAGAGGCATCCCGCGCGGCGCCAAAAGTCCAATTCCCTGCGCCGAACCGCTAAGACTGGCTTTGGTTTCGCTGCGCCGGATTTTGCTATGACCGAGTCGTGGGCTGTGAAGTCAGGTTGTTCTGCGGCTTAACAGTAGGAGCAGTTGGCGAAGGAGTTGCGGGCGACGGCTCCGAATTAGCCGGGCGCGGCTTCAGCGTGACCTGCGTTCCGAGATCGGCATTCTCGGCCATCGTGCGTCTTATGTCTACTTGGTCCAGCTCCACCATTTTTTCGGCGCCGGTCGAGAGCACGTAATGCAATTTCCCATTCTCGACCCAATAATCGCTCGCGGCGAAAACCGAGCGATCCTTCATATAGAGAAGGACCGGCATCTCGATTTTTCCAGTGTCAGTATATTGAGATTGAGTAGGACTTTGGTCGTCTGGCTGCGCGCCGGTGTCACTGCTCGGAGAGGTTTCGGGCGGCGTGGAATACGAGTTGTCGCTGTATAGATAGTCGTTTGAGTAGTCTGCCGGATAGCTATAATCGTATCCTGGCCAACCCCAGATAGGATCGATCCAAGCCGGCCCCCAACCCCAGTCGAGCCACGGCCAGCCAAATCCCCAGCTAGGCCACCAGCCTAATCCGAAACCCCATCCGAAACCGCAGTGCCAGCAACCCCTGCGGAAATCTCCGCGAGAGCCGAATCCGGATGCGAACCGGGGCGTTTCGCGGAAAGGTCCAAATCTATTCAAGGCGCCGCGAACGTTGGATAGTGTGCGAGAAGAGGGAACGGCGTTTCGTGCCATCGGACCGTTTTCCCAAATCTGGTGACCCTGCCCAGAAAAACTCCTCGTCGAACGGACTCCACCTGCGGACCGATTGCCTCCAAAAGTCTGCCAGCCGGTGCCTGCCGAACTTCGACCCCCTGAAGAGGACCCTCTTGGCCCACGCGCGGCGGCCGAGCCGCCAAAGGAATGCCACTGCCCGTCCGCTACTGTGCGATTCGGCGACGAAAATGACGGCCGTTGGCTTCCGCCTGCCGAGCTGCCATAGGAGCGATAAACATTGCCGCCAGGTCTCATCGATGATCCAGTCCCGAATCGCGAAGGCACGCTGGGCATCGAGCGCGAATAGCCCGTACCCATACGCGGAGGCGACGAAGTGCCCGAACGGAAGCCTCCCCCTCGGGAACCGCCGCTCATCTGGAAGCCTCCGCCGCTACCTCCGTGGAAGCCGCCACCCCCGCCGCCGCGGAACCCCCCGCTCCCGCCGCCGCGGAACCCCCCGCCCCCGCGTTGTGCAAATGCGGGGATTGCCGTGGACGCAAACAGAATTGTTATGCTGATCGTGAATTTCGAAAATAATGACCGAGACATTTCAAGGCCTCCGCTAGAGCTGCGTAAGACCTACCGACGAGTTCGCGGGGCGAACCCGTTTTGCCCTATACTAAATAGATTCTACACCTGTGCGGGGGGTTGCATGCAGGCGAATCTCTCGCGGGTAGCGCCCTATTGGGGTAATGTTCTGAAAGCAGCCTAATATTTGCATTTCAGGACCTCGGGGCTTTAACCCCGGCACTCGGGCTCGTCTAAGAAGGGCATTGATTGGAATTCAAGACGCCGCCGATGGTTGAGAACACCAAATCTTGCGCACCAGCCGCAACCGGCAGCAACAGGGCCGCCAGAGCGAGCACCCCCAGGTATTTCATTGATGTTTGCCTCCTTAGGCAATCTGTGGGAAGAATAACGCCTCAGGAGGCAAGCAACAAGCCGGATTCTTGATGAAGAAACAGTTCCGTGCCGTACTATGCGCGAGCCGCTTTGCCGCGATAGGCCGGAACAAACGTGTCAGTGATAAACGTTTCGATCGTTGTTGGAGTTGTATTTCTCGGTGAGCGCGTTTCCCGAGGTTTCATGTAGCCGGAATTCAACGCATCGGACATTTCGAGTAAGAGATCCGCCATATTGGAAGACATTCCCATTTGCATCAAAGCCGGCTTCAACTGTGTTGCCGGCAGCTGCTGGTAGGCCAGGTCGGGTTTGCCAATCCCTGCGCCTATGATCTTGGCAACTTCCGTGTAAGTGACATCACGAGCCCCGAGCAGCTCGCGCGACTGCTTTCCCACGAAATCCAATTTCAAAAGGATGTCGGCGGCCGCCGCACCGATATCGCGTGTCGCGATCATTGCGAGTGGCAGATCCGGACGGATTGGGCCGGCGACGGTTCCTAACGATTGAATTACGCCCACCTGCAACAACACGTTTTCCATGAAATAGCCGGCCCGCAGGAAAACCGCATTCAGTCCGGCAATCGCTTCGAGTTTTTTCTCCAGGTTGTACAGCCCTACGACGGGACCTACTTTGTCGGATTTGTCAGCCCCGATACTGCTCAGGGCAACGACGTGCGCGACCCCGTTGCTTTTGATCGCGGCGGCCAATGCGTCGTTCACTCGTTCCTGGTACGCACGAACATCCGGCGCACTTATATTGGGTGGGTTCATCGCGTACACCGCCTTCGCGCCGGAAAATGCCTTCTTGAGCGCGCCCGCGTCGGTCACATCGGCGACGAATGCTTCCGCGCCTTTCTGTGTGAATCGTTCCAGTCGCGTTGCGTCTCGTCCAATAACGCGAACTTTTTCTCCATGCGAAAGTAGTTTCTCCGCCGCCGCGCCTCCAGTTTTTCCTGAGGCGCCAGTAATTACGAACATGTTTTCCTCCTTGCTGCCGGTTGTCCCGGACAGCTCTTGTCTCAAAAGATTGGATTCCCGCGAACTCCGGGGGGTCAAAACTAACTGGGCGTGTAAATTCTTGGTTTGTGGGCCGCTCAGCGGCTGAGACGGTCCATTCCGATTGGATCGTACCGGTCGCCGGCAGCCATTCCGGACGGCAGTTCCTGATCGATTCGTGCCAGGTCCGCGGGAGTAAGAGTAACGCGGACCGATTCGACATTTTCGTCTAGATATGTGCGGCGCTTGGTGCCGGCGATCGGAACGATGTCGCTTCCCTGGGCCAGGACCCAAGCGAGAGCGAGTTGGGCTGCGGTGCAATTTTTCTCGCTGGCAATTTTCTCGATTCGGTCGACCAACTCGGCGTTCCGCTTGATGTTCTCGCTCCGAAATCTCGGAGAAGTGCGCCGATAATCACCGGCATCGAGTTTTTCGGGATTGCGGAGTTTTCCCGTGAGGAACCCGCGTCCCAGCGGGCTATACGCCACAAACCCGATGCCCAATTCGCGGCATGTCGGAAGGACTTCCCGTTCGTGATCTCGCGTCCAGAGAGAGTACTCGGATTGCAACGCGGCGATGGGATGCACCTTGGCCGCGCGGCGCACCGTCGCAGGCGCGGCTTCCGACAGTCCCAGAAAGCGCACCTTGCCCTGCTGCACCAGTTGCGCCATCGCACCTACCGTCTCTTCAATGGGAACGCTGGTGTCCACCCGATGCTGGTAGTAAAGATCGATTTGCTCGACTCCCAGCCGCCGCAGGCTCGCCTCGCAGGCTTGCTGCACGTATTCGGGACGCCCATTCACGCCCAAAAACTTGCCCTCGGGTGAACGGACATTCCCAAACTTCGTGGCCAAAATGGCTTCATGCCGACGGCCGCGAATCGCACGCCCCACTAACTCTTCATTTCGGCCGACTCCGTACATGTCGGCCGTATCCAAAAAATTGATTCCCAGCTCGATGGCGCGATGAATGGTGGCGATGGATTCGGTTTCGTCCGTCGAACCGTAAAATTCAGACATGCCCATGCAGCCCAGGCCGAGCGCGGAGACTACCAGTTCGCTGCGGCCCAGCCGGCGCTGGGGCATGTGTGTAAACTGCTTGGCCTCGGTTGCGGTCATACTGCCCGCATTATGTAGCAGGAGCTAGATTCGTGTCGAGGCCCAGGCCCAGCCGAGCGGCCAGTTCCTGGCGTGCGCGCCACAAGCGGGCCTTCAGTGTGTTACGCGAAACACCTAGCGCGTGTGCCGCTTCCTCGGCGGAGAGTCCTTCGATTTCCCGCAGCCAAAACGCGGTCCGCAGGAGCGGAGAGATTTCCGAAAGTTTCTTGCCCACACGTTCTCTGAGTTCGGTCCCGGCGTAAATCTGCTCGGGATTGGGGCTTTCATCGGCGAAACGTTCAGCGAGCGGTAACTCACCCTCGGACGTCCAGTCATCCAGCGAAACTGCCGGACGGGAACGCTTGCTGCGGCGGCGCATCAATGCTGCGTTGATGACGATCCGCGTCAGCCAGGTCGAGAACTGCGAACGGCGCTCGAATCTTGGCAGATTGCGATACGCGGAAAGCAGCCCTTCCTGCAGAGCTTCTTCCGCGTCCTCCGGGTTGCCGAGGACTCGCAAAGCAGTCTGATAGAGCGCGCGCGTGTTGCGGGCGAACAACGCGTCGAGAGCTCGCGCGTCGCCTTTCAAACCACGATCGATTAACTGTTCCTCGCTCTGTTCGGCCAAGTCCAGGACTGCAAAGCTACTCTTCGGATGATGGCGCCCTTGATTCATGACTTTTTCTCCCCCTCGAACCGGATAAACTCTCGTATGAATCGCGTGCCTTCATGCTCCACTATTGTTCTTCCTTGCGCCTGCCAGTGAAACTTTTCTGCTACTTCTTAATATTTGACGCTGGTTCCGCCCAATTGATGCGCCGGGGGCACTCGATCTGGAGACCCGAACGCAAGTCGCGGCCTATGCTCAGCGCACAAAATCGCGGCACCACTAAGCAAGAAACCAGCTAACACGATGATTGTAAAAAGCTTTTTCGGCAACCCGCTCGCGTCCAAAATCTCTTTCTTTCCCATGATCTCCTCCACAAATGCCCGGACCATGCACCCGCACCCTTTAATCTCCGCGCCCTGCTGGCGCATCTCAGCCAGCAATCGCTTTCCTGCGGGGTCGATATAGCTGACGGCCTTTAAATGTACTTCGGCAGAAAGCTCGCTTTGAGGAGGTCTTTCCGTCCATAACCGCTTTAATTCACATACCCATTCGCCCGAGAGTTTCCCCTCGAGCTCCCAGATTTCAGAGGAGTCCCCCTTTTTGATAGTGACTCTGAGCATTTCCCCCTCTTCCAGATACGTAAAGAAAATAGCATGCCGAATGCCAAACTGCCGATTGGAGGGCACTATCATAACACGCTTATTTACATACACTTATGAAATTGAAGATGGTGAAAATGGAGAATTTGTTAGATTGTGTGGGTTGTGCTATGCCGAAATAAAGGCATATGTCGAAATGCCGGCACCGCCTAAGCACCATCAGCGAGGTCGAGTGAGACCGAGCTTTTGCATCCGCGATTGCAGTGTGGTGCGCTTCATTCCTAGCTTCGCGGCAGCGCCGCCTGGGCCCGCCAAAACCCAATTGGTGGCCTCAAGGGCTTTTAAGACATGTTCGCGTTGGGCAGCTTCGAGCGTGAGAATCTCCCCGGCGGCAGGTTCTACAGGAACTTTCAACTCGCTCAAAGGTACGCGGAGTACGGGACCGGGCGAAACGATGACGGCGCGCTCAATCAGGTTCTCGAGTTCGCGGATATTTCCCGGCCAGGAATAGCGAATCAGCAGGTCCAGAGTCTCTGAAGGAATCGTTTCGACCGTTCGGTTCATGCGGCGTGCATGTTTTTGAACGAAGTAGCGCACGAGCGTGGGAATGTCCTCTTGCCGCTCGCGCAGGGGCGGCATGACCAGGGGGAACACACGAAGCCGGTAATAGAGGTCGCTACGAAATGTGCGTGCGGCGACCATCTCGTCCAGATTGCGGTTGGTGGCGGCCACCAAGCGGACGTCCACACGAATCGAGCGGACGCTTCCTAGCCGTTCGAACTCCTGTTCCTGAAGCACGCGCAAAAGTTTGGGCTGCAGTTCGAGCGGGATGTCGCCAACTTCATCGAGGAAAATCGTGCCGCGGTGGGCCAGCTCGAACCGGCCTATGCGTTGCGCGATGGCTCCCGTAAAGGCGCCCCGCTCGTGGCCAAACAATTCCGATTCGAGCAGGCCGGCGGGGATGGCCGCGCAATTCACCTTCACAAACGTGTGGTCGCGCCGGGGACTCAGATTGTGAATCGCCCGGGCGATCAGTTCCTTTCCCGTGCCGGTTTCCCCCTGGATGAGCACGGCGGAATCTGTGGGCGCTACGGTTTCGACCTGCTTCAGCACGGCGCGCAGCAATGGGCTTTCGCCCACAATTTCCTCGAAGTTCATCTCCGAGCGGATTTCGTCTTCGAGGTAGAGTTTCTCCTGCGCTAATCTATTTCTCAGTTCAGCGATCTCCTGGAACGCGAGGGCGTTTTCAACCGCGATAGCCACTTGTCCCGCTACCTGAACGAGTAGGTCCACGTCGCCCTGCTGAAACGCGGCGTCGCGGAGACTTGCAAGGCTCAGAGTGCCCAAGGCGCGGTCATGCGTAATCAATGGCATGGATACGACGGAGCGCACGCCTTCGTCCCGCATCAGCCGCGACGTAGGCGAGTCGAATCCTTCCATGGCCGCGTGGTCCAGGACAACCGGCCGTCGGCTTCGAAAAGCGCTGCCGGCGATGGAACCCTCGAGCGGCACTAGCATTTCTTCGTGGATCAATCCCTTCCCCTGCGGGAAGTCGAGCGCCAGCATGCGCATTCTGTTCTTGTCTTCTTCGTACAGGGCGAGGCTGGTGTACTCATGGTGGATGACGCGGCGGAGCGAAGCGGAAATCGCGTTGAGCAGAGAGCGCAGGTCGAGTTTGGAAACCATCGCGTTGTTGACTTCGAGCAGCACGCGCAGCCGGTCGCGTTCCTGCGCTAATTGCCGTTGGTACGCCTGGGCGCGCTCGAAATTGAGCGCGTTGTCCACCGCCACGGCCACTTGCCGCGCCACCTGCTGCATGAAAGCGATCTCGCTTTCGGCATAGCCGTGGGCCGTGCCTCGCCCGAAGCTCAGTACGCCCAGACGCCGTTGCGCCGTGGTTAGTGGAACCGAGCACGCTGACCTTACACCATTCTCCCGCAAAATCTGCAAGAGGGCCGGGTATCGCGTTTCTTCCTCCGTGTCGTTCAAAATGAACGGCTGCTGTGTTTCCCACACCCACCCGGACGGGGTTTCACCCACCGGAAATTCTGCCCCAGGACGAATCTTGCTGGGTCTTTCGGTTTCGAGGATGTGCAGCCGCATGACGTTGCGCGACGCGTCATGTAAGGTCAGGTTCAGGTAATCAAATTCCACCACGCCGTGCAGCCGGGCCGCCAGTTCGTGAAACAATTCCCTCAGGTCTCGGTGCTGCGAGATGGCTTCCGCCACCTCGAGGAGCGCCCGGTGCTGCGCCTCCGGAGAAACAGCCGCCAACTGCCGGGTGGGAACATCACTCATACAGTTGAGAATAGCACCCCGATTCACCGAGGCTCAACTTGGCGGGACATAGAATAGGGATACAAACCGGCGTGCCCGAGGGACGGACGTTATTTTTAGGGAGTGACGCATCACTTCGGGAGATTGGCCGGATTGCGCACAACTGGAAGCAGCTTCTGAATTTCTCCGCGGTAAGGTGCAAGAAACTTCTCGTTTGCGGCGTTGACAACAGTCAATCGCTCTTTCAGCGGCGTCGGAGTGAGGTCGGCGAGTGGCTGCCCGTCTCTACCTGTCGCAACGGTTGGCCCCGGACCCTGCAGGGCGGATTCTACGGCCTCCGCGATGCCGCGGTATGTCCGGCCGTCGAGTTTCATGTCGTCCGCGACGATTTGATCCATCGAGAGAGCCACCAAATTTGCACGTTCCAGCGTTTTCACGTCGTCCTGCGTGGGGACGCGCCCCGAGGCGCCGCCGGCGATGATCTTTTTTGCGCCTTCGAGCGCAGCCTTGTCGGCAGGCGCGCGGTTTTTCACGCGCTCGGCCGCCGCACGCATCACTTTCAAGTACAGCTCGACGTCCTCCTTGGTCAAGGGATCGAGTTTTTGTTCCGTTTGCTGCTCGAGTGTGGCTTCCGCGGGCTTCGCGCCGGGCGCTGCGGGGGAATTTTCGCCACCCTCGGAGAGCGGAGCGGATTCCTTACGGCCGCAGCCAGTAAAAGACACCGCGGCGCAGAGCGCGATTCCCAGCCAGAGCGTTCGAACGCGGTTCGATGTGCGCATCAGGATCTCCCGGCGGCGAAATCTTACGGTGCGCGGGGCCGCGCGTCAATCGAGCGGTGAGCGGCGTGTTCCGAAATTGTTCAAACTAAAAAAATCCCGAAAAATCGAAAAAATGAATTGACAGGCACCGGAATTCGACCGCATAATTATGCAGTTGACTGTATATTCTTGAACTCCATGGGATTGAACGCACACAAACGGTTTCGGCAAGGACAGATCTTGAAACTCATCACCAGCGAACCGATCTCCAGCCAGGATGAGCTGCGGCGGCGTCTGTCGCACGTGAAGGTTCGCGTGACGCAGGCCACGCTTTCGCGGGACATGTCCGAGCTCAAGCTGGTGAAGACCTCGGCCGGTTACAAGCCGCTCTTGAACGGCGAGGAAGCCTCGGCGCCCCTGCCGCCGCTCGGCCGCGCCCTGCGGGAGTTTCTCGTGGACCTGCGCCCGGCGTTCAACCTGCTGGTGCTGAAGACGCCGCCCTCGGGCGCGCAACCGCTCGCCGCGGCGCTCGACGCCGAAAAGTTCAAGGAAGTGGCCGGCACGATCGCGGGGGACGACACTGTCCTGGTCATCACGCCCTCGCGCCAGGCGCGCGCCGCCGTCCAGAAACGCATGGAGGATCTGCTCCGATGAACGACCCGCAACGGGTCGCCGTAGTCGGAGCGACGGGCTATGCAGGTTTCGAGCTGGCCCAGCTTCTCCTTCGGCACCCGAAAATTCAAAAACCCACCTTCTATCTGCGCGAGAGTTCCGCGCATGTAAAGTGTCTGACCGAGATTTTTCCGCGCTTGCGAGGCTGGGGCGAAGCGCCTTGCAAGACCTTTTCGGTCGACGCCGTGGCCGCGGGCGGTGCGGCAACGGTGTTTCTCGCCACGCCCCACGAAGCATCACTCGAACTGGTGCCGCAGCTTTTGAGCGCGGGCCTGCGCGTGGTGGACCTGAGTGGCGCGTTCCGTTTCCGCGATCCGGAAACGTTCACGCACTGGTACAAATTGCCGGAGCCGCCGCGCGAACTGGCAGAGGAAGCCGTTTACGGTCTGCCGGAGCTATACGCCGACCAGTTGCCGGATGCGCGCCTAGTTGCCAACCCCGGCTGCTATCCGACAAGCGTGATTCTTGGCTTGCGGCCGCTGGTGGAGTCCGGCTGGATCGCGCGCGAGCGCGGCATCGTCTGTGATTGCAAATCAGGAGCGTCGGGAGCGGGCAAGGAACCGAAACGCGATCTGCACTTTGTCGAGGTGGACGAAAATTTACGCGCCTACGGGCTGTTTTCGCACCGGCACACGCCGGAAGTAACTGAACACCTGGGCATCGGCGGCGACGACCTGATCTTCACGACGCATCTGCTGCCGGTCGCGCGCGGCATTCTTTCGACGCTGTACGTTTGGCTTGCCGAGCCGCATACGGAGGCGGAAGTCGAGGCGCTCTTTCGCCAGTTCTATGCGGACCGCCCGATGGTGCGACTCTGGCCTGCCGGGAAGTTGCCGGAGCTGCAGCACGTCGCGTACACGAATTTCTGCGACATCGGTTTCGCACTCGATTCCGCGGGGCGGCGCCTCGCGGTGGTGAGCTGTCTTGACAATCTGGGCAAGGGCGCCGCGGGCCAGGCTGTGCAGAGCATGAACGCGATGCTGGGCATCGGGGAGGCCACAGGACTCACATGAGAATGGTCGTTAAAGTTGCGGGAGCATTACTCGATGACGCGGCGGCGATGGAATCGCTGGCGCGGCAGGTGGCGCAGCTCGCCCACCAGGGCCACGAAATTTTGATGGTGCATGGCGGCGGAAAAATTTTCACCGCCACGCTCAAGCGCATGGGGATTGACAGCCGGTTTGTCAACGGACTGCGCGTGACGGACCGCGAAACGCGCGATGTCGCGGTGATGGTCTTGGGCGGATTGCTCAACAAACGGCTCGCCGGAGCCATTTCAGCCGCGGGGCAGCCCGCAGTGGGCATCTGCGCTTCTGATTCGGGCTGCTTGCTGGCTGAACCGATGATGCATGACGAAGTCATCGGCGGTCTGGGTTTTGTGGGGTACTTGACCGGAGCGAATCTGGGGTTTATCGAGTCATTCTGGAAGGCCGGCGTTGTGCCGGTGGCATCGTGCCTCGGCCTCGGCGCTGACGGCGAGCTTTACAACATCAACGCCGACCACATGGCTGCCGCCTGCGCCGAATTCATTCACGCCGACCGGCTGATTTATCTCACAGACGTCGCCGGGGTCCTCAACGGCGAAAAGGTGCTCAAGGTGGTTTCGACCGCCGATGCCGAGGATCTGATCCGCCAGAATAAAGTTTCCGGCGGGATGATTCTGAAGCTGGAGGCGTGCAAACGCGCGCTTTCCGCCGGCGTCACCGAAGTGCGTATCGTCGGCGGCTCGGTGCCCAAGGGATTGCTGGCCGCGGCAAACGGCATGCGGTTTCCCGGCACGCGCATCACATCGGAATATCCCGCAAGCGCCGCAGGGGTGGCGCAGTGAAATCGATACCCAAAAAAACGAAGAAGAGCGCCGCCGCAAGCGGGGCGGGCGCCGCGCAGCGTTCCGTCCTCCGAGACGTTTCGCGCCACTTGATGAACACGTACAAGCGGTCCGACATGGTCTTCACGCATGGGCGTGGGTGCTATGTTTTCGATCAAAGCGGGAAGAAGTATCTCGATTTTCTGGGCGGGATTGCCGTGAACGCGCTGGGATATTCGTATCCGGACCTTGTGCGCACGATCCGCCGTGAGGCGGGACGCGCGGTTCACGTCTCGAATCTGTTTCACAATCCTTTTCAAGGGCCGCTGGCAGCTAAGCTCGCGAAGTGGTCGCACATGGACCGCGTATTTTTCACGAACAGCGGCTCCGAGGCAATCGAGGGCGCGCTCAAGCTCGCGCGCATTGCCGCCCGGCAGAAATCGGGCGGCACCGGAAAGACGCGCGTGTTGGCGCTTGAAAATTCCTTTCATGGCCGCACGTTTGGCGCTCTCTCGATCACGCACACGCTGAAATACAGGGAACCGTTTGAGCCGCTCGTTCCCGGAGTGGAATTCGTCCGGTTCAACGATGTCGCGGACCTGGAAGCGAAATTCAACGGCAATGTTTGCGCGATCGTCATCGAGCCGGTGCAGGGCGAGGGCGGAATTTTTCCCGTGAGCGACACGTTCTGGAAATGTGCCCGCGAGCTGGCAACACAGCACGGCGCAGCGCTGATCGCCGACGAAATTCAGTGCGGCTTGGGCCGCACGGGCCGAGCCTTTGCCTACCAGCGGCTTACGGGCCTGCCAGACATCGTCGTGGTTGCAAAACCGCTTGCGGGCGGGCTGCCGCTGGGCGCTTTCCTGGCGCGCGAGGAGTTTGCCGCGGCATTTTCGCCCGGCCTCCATGGCTCCACGTTTGGCGGGGGTCCTCTGGTGTGCGCCGCGGGTTTGACCTTTCTCGACACGGTCGAGCGGAAGCACCTGCTCGCCAATGTGCGCGCGCGTGGAGCGGAGTTGCGCGCGGGTTTGAAGAAACTCGCCGCCAAGTTTGATTTTATCCGCGAAGTCCGCGGAGAAGGATTGATGCTGGGTGTGGGCCTGGACGTCGAGGGCGCTCCGTACGTTACCGAGGCCCTCCAGCAGGGCCTGCTCATCAACTGCACGCACGAACACACCCTTCGCCTGCTGCCGCCATTCATATTGACTGCGCAGCAGGTGAAGGAAGGACTTTCCAAACTCGATTCAGTCTTTGCGAAGACCGAGCGGCCCGCCAAGACGCAGGCCGTACCCCCTACCACCGCCCCGGCTCTGGCGCTCGCGGCGGCGAGGTAAACATGAATGCGCACGCCCCTGCATTGAGTCTTGCCTCCGACCTGCTGACCGGCACGGAGTGGAACGCCGCGCAAGTCCGCGACCTGTTTCGTCTGGCTACCGATGTCAAAGCGCACCCGGACCGCTACAAGAAAGCTCTCGCGGGCCGATTCCTGGCGATGGTTTTTGAAAAGCCGTCGTTGCGCACGCGCGTCACGTTTGAAGTCGGCATTGTGAGCCTCGGCGGCTCGGCAATTCTTCTGGATCATGCGAACACACGGCTGGGCGAGCGCGAATCAATTGCCGACGTCGCGCGGAGCCTGTCGCGCTGGGTGCAGGGAATCGTTGCGCGCGTATTTTCGCAGGAGGCTCTCGACACCCTGGCGGCGCATGCGAGCGTTCCAGTCATCAACGCGCTGTCCGATCTCTACCATCCCTGCCAGACGTTTGCCGACTTCTTCACGCTGGAAGAAAAATTTGGCTCCACTCCCGGCGTAAGACTCGCTTACATCGGCGACGGCAACAACGTGTGCCATTCGTTGATGATTGCTGGATCACGCATGGGCGCGCATGTGCGGATCGCGACGCCCGCGGGCTATGAGCCTGACGCGAAAATCGTCGAGGCGGCGCGCCGCGATGCGGCCTCCACGCAGGGAACCATTGAATTATTCCGCGCGCCTGAGGATGCCATTTGCGGCGCGCAGGCGGTTTACACCGACGTCTGGGCCAGCATGGGCCAGGAAAGCGAGGCGGAAGCGCGCGCCGCCATTTTCGCGCCGTATCAGGTGAACGCCGCGCTAATGTCCCACGCCGCGCCGGATGCTGTTTTCCTCCACTGTCTTCCCGCGCATCGCGGCTCGGAAGTCACCGACGAGGTGATGGAATCGCCGCGCTCGATCGTATTTGACCAGGCTGAAAATCGCCTGCACGTGCAGAAAGCCATCCTGTTGATGCTCCTAAGCTGAAAGGACAACCGGTGCCAAAGAAAGTAGTTCTCGCCTATTCGGGCGGACTTGATACGTCAATCATTATTCCGTGGCTCAAAGAAACGTACGGTTGCGAAGTAATTGCCATGGTAGGCGACGTCGGCCAGCAGGAGGATCTGAAGGCAGCCAAGCGCAAGGCGCTCGCGACCGGGGCGTCCTCGGCTACGATCGAAGACCTGCGCGAAGAATTTCTGTCCCGCTACATCTGGCCGACGTTGCGTGCGGGCGCGGTGTACGAACACAAGTATCTGCTGGGCACATCGATGGCGCGGCCCGTGCTGGCCAAGCGCCAGGCGGAAATCGCGCTCGAAACCGGCGCCGACGCGGTCGCTCACGGCTGTACGGGCAAGGGCAACGATCAGGTGCGGTTTGAACTGGCCTACAAAGCCATCGCGCCAAGCGTGAAAATCATCGCGCCGTGGCGCGAGTGGACCATCAATTCGCGTGAGGATGCCATCGCGTACGCGAAGGCGCACAACATACCCATCGAGCAGACCAAGGCGAATATTTACTCGCGCGACCGCAACATCTGGCACCTGAGCCACGAAGGCGGGGTGCTCGAGGATCCCGCGAACGAGCCCGAAGAGGCGATGTGGCAGTGGATCGTTTCGCCGGAAAAAGCCCCGAACAAGCCTGCCGAAGTGGACATTGGCTTCGATGAAGGCACGCCAGTGTCGATCAACGGAAAGAAACGGTCCGCTGTCGCGCTGCTCGATGAGCTGAACGAAATTGCCGCGGCGCATGGTGTGGGCCGGATCGATCTGGTCGAAAACCGCCTGGTCGGCATCAAGTCGCGCGGCGCGTATGAGACGCCCGGCGGCACGCTGCTGGTGACCGCGCATCGCGAACTGGAGACGCTGTGCCTTGACCGCGAGACGGCGCACTACTCGGAGATGCTGTCGTTACGTTACGCGGAGCTGGTCTATTACGGGTTATGGTTCACGCCGCAGCGCGAGGCGCTCGATGCGTACTTCACCGCCGCGCAGCAGCGCGTCACGGGCACAGTTGGCCTCAAGCTCTACAAGGGCAACATCACCGTCACAAAGCGCGCCTCGCCGTATTCGCTGTATCGCAAGGGCCTCGCGAGCTTCGCCATGACCGGCTACAACCCAAAAGACGCCGAGGGCTTCATCAATTTGTTCGCCCTGCCGGTGACGATCCCGGAGCAAGCAAAAGGGGCAAAGGCACGGTGACCGCCGCGCCCAAAGAGCAGCCCACGGGAAAACCTGCCCGTCCGGCAGGCGGGTTGTGGGGCGGACGGTTTGACCGCGCGCCCGACGAACTGTTCTACCAGTTTCAGAGGTCTTTTGCATTCGATCGCCGCCTGTTGCCTTACGAGCTGGCTGTCGATCGTGTGTGGGCGGGCGCGCTGAAATCGGCGGGCATTCTCACCGTCGAGGAAATGCGCGACACCCTCTCCGCGCTCGACAAGATTGCCGGGCGCGCGGCGGGCGATCCGGCATGGCTTGACGCGTCGATTGCACACGGGCCGCAGCCGCAATGAATTGGTGGCCACCGACTTCCGCATGTTCGTGAAAGAGGCCGCGCACGAAACGCGCGCCGCTGTCGCGCAATTGATTGCTGCGCTCGTCGGCCAGGCGGAGAGCAGGCTTGGCCTTGCCATGCCCGGCATGACGCACATGCAGCACGCGCAGCCAATCTTGTTTTCGCATTTTCTGCTCGCGCACGCCGAGGCGTTTTTCCGCGATGCGGTCCGGCTCGATGCAGCCGTGGCCACAGCGGACGCCTGCCCGATGGGCTCGGGCGCGCTGGCGGGCTGCGCGCTGGATATAGATCGCGGAGCCATCGCGCGCGAACTGGGCTTCGCGCGCCCCACCGCGAACAGCCTCGATGCCGCGAGCGACCGCGATTTCGCGCTCGATTACCTCTATGCACTGGCCGTGATCGCGACGCATCTCTCGCGCCTGTCTGAGGATTTTGTGCTGTTCGCATCGCAGGAGTTCGGCTTCATTGTGCTGCCCGATGAGTACTCAACCGGCAGCAGCCTGATGCCGCAGAAAAAAAATCCCGACGCGTGGGAACTGCTCCGCGGCAAGACGGGACGCGTGACCGCATCGCTGCACGCGCTGTTGACCACGCTCAAGGGGCTCCCGTCGAGCTACCAGCGCGACTTGCAGGAAGACAAGGAGCCCGTGTTCGCGGCGCACGACCAGGCCATCGCCATGCTGGCCGTTGCCGCAGGCGCCGTCGCCGCAACGCGCCCCAATGAAGCGCGCATGCGCGAGGCCGCCTCCGACCCGGCGCTGCTGGCCACCGAAGCCGCGCACTATCTGGTCCGCAAGGGCGCGCCATTCCGCCAAGCGCACGAAATTATCGGCCAGATTGTTCGCGAGGGCGAGCGCACCGGAAAATCGTTCTCCGCGCTTCCTCTCGAAACGCTGCGGAAATATTCGCCGCTGTTTGCCGCCGACTTCTTCGATGCGCTGAATCTTGATGCTGCGCTCGCCGGCCCCGATGTGGACGGCGGCACCGCCCCCGGGCGCGTCCGCGAAGCTATCGCCGCCGCGAAGGAGCGCTTGGCCGCCCTTGGGGGCAAGCCATGAGGGCCCGTACCGCACGCGCCGCCGATGCCATCGCCGTGCATCGCGTGATCGCGCATTACGCCGGCGAGGGTTCGCTGCTCCCGCGCACCGAAGACGAAATCCGCAAGCATATCAACCATTTTCTCGTGCTCGTGGAAAAACGAAATGATGAGGAAAAGCTCCTTGGCTGCGTCGCGCTCGAGCCGTATGGCGCCGACCTCGCCGAAATCCGCTCGCTCGCGGTCGCACCCGATGCGCGCGGCCATGGTTACAACATCGGGGACCGCCTGATGAAAGCGGCGATGGACACGGCGCGCCGCCGGAGAATCGCGCGCCTGTTTGCCGTGACGCACCGGCCGGAGTTTTTCTCGCGCTACGGATTTACGCCTGGCCCGCGGCAGATGGTGCCCGAAAAAATTGAGCGCGACTGTGTCACTTGTCCCAAGGAACATCGCTGCAAGCTGGTCGCAACCGTTGCAGTCGTTTGCCCCGAACGCGATGTGCTGCCCGTGCTGAACAGCGCGGGAAGCCCGCTCTCGGTGTTGTAGCTCGTCCCGGTCTGACCGGGACGAGGTCTTTTCGCAGGTTAAGAAAAACCTCGGGTCTGAAGACCCGAGCTACAGCAGTGATGGAAATCCTGCATGGTGATTGAAAAACAATGAGCGATCTCCCGTCTTCCCGCGCGCTGCCGCGCGGTTTTCGATTTGCCGCCGCCTCCGCGGGCCTCAAGAAGCGCGGACACACCGGATCGCTCGACGTGGCGCTGATCGTATCCGATCCGCCCGGGTCGGCCGCTGCCGTGTTTACGCAAAACCTGGTGCAAGCGCCGCCGGTAATTCTTTCCCGCGCCCACGTGCGGGCGTCATCAGACGCCATGCGCGCGGTTATCGTCAATTCCGGGAACGCAAATTGCTCAAATTGCTCGGTTGGCCCTGGCGGCATGGCCGCTTCGCGGGCCACCGCGCGGCACGTTGCAAAATTAATTGGCTGCGCAATGCAGCAGGTCGTGGTCTGCTCGACCGGAGTGATCGGCGTGCCGCTGCCCGTCGAGCGCATCCTGAAAGCTGCTCCGGGCCTGGTCTCGGCGCTCGCATTCTCGCCGCGCGCCTTCGACGGACTCACACGCGCCATCATGACCACCGACACGCGTCCGAAGCGCGCCGCGGCGAGCTACAAAATCGGCGGACGCAGCGTGCGCGTCGCGGGTTGCGCTAAGGGCGCCGGGATGATTCATCCGAACATGGCGACGCCTCGATCGCGCGCTGCGCGAAGTTGTCGCGCGCACGTTCAACTGCATTTCCGTCGATGGCGATAGTTCCACCAATGACACGCTGCTTGTGCTCGCGAATGGCGCCTCGGGCGCGAGAACAATCACGAAGGCGAGGGGCGGCGATTATGCGGAATTTGTTGGTGCGCTCGAAAAAGTCTGCCACGCGCTTGCGCTCGGGATTGTTGCCGATGGCGAAGGCGCAACGCACGTCGTCGAAATCCAAGTGCGCGGCGCTCCGAGCGACCGCGCCGCCAAGCAGGTTGCGCAGACCATTGCCGGCTCACCGCTGGTGAAGACCGCGATTGCCGGCGCCGATCCAAATTGGGGACGCATCCTCGCCGCCGCGGGCCGCGCCGGCGTCCCGTTCAACCCCGACCATGCCGAAATCTGGCTGGGTGGAATGAAAATGTACGGGCCCCCGAAGGGCGAGTCCTATTCAATCGCGCTGCCGCTCGACGAACGCGCTGCGCATCGCCGCCTTCTCGAGAAGAATGTTCCCATCATCGTGGATTTGCATCACGGCCCCGGAACGGCGCGCGTCTGGACCTGCGATTTCACCCAGGAATACGTCCACATCAACGCGAGCTACAGGACGTAATCGGCGTCAGGATTCCCACTTCCAATCGGCGAATTGTTCGCGCAGGGCGATCTTGCGGAATTTTCCCACCGATGTGCGTGGAATTTCGTTCGTGAAGACAAACGCGTCGGGCAACTGCCACTTCGCGAATTTCGCGGCCAGAAATTCGCGTAATTCCGCGGGCTGTGCCTGCTTGCCTTCATTCAATACGACCACAGCCAGGGGGCGCTCCTGCCATTTTGGGTGCGCCACTCCGATCACGGCAGCTTCTTTCACGGACGGATGGCCCATCAGCGCATTCTCGAGGTCCACGGAACTGATCCATTCGCCGCCGGACTTGATCAAGTCCTTGCTGCGGTCAACGAGCTTGATGTAGCCGTCTTCGTCAATGTGAGCTATGTCGCCTGTGCGCAGCCAGCCGTCGGGCGACCACCGGTGCGCTTCTTCCGGCATGTTGTAGTAGGACGCTGCGACCCACGGGCCGCGCACTTCGAGCTCGCCGACAGTCTTGCCATCGTGCGGCGCTTTCGTGCCGTCGGGCCCCATGATGCGGGCTTCCACAAACTTCGTGGGAATGCCTTGTTTTAGCCGCTGCGCGTATTTCGCGTCGTCGCTCCAGAAGTCCATATAAGGTCGCAGCATCGAACAGGAGCCGTGCGGGGTGGTTTCCGTCATGCCCCACAGGCAGATAATCTTGAAGCCGTGGCGGTCAAATCCCCGCATCAGCACATCCGAAGGCGCGGCTCCCCCCACCAACATGCGCACAGGCCAGGAAAACTTCCACCGTCCAGGGTTATTTTCGAGCGCGTCGAGAACTCCGAACCAGACCGTCGGCACTCCGAGCGCCACTGTGACGCGCTCCTGCTCCATCAGGTCGAGAATACCTTCCGGGTCCGCGAAGGGGCCCGGCAGGACGACCTTCGACCCCGCCAACGCGGAAGTGAATGGTATCCCCCAGCCGTTCGCGTGAAACATGGAGGCCATCGGCAATACCGTATCGCGAAACGATATTGCGAACGAATCGGTCCCGCAACAGTCAAGCGAATGCAGCGCCACGGCGCGGTGCGAATACACAACGCCCTTGGAGCGCCCCGTGGTGCCGGAGGTGTAGCACATCACCGCCGCTTCATTCTCGTCGAGCTGCGGATACGTGAAGTCGTCGCTCGCATGGGACAGGAGTTCCTCGTAGCCAAGGCAGCCCGCCGGTGTCGCACAGCCGCCGAACGGCACGACGATTACGCGCTCGAACTTTACTCCGTCGCGAAATTTTTCGTATGCCGGCAGCAGCACGTCGTCGACAATCAGAAAGCGGTCGCCCGCGTGGCTGGCGATGAAGGCGATTTCGTCCGGGTGCAACCGCAGGTTAAGCGTGTGGAGCACGCCTCCGGCGATCGGGACGCCAAAGTACGCTTCCATGTGTTCGGACTGGTTCCACAACAGCGTGGCCACCCGGTCTCCGCGCTGCAAGCCCAGGCTCGTAAGCACGTTCGCCAGACGCCGCGCGCGCCCGTAGAGATCGCGCCAGGTGATGCGCGTGTGCGAGCGGTCCGGCCGGCGCGTGACGATTTCGACCTTCCCGAAAATGTGCCCCGCGCGCTCGAGCAGCGCCGGCACCGTCAGGGGAAAATCCATCATCAATCCGCGCATGGAAACGATTCACTCCTTCAGGGAACGGTGAATCCTACCACCAAAATCCTTCAATTTACGCGGCCCGCGCGCTCCGCCGGCCTATTTACAATTATGTATTTCACAGATAGTTATACAAATATCTTTTGTTGACGACCGTGGGAATTTAGAGCAAGATTCGCCCTGAGCTGAAGTGAGTCTCTCGTCGGATCATTCCGGCCCCCCCGGGCCTATGCCCCCGATCTCGACCCTGCCTCTTCAGTCCGGGTACCGTGAGCTGCCATAAGCCACGACCAGAAGGAGGCTCGCATTGAAGAAACTCTACGTGGGTAATCTTCCTTTTCAAGCGACAGAGGAGCAGGTCACCACTCTATTTACCCAGACGGGCGTCACCGCGGCGAACGTCACCCTGGTGCGCGACCGTTTTTCGGGGCAACCACGCGGGTTCGGGTTTGTCGAGGTCAATAGCGACGAGGAAGCCGAGCGCGCCATTCAAGGTCTGAACGGACATGATTTCATGGGCCGCAATATTGTCGTCAACGAAGCTCGCCCACCTCGTGAAGGTGGGGGCGGAGGGGGCGGGGGCCGGCCGGGCGGCGGAGGTGGGCGCGGTGGTTATGGCGGAGGTGGTGGTGGTGGCGGTGGCCGAGGTGGCGGCGGTGGCCGTGGCGGGGGTGGCGGCGGTGGTGGACGAGATCGCGGTGATCGTGGCGGCGGAGGCGGAGGCGACCGTCGCTGGTAATCGTCTCCCAACAATCAAGATTTGCAATGTAACCGGGGAGCTCGCCGAGGCGGGCTCCCCGGTTTTGTTTTCCGCGATTCTTTTCGTTGTTAAAATCCCGGTTTTGTTCTATGCTTTCCCTAGGGAATTCCTATGGCTACACTATATGTCGAAAACGTCCCCAAAGAACTCTATGAAGCGCTGCGTAGCCGCGCGCGCTCCCGGCGCCGCTCGATCGCCGCGGAGGTCCTTGCCCTGCTGGAAGAAAACGTCCCCACGGCTCAAGAATTGAAGGCGAGGCAAGACTTGCTGCGCAAACTCGTTCGGATGCGCGCGAAGCGACCGAACTCCAGCCGGGTGTTTCCCTCTACTGAAGAAATGCTGCGTGAGGACCGCGAGCGGTGAGCCTGATCGTGGTGGACGCAAACGTCGCCGCAAAATGGTTTCTGCCGGCGAATGGCGAAACGCTCGCGGACGAGGCTTTTGCCTTGCTCGATAGGTACGCGAAAGAAGAAGTCCAGTTCGTTGTCCCTGATTTGTTCTGGGTGGAATTTGCAAACGTAATTTGGAAGGCGGTTCGCCTGGGTCGCTTTCCAAAAGCGTCGGCGGGGGCGGCGCTGGCGTCGTTGACGCAACACGATTTCCCCACGGTTCCGTCTCTGAAATTGTTAGACAGCGCGTTTCAAATCGCCACAGCTTTTGAACGAACCGTCTATGACAGTTTGTATGTAGCCCTCGCCGTCCATTCCAACGCTCAGCTCATTACCGCGGACGAACGCCTGGCCAATTCTCTTGCTGCGCAATTTCCGGTCAAATGGCTGGGAGCGATTTAAAAGCAGGGGGGACACGCGCTTCAGATTTTAGGCGTTGGGTCGGACTGCCTCAAGCCGTCGCGGATTTGAACGATTCCACTTTTTCGACGCGGCCCGCACCGTAGCGGTAGCGTTCGATCGCTACGTTGTCGATTCCCTGGCGGACCAGCGCTTCGACATCCAATGCGCTTTCGGCCCGCTCGAGTTCTTCGGGGGAGGAGTGCAGCGCGGGATTACGCGGCAGGAAGATGGGGCAGCAGTCGTGGAACGGCTCGGCGGAGATGGTGTAGGTGCCGATTTTCTGCGCGGCGGCCATGATTTCGAGTTTGTCGTCGCCTGCGAGCGGACGGTACAACGGCATGCGAATCGCGTCGCCGACGGCGGCCATGTTGTGGAGCGTCTGCGAGGCCACCTGGCCCAGGCTGTCGCCGGTGACGAGCCCGAGCGAGCGGCCGGAGCGCGCGATTCGTTCGGCGATGCGGAGCATCATGCGGCGATACAGCAAAATGCGAAATTCCTCCGGAGCGCTCGCCACAATCTCCCGTTGGACCGGCTCAAACGGCACCAGATAAAGTTTTGCGGAAAACTGCCACGGCACCAATCGCCGCACCAGTTCCCGCGCCACGTGAACCGAAGATTCACCCGGCCGCGCCCCACCGCCCCAGAAGTGCACGAAGCTCAGATGCGCGCCCCGCTTCATCATTTTGTGCGCGGCGACCGCCGAATCGAATCCGCCGGAGAGCAGGCACGTCATGCGTCCGGCAGTGTTCGGCGGAAGCCCGCCGGCGCCAGGAATTTTTCGCGCGTAGACCAGCAGCGACGGCCCAGGCGGAATTTCGACGCGGCAGGTTAATTCCGGATCGTTCAACTTGACGCGGGCGGTGCGCCCCTCGGCGCGTAACCGATCAACCAAATACTGCCCCACGGAAACGTCGATTTCAGTGGAGGGATGAGGGAATGATTTGTCGCTGCGCTTGGAACGGACGGCGAACGTTGAAAAGTTCTCGCCGCGAACTTCCTCCCACGCCGCGCTCCCAAGAGTCGCCAGATCGTTATCGCCGCCGCGACGAACCACGCGCGCCACGGCATAGAACGCCACGCCGAAGACGCGCTCGATTCGCGCGACCGCTTCCTCGACTGCGGCGCCTTCTCCGAATTCGATCAAGAGGCGGTCACCCGGACGCAGGATGCGCTCGACTGGCAAGCCCTCGAGCGCACGCTTTAGCGCCATGTGCAGCTTGCTTAGGAAGAAGCGGCGGTTTCCGCCCTTCAGCCAGAGTTCGTGGTAGTGAACGACGATGACGAGCTTCGACATTTCATCAATTTCCACAGGGGGCGTTGGAATACCGACAGTATAACAGCCGGGCACAGCGGTTGCACAGCCTCGTGGGCTGAGCTTGTTCGACGGGAGGGCATATGGCCGCAAAGACGTGACACGGAACGGCTTGGCGCGTTGTTCCACGTGAAGCGCCGCGCCGCCTTGATTCAAATTTCATTCGAAAGAATCGAAGCTTGCGCTTTAACAAATTCGTTGGGTGCAACCTGATAATTGCTCTTTAGCAACGCATGTGTAACATTCCCGAGTCTATGCTGGACGTAGGAGAGGTTGTGACGTATACCGGAAGCGTGCCCAGGATGGGCCACGGGAAGCGACCATAAAGTGATCTGGCGCATCAAATGCCTAGAGCGTCCTGAGTCCCGGGGACGCGGGAGCGACCGATGTGGGACAAAAACGATTGGCACCAGTTCTTCGCGATCGCAAATCGTCCGTGGCAGCGCCACCGTCCGCCACGCCCGGTCTACCCGAGCGGCAAGCAACGTGTGCTTCCAGCCATTGGGTTTAGCCTGTCTGAACTCGATGATGCCGGAATCAATGTCGAGGCTGCCGAGCGCCTGGGTTTGCCTGTCGATGCGGCCCGCATCGGGGCCTACGGACCCAATGTATCGGCTTTGCGCGAGTTCGTTCGATCGGCGCGCCAGCCGGGCAAACCGGGATAATTCAGCTTAAATCTTGATGGTACTTATGGAACCGAGGGAGATTCTCGTCCGCGGGATGGCACGAAAAATCCTTGCCCCCGCCTCCGGCATCAAACCAGGCTGTCTGGAACGCTTGGCCGCCGACATGGCAAATATGTCAACCCTGGACAGGGGTACCACTTGACGCCTGAGAAACTTCCGGTAAACTTCCTTTTCTGTCTCTAGATGCAGATGCAGACCGACACCAACCCGACGATTCCAGCCGCAACCCAGGCGGTCGAAGAGACCCAGCACGACTTCGACTTTCCGCAGCGCGAGGCGGCCTTCTTCTACGGCCTGTTCCTGCGCGGGCACTCAGCCGAAGAGCTCCGCCGCGACATTGAAGTCCCACAAGCGGTGCTGCTCAAATGGCATCGCGAGGCCGAGCGCGAGCCTACCCTTCGCGACGTGTTCACTCGATTGGTCGAATACCGCCGCCACGTGCTCGCCATCTTTGAAGCTTTGGTCAACACCGAGTCCCACTCCCAGCGCGTGCAGTAAGGCTTCCGCTCCTGAACAACTCAACTTTTTCCAGATGATATCGATGTGGGGGCGCGGCATGCCGTGCGCCTACGAGAGTCTCGGCGACTCGCTTCTGCGCCCCGTGTTAGACTTTGCGGGAGTCTTGCAGAATGCTGGATCGCGAGCGATCGGCAATTAGTTGGATTGACTTCCTCTGGCTCGTCTTCCTGGGCGGGCTGGCGCTGCTTCCACCGCTATCGGAAATCCACAAACAACTGATCATTCTTGCGATTGTCGTCGTTCAGCTTTTCGAGGGCTGGCTGATCAATCGCCAGCCGGCACGCGGCCCTGCCTACGTCGTTGCGATCAAGATCCTCCTGGCGACGCTGCTGCTCGATCATACCGGCGATATGGGAATCAACAGCAACTACTATCCCATTTTCTTTTTGCCGGTCGTGAGCGCAGCCGTTTACTTCGGTCCCATCGGCACTTTGGCGTGGACCACGGTCGCGTCACTTGCCTACCTTTCTCTCTTGATCGAGGCGCTGCAGGAGTACGAACTGGGCTCTTCCGGGATCAGCATCCTTACGATCCGGGTCCTCTTCTTTTTCATTGCGGCCATTCTGGTGAACCGCTTCGTGATGGAAAATCGCCGCCAGGTCGAGCGGCTGGAGACTCTCTCGAAAAAACTGGAAGAGACTAACCGGGACTTGCGCCGCGCGGAAGCCGAAGCGCGCCGCGCCGAGCGCCTGGCCGCGCTGGGACAGCTCTCCGCGGGGCTCGCGCATGAAATTCGGAATCCGCTGGGAGTGATTAAAGGTTCGGCGGAAATGTTGAGTCAGAAAGTTGCCGGTTCGCAGCCCCTCGTGGCCGAGTTGGCAGGTTATATCTCCTCCGAAGTGAACCGGTTGAACGCGCTTGTGGTACGGTTCCTCGATTTTGCCAGACCCTCGAAACTTGAAACGCGTCCCGAGCGCATTTCCGAGATTGTGGACCACGCCCTCGAGTCGGCCGCGGCTTCGTTCCCCAATGCGAAAGTGAAAATTGAACGCCAGTACGCTCCCGGATTGCCGGAAATTCAGGCGGACCGCCAGCTTTGCGAACAGGTTTTCGTCAACCTGATCACGAACGCGTTGCAGGCGATGGAGGCACAGCCCGGGTCATTGAAGGGAACCCCGGACGGAACATTGAATGGGATGCTGCGCTTGTCGATTGCGCCGGAAGTCTCGAATGGAGGGCCTGGTGTTTGTGTAACGGTCGAAGATTCGGGGCCAGGCGTGCCGCCAGAATTGCGCGAGCAGATTTTTAATCCATTTTTCACGTCGAAGAAGGACGGAGTCGGACTGGGGCTTTCCATTGTCGCCAAGATCGTGGACGACCATCGCGGCACGATCCGTTTGGACAACGACACCACCAAGGGCGCGCGCTTTCGCGTATTTTTCCCGCAGGCCGCACCGAGCTGACTGGGATCGAAACGAGAGGCGATCATGATCAATCGTGCGAGCAGAAAGCGTTCTGTCGTCAAGGCCATCACCTACCGCGGCATCATTGTTGTTCTCGATTTTATGGTGATCTGCCTGCTGAGGGCAAGGTGGCCACGGCGGCCGGTTTCATGGTTATCAGCAACATCTATATGACCGTTGCTGATTTCCTGCACGAGCGAGTGTGGTCCGGCATCAATTGGGGGTTGGAACCTCAAGGCGGAAATTGATACTTGATGGATGCTCTCCGCATTAAACGCCGAAAAGCACAACACAGAGGTCACAAAGCACCACAGTGGACCACAGAGAAATCGGCCTTACTCTTTCCGTCATCAATTATTTTCCGTCTCCAGCAAGCCCTCTGTGCGCTCAGTGGCTTTTCTCCGCGTTCTCTGTGTTAAATTCCGAAAAGCGCAACTAAAAATGCGCACCCCGTGCAAACAGTTCGACGCCCATGCCCGGGGAGGTGGCCGTGAGATTCCGCGCACCTAAATCTGCGAATAGGCAGTCGGCGTAAGGATAAAATTGTTGATCGTGGAGACGATGGCCTCAAACGCGTACTTGGGCTGCGTCGAGTACGTCTTCCATTCATCGGAAGCTCGAAACGCCGCCCATTTCTTGTCGCGATCGGCCAGGTTATCGAACGCCAGCATGTAGGTGAGGTTCGGCAGCCGCGATCCAATCAGCGTCTCGCTATAAAATACCTGCTCGACGCCTGCTTTGGTGAAGATTTCCGATTCGCCCGACTGCATCATCTCCACTTTCCGCCGGTGATCCTGATCGGTGGCTCCTTCATAAATCCGTAGCTCAAAAACGCGCGGGGCGGGCGTAGCTGTTGCCGCAGGCGGGACGATTTTGGGCCATTTCTCGAACGCCTGTAGAAATGAACTCTCGATCCGGTCGAACGCAGGCTCCTTGGCGGGAGCATTTAAAAAAGCTGCACCGGCTTTCACATATTCGGCGTCCTGGCCTAGGCGAGTCTCCACCGTGGCCAGTAATTCCGCCGACAGGCCCGGCATCAGCACATAAATCGAAGGTCGCCGGAGTTGGTAGAATTCCCGACCCTTTCCCTGCATGGCTCCCTGCGCAGCCTCCGCATAACTGCCGGTTGTGGTGACAGCAAGCGCCGATGCCGCGAGCGATGAAGCCAGAAATTTGCGTCTTTCCATGGAAGCCCTCCCTTGCGAGCCTGTAAGCCACTAGCTCACTACTTGGCCGGTATCCTCACATAATTTGAATCGCGTGTCCATTGCCGTACGCAGCAGATAGTATTGCGATATACGATTTGCGGCTTCACTTCGCTGTGCGCGGGCTGGCACAATGATGGGACGGCCCGATGGGCCGCGGCATCGAAACCTCCGTGAACGCACGCCAAGAAAAAGCGGCAATTCTCGTCGTCGAAGACGAAGCCAAGATGAGGCGGCTGCTCGAGCTGCAGCTGGGCGAGGAAGGCTTCGTCGTTCACTCGGCGTCGGATGCGGAAGCCGGCCTGCAACTTCTGGTCCGCGAAAAACCGGACCTTGTGGTGACCGACTTGCGCCTGCCGGGAATGAGCGGCCTGGAATTTCTACAGGCCGTAAAACGCGTGAACGCCGCACTGCCCGTGGTCGTGATGACGGCCTACGGCACGGTTGAATCGGCCGTCGAAGCGATGAAAATCGGCGCGAGCGACTTCGTGACGAAGCCGTTCTCGCTCGCCGAACTCGTGCTGGTGATTCGCAAGGAACTGGACTCGCACCGCCTGCGCGAAGAGAACCGCTCGCTGCGCGAGGCGCTGGGACGCCGGTACGCCTACGACAACATCGTGGCGCAGAGCGACAAAATGCAGGCGGTGCTGGCGCTCGTCGAGCGCGTGGCGCCAACGAACTCCACGGTCCTGCTGGGCGGCGAAAGCGGCGTCGGAAAAGACCTGATCGCCCGCGCCATTCACGAGCACTCGCAGCGCGCTTCAGGCCCCTTCATCAAAATCAATAGCACGGCGATTCCGGAAAACTTGCTGGAGAGCGAGCTATTCGGATACGAAAAAGGCGCGTTCTCCGGCGCGTCGGGAACCAAGCAGGGGAAATTCGAGCTGGCCGATAAAGGCACGCTGTTTCTCGACGAAATCGGCGACGTGCCGGCGGCCACCCAGGTAAAACTCCTGCGCGTGCTCCAGGACCGCGAGTTTGAACGCCTGGGCGGAACGAAAACGCACAAAGTGGATGTGCGCCTGGTCGCTGCCACCAACCGCGACCTTCGCGCCGCGCTCGAGGAAGGCACGTTCCGCGAGGACCTCTACTACCGGTTGAATGTTGTGGCGATCGACATTCCTCCGCTGCGCGATCACAAGGAAGACATCCCCGCGCTGGCGAATTATTTTCTTGAGCGGTACGCGCGCGAATCGGCGAAGTCCGTCACCGACATTACGCCCGAAGCCATGAAGCGATTGGTGGCTTACCATTGGCCGGGAAATGTCCGCGAACTGCAAAACATTATCGAGCGCGGCGTCACGCTTTCCTCCGCCCCGTCGCCGGGAACAACTTCGGGTACCATGCTTGATGTTACCGACATTCATCTCGACGATCCCGCCGCGCGCACTCCTTCGATTTCAGGCCACGTCCTGCCGCCCGGCATGACGCTCGAACAATGGGAAGATGAAACGATCCGCGAAGCCCTCCGCCGCGCCAATGGAAATAAGAGCCAGGCCGCCCGCACCCTGGGTCTTTCCCGCAACGCACTCCGTTACCGCCTCTCGAAACTCGGGGTCCCCGATCCCGAAGGAAAAGAAAGTTAGAAGCAAACTTTGCAGATGCCCCGGTGTTACACACTTGCGGGGCTCGGCGTAACGAATGGCTGCGCCACAAAAATCACACCCGCGGCGTTCCAACCGAAGTCCTGTGTACGCAAGGCGCTCGTCGTTACTTTTTGGAAGCCGAGGCGGATCGAGAAGAGCAATTGACGCGAATCGGCCACGCTAAATAGACTCTTTTGTGTCTTTTTTACCACACATGCGTTACCGTTTGGTCGCAACTTATTGATTTTAATGAAGTAACTCAATGGCATCAGGGCACATAAGATGCTATAGTTCCGGCTCGATTATGACCTATCAGACCACGATTGAGAGGCCCGTTTCGACCAAAGGAGTCGGGCTGCACACTGCGGTGAAATCACACCTGCGACTCGTGCCCGCGTCCGCCAACACTGGAATCGTTTTCCGGCGCGTGGATCTGGACAACTTTGAGATCGAAGCGCACGTGCGCAACGTCGCTCGAGTGAGCTACGCCACAAGCCTGATGAAAAAGGGCGTGCTGCTTTCCACGACCGAGCACGTGCTCGCGGCTCTCTATTCTTGCGGCGTGGACAACGTGTATATCGAACTGGATGCGCTCGAGTTGCCAATCCTCGACGGCTCCGCGCAGCCGTTCATCGAGATGCTGGCGCAGGCCGGGATTCGCCGGCTGAGAAGGCGGCGGCGTTACCTGAAAGTTGTGAAACCTCTGGAAGTTTCTGAAGGCGGCCGGCGCATCGGGATTTATCCCGCCGATGATTTCCAGGTTCGCTGTTTTGTGGAATACGCGCACCCGTCGGTCGGGGCGCAGGAAGTCAAGTTGCGCGTCAGCCGGGAATCCTTCAGCCGGATGCTGGCGCCCGCGCGGACGTTCGGCTTCGTCCAGGACTTCGAAGGGCTGCGCCGGATGGGGCTGATTCGCGGCGGCTCGCTCGACAACGCCATCGTGCTCAATGAGAGCGGCGTCATGAACGGTCCGTTGCGCTTCCCGGACGAATTCGGGCGGCACAAGGCTCTCGACCTGATCGGAGACCTGGCGTTGGTCGGACACCCACTGCTGGCACGCGTCGAAGCCCACAAGGCGGGACACGCGCTGCACACGCAACTCGTCACGCGCCTGCTGGCCGATTCCTCCCTGTGGACCGAGACGTATAACGAAGCCCCCTCGGAACATCGCCAAATCCGCGCGGTTGCCACGGCTCCCGCCGGAAATTAATCGGCCCCCATCGCATTGCGCTGCAGAGGTGTCCCATTCGCACAGTCCGGCATCGCAGTTCGTTGTCAAACGGGCGTGAACCACTGACAATGTAGGCATGGCAACTTCTGATTACGTGGTTGTGATCCTGGCTGCAGGCAAGGGCACGCGGTTGAAATCCGCCCTGGCGAAGGTGCTGCATCGCGCCGGTGGGCGTACGCTTATTGAACACGTCGTGCGCGCGTGCCAACCGCTCAAGGCGCGTGAAATGATTGCGGTCGTCGGTCATCAGGCCGAGGACGTAACTGCTGCGGTCGCGCCGCTCAGTGTTAAGCCGGCGTTGCAGCAGCCGCAGCGCGGCACGGGCCATGCGATGCTCGTGGCGCGGCGCGCGATCCCGTCGCGCGTCAAATTCGCCATCCTGCTGCCGGGCGACGCGCCATTAATCCGCACGGAGACGCTCGCGGCCCTCACGCGCGCGCACCGGGAAAGCGGCGCCGCTGCTACGATTCTTTCCGCAGAAATCGAAAATCCCACGGGCTACGGGCGAATTGTGCGCAGCGACGGCGGTTCCGTTGACGCCATCGTCGAGGATTCGGCGCTCACCGGCGATCAGCGCGCGATCCGCGAGATCAATTCCAGCATCTACTGCTTCACTCTTGAAAAATTGTGGCCGTGCCTCGGATCGTTGAAACCTCGGAACGTTCACAAAGAGTTGTACCTGACTGACGCGATCGCGGCGTTGCGCCGGAAAGGCGAGAATGTGCAGGCCGTCCTCGCCGCCGATCCTGACGAAGTCCTTGGATGCAACACGCGCGCCGATCTGGCCGCTGTGGATGCGGTGTTTCGACGGCGCAAACGCGCCGCCATAATGGATGCGGGCGTGACGATCGAGATGCCGGAGACGGTGTTGATCGATCCAGAAGTCACCGTCGGCGCGGACTCGCGCATCGAGCCGTGCGCGCAACTCCTGGGAAAAACGCGCATCGGCTCGGGCTGCACGATTCGCACCGGCAGCGTGCTGGCTGACGCCGTGCTCGAAGACAACGTGCTCGTGAAGCCGCACACGATGGTGATTGCGAGCCACCTCTCGCGCGGGACGCAGGTCGGGCCGTTCGCGCATCTCCGCGACGGCGCGCGCCTGGAAGAAAACGCGCGCGTGGGAAATTTTGTGGAAGTGAAGAAGAGCGTTCTCGGCGAAGGCGTCAAGTCCATGCACCTGACGTACCTGGGCGACGCGCGCGTCGGCGCGGGCACAAACATCGGCGCGGGCACCATTACTTGCAACTACGACGGCGTGCACAAGAACCCCACGACCATCGGCAAGCGCGTCTTTATTGGCAGCGATACGGCGCTGGTTGCGCCGGTGCGCGTGGGCGATGGCGCGTACGTCGGCGCAGGTTCCGTCATCACCGAAAACGTACCCGCTGACGCGCTGGCCCTCGCGCGCGGACGCCAGGTGAATATGGCCGGCTGGGCCACCTCCCGCCGAAGAGAAATGGCCGCAGCGGCCAAGGCCGCAAAATCACGCCCACGTAAAAAATCGAAACGCCGGGCTACTGCACGCCGCAGCAAGGCGAAATCCCGTCGGGCCAAGCCACGCAAGTCTTCCCGCCGGCGATAGTCTCCACACCACAAGGCTGGAGGAGCTTTCTCTCGAACGGCTCACGTTATATATTGCCCTGCGTCGAAGAGCACAGTGGGACGGCGCGCTGCGTGAGAACCACCTGAGGCGCGGCGCCCAATTCCGGCGGTGGAGAACCATGAAGAAAACTATTCTTTGGGGCGCCGAATTTGCCCTTTGCCTCCTTCTATTCGTAGGAGCGTCGCAGGGCCAAACTCCAAACCCGGATTCGCAAAAGCCTCGATACACAGAGGGGAAGTTAATACGTCCTGACGACTATCGGGAATGGATCTTCCTTTCTTCCGGCCTGGGTATGAACTACAACCCTTCTCCAGGTAGCCACGAAATGTTCACGAACGTATTCGTTCCCCAGTGGGCTTACCGCCAATTCCTGGCCGGCGGAAAGTGGCCGGACAAAGCCATGTTCGTTGTGGAGGATCGGGAATCGCAGCACAAAGGCTCCATCAACAAAACGGGCCATTTCCAGACCGATCTGATGGGGATCGGCGTAGAGGTGAAGGACGAGACCCGATTTCCGGACAAGTGGGCTTACTTCAACTTCAGGACAGACGCAAAAACAGCGGAGGCAAACCCGAAAGCCGCATGCTGGCAGTGTCATGAAGATCATGCCGCAGTGGAGCACACGTTCGTGCAGTTTTATCCTACGCTGAAGCAGGTGGCGAAGAAATTTGGAACCTATCGCACTGCGGCGGAAAATGTTTCGCAGGTCAAGTAAATGCGGGCTGTCGTAACGGATTTCTGAATCGATCCCCCTGGATCACAGTATAGGCGCGAGTGGGCCTCGCGACTGTGATAAAATGCGCGGATGAGGGGAGAACTCGCGCGATGAAATTCGGTGTGGTCGTGTTTCCTGGCTCGAACTGCGACCACGACGCCTACCACGCCCTGGGCCAGGTCCTTCATCAACCGGTTGAATTCCTGTGGCATCAATCCGAACAAGTCGCTGGTTTTGACGCCATCGTTTTGCCCGGCGGGTTTGCTTATGGCGATT
>WNGO01000145.1_pt1 | contig 43280 bp, 41 predicted proteins | sample 5400511 | NCBI WGS metagenome assembly WNGO01 (sample SAMN13153380, study PRJNA577476) | soil metagenome | isolation source: 20 cm soil or saprolite under Garry oak tree replicate 2 | place: USA:California | collected 2016-06-15 | reverse complement strand
GGGCCTCGTCACAATGTAGTGCGCCAGCTCCGCCAGCGTAGGAGAAACTAACGCCGCCTGCCGCAAGCGGTCCACCGCCCGCGCCGCCAAGCGCTCCGCCTCGGCGCGGGCCCCGCCCACGCCGAGGAGCGTGACGAAGGTGGTCTTGCCTCGCTCGGACGGCGCCGTCGCGTCGAGCACGTCGTCGTAGATCTGAAAGGCGAGCCCGACGTCGGCGCCATAGGCGCGCAGCGCTTCGCATGTCGCAGCGGGCGCCCCGGCCGCCAGCCCACCGATCACACAGGCGGCCGCGATCAGCGCGCCGGTCTTGCGCCGGTGCACGCCCTCGAGCTCCGCCGGTGGCACACGCCGTCCTTCCGCCCGGAGATCGAGGGCCTGCCCCCCGATCATGCCGCCCCCGCCCGCGGCCCGGAATAGTTCGAGAGCGATCGCCCGGCGGCACGACATGTCGAGTGCGAGTGCCGCCATCCCGGCATCGAGCACCCGCGCGCCGAGCGCGACCATGTGATAGCCCGCTACCGTGGCCGTGCGGACGTCGAAGGCCCGATGGGTGGTCGGCCGGCCGCGGCGTAGATCGTCATTGTCCATGCAGGGCAGGTCGTCGTGGACCAGCGAGTAGGCGTGCACGACCTCGACGGCAGCCGCGACCTCCGTCAATCCGGGACGCTTTCCGCCATCCCCGCCGCTCGCGGCCACGGCTTCCGCCGACGCGAAGACGAGCGTCGCACGAAGGCGCTTGCCCGCCGACAGCAGGCTGTAGCGGATCGCTTCGGGGAGCGGGTCGCGCCACCAAGTGCCGGCACGCGCGCCCCACTGCTCGAGCGCGGCATCCACGCGAGCCCGTGCGTCCCGGAGGTAGGCTTCGAGGGCGTGATTAGCCGTCGAAGTCCTCGACCTTGAGATTGCCCGCCCGATCGGCGAGCACCTGTTTGACCTGCGCCTCGGCGGCGGTGAGCCGGTCACGCGCCTCGCGGAGCCGCTCGATTCCCTCTTCGAACAACTTCAGCGCTTCGTCGAGGTCGAGCTCCTGGGCCTCGAGCCGTCGCACGATTTCTTCCAGGCGATCGAGCTGCTGCGTGAACGTGAGCACCTCCCCCCCCTCTCCCTCCCCTCCCCTGGCGCGGGCCATCAGGACTCTCCTGCACGCGCCGCGACGTCGCCGTCCGTCACCCGCAACCGAAAGCGCAGGCCCGGGGGAAACTGCGCGACGCGCTTGAGCACGCGTCCGTCACCATCGCGCGCGAGCGCGTACCCCCGTTCCAGGATCCTCAGGGGGGACAGGGCGTCGAGGCGGCCGGCGAGCGCCGCGAGCTCGTGGCGGTGGCGTTCCAGGCGGCGCTCGACGGTGGCGGTGAGGCGGTCGCGCACGCGGTCCAGGCGCTCGGCGGCGCGTCCAGTCCGCGCCGAGAGAGCGCGCGCCAACCGGACGCCGAGATGTCCGAGGTCGGCCAGGACGTCGGCCCGATCGGGCGTGGCCGCCTCGGCGGCGGCTGACGGCGTCGGTGCCCGCATGTCCGCGACCAGATCGCACAGGGTCACGTCGGTTTCGTGACCGACGGCGGAGATCACGGGCACGGGGAGGGCCGCCACGGCGCGTGCCACCCGTTCGTGATTGAACGTCCAGAGGTCTTCGCGCGAGCCACCGCCGCGCCCGATGATGGCAACGTCGAGTTGCTCGAGACGACAGAGCAAGGCGAGCGCGCGGCAGATTTCGGCTTCCGCACCCTCTCCCTGCACGCGCGTCGGGATCACGAGCAGCTCCGCGATCGGCCAGCGACGCCGCGTGACGGCGATGATGTCCCGCAACGCGGCGCCGTCGGGGCTCGTGACGACAGCGATGCGACGCGGGTACGGCGGCAGCCGACGTTTGCGTGCCGGATCGAGCAGTCCGTCCTTGGCGAGGGCGGCCTTCGCCTTCTCAAAGGCCTGCTGCCACAGCCCGCCTGCCTCGGTCGAAAGTAGATCGACGACGGTGAGGCGCAACTCACCCTTCGTCTCCCACACCGTGGGCCGGGCGAAAATGAACACCTGCATACCGTCCTGCGGCTCCATCGGAAGCCGCCGATTGTCCTTCTGGAACATGACGCAGCGAAGTTGAGCGCTGCGGTCGCGCAACGCGAAATACCAGTGACCGCTCTGCCACGCCTTGAAGCCCGAGACCTCGCCGCGTACCCACAGGGGCTCGAGCCCGGCCTCCACAACAGCGCGGACGCGGTGCGCCACCTGGCTGACCGTCCAAGCGCCGTCAGGCGAGACCGAGGCGAACAGGTCTAGGCTTTGACCCACTGACGTGCCGCCTGGACGGTGTTGTAGAGCAACATGGTGATCGTCATAGGGCCGACGCCACCCGGCACCGGCGTGATGGCGCCGGCCACCTCTTTCGCCTCCGCGAACTTCACATCGCCGACCAGGCGGTAGCCCTTCTTGGTGGATGGGTCTTCGACGCGATTCACGCCCACGTCGACGACGACGGCGCCGGGCTTAATCATGTCACCAGTGATGAACTCGGGTTTCCCGATCGCGACGATCAGGATGTCGGCGAGCCGGGTCACGGACTTCATGTCGCGCGTGCGGGAATGGCTCACGGTGACCGTGGCATTGCCCCCTGGCCCGTCCTGGAGCAACAAAGCCGCCATGGGCCGGCCCACGATGTTGGAGCGACCCACGATCACGGCGTGGCTACCCTTGGTCTCGATCTGACTCCGAACGAGCAGTTGTTGCACGCCGTACGGCGTCGCGGGGCGAAAGCCGGTCGCGTCGCCGATGGAAACCTTGCCCACGTTCTCCGGGTGGAACCCGTCGACATCCTTCGCCGGCGAGACGCGGTGCAGCACGTGCCCGGTGTCGATGTGCTTGGGCAGCGGGAGTTGCACGAGGATGCCGTGGATCTTGTGATCCGCGTTCAGCCGCTCGACCAGGCCGAGCAGCTCACCCTCGGTCGTGTCGCGGGACAGGCGGATCGTCTCGTGATACAATCCCGCCTCATCGCACGCCTTGCCCTTCATCCGGACATACGTCGCCGAGGCCGGGTTGTCGCCCACGAGGACGGCGGCGAGACCCGGGGTGACGCCCTCCGCGCCCAGCCGGCGGATTTCCGTCGCCAGGTCGGCGCGCATGGCGTCGGCTACGACACCGCCATCGATGAGCCTAGCGGGCAAAGTCCACCGCGCGGGTCTCGCGGATCACCACGACCTTGATCTGGCCGGGGTACTGGAGCTCGCGCTCGACCTTGCGGGCGATCTGCTCGGAGAGCTCGCTCGCCTTGACGTCGTCGATGACGTTCGGAGTGACCACCACGCGCACTTCCCGTCCCGCCTGGATCGCGAACACCTTTTCGACCCCCGCGAACTCGGCAGCGATCTGCTCGAGCTGGGTGAGCCGCTTCACGTAGGTCTCGAACGCTTCACGCCGCGCGCCGGGCCGCGAACCCGACACGGCATCGGCCGCCTGCACGATGACGCTGATCGGCGACTCGTGGGCGACGTCGTCGTGATGTGCGGCGATGCAGTTCACGACGATGGGATGCTCCCCGTACTTGGTCGCCACCTCGACGCCCAGCTGAACGTGAGTGCCGTCGTGCTCGTGCGTGAGCACCTTGCCGATGTCGTGCAGCAGCGCGCCCCGCTTCGCGAGCTGGACATCGAGTTTCAGCTCGGCGGCAATGATGCCGGCCAACCATGCGACTTCCTTCGAATGCTCGAGAATATTCTGGCCATACGACGTCCGGTAGCGCATCCGGCCTACCAGTTTGACGAGCTCGGGGCTCATCCCCTTGATGCCGGTCTCGTAGATGGCCTGCTCGCCGGCCTCGAGCACCGAGGCCTCCACCTCGACTCGGGCCTTGTCGACGACCTCTTCGATCCGTCCGGGGTGGATGCGGCCGTCGGTGATCAACCGTTCGAGCGCCAGCCGGGCGATCTCGCGCCGGACGGGCTCGAAGCAGGAGACAACGACCGTGTCCGGGGTGTCGTCGATGATCACGTCCACGCCGGTCGCCGCCTCGAACGCCCGGATGTTCCGGCCCTCACGCCCGATGATGCGACCCTTCATCTCGTCGGAGGGGAGCGCCACGGCGGAGACGGTCGTTTCGGCGGTGGATTCAGGCGCGAGCCGCTGGATGGCGAGCGCGAGAATTTTCTTGGCCTCTTTGTCGGCGTTGCGGCGCGCCTGCTCCTTCAGGTCCCGGGCGAGGGCCGCCGCCTCGTTGCGGGCCTCATCTTCGAGCCGGCGCAGGAGCTCCTGCTTCGCCTCTTGCGCCGTCAGGCCCGCGATCTGCTCGAGTCGGGTCCGGGCTTCCAGCTCTTTCGTGCCGAGCGTCCGATCGCGCTCCTCCAGGGCCCGGCCCCGCAGCTCGAGGCCGCGAGCGCGTTCTTCCAGACCTCCCAGACGCTGCTCGGCCAGCTCTTCCCGCCGCTCGATGTCGCGGCGCCGGCGCGCCGATTCCTCTTCGAAGGTCTCGCGCGCCTGCATCAACTCTTCCTTGGCGGCGAGCACGACGCGTTGCCGCGCCTCCTCCATCAGCCGCTCCGTCTCCGCCGCCGCCGCCCGGGCCGCGGCCACGGCCGCGCGGCGCTCCACCCGACGCCCTACCATGAAGGACAGCACGCCCGCCGCGGCACCGCCGCCGAGCAGGGCTGCACCGACCGCCAGCCAGTCCACCATAGGATCTATCTCCAGCAGCGCCCCCCCCCCCGCACGCGAGGGCGCGTATAGTTCTGCGTCAGCCGTCGTCGGTCATTCTTCGCCCGTCGAGGTGCCTCAACTCACGACGGACGACGGATGACTCATCACTGCCTTTCGCTTCCCGGGTGGAAGCAACCGTGTCAAATCATCCGCGAGCGCCGCGAGGCGCGCTGCGACCTCGCGCTCGCCCTTCTTCGCTTGGAACAGCTCGTTCGTGATGTCCAGCGCCGCCAGAATCGCGGCCTTGTGCGTTTCCACGATCGGCCCCAGCGCCAACACCTTCTTCAGCGCCTGGTCCACGTACGCGGCCACTTCACGCGTATACTCGGGCGGCAAGTCCGACCGGACGGTGTATTCCTCCCCGCCGATCATCACCCGAACCGCATGCTTCTTGGTGCTCATGCCGATGTCCCCCCCCCGGCCACCCCGCCAAGGCCCGTGACGCCGTCCGGTGCGGCGACGGTGCCGCCGCCCGTCCGCCCGCTCCCGCTCGTGCGGCCATTGCCGACGGTCTCGCGCGCCTGCTCTTCGAGGAACGCCAACCGCGACAGCAGATCGTGCACGCGGACCCGCGCCGCCTCGACGCGCTGCCGCAGCGCTTTGTTGTCCTGCTCCAAATCCGTCACCCGGACCCGCGACTCCACGTCCGGCTTGGCGGATCCACTCCGGCCGCCCGCAGCCTCCTTCAGCTCTCCTTCGGCCTTGACGGCACGCGCACGCCAGATGGCCAGCTCATCCGCCACGTGGCGGAGAATCGTCTCGAGCTGGTCGAGGACCTGCGCATCAGCTCTCTCTCCGTCGTACGCCAAGCTCACCCTCCAGGGCCTTGAGACCCTGCTCCAGCACGGTATCCACCTCGCGCTCACGCAGGGTGCGCGCCGGATCGCGGAACGTGCAGTGCCAGGCTACGCTGCGGTACCCCTCCGGGATCCCGGACCCGCGATACTCGTCGAACACCTCGAGCCGCTCGAGCAGGCTCCCCGCGGCCCGCCGCAGGACGTCGGACACCTGGGCCGCGCTGACGCCTGGCGGGAGCAAAAGCGCGAGGTCGCGCTCAACGGGCGGTTGCGGCGGCAGCGGCCGGTAGGTGATGATCCCGCGCTCGGCCAGCGTCAACCGCACCTCGAAGCCGAACAGCGGCGCCGCCCACACGGGGGCGTCGGCTTCGAGGGGTCCCGCCCAGCCCAACACGGCCCCGCTCCCCCGTTCCACTGCCTCCCACCCTACCGCACCGCCTGCCAGCGGCTGCAGGTCGCAGGACGGCGCGGCGGCGGCCACCGCTAACTCAAAGTGGTACTTCAGGTCCCATATGTCCATATCAGGTACTTTCGCACCATCGGACCAGTGGGGCGGCCTGCGAGCCCCGGTCAGAACCCCCGCTACCGAAGTCCACTCGTCGATCGCACTCGCCCTGCGCCGAAACACCGTTCCCACCTCGAAGAGTCGCACGTCGCGGTTGCGATTCGCCCAATTGTGCTCAACGCGCCCGATCAAGCCGGGAATGAGCCGCCGCCGCAGGTGGGCTTCCTCCACCGACATGGGGTTGAGGATCGCCACCGCGTCGGGCCCGTCCGCGGATCCGATGGGCAAGGTGCGAGCCTCGAGCAGGCCGGCGGAGGCGAGTGCGTCTCGGACCCGCGCGCGAGCCCGCTCTTCGGGGGCATCGGGGACGGTGCCGGGCCGGTAGGCGCGCAACTCGTCGGGGAACGCGTCGTACCCCTTGAGGCGGGCGACTTCCTCGATCAGGTCGACCTCGCGCGTTACGTCGGGGCGCCACCCCGGCACCTGGACGGCCAGGCGAGCATCCTTCGGCGCCACGAAGAAGCCGACGCTGGTGAGCAGCCGCTCTACCTCGGAGCGCTCGATCGACACGCCGAGCAGCGTGTCCACGCGGTCGGGGCGAAGGAAGATCGTGCGCTCCTGCTGCGGCTCCGGCCACAAGTCCAGCGCGGGCGCTCGGATCTCGCCTCCTGCCACAGCCGCGATCAGCTCGACCGCCCGCCGCAACGCGTCGGGCATGCCGAGCATGTCGATGCCGCGCTCGAACCGGTAGCTCGACTCGCTCGACAGCCCGAGCGCTCGGCGGGTGCGTCTGATGCGGGTCGGTTGGAAGTAGGCGCACTCGAGCACCAGATCGGTGGTGTCGCTGCTCACCTCCGATTCCGCGCTCCCCATCACGCCCGCAACGATGGTGGGCCGCTCGGCATCGCAGATCGCGGTCATTTCGGTCGTGAGTGTGCGGGTCGCGCCGTCGAGCGTGACGATTTTCTCGCCGGGCCGCGCGCGCCGCACGACGACGGCCGGTCCGCGCAGCTTGGCGAGGTCGAACGCGTGCAGCGGCTGGTTCAGCTCGAAGAGGATGTAGTTGGTCGCGTCGACCACGTTGTTGATCGGCCGCTGTCCCACCGCGGTGAGCCGCTCGGCAAGCCAGGCGGGACTGCTCCCCACCCGGACGCCCCGGATCACCGCGATCATGTAGCGCGGGGCGCCCTCGGGATCTTCCAGGCGAACCTCCACGCCGTCCACGACGCCCCGGTCGGACTGTCGGACGCTCGGACGGTCGGTCAGTGCCTTCGCTCCCGGGATGACGGGAAGCTTTACGGGGGCACCAAGCGACGCGCCGAGCTCTCGGGCGACGCCCTTGTGACACAGGAGATCTGGCCGGTTCGCGGCCACGTCGATCACGATCTGGTGGTCGGCGAGGCCGACGGCGTCAACGAACCGGGTCCCCGGCGGGGCGGCGGTATCGAGCTCGAGAATGCCCGACTGATCGGCGCCGAGCCCGAGCTCCTTGGCCGAGCAGAGCATGCCATTCGATTCCACGCCACGGATCTTTTTGCGCTCGAGCTTGAGCCCTCCCGGCAGCACGGCACCGACAGGAGCGTAGGGATAGGTCTTGCCGGCCTGTACGTTCGGCGCGCCGCACACGACTTCGACCGGCCCGTTCGCGCCTCCGGCGTCGACGAGACAGAGAGACAGGCGATCGGCGTCGGGATGCTTTTTCACCTCGAGCACGCGCGCGATGCGGACGTCGCTCAGCTCCTGGTGGAGCGGGATCACGGCATCTACCGCGGCGACGTGCAGTGTCAGCCGCTCGGCGGCGTCGCGCGCGTCGAGGGGCCGGTTGAGGAGCGCCTCGAGCCAGCGGCGCGAAACGATCATCGCGCTCCTCCTGCGAACTGCGACAGGAAGCGCACGTCGTTCTCGAACAACAGCCGGATGTCAGGGATACCGTGGCGGCTCATCGCGATGCGCTCCGGGCCCATGCCCCACGCGAAGCCGGTAAACCGCTCGCTGTCCACGCCGCAGTTGTCGAGCACCGCCGGGTGCACCATGCCGGACCCGAGGATCTCCATCCACCCGGTCTGCTTGCACGTGGGGCAGCCGACGCCCCCGCAGATCTGGCACTGCACGTCCATTTCGGCCGAGGGCTCGGTGAACGGAAAGAACGACGGCCGGAACCGGACACGCGTGTCGGCGGTGAAGAAGCGGCGGGCGAACGTCGCGAGGGTCGCCTTGAAGTCGACGAAGGTGATCCCCTCGTCCACGGCGAGGCCTTCGATCTGTTGGAACACCGGCGAGTGGGACGCGTCGAACGGGTCGCGGCGATACACCTGTCCCGGGATCACGACGCGGACGGGGGGCGGATAGCGCTCGAGCGTCCGGATCTGCACCGGTGACGTGTGGGTGCGCAGCAGCAGATCCGGCCCCACGTAGAACGAATCCTGGGCATCGAGGGCGGGGTGATCCCGGGGGAAGTTCAGCGCGAAGAAATTGTAGCGCTCGTTCTCGACTTCCGGACCGACGGCGCGCGTGAACCCGAGCTCGCGGAAGATGTCGCAGATCTCATCGACGACCTGCGTGACGAGGTGAAGCCCGGCCCGCCAGGCGGCGCGCCCCGGCATGGTGAGATCCAGCCCCGTCACGACTCCCGCGGCGTGCTTGAGGGCGCGCTCGCGCGCGGCAAACGCGGTCTCGAACTCGCGCTTGAGCGCGTTCGCGGACGCCCCGACCTCCTTCTTAGAGGCCGGGTCGAGCCGGGGTAAGGCCCCGAGTATCTGGGTGAGAGTGCCGGCCTTGCGGCCGAGGATCTCGGTCTTGAGATCCTGGAGCCGGCGTTCGTCCGCCTGCGGGATCTCCTTCAGACGCTCCCGCAGCTCGCCGAGGGCTGCCAGGAGGTCGCGCATGGTCAGAGCGCCTGCTTGGCGACCTCCGTGATCTGCTCAAACGCGACGGGATCGCGCACCGCGAGATCCGCGAGGACCTTCCGGTTGATCTCGACGCCCGCCCGCCGCAGGCCATTCATCAGGCGACTATACGAGAGCTCGTGCAGCCGGGCCGCGGCGTTGATGCGCGTGATCCAGAGGCGCCGGAAGTCGGCCTTCTTGCGGCGGCGGTCGCGGTACGCGTATTTCTGAGCGCGCTCGACCGATTCCTTCGCCGCTTTCCATAACTTGGACCGCCCGCCGAAGTAGCCTTTGGCGAGCTTCATGATCTTGTTCTTGCGTTTCAGGCGCGCGACGTTGCTCTTGACCCGCGGCATGGATCGCTCCTTACACCATCAGCAGCCGCTTGAGGCGGCGTTCATCGGCCTTGGACACCAGCGTGGGCTTGCGCAGGTGCCGCTTCCGCTTCGGGTGCTTCTTGGTCAGGATGTGGCTCTTGTAGGCGTGGTACCGGCGCAGCCGGCCGGTGCCCGTGAGTCGCACGCGCTTGCGGAGGGCGCGCTTGCTCTTCTGCTTCGGCATCTGAATCCTCGTAGGTGTCAGGTGCCGGGTGTCAGGTGTCAGGGTCCACCGGCACCCGACACCTGACCCCTGACACCTTCATTTCGGCGCCAGCACCATCGACATATTGCGGCCCTCGAGCTTCGGGTCCTGCTCGATCTTGGCCACATCCTTGAGCTCCTCGGCGACCCGGTCGAGCACCGCGCGCCCCAGGTCGATGTGGGCCATCTGCCGACCCCGGTACATCATGGTCACCTTGACCTTGTTGCCATCCTGCAGGAACTCGCGCGCGTGCCGGGTCTTGAACGCGAAGTCGTGGTCGTCGATCCCGGGCCGGTACTTCACTTCCTTCAAATGGATGACGTGCTGTTTCTTCTTCGCCGCCCGCGCCGCCTTCGCCTCCTCGAACTTGAACTTCCCGTAGTCCATGATCTTCGCGACCGGGGGTCGCGCGAGCGGCGCCACCTCGACCAGATCGAGGCCCCGCTCCTGTGCCGCGGCCAGCGCTTCTTCGACGGTCAAGACGCCGAGTTGCGCTCCGTCGGGGGCGATCACACGGATCGGACTGATCCGGATCTGCCGGTTGACTCGGACGCGCGGTGCTTTGTTGTTCGGGCTTTCGATCGCCAGGTGCCGTGCTCTCCTCTAAAGAAAGAAAAAGCGGACTCCGCTCTCACCGGGAATCCGCGTGGCGTCGTCCGTCAACCCGTGTTCCGTCGTCCGTGAGTTGCGGATGGCGGATTGCGGAAGACGGACCATGCTCTCAGAACCCTAGAGCACTCCCGACAGCGGGAGGCAGCAGGTGAGGCGCACGCGGCGCCCGCTTGCCGTGTTGTTGCGGCTAATCTTAGCCCGCCTTGAGCGGGTCCACAAGCCCGAACGCCTTGCCGTCGCGCCCCAGACGACCGGCGACGATATCGGGATCGTGCTCGAACAGCAGCAACCATCCTTCCGCTTCGGCCCGCGCGTACAGGCGGCGCTTCGACTCGAGCGTCACGAGCGGCTCCAGGTCGTAGCCCATGATCCAGGGGAGCGGGAGATGGGCACTGGTAGGCACAAGGTCCGCCAGGAAGCACGCCCGTTCGCCCGCGCTCTCGACCAGCACTGACTGATGATAGGGCACGTGCCCCGGCGTCGGCATGCACCGGATCCCGGGCACGACCTCCGCGTCACCATCGATGGGCGTGAACGGCACCGGCTCGAAATTATGTGGCAGGTAGCTCGCCGCCGTGCGCTCGTTGGTGTGGCGCGCGAATTCGAGCTCGCGTTTTTGGACCACGTACGTCGCCCTCGGGAAGCTCAACTTCGGCGGACGGTCGGACGGTGGGACGGTCGGACCGTCCGGCGCTTGGTCGGCCGGCTCGCGATAGGTATTGCCGCCGGCGTGATCGAAATGGAGATGGGTATTGATCACCCAGCGAACGTCATCGGGCCGGTATCGGAGCTCCGCGAGCGCGTCTTCGATCTGGGTCGGCCCGTGCTTCCCCTGATTCACGACGCCGTAGATGTCCCTGAACTTGTCGTCCTCTTTGTTTCCCAGGCCCGTGTCGACCAGGACGAGCCCGTCGCCGTGCTCGATCAGGAGGCAGCGCAGCGCGAGGGGGATGCGATTGCGATCGTCGGCGGGGATGCGGCGTTGCCACAGCGGCTTCGGTACCACGCCGAACATCGCGCCGCCGTCGAGGCGCTGCGTGCCGCCCTCCAGGGCATGACACTTCAGTCGACCGACCGTGAGAGACGTGTGGGGCATCAAGACGGAATTGAAATCGGCAATCTGTGACGCGGCCTGTCGTGCAGCTCTCGCAGCTCCTCCAGCGTCTCCACCCCCCGCTCCCGTGCCCGCCAGAGCAACGACCGCAGGATGTACGCGGTCGCGAGCGCATCGCCGAACGCGCGATGGCGCGCCGCGTTATCGACGCTGAAGAACGACGCCAGGTCGTCGAGGCTGCGATGGCGGAGCTCCGGTACGAGGCGACGCGTCAGACGAACGGTGCACACCGGTTTGCCGCCGGGTCCCGGAACCCCGGCCGCGGCGCATTCGGCCGCGAGAAAGCCCCAGTCGAACCGGGCGTTGTGCGCCACGAACACAGCGCCTTCGAGCGTTCGTCCGAGATCGAAAACCACGTCGGCAAAGCGCTGCCGGCCGGCGACCAGGGCGTCGGTGATCCCCGTGAGCCGCGTGACCCACGGGGTGATCGAAATGCCGGGATCGAGCAGCGCGTGGAACGCGAGATGGACCGTGCCACCCTCGAGGATCGCGACTGCCACCTCGAGGACGCGGCCGCCGCCGGCGGGGGGCGCTTTGGTCCCCGTCGTTTCGACGTCGACGACGGCGAACCGGCAGTGCTCGAGAGGGAGCGGGGGGATCGCCGCGTTAGAGGTCATCGCGCCGGAGCGGCAACGTCATGCACCGGGGGCCGCCGCCCCCCCGCACCAGCTCGCTTCCCTCCATGGTGATCACGGCGCGCGCACCGCCACCGTCGTCGAAGGTCTCCTCGCCCGCCTGGAGGTCTACCGCCGCCACGGTCTTGAACCCGGCGTGCTCGAGCTCGCGGAGCGTGGCTTCGTTGCGCGCGTAGGTCAACGCGACACCGGGCCGGACGGTGAAGAAGTTGCACGCCGACGACCACTGCTCCCGCTCTTGCAGCGCGCGATCCGAGCCCCCACAGAAGATCGGCTCGAGAGGATGATCCACCGCCTGCATCGCCGCGAAGAAATTGGGCATCTCCTTGACACCCTTCGATTTCTTGCGGCGGTGCAGCACGGCGAGGCGCTCCGGTCCCACGAAGTGCGGCGGATAGATGCAGCACAGGTCGCGGTCCAGTTGCGTGAAGATCATGTCCAGGTGAATGGCGGTGCGCTCGTTCGGCAGCACGACGACGATCACGTCCTTCACGCCGCAATGCTCGAATACCAGGTCGCACAGATGATCGAGGGACGCTGGGCTGGAGCGCTCACTGAAGCCGAGCAGCAGGAGATCGGGGCGTACCGGGTGCACATCCCCCCCCTCCAGCGTGTAGTTGTTCCGCTTCTCCTCCGACCCGTCGTACAGGATGCCGGCGTTCTCCAGACAGGGATGGTAGCGGAACAGCGCCTTGATGAGCAGCTCCTCGGTCCAGCGCACGCCGTACCGCATCGAGCCAATGATCGAGTGCTCGCCGATCACGATCCCGACGTCGCGCGTGAAGAACAGATTAGGGAGGGGGGGGAGCGCGTACCCCGTCTCGTTGAGCGCGCGGGCGATCGGCCCGGCGTCTTCCAGGGCGCCCTCGACCATGACGCCGACGAGCGCTTCCGGGGAGAGCGCCGCGAGCTGCTTCGCCAGCGCGTCGGACGACACCACCTCGAGCGCGCGCGTTACGAGGAACTCGCGCACGTCCGGGCGCGCGACCAGCTCCGTCAGGAGGGTCCGGACCTCGTAGACCTGCGCGAACCGCTCGAGCACCGCCACGAAGCGGTGATGCTCGCGCTGCGCGAGCTCCAGGTCGATGATGTCGTCGTAGAGATAATCTTCGCGGCTACCGGGCGTGACCGCCACCAGCTCGCGGCCGGGCGTGTGGACCAGGACGGCCCGCAGCGAGCCGATCTCCGACGTGACGTGGACGCGCGCCATGGGGCGGAATCTAACGCGGAACGCGGAAGGCGGAACGCGGAACAGTTCGGAGAGCGTGGCATCGCGCACGACCTCCCATTGCCGTTCCCCGTTCCGCGTTCCGCGTTTCAACGGTTGGCGAGGGCGAAGCTGAGTGTCTCGAGCTCCAACGCCATGTTCACCGACTTGACGACCACGTCGGTGGGGACCGCGAGCTGGACGGGCGCGAAGTTGAGAATCGCCTTCACCCCGGCGTGCACCAGGCGGTCGACCACCTCCTGGGCGGACTCCGCCGGGGTCACCACGATCGCGATGTCGCTCGGCTCCTTGCCGAGGTCGCCGTCGAGGTGCCGGATGTCACGCACCACGAGCCCATTCCAGCGCGAGCCGATTTTCTTGGGGTCCTTGTCGTAGATGGCCGCGACGTGGAAGCCGCGTTGCCGAAACCCCGGGTACTGGACCAGCGCGCTGCCGATCCGCCCCGCGCCGACGAGGACGACGCGGTAGGTGCGGCGCAGCCCCAGGATGTCGCGGATCCGGGCCGTGAGCTCCGAGACGGAGTAGCCGAGGCCGCGTTTGCCGAACGAGCCGAAGAACGAGAGGTCTTTGCGAACCTGAGCGGAGGTGGTGCCGCCGCGCCGGGCCAACTCGGCCGAGGAGATGGTCGTCTGGCCCTGCGCAGCGAAGTGTTCGAGGAACCGGAGATAAAGGGAGAGCCGTCGCACCGTGCTCTCGGAGATCTTCCGCATTGTGAATTATTTCACAATCGTGCGCTCCAACGCAAGAGTCGGGCGAAGATTTCCGGCGCCAACGTCTCGGGACGCGCCGCGGCATCGAGCCCCAGCGCCCCGAGTGCTTCCTCGACCTGTGCGGCCGGGCGCCCTGTCGCACCCAGCAGCACGTTGCGCAGCTGTTTGCGGCGGCGCGCGAAGCAGGCGGTGACGAACCGGCGAAACGCCGCGAGCTCGGCGACCGCGACGAGCGGATGGGCGAGCGGCGTGAGACGGAGCAGCGCGCTCGCGACGTTGGGGCGTGGCGTGAACGCGCCGGCGCGAACCGGGAACAGTTTCTCCACGCGACACACGGCTTGCACACCGACCGAGGGTGCGCCGTACGTCTTCGAGCCCGGCCGCGCCGCGATGCGATCGGCCACTTCGGCCTGGACGAGAAACACGATGCACGCCGGGAGCGGCGGTGTGAGAGCCTTGTCAATGAGCGGCGCGGTGATGGCGTAGGGAATGTTGCCGATCACCTTCAATTGCGGATTGGCGATTGCGGATTGCGGATTGGCAAGGCGAGCTACGGCCAGCGCATGCCAGTCCTGCTTGAGGGCGTCCCCCGCCACGACCTCTACATTGCCAAATCCCCCATCCGCAATCCGCAATCCGCAATCATGAGCCAGCCGGCGGTCCCGTTCGATGGCGATTACGTAACGTACGCGAGGGGCGAGGACGGCCGTCAGGCTCCCCTCCCCCGCCCCGATCTCGACCACGACGTCCCCGGGCGTCGGATCGAGGGCGTCGACGATGCGCTGCAGGATGTTCCGGTCGGTGAGGAAGTGCTGGCCGAGGGGAGGGGGGGGGCGGGTCACACCTTGAGAATGACGACGGTGCGGTCGTCCGCGGGCGGCGCGCCACCCGTAAAGCCGGCCAGGTCGGCGTGCACCGCTTCGAGGATCTCCCGCGCCGGCCGGTCCTTCATCCGTGCCACGTGGCCCAGGACGCGGTCTTCGCCGAACCGCTCCTCGTGGACGCCGAGCGCCTCGGCGACGCCGTCGGTGAAGAGACAGATGATCGCCTCCCGCTGCGCCCAGGTGAGGACGGCATCTTGCCCCGGCGCGGTGGCGAGCCCGAGCGGCGGGCGCGTGGCCTCGAGGCGGACGGCCCGCCCGGTGCGGGTCGAAACGAGGAACGCATGGGGATGGCCCGCGTTGGCGAATACGATCCGCCCGACCTTCGGGTCCACCACGGCATAGAACACGGTGAGAAACATCTCGGTGCTGGCGAGCTCATCGGCGAGCGATTCTTCGAGCCGGCGCAATACCTCCGTGGGCGCGTCCGCGGATTCGGCGTGGATACCGGAGGCGGCCATCACGAGCGCCATGATCAAGGCGGCGCCGAAGCCGTGACTCGTCACGTCGCCGATCATCACGCCGACGCGGTCGGCGCTGAGGTTGAGCAGGTTATAGAAGTCTCCCCCCACCGACTCGGCCTGGCGGCAGCGCGCGGCCACGTCGACGCGCGCCGCCACCACGAGAGGCGAGGGGAGCAGCTTGAGCTGGAGATCGCGCGCCAGCTCGAGCTCGCGTAGCACGCGTTGCTGCCCGAGGTCGCGCGCCACGAGCCGCGCGTTCTCGATCGCCGCGCCGATCTGATTGGCGATGGCCGCCACGAGCTTCCGGTCGCCGGCGGTGAACGCATCCTGCCCCAGCCGGTCGGTCAGGTTGATCACACCGATCGGCTTGCCGCGCGCGCCCGGCGCGGCATAGAGCACCGGAACGGAGAGGAACGCCTGGCCACGGTAGTTCCGGCCTTCCGAACAACCGGGGCTCGCCGCCTGGGAGTCGGTCGGGTCGTAGCTGATGATGCGCATCTCGCGGAACACTCGCGCGGCGACCGAGCAGGGGTCGTCCACCTCGACCGGCTCGAAGTCCTGCAGGTCCACGCCCAGGGCGGCCACGATACGCAGGATCCGGTGCTCGGCATCGTGCACCAGGAGCGTGGCGCGCCGGGCGCCCACCACCGTCGACACCTCGCGCAGGATTCGCCCGGCCGCCTCGTCCAGGCGAATCGTGTGGCCAAGGATCTCGCTGATGGTATAGATCAGGTCGATCTCCTCGTAGCGCTCGGACAGCTCGGCAGCGACCTGCGCGGCATCGCGCTCGGCGGAGAGCACGGAACCGACGATCTGGGCGAGCTCCTGAACCACTCCCGGACCTGCCTCCGGGGTCGGCGGCTTGCTGATTGTCCCGTTCGCGATCTCCAGCGACCACCCGTCCACCTCGGGGATCGACACCAGCCGTGCCGCCGGGTCGGGCGCGTCGGTTGCCCCGGCCTCGCGGAGGCGCAGCCGCGCCCCGACGAGCCGCTCGAGCAGCGGGAGCAGCCGCTCGATGCGGGTCATCCCGCCCGAAGCGTCAGGCACACCGAGTTGCCCTTTTCGTTGAACGCGACCTGGTCCACGAGATGCCGCAGCACAAACAGCCCACGACCGTCCTCGCACTCGAGGCGGTCCGGGCTCGTCGGGTCGGGGACGTCCGCGGGATTGTAACCGTTCCCCTCGTCGGTCACGTGCAGTCGAACGGCGTCGCGTCCGACTTCGACGCGGATCTGGACGAGGCGGTCGGGGTCGTGGCGGTTACCGTACGCGATCGCGTTGGCGAGGGCCTCCGCGAGCGCCGTGCGGAAGTTGAATTGGATGCGCCGGGCCGACAGGGGACCGCCCGGCAGCTCGACTGCGATCAGCTCCACCGCCGGGCCGACATATTCGAGCGCGCTCGGCACCGCGAGCGACAACTCCGTCTCCCCTCCCGCCGGCCGGCGGACCTGGAGGCGCAGCGCGGTGGTCACGGCTAGAAAGCGGTGAGCGCCTCCTCGGGCGTTCGCGTGATCGCGAAGAGCGTGTCCAGCTTGGTCAGCTCGAACAGCGTTTGCAGGTCTTCATTCAAGCCACAGAGCCGCAAGTCGCCGCCCTGCTCACGGATCTTCTTCGAAAGGGACACCAGCACGCCGAGACCGGACGAGTCGATATACCCGGTCTTCGTGAAGTCGATCACGAACTTCTTGCCGCCGCCGTCGACGGCGTCGAGCACTTTCTGCTTGAGCTCCTGACGGTTGCCCACGATCAGCTGCCCGTCCACGCCGACCACCACCACGCCGTGTTTGTCCTTCTTGACACTGAAGGTCATGACCGCTCCCCCGCTTGAAGGACGGCAACCGCCGCCGTGTCCACAATATCATCGGGCGTCGCGCCCCGCGACAAGTCGGCAATCGGTCGCGCCAGTCCCTGGAGGATCGGACCGATCGCCTCCCACCCACCCAGGCGTTGCACCAGTTTGTATCCGATGTTGCCACTGTCAAGATCGGGAAACACGAGCACGTTGGCGCGTCCCGCGACGCGCGACGCCGGCGCCTTCCGCGTTGCCACCGCCGGCGCGAGGGCCGCATCGGTCTGCAGCTCGCCGTCGAACGCGAAATCGGGCCGCCGCGCGGCCAGCCGCTCCAGGCCCAGTCGCACGCGCTCCACCCGGGGACCGCTCGCGCTCCCCTTCGTGCTGTAGGAAAGGAGCGCGACGACCGGCTCGTCCCCCACGATCAGCCGCCGATCGCGCGCCGCCGCGATGGCCGCATCGGCGAGCTGGTCGGGGCTTGGCTCCGGCACGACCGCGCAGTCGGTGAACGTGAGCACCGCGCCGTCCCGTACCATGTAGAACGCGCTGCTCACGGTCGTCACCCCGGGCGCGGTGCCCACGGTCCACAGCGCCGCGCGGATGGTGTCGCCGCTCGGGAACGTGGCTCCACCCACCATGACGTCGGCGCGCCCGAGCGCAACCAGCGCCGCTCCGAACGTGAGGGGATGCGACAGGGCTTCCGAGGCCGCCGCCTCGGTCGCGAATCGGGCCGGGTGGCGCGTACGGACCAGGCGAATCATTTCCGGGAGCAGGGAACGGGGGGCGGTACCTTGCAATAGCTGCACCTTCCCGAGCCCCAGGCTCTCGATCCGGTTCGCGGCTTCGCACACGCGCGCGTCGGTTCCTTCGGGGAGCACGATCCGGCGGCCGGCGCGGCGGGCCCGTTCGTACACCGCGTCGCGGAACGTCACTTGCCGAATTTCGTTTGAAGCGCCTTCCGGACCGCGGGATGAACGAGCCGCGACACGTCGCCGCCGAAGCGCGCGACTTCACGCACCAGGCTCGAGCTCAGGTAGGTGAGGTCGAACGCCGGCACGAGAAACACCGTCTCGACGCCAGGAGCGAGGTTCCGGTTCATGAGCGCCATTTGAAACTCGTACTCGAAGTCGCTCACCGCCCGCAGGCCCCGGACGATGAGCGTCGCGCCCGCCGCGCGGGCGAAGTCGGCGAGCAGGCCGTCGAACGAGCGGATCTCGATACCCGGGTCCTCCACCGCCTGCCGGATGAGGGCCACCCGCTCGTCGAGCGTGAACAGGGGCTGTTTGCCGACGTTCACGGCCACCGCCACGATCACGCGGTCGCTGAAGGCGCGCGCCCGGCGGATGAGATCCTCGTGGCCGCGCGTGATCGGATCGAAAGAGCCGGGATAGATCGCGACGCGGGTCACGGCGCGTAGATGAAGGTCACGGCGGTGTCCCCGTAGCGCCGTGTGTCGTCACCCGGAATCGGCTGGTCGGCCGGGTGCTCGATCGAGACGATGCGGGCAAACGGGTTCACCCGGAACATCGCGACGAGGCGCGCGGCATGCCCGCTCGCGTACGGCGGGTCGGCGAAGGCGACGTCGTACTGGCCGGGGTGCAGCTGTTCCGCGAACCGGACGGCGTCCACCCGATGCACGGCGGTGCGGTCCTCGACCTTGAGCGTGGTGATGTTGGCCTTGAGGGTGGCCAGCGCGGATCGGTGGGTCTCCACGAAGTCGGCGGACAGGGCCCCGCGGGACAGCGCCTCGAGCCCGAGCGCTCCCGAGCCCGCGAACAGGTCCAGGACGCGGGCGCCGCGCACCGGGCGTTGCAGGATCGAAAACCACGCTTCGCGCACGCGGTCGCCGGTGGGGCGAACCGCATCCCCGGCGGGCGTCTTCAGGCGGCGACCCTTGAACTCGCCGGCGATTATCCGGACCATCCCTCGCCCCCCGATTGCGGATTGCGGATTTCGGATTGCGGATTGGGCGCACGACCTTCCATGTCCAATCCGCAATCCACAATCCGCACTCCGCAATTGTCTCACGCGCTCGGCGCCATCGCCGCCACCCGTGCCTGCAGCGTCTCGCGTCCCTGCCATTCGTCGCGCTCTAGACGGAACGCCACATCCAGCCGATCGGCGAGCCAGTGGTCGGGCACGGCATCGGCCACCTGGAACGCGATCGCGGGGAGCGCGCCCGACTCGTCGTCGAGGGTGAAGCGCAGGTGATTGGTTCCCACGCGGCGGGCGCCCACCGCGCGCGCGTGCCGCACGCCGAACACCGGCGCCGGGTTCCCCGGACCGCACGGCTCCAGGTAGCGGATCAGCTTCTCCAGCTCCTCGCTGACGAGCCTCAGGGGCAGCTCCAAGTCCACCCGTTGAGCGGGGACCAGGTCGTCGGGGTCCAGAAGGTCGCGTGCCACCGCGAGAAACGCAACACGGAAGGCGTCGTAATGCTCTCGCCGGATGGTGAGGCCCGCCGCCATCGTGTGCCCACCGTATTTCTCCAGGTGATGCCCAACGCGCTGCAGGGCGGCGTGCAGGTCGAACCCCGCCACGCTCCGGCCGGAGCCACGTCCCACGTCGCTCCCCTCGTCCCACCCGATCAAGAAGGTCGGCCGCCCGTACCGCTCGACGAGCCGGGATGCCACAATCCCGATGACGCCCGGGTGCCAGGCGTCGGCGGCGAGGACCAACGCATGGTCCTCGGGTCGCAGGACTCGTTCGGCCAGCTCGACGGCCTCGTCGAGGATGCGCTGATCGAGCTCCTGACGGCGCGCATTCAGGGTCTCGAGCTCGCGTGCGATGGCGGCCGCCACGTCGGGATCGTCCGAAAGCAGCAGCCGCAGCCCGTCCATCGCGTCGCCGATCCGTCCCGCCGCGTTGAGGCGAGGCGCGAGGATGAAGCCGACGTGTCCCGCCTTGATCGGTTTTCCCCCGAGTCCCGCGGTGTCCACCAGCGCCCGCACGCCCGTCCAGTGCGAGGCCGCCAGCAGCTTGAGGCCGTGCCGTACCAGGATGCGGTTTTCACCGGTGAGGGGCACCACGTCGGCGACCGTGGCCAGCGCCACCAGGTCGAGGAAATGGAGCGGGAGGTGGGGTGACACGCCGAGCGCCGGCACCAGCGCTTGCGCCAGCTTGAAGGCAACGCCGGTGCCGCAGAGATCCTTGTCCACGGACGGGCAGTCGGCGCGCCGCGGGTCGAGCACGGCCGACGCCGGGGGCAGCGCGTCGCCGGGAAGATGGTGGTCGGTGACGATGACCTCGATGCCGGCCGCGCGAGCGGCGCGGACCGCGTCGATCGCGGTGATACCGCAGTCGCAGGTGATGATCAGGCCGGCGCCCACCCGCTGGGCCTCCTTCAGTCCCGCGGGCCCGAAGTCGTACCCGTCCCGCAGGCGGTGCGGAACGAACGCGTGGGCGCGCCCGCCCACGCTCGAGAGCACCCGGGTGAGCAGCGCGGACGCGCACTGGCCATCGACGTCGTAATCGCCGTGCACCAGGATCGGCACGCTCCCCCGGACGGCCGCGGCGATCAGGTCGACGGCCCGCGGCATGTCGGCCCACGCGCCGGGGTCGGACAGGCGCTCCAGGTCGGGCCGGAGGAACGCCTTGGCGTGCTCGGGCGCGCCCAGGCCGCGCTGGACGAGGATGGCGGCGAGCGGTTCGGGGATGTGGAGGTCTGAGGCCAGGGCCGCGGTGAGCCCGGGATCGGCAGGCGGGGCGACCGACCAGCGGGCGCTGATCATTCGCCGGCGTACAGCAAGACGCCGCAGGCCTCGCAGCCTTCGATCGAGGCGCCCCGCTGAATCAGGGCCCGCCGCTGGGTGGGGACGGCCGTGAAGCAGTGACCGCAGGCGTCGCCATGCAGGGGGTACAGGGCCAGCGGCGCCTTGCCACGGCGGATGCGCTCGTAGCGTGCCAACAGCGAGGCGCCCACATTCGCCGTCGCGCGCTCGCGCTCCGCGAACGCATGCTCTCGCTGGGCCACAATCGTCTCCCGCTTCCCTGCCAATGCCTCGCGCTGCGGCGCCTGCCGCGCCCGCACCTCGGCGAGGCCCTTCTCGGCCTCGGCGGCCTTCCGCTCCGCTTCCGCCACGGCATCGCCCGAGCGCATGAACTCCGCCTCCTCTTTGGCGAGCACCGAGCGCGCCAGGTCCAGCTCGGCCATGAGCGTCGACGCCTCCTTGGCACCGCGCACCCACTCGAGACGCTGGCGGCGCTGCTCCTGCATCGTGCGATAGTTGGCGATCTTGCCCTCCAGCGCGTCCCGACGGTCGATGGCCGCCTGGATCGCCGCCTGCGCCGTGGCGAGCGCGCTCTCCGCCGTCGCCTGTGCCGCGTCCAGCGTCGCGAGCTCGGGGGCGAGCGCCGCGAGCGCTTCGTCCGTCGCGGTCACCGCCTGATCTTTCTCCTGCAGGATCAACAACGCCTCAAGGTCCGGGTGCACCTCTCCTCCTCTTCGCGATCTTGTAGCGCGGGTAACGCTTGCGGAGCTCGTCGAACACGCGGCGCTTCTCCGCAATCAGGGATACCTGTCGCTCGGGGCTTTCGAACGGCAGCTGGTCGTCGAGCTGCTCCAGGTGCCGCTCGAGCCGCCGGGCTTCCATCCAGCTCACGGCCAGCTCGTACATTTCGTTCGGATCACGCCCGCCGAGCCCCTCCGCCTTGAGCAGCTCGTAGGCCCGCGCGGAGGTGTCGTCGAGCGCCAGGACCGCGTCGTCGGCGACGCTCTCGAACACGGCGCGGTACGGCGCGAACTCGACTTCCTCGGGGTCGACGGCGTCGGTCACGCGACTCTTCCAGGGTTCGCCCTCGAGCATCAGGAGCAGGAGGGCTTTCTCGGCGCTGGCGGGCAGGACGGGGAAGGACGGGGGAGGACGGTGGAGGACGGTGGAGGGGCCACGCGCCCCGACTTCGCGCTCGAGAACATCCTTCCGCACCCCGGCCGCCTCCGCTGCCCGGGAGATGTAGAGCTCCCGGGTAATGGGATCTTTCGCCGCCCGAATCGTCGGCAGGAGGCGATCGAGGGCTCGGCGCCGACCCGGTAGGGTACCGAAGAATCCTTTGCGGTCGAGGATCTGGATCTTCCGCTCCAGCACGTCGACCGCGTCCTCGAGGATCTGCTCGAGCGCCGCAGCTCCCCCCTTCTGCACGAGCGTGTCGGGGTCCTCGCCGCCGGGGAGCGTGGCCACGCTGACGCGCAACCCTTCGCGCAGCAGCTCGTCGCCCGCCCGGAAGGTGGCGCGCAGGCCGGCCTCGTCGGAGTCGTACAAGAGGATCACCTGCGGCGCGTGGCGTTTCACCAGCTGGGCCTGGTCCGGCGTGAGCCCGGTCCCGAGCGGCGCCACCACCTCCTCGATACCGGCGAGCGACAGACGAAGCACGTCGAAATACCCCTCGACCAGGATGGCGCGCTCCGCCTTGCGCATCGCGTGCTTCGCGACGTGCAGGTTGTAGAGCAGTTGCCCTTTGTGGAAGATCGGGGTGTCCGGGGAGTTGAGATACTTGGGCTCTCCTTCGCCGAGAATGCGACCGCCGAACCCGACCACGCGGCCCCGCAGGTCGTGAATCGGGAAGAGCAAGCGACCGCGGGACCGGGGCGCGAGCGTGCCGTCCTCGCGTTTAGCCAACAGACCCGCCTCGAGGAGCACTTCGTCACGCACGCCCAAGACTTTCATCGCCTCGAGGAACGCCTTCCCCTTCGGGGCGTACCCGAGGCCGAGCGGCAGCACGGTGTCGAGATCGAGGCGGCGGGTCTTCAGGTAATCGCGAGCGATTTGGGCTTCGGGACTGTCGCGCAACTGGTGGGCGAACCAATCCGCCGCCGCGGCGACGGCGCTATAGAGCGGCTCACGCGGATCGGGACCGGTGGGGCCGCGGTCGGGGATCACGATTCCCACGCGGCGCGCCACCTCGCGGACCGCGCTGGGATAGTCCATGCCGAGCTTCTTCATCAAGAACGTGAAGACGTCACCGCCGGCGTGACACACGAAGCAGTAGAACATCCCCTTCCGGGGGATGACCGCAAAGTTGCGATGCGCCCCGCCGTGAAACGGACACGCCGCCCGGTAATCGGATCCGGTGCGTTTCAACTCGACGTGCTCGCCGATGATCCCGACCAGGTCGGCCGCTTCGCGGACCTGCTCGATCACGTCGTCGGGAATCAGGCTCACGCGCGGAACTCCACGATGGTGACGCCATGGCCGCCCTGATTCGGCGGCGCAAAGCCGAAGCGCTTGACCCGTGAGTCGGCGGCGAGCCGCTCGTGCACGAACTGACGCAGGGCCCCGGTGCCCTTACCGTGAATCACGCGGAGATACGGCAAATCGGCCGACACGGCATCGTCGAGGGCCTTGACGAGCAGCGGCTCGGCTTCGGCAACGCGGAGGCCGATGAGGGAGATCTCCGCAGCCGCGTCGACGGACGGTGCGCGAGCGGTGGAGGGCGGTCGACGATGGTGGAGGGCGGTGGAGGGAGAGGCCTTAGGTGCGCGCTTCAGCTCGTCCAGCGACATCCACCCTTCCCTGGCCGGATCCCCGGCCGTTTCCCCAGCCGTTTGTTCGATTGCTTTTTCTACGAGCCGCCGCGCTTCTTTCGCCGTCGCCTCGTCTACCGCGGCGCGCGCCCGGCCGAGCGCTTCTTCGACCTTGCGGCGGGCTTCCAGGAGGTAGGCCCGCGCCTGCTCGCGCGCCTGGCGTTCGAGCCCCGACGCGCGCGCCTTCACCTCCTGTTCGCGTGCGGCTACCTCGGTGGCCCGAGTCTCGACCCGCTCGGCGTCGGCACGGAGCGCAGAGTCGCGGGCGGCGAGCTCTTGCTCGCGGGCCTCGAGCTCCCGGGCGCGCGCCTCGACGGAGGCCAGGAGCGCGTCGAGCGTGCGCTCGGCGCGGGGCACGGCACGCTCCGCGATCTCCAGGACCGGAGCGGCGACCCCGAGGCGGCGCGCGATGGCCAGCCCGTAGGAGCGACCGGGTACGCCCTTGAGCAGGCGATAGGTGGGGGTCAACGTCTCGGCGTCGAACTGAAGCGACGCGTTCACGATCCCCACGGTGTCGGCGGCGAGCTGCTTCAAGGCACCCAGGTGAGTCGTCGCCAGCGTCACCGCGCGACGACGGGTGAGCGTCTGCAATACCGCCGTCGCCAGCGCGCCACCCTCGGCCGGGTCGGTGCCGCTGCCGATCTCGTCCAGCAGAATCAGCGATCCGGCACCCGCCCGGTCGAGAATGTCTCGCAGGACAGCCACGTGGGCGGAAAACGTAGACAGGCTCGCCGCGATCGACTGCCGATCGCCGATGTCCGCGAACACGTCGGTGAATACCGGAAGCACGGATTGCGGACCGATGGGCGGGATGATGCCGCTCTGCGCCATGAGGACGAGCAGGCCCACGGCTTTGATCAGCACCGTCTTGCCACCAGTGTTTGGCCCGGAGACCAGCACGGTGAATTCGTCAGGTGCCAGGACGAGATCGAAGGGAACGGCATCGGGGACGAGCAGCGGGTGCCTGCCGCCGCGGATCTCCAGCGCACCGGTGCCGATCGACGGCGCGAAGCCGTTCACCTCCACCGCGTACCGCGCCCGAGCGCACAGGTCGTCAAACGCGATGCACATCTCCCACGCGGCGGCAATCGCCTCGCTCTCGGGGCGCAGCAGCTCGGTGAGGTCCCGCAGCACCTGCAGGACTTCGCGCTGCTGCGCAACCTCCGCCGCGCGCAGGGCGTTGCCGAACTCGATCACTTCCGGCGGCTCGACGAACACCGTGGCCCGCGTCGCGGACTCGTCGTGCACGATGCCGCCGATCCGGGCCCGCGCCGTGCTGCGCACGGGGATCACGTAGCGGCCTTCGCGCACCGTGACGGCGGCATCGGGCGCACGCTCGGCGGGATCGAGGGCGGCGAGCATGGCTTCGAGCTTCTGGACCAGCCGAGCGCGTGCGTCACGAACGGAGCGGCGGGCGTGCGCGAGCCCGCGCGACGCACCATCCAGCACCTGACCGTCGCCGTCGAGCGAAGCGGCAAGCCGCTGCTCCAGTGCCTTCGGGGGAAGCGTCACGCGGAGCGCCGCGGTCCGCGGCGCGTCGGTCTCGAGGCGCGCGAGCTCGGCAGCCACGACGCGCGCGGCCACCAGCGTGCGGCCTACGCCTGCCAGCGCCGCTCCCTCGAGTGCGCTCCCCGGCACGCTCAGCAGTTCGACCGCAGCCGCGATGTCGGGGACGGGCTCGGCGCGGATGCCGTCGTCGGTGAGCAGCAGGGCGGCGAGCTCGGCCACCTGCGCGAGGGCGTCGCGGACGGTGCCGGGATCGGTGGAGGGGACGCGGTGGGTCAGGCGCGCGGCGCCAAGCGGTCCGACGGCATGCGCCGCCACTCGCTCCAGCGCGGCCGGGAACTCGAGCGTCTCCAGGACTCCAGGGGTCCGTGGGCTGGCGCCCGGCGTCGGTGCCCCACCGGTCATACGGTCGTCGCCAGCTCCTCGCGAGCGATCTGGTTCACAACCTTTCCGTCGGCGCGACCCTTGAATTGCGGCATCACCTGCCCCATGACCTTGCCCACGTCCTTGGCTCCCCCGGCGATGGCGGCGCGCACGGCGCGACGGATCTCTTCCGGGTCGATCGCCGCGGGGAGAAACTCTTCCAGTGCCTTCACCTCGGCCAGTTCCACGGCGGCCCGATCGGCACGGCCCCCGGCGTTGAACTGTTCGGCCGCCTCCCGGCGCCGCCTCATCCCCCGGCGCAGGACCTCGGCCGCCTCCTCGTCGGAGGGGGAGTGCTGGAGCTCGAATTCGCGGTTCTTGAGGTCTGCGAGGATGGTGGAGAGGAGTAGCGTGCGCGCCTGATCGCGGTCTTTGCGAGCTTGGTTCATCGCGGCGCGGAGCCGCTCGGTCAAGCTCGCCATGTCAAACCGCGCGCATGCGCTGGCTCTTGCCGCGCGCTGCACGCCTGTTGTGTTTTTCGGGCATACCCTCTCAGGTAACCATGATGGACAGAAAAACTTAGTCGCAGGTATTCCCACAGGCAACCGGCGCGCGTCATCCCGGCGGCCACGTCATCGGCCGGCCGCCGAGCACGTGCAGGTGCAAGTGGAACACGGTTTGGCCGCCGTCGGGATTCGTGTTCACGACGACCCGAAACCCCTTTTGGGCGAGTCCCAGTTCCCGCGCCAAGTCGCGCGCGAAGCCAAGCAGCTTGCCGAGGAGGGCGGCGTCCTTCGCGTCGTTGAGGGTCGCGACGTGGTGGGTTGGGATCACCAGCACGTGCGTCGGCGCCTGCGGGTTCGCGTCCTGGAACGCCAGCATGCCGTCGCCACGCTTGACGACCGTCGCCGCGATGTCGCCCGCGGCGATTTTGCAAAAGACGCACCCTCCCGGCATGGTCCCCTCCCGTGGCGCCCCGCGCTGACGGACGGGGCTCGGGGTCAGCTAGCGTCCGAATGCTTGGCGCAGCTGCTCCCAGAATTTCTTGCCCGCGTGTCCTTCCGAAGGCGGTGCGCTCTCGATCTTGGCGAGTTGCTCGAGCACGGCGCGTTGCTCCGGTGTCAGCTTGAGCGGGGTCCACACGTGGACGCGAACGTGCAGGTCGCCGCGCCCCGCCTCACCCACCCGCGGCAGGCCCTTCCCGCGCAGCCGGTAGACGGTGCCGGTTTGCGTACCCGGTTGGATCTCGAGCGCGGAGTCACCGTACGGGGTCGGGACCTCGACCTCGGCGCCGAGGGCCGCCTGCGTGAACGAGATCGGCAGGTCGTACACCAGGTCGTCGCCCTGACGCTCGAAGCGGGGATCTTCGGCGATGTCGAGCACGGCGATCAGGTCGCCCGCCGGACCGTTGCGCGCGCCCGGGGCCCCATGCCCGCGCATCGTGAGGTAATGATGGTCGGCGACGCCGGCGGGGACGTTGATCTCCAGCTCCTTTTCGACGCGGACGCGGCCATCGCCTTGACACTTCGGGCACGGCTCGGGGATCACGGTACCTTCGCCGTCGCACCTCGGGCACGGCGAGACGGACACGAACTGTCCGAACATCGAGCGCGCCGCCCGGCGCACTTCGCCCGTGCCAGCGCACGTGGCGCATCGGGTGGCGGCACTCCCCGGGGCCGCCCCGTTGCCGCCGCACGCCGCGCAACGTTCCAGGGTCCGGACTTTGAGTTTCTTGGTCGTGCCAGTGGCGACTTCGGCGAGACTGAGCTTCAGCGTGACCTTCAGGTCCTGCCCGCGGCGACGCTCGCCGCGCGCCCGCTCGCCGCCGCCGAAGAACGCGTCGAACCCGCCGAGTCCGCCCAAGTCGCGCATGAAGATGTTGAGCGCTTCCGACAGGTCGAAGTGGGCGAACCCGCCGCTCGCACCACGACGCAGTCCCGCCGCGCCGTAGCGATCGTACGTGGCGCGCTGCTCGGGATCGCGCAACACTTCGTACGCTTCGGTGATCTCTTTGAACTTCTCCTCCGCGGCCACCTTGTCGCCGGCGGCGACGCGATCGGGATGGCACTGCATCGCGAGCCGACGGTAGGCCTTCTTGATCTCGGCCTCGTCCGCATCGCGTTGCACCCCGAGGATGGAGTAGTAGTCGCGCGTCACTCGAGCAGCTCACCCACGAGACGACTGGTGTGGTCGACGAGCGCGACGATCTTGTCGTACGGCATTCTAGTGGGACCCATGACCCCGATCACACCCGCGAGCGGCCCGAGACGGTACGACGCGGTCACCAGCGTGAAAGGCGCGAGCGTCGCATCTTCGTGCTCGCTGCCGATCGTGATGGTGAGCCCCTGGCCAAGGCGCCTCGCCAACGCCTCGCGCAGTATCTCGCGGCGCTCCGTGACCTCCATGAGCCCCTGCAGCCGCTCCTTGGTAGCGAATTCCGGCTGCCCGGCGAGGAGCTGCGCGCTGCCCAGCAGGACCCCGCCGGGGGCGGCGCCCGTCGCGGGAACGTCGAACAGGTCGTCCGCTTCCTGAATGAAGATGTTCAGGAGCTCGCTCGAATCCGGGTCGGGGGCGGCATCGCGAAGCCGCTCGGAGAGCGTGGCCCGGATCTCCCGCAGGCGCAGGCCAGCCAGGCGCTCGTTCAGGACGAGGGCGACCTGCCCCAGGACCTCGGGCGCCATTACGGCGGGGACCTCGACGAAAATCGTGCGCACGGCGCCGCTCTTGAGGGTCAGCACCAGCAGCAGCCGATCGGAGCCCGCCTGCAACAGGTCGAGGCCCTCGAGCACCGCTTCGTCGAGCGTGGGGACCACTGCGACGCCGAGCTCCTTCGTGAGCACACCGAGCACTTGCGCGGCCCGCTGGAGGATCTGATCCACCGCGCTCCGGTCGGAGAGCTCTTCACGGATCTGATGCGAGTCGGATGCCGACACCTGGGCCAGGCGCATGAGCGAGTTCACATACACGCGGTAGGCGAGATCCGTGGGGATGCGACCTGCGGAGGTGTGAGGGTGATACAGGTACCCTTTCTCCTCGAGAGCGCTCATCGTGTTGCGGATTGTGGCGGGGGACAGTGCCAGGTCGAACCGTCTGGCAATAGTACGGCTGCCCGCCGGTTCGGCGGTTTCGACGTAGGTCTCGATCACCGCTTCGAGGACCTGACGCTCGCGCTCGTTTAGGGAGGCCACTATCACGCTCAAGCTCTTACCTGCAAACAATTTAGCTCGCTCTCCCGGCACCGGTCAAGTCGCGGACCAGGGCGTCGAGGCGGAGCCAGCCTTCGGGCCTGCATACCAAGCGCTCATCCTTAATCTCCACCCAGCCCCGTTCCACCCACTGGTCGATAAAGGTCGGTAGAGGACGGTAGAGGTCGGTAAGGGGCAACCCTGCATCAGTGCGCAACGAGAGATAGAGACGTTCCAGTTCCCGCTGCTCGTCGGTGAGCACTTCCTCGGCCGCGACGGCCGACCGGCCCGCAACGATGGTGCGTCGATACGCCTCCCACTCCCGCACGTTCCAGCGACGTGCGCGGCCGTCGAACGAATGCGCAGCGGGGCCGAGGCCCAGATAGGGCCGCCCGGACCAGTAGGCGGAGTTGTGTCGCGAGCGGCGGCCGTCGCGCGCGGCGTTCGAGACCTCATAGAACTGATAGCCGCTGGCCGTGAGCCGCTCGTGCGCCAGAAGATACTCGTCGGCGTATCGCTCGTCGTCGGGCATGGAGGCCGCCCCGCGCGAGATCCAACGGGCGAGGGGGGTGCGTTCCTCGACCGCGAGGCCATACAGCGAGAGGTGATCGGGGAGCAGCGCGCACGCGAGATCGAGATCCCGCGCCCACTCCCGCCCCAGCTCGGCGGGCAGGGCGAAGATCAAGTCCAGCGACACATTGCTGATTCCCGCGACGCGGAGCGACCGCACGGCCGTGCTGATCCGCGCCGCATCGTGCGAGCGATGCATCCATTTCAACACTCCATCGTCGAAGGACTGCGCTCCCAGTGAGACGCGATTGATGCCGGCGCGCCGCCAAAGTTCCGCGGCCTCGGGCGTTACGTCTTCGGGATTGGCTTCGAGCGTAACTTCAACGGCGTCACGCGGAGACGGAGGACTAGAAGGCGTAGCACGAAAGGCATCGCGCAGAGACGTGAGCAAGGCCGAGATCGCGTCGGGCGGGAGGAGCGAAGGCGTGCCTCCGCCGAAGTAGATTGTCTCCAACCCTTGGCCGAAAACCCCGGGCTTGCGTCCGGGGTCAGCGGCCGCGACCAGCCGCAACTCCTCCAGCACGGCCTGCACATACTCGCGGGCCGGGATCCGCTTGCGGACCGCGATGGAGAAGTCGCAGTAGGAGCAGCGCCGGTGGCAGAAGGGGATGTGAAGATAAATATGCATCGGGTGAAGCTAATGAACGATTTCCGCAATCCCCAATTCGCACTCCGCACTTCAGGCGAGCCCAAACACCATCCCCGGCCGCTGCTGCACCACTCCCCGCATTTCCAGTTCTGTCAGCGCCGCCAGCACGGCACTCGCGTCCTGCGCGGCGGCGTCTACGAGCACGTCGACGTGCTTCGGCTCCGCCAGTAGCGTGTCCCACAGGCGTCGCTGCAGCTCGCTCAGGTCGGGAGGCCGAGCGCGCGGCGGAGTCCCCAGACGACCCGCAGGCTCGGCGTCAACGGTACGCGGTAACCCCAGCTCCTCGAGAATGTCACCCGGCCCGAGCACCGGTTTCGCGCCCTGCTGGATGAGCTTGTTGCAACCGACGGACGTGGGACTGGTGATGGGCCCGGGCACCGCGAGGACGGCACGCCCTTGATCGAGCGCGCAGTCGGCCGTGATCAGGGCGCCCGAGGTGGGAGCGGCCTCGACCACGACTGTGACACCCGCCAGTCCGGAGATGAGTCGGTTGCGACGGGGGAACGCCCCCGCATGGGGTCGCTCGCCGGGCGGTAGCTCGGTGATCAGACATCCCCGTGCCACCATCCTCTCGTACAGCGCGCGGTTGGCCGCGGGATAGATGACCCCGAACCCGTTTGCGAGGATACCCACCGAGGATCCACCGGCATCGAGGGCGGCGGTGTGCGCGATCGCGTCGATGCCCCGCGCCATGCCGCTCACGACCACCACCCCCGCGCTCGCGAGTCCGGCGGCGAGTTGGCGCGCCGCCTCCGCGCCGTACGGCGTGTGGTCGCGGCTCCCGACGACGCCGACCGCCGGACGACCGAGCAGCGTCCCGTCACCCCAGCAGTAGAGCAACGCCGGCGCATCGGGGATTTCGCGCAAGAGCGGTGGGAACGCCGGATCCCCTGGCAGAAGCAGCCCGGCCCCGAGGCGGTCGAGCTGCGCCAGAATCTCGCGGCCCGCCCGGAGTGAGCTCGCCCGAACCGCGGTGGCGGCGGCGCGACTGAATCCGGGCAGGGCCGCGATGGCGCCGTGAGGCGCGTGCACGGCCGCCGCGGCGGTCTCGAACGCGGCGACCAGCGTGTGGAGACGCGCAGCCCCGATTCCCGGCACCTGCGCGAGGGCGAGGTAGGCGGCTACTTCGTCGCGACTCCCGCCCGGAGCGCCTGCCATAGAGTCTCCAACAGCTCCCCGATTCCCGCGCGAGTCACCGCAGACACCAGAACGACCGGTGCGCCAGCGTGCGTGTGGATTGCCGGGTGTGGGGTGTCAGGTGTCAGGAGATCCGCTTTCGTCACCACGACGACGTGAGGCTTGGCGGCGAGCTCGGGCGAGTAGGCGGCCGCTTCGCGCAGCAGCAGCTCGTACGTCGCCTGCGGGTCGGGGCTGTTCACCGGGACGAGCACCGCGATCAGGCGCGTGCGCTCCACGTGCTGCAGGAACCTGAGACCCAGCCCTTTCCCCAGGTGAGCGCCTTCGATGATGCCGGGAATGTCCGCAGCCATGAAGGTGCGGTGGTCGGAGAGCTCGACCACGCCGAGGTGTGGCTCGAGCGTCGTGAACGGATAGTCGGCGATCTTCGGGCGGGCGGCGGAGATCACCGAGAGCAGTGTACTCTTGCCGGCGTTCGGCTCGCCCAGGAGGCCCACGTCGGCAATCACCTTCAGCACCAGCTCGAGGCGGCGGTCGTCGCCGTATTCGCCGGGCTGCCACTCGCGGGGGCTGCGGTGGGTCGGCGTGGCGAAGCGGGCGTTGCCGCGACCTCCGCGACCGCCCTGCGCGACGAGCAACGGGTCCCCCGGCTCCACCACGTCGCCGATCAGGTCGCCCGTCGCCGCGTCGCGCACCTCGGTGCCCGGCGGGACGGGGAGGTACAGGTCGGCGCCGGACTTGCCGGTCATGTTCTTGCCCTTGCCGTGTTGCCCGCGCTCCGCCTTCCACTCGGTGCGATAGCGATAGTCGAGCAGGGTCGCGAGGTTCGGGTCAGCGCGCACGTAGACGCTGCCGCCGATCCCGCCGTCTCCACCGTCGGGGCCGCCTTTGGGGACGAACTTTTCGCGACGGAACGAACTGGCTCCGGAGCCGCCCGCCCCCCCGACCACATGCACGACCGCGCGGTCTATGAACATTGCGGATTGCGGATTGCGGATTGCGGATTGGCTCGACCGGCTCTGCGCCCCATGCGCGCCGTACGAATCGACGCTACCGTGATCGCTAGGAGCTCGCCTGCCTCCCGCGACAGTGGCCCGAGTCGGTTTGCAGGGGCTAGAGCACACTCCCCGAGAAGCTCCAACCAGAACGCCGTCTCGTCCGTTTCTTCTTCTACGATTCCCATCTTGGCGATGAATTCTCTTCGCGATCTAGCGCGACACGCAGACCGGTAGTTTGCCGCCAGGGAAGTCACCGATCGAATGAGTTGGCGACCGATGACATCCGCCTCGCGGGTTCTCGACAAGTCACCCGTTAGCCGGATGGTGTCCACTGCCAAGATCCGCATCCGACGCTGGAGCACGTCGCGCGTCATCGGGGTGGTCACGACAAATCCGCAATCCGCAATCCGAAATCCGCAATCATAGCTTTCGCCTTCGCACATCCTCCCATTGCTCCCACGCCACCCGCCGCCGCTCCGCGTCCAGGTCGGCGTCGACCGTTACGAGCACCGCCTCCACCTCCTCCGGCGATGCCCCCGTGTTGAGCGCTCCCCGCAGGTGCGAATGCAGCTGTTCCGCGGCGTCGAGCACGGCGATCGCGGCCACGGTGCACAGCTCGCGCCGCTTGAGATCGAGCCCCGGCCGCCCGATCACCTTCCCGTAGGCGTCGACGAGCACCAGGTCCTCGAGCGCCGGATGCAGCCCGCGCAGGTTGACGAGCAGCTTGTGGTAAGCCCGCCCATACACCTCGCGGCACACCGCCGCCCCCCGCGCCGCCCACGCCTGCCAATCCTCGTGCGCCAAGTCCTCCGCACCGTCCCCCCCCTCCTCCTCCCGCGCGGGCCCGCCCGCTCCGCTCGCGCGCCACACGCCGAACGCGACGAGCGCGCGTGGGTACCCCACGACGAGCAAGCTCTGCAGCAAGAGCTCCTCGACCCACACATCCGGGACCCGGGCATCGCGTGCCGCGGCGAACCGGGCTTTCAGGTCGGAGACCGTGCCGTGCGCCAGCGCCGCCGCCACGCGCACCAGTGCATCAGTCTGCGTATCGAGCTCCCGGGCCCTCCGGTCACTCATAGTACCGCTCCCCGCTCCCAGCTCCCGCATCCTTTCATTGCTCCAGTCCCCCATTTACGCGCAGCTCGCCCACCGTCTCCCCGCGGGTATTCACGTTCGGGCGGGCGACCAGGGTGGCCGGTCGCGGCCGCAGGCCCATCGCCTCCAAGACCGCGGCCATGGCGAGGGCCGACGCCATCGCGTGACCGTCGCTGACCTTGAGAGCGACGCCGAGTCCCTCCCGGACGAGCAGGGCGCAGTAGACGCCCTCCGCTCCGACTTTTGTAATGACGCGACCGGGATGGGCGCGCATGAGCACCGTGCAGGGGCGGCCCTCGCCGGCGATCAGCTCCGGATGGCGCAACATCGCTTCGACAACGCGGAACGCGGAAGTGGGAACGCGGAACAGCCCGGAAGGGTCGTTCCCATCCCGAAGGTTTCGCTGCTGCTCCGCGTTCCGCGTTCCGACTACCGCGTTCGCGAGTCTCGCATACGCCATTGCCATTTTTGTCAACGGAAGCCCATAGCACACCACCCCACAGCCATCGACCGCCGTTTTGATGTCTGCGACCGGGACGTCGGTCCAGCGACTCACCTCCGCGAGACAGCGTTGCTGCACGGGATGCTCGTGTCGGGTATAGAACTCGGTGGGCCAGCCGTGGTGGCGGGCCAGGGCCAGCATGCCCGCGTGCTTGCCCGAGCAGTTCGAATACACGGCCGTCAGGCGGAGGCCGCGCGTCTGGTACTCCTGGGCCACCGCCTCCGACAGCGGCGGGTGCGGCCCGCACAGGAGATCGCGTTCGCTGCAGCCGATCTTCCCCAACAGCTCGCGTACACCGGCCACCTGACCGGGCTCGCTCGAGTGCGACGCGCACGCGAGCGCCAGGTCCTCGCCGGTCAGGCCGAAGCGTTCCACCACTCCGTCCTCCACGAGCGGCAGCGCCTGAAACGGCTTCGCTGCCGAGCGCCAGAACGTCACGAGATCGGGGTCGCCCGTTCGCGCGACGAGCCGTCCGCCCGGGTCGACGACGGCGACGTGGACGTCGTGCCAGGCCTCCACGACCGCACCACGGACCTGCTCGACCTTCATACCTTCTCCACCCTCATCGGCTGCCGCCTTCTCGGAAACCCCGGGCCGACGGCCCGGGCTTTCGACCGCTCGCAGTCAGAGAGAACGCGATGCCGGCCAACACCAGAATGGCACCGACCAGCGCCATCAACGTCGGCGTTTCGTGAATCGCGGGAATCAGCCATGCCAGGATCGTTGCCCCCACCGGCTCGCCGAGCGCCGCCACGTTCACCGTGGTCGCGCGAAAATGGCGGAGGGCGTAGTTCATGCCCGTGTGTCCGATGAGCATCGGTCCCGCCGCCATCGCCCCGAATACCGCCCAGTCGCGTCCGGCAAATCCCGTGAGGGGCGCTCTCCGGACGATTGCGAGGCACGCCAGCGCCGCCGCCGCCACCGTGTACACCGCGGTCGCGTAGCGCCAGACGCCGACAGTCTGTCGAACCCGGCGGCCGATGACGTAGTAGCCGGCGCCCGTGACGGCCCCAACGATGGCGAGCGCGTCGCCGCCCAGCGCGCCGAGCGACAGCTGGGCGTCGCCGAGGCCGATGAGGCTCGCGCCGATCACGGCGAGCACGATGCCCCACGCTTCCGTGCGCGGCGGCCGCTCGCCCAGCCATGCCGCCGCGATCCCCCAGGCGAAGACGGGCTTGAGCGACACGAGGACGACGGAGCTGGCGACGGTCGTGAAACGAAGCGAAGCGATCCAGGACCAGAAATGAATAGCCAAGAGAAGGCCTGAGCACGACATCAACACAAAGGAAAGAGGAGCGGACCTCTCCCTTCTCCGTTCTCCCCAGGCAAGCGCACCGGTCACCGGCAGCACGAGGCAAAGCCTCCAGAAGGCGATCGCCAGCGCCGGAGCGGCCGCGAACCGGACGATGGGGCCGGCGTACGTGGTCGCGAGAACCGCGACGATCAGCACCAGGAGGGGAGACATCGGCGGGTCAAGATAACGGAAACCGGGCCGGTTGCCCTCCCTCCCGCGCGCCGCCAAATTGCGCGCTCGATGCGCTACCCTTCCGCGTTGCTCACGGCGATGTGGCTTCTCGCATCCCCCCTCCTTACGGACGGGGCAAAGTTGCGAGCTCAGGCGTCGCCGTACGTCCCCGTCACACATTGGGCCACGCCCTATCTGGAATACCTGATCGCACGCCGAGCCATCCGGGATCCGAGCCCGCTGCGCCGACCCTTCGTGCAAGCCGACGTGATTCACGAACTGGCGGCGGCTGACACGACACGACTTGACGGCGCGGCGCGCCGCATGGTGCGGATCATTCTCGAGGAGCTGAGAGGCAAGCGCTCGGCCACCGAGTCGAAGCCGTGGGTGCGCTTGGACGGCGACGTGGCGGCGTCGGGCGCGAGCCAGGCGCGACGCGACCCGCTTCGCCCGGAAGGGCCCGGGCACGCGACCGCCGCAGGCGGCCTGGCGGCCCAGGCGTTGCTCGGTCCGGTCACGCTCCTCGCGCATCCGTACTTCGATACGCGCCTCAAGTTCGACCCCGATTATCACGGCAAGAAGGACCGGGTCGTCGCGGGACGGAATGCCGAAGCCTACATCGACGCGCGCTGGAAGTTCGGCGAGGTGTTCTTCGGATCGGTCGATCGCAACTGGGGGCCACCCCAGCTGGAGGGGCTGATCGTCAGTCCCAGCCCGTACAGCTACGACCACCTCGCCCTCTCATTCGGCACACGCCGCCTGCAGCTCGAGGGGATGGAGACGCAGCTCGACGACGGGACCGATGCAACGGGCGCGTCGAATCACCGCTTCTTTGTCGCGCACCGGCTGCTCTGGCGACCGTCCGACGCGACGGCGCTCGGCGCGTGGGAGGGAGAGATCGCCGCGGGCCCGAACCGGCTGCTCGAGCCCTGGTTCACCAACATCCTCAACCTCGGTCTCCTGGTGGAGTATGATCGGAGCGTGTCGGTCAACAGCCTGCTCGGCATGGACTTCGAGACCCGGTTCCAGCGTGTGAAACTGTTCGGCCAGGTGCTGCTCGACGACATTCAGGTCGATCGGGAGTCGCCCGCCGACAGCGAGCCGGCGTCCTACGGCCTGACGCTGGGCGCGGAAACGGCTGTCCACGGCGCCGTCGTCACGGCGTTCTACACGCAAGTCGCCAACCTCACGTATCGCACTCCCAACCCGGCGGAGATGGTCGCGAGCCGCGCCGTGGGACTGGGACGCAACTTCTCCGACTACGATCAGCTGACGCTGCGCGCGCAGGTACTCACTGGCCCCGGTCTGTTGCTCGCGCCCGAGGCGACGGTCCTGCGCCAGGGCGAAGGCGACTTCCGGAAACCGTATCCGCCGGTCGCGGCGTACGGCACGACCCCGACCCTGTTCGCAGGTGTCGTCGAACGTACGGCACGCCTCGCGCTCGGCGCCACGTGGCAGCAGGGTCACTGGGGCCTTTCGGGAAACGGCGGCGTACACTTCATTCACAACGCCGGACACGTGAGCGGTGCGAGCGACACGCAGTGGGTGGGCGGGATCACGCTCGCCTTCAGGTTCCATGTCGAAGGAGAGCTTCGGTGATGGACACCGGGGAGAAGGGAGCATCCATGACTTCTCCGGATGTCCGACTGACGCAAGACCACCTGGCGGAGCTGTTCCAGAAGATGGCGGCGCGCCGCGTCGTGGTCGTGGGCGACGCGATGCTGGACATCTACCTGGCTGGTGACGCGGAGCGCATTTCGCCGGAGGCGCCCGTGCCCGTGGTCACGGTGCACACCCGGCGGTCGGCACTCGGCGGCGCCGCGAACGTGGCGGCCAACGTGGCGGCGATCGGCGCCGAATGCCGGCTCGTCGCGGTGATCGGGGACGACGCCCGGGGCGATTCGCTACGCGCCGAGTTGGCGCAGAACCGGCTCGCCGATCGCCACATCGTGGTCGCCGCGGCTCGACCCACGACGTCCAAGACGCGCGTGACCGCGCGCGGTCAGCAGGTGGTTCGGATCGACGAGGAAGTCGAGGACCCTATCGCCCCCCGCGCCGAGAACCAGCTGCTCGGGCAGGTCGACGCGGCCATGGCCGACGCCGATGCCGTGCTCATCGAGGACTACAACAAGGGCACGCTCACGCCGGCGGTGATCGAGCGGGCGATGTCGCTCGCGAAGAAGCGGGGCATCCCCGTGGTCGTGGATCCCAAGTACAAGAACTTCTTCGCGTACCGCGGCGCTACGCTGTTCAAGCCGAACCGCCGCGAGCTCGAGCAGGCGATGGGCGCGACGCTCGACCTGGCCCATCCGAACGCGCTGCCGACGGCGCTCGACAAGGTCGGCGTGGACAACCTGCTCCTCACCCTGGGCGCCGACGGCATGGTCCTGGTCACGAAGGACCGAGTGCTGACGCGCATTCCCACCATGGCGCGCGAGGTGTTCGACGTGTCGGGCGCCGGCGACACGGTGACGGCCTGGGTGGGTACGGCGCTGGCCGCCGGCGCCTCCGTGCCCGAGGCGGCGCAAGTGGCGAACTACGCGGCAGGTGTCGAAGTCGCCAAGTCGGGCGTCGCGACGGTGTCGACGATGGAAGTGCTGGCGATGCATGAAATGCACTACGATCAGCTCGGGAAGCTGAGAAGGGGAGGGCTGCTCTAGCGCCAAGCTACTCCAATCCCGATGATCACCCCGTCGACCGTCTCGGTCCGCGACCCGCCCCCCAGCACCACATGATCGATGCGGTACGCGAGGCGGCCTTCGAGCGGCGACCGCGCGAGCCGCACGATCATCCCCGCCTCACCGCCCTCGGCGTGATCGAACGGCTCGGGCACGTTGACGTCGGCCGTCAGGGCACGCCACAGCTCGGCATACCCGTGCACCGCCGATCCGATGAACGCGCCCGCCGCACGAGCCCGCAGCTCCCAGAACACCCAGCGCTGAGTTGTCGCGCCCGGGGTGCTATAGGCCCGCGCGTACGGGCCGGTCTCGAGCGTGAGCCACTTGAAGGGAACGGCGCCGAGGAGCACCGTGCCTTCCGCCAAGTCACGCGACTGTCCGGCTCCGCCGTCGGGTTGGACCGATCCCTGCAGGTAGCTCGCCAGCAGGTGGAAGCGGCCGAACGCCACGGCCCCGGTTCCGCGGAGCGCCGTCCCGCTGAGCTCCTCCGTGCCCGCGGGCAGCTCGCTGCGCACTCGCGCCGTCACAACGGCGGCGTTCGCGACCGGGCGGATCGTCTGCGCGCTGATGCGACTGGCCGCCAGCGCTGCGACGAGGACGCCGAGACCTTGCTTCATGGTCCGCGGGGCTGAATGGTAGTCGGCTCCCCACCGCGCACGGTGAGCCGAACGTCCCGGCGACGCCGGGCGTTCTCCGCCGTGACACTCGCGATGCGCTGCTGCCAGGCGTCGCGCTGCGCCTGGTTGGCGCGCACGTTGTCGGGGAGCGGACGGCCGGGGCGATGCAGGATAAAGCCGAGCGCGGTCGCAAGACCGATCGTTCCGGCGACCGCTACGCGCGGCTCGCTCGGCGTGTCCGACTCACCTACCACGGCGGGGAGTACCAGGACCGCGCTCGACACGAGCAGGCCGCCCAGCAGCGCTCGTTTGGCGGCAGCGCCGTCGGCGCGCTCGGGGAGGAGGTCCGACGCGGCTGGTCCCGGTGGCCACGGCAACGTGTCCGCGGGGACCAGCGTGACGGCGAGCGGCACCTGCACGATCGAGGCCAGCTCGCCGGTCGGCGCGCGCGAGAGCACCCGCAAGACCATTCGCGAGACCGCCGGTGGGCCTCCGGCCGCGTCCAACCCGTCCCAGGACATGTCGAGGCTATCGCCCACCGGCCCGACGTACAGGGGCCGGAACGGAGCGCCGTCTTCGTACCGGAGCGAGACATCGATCTGCTGGAACGAGCTCACCACGATCCAGAAGCGGTACAGCGTCGTGCCGAGCACGACGGCCGTATCGCCGGGCAACACGATGAGCGCCGTCTTCGTCTGCAGCCGCACGGCGTCAAACGCGGATGTCACTTCGGGCGGAAAGATGAGGCGGTCGGGCCGATAGCGCGGGTCGAGCATCACGAGGCGCCGGAACACTACGACGGCCGAATCGCGCCGGCCGCGGAACCATTCCGCGGCGCCGAGATAGGCGAGTCCGCGGGCGCGCTCGGCGACCGGGACGGCGGCGACGTTCCGTCGCGCGAGATCACGCCGCAGCAGCGAGGCGGCGAGATCGAACTCGAGATTCTTATAAGCATGCACGCCCGTGGCGAACAGGGTGTCGGCGGTCTGAGCCTGTCCCCGACTCGGCGCGGCGCCGGCGGCACACGCCAGCGCGCACAGCCACGCTATGTGCCGCTTCACGGCGTGACCTCCTTGAGGACGATGTCAGTGAGACGGAGGGTCTGGCCCGGCTGGACGAGAATCGCGATCTCGTAGGGCTGGAAACCGTCGCGCACCACGCGCAACCGGTGCGACCCGGGCGAGGTCGGCAGGTTCACCAGCGGCGTATTACCGAGCAGGTTGCCATCCCACCACACCTCTCCCCACGGCGTCGAGTTGATGAACAAGTGGCCGTCCGCCGCCACCGCCTTCGGCGCCCGCGCCAACGCCCGGGCGGGGGCGCGCCTTGGGGGAGAGAGAGGGGGGGAGGTGGGCGGAACCACACCGACGCTGTCCTTGCGGAACGGCTCGCTGTCGGGAGGGGTGAGCGAGTCGGCAGGTGGCGGCGAGTATTTCGCCTCCGACTCGGGGTTGTGATCCCGCCCCGATCCGTGGCTCAGGAGCCAGGGCGCGGCCACGGCGCCGAGCACCACCAGGGTAAACACGCCGGCAGGCACCCATCCCCACCGGGGCGGCATCGGAGTGGACTCAGCGAAGTCGGCGTCCTGGTACCCGACGAGCGCCCCGGGGACGCCCGACGCGGGCGCGTCGTCGGCGCCCAGGGCGATCGCGAAATCGCGCACGTTCGGAAAGCGGTCCTCGGGCACGGGGCTCGCCGCCCGCTCGATCGCCCGGCCGATCTCCGGCGGGACGCGCGCCGGCGTTTTTATCAGGCAGGCTTGCATCAGGGTGGCCAGCGCATGTTGGTCCGCCTCGGGGCCGCAGCGCCCTTCGGCAACCTGCTCCGGCGCCCGAAAGCGGACGCGCCGCGCTTTGCCGCTGTCCCCCCGGAGGGCGCCCAGGCGCTCCAACACCCACGGGATCCAGAAATCGCTGACGTGCGCGTCGCCCGCGGTGTCGAGCAGCACGTTCGCGGGCGTCAGGCACCCGTGCACGACACCGAGGCGGTGCGCGGAATCGAGCGCTGTTGCCACCTGTCCGACAAGGCGAAGGCAGACCGCGGGCTCCATTGGTCCGCCCGAGCGCAGGAGCTCGGCGAGCGATCGCCCCTCCACGTACTGCATCGCGCACCAGAAGAAGCGGTCGGTGGCTCCGGCGCTGTAGAGTGGGACGATGTGGGGATGGTCGAGCGCGGCGGCGAGGGCGGCGGCGCGGTGAAACGCCTCCTCGGCGTCGGGGCCGGCCGCGGCGGCGCGTGGCATCACCTTCAGGGCAACGGGCTGGTTGTACTCGAGATCGCGCGCCAGACACACGAGCGAGGTGGGTCCGCGGCGGAGCACCTGCTCGAGCTCGAACAGCCCGCGGAGGTCCTCGCGGGCCGCGGCATCGATGGGGTCGTGCCCATCGTGCGGCGCGTCGACGGATGTCATGGGAGTGACAGCGTAAGCACGGTAAACCGCTCGCTCTCGGCGGTTAGGCCGTCTGCGGTCGCTCGGAGCGTGTAGCCGACACCGAGCTGATCGATCGTCAAGTCGCCAAAGGTGGCCACTCCGCCGATCGCTGCAACCAACGTCGTGCCGCCGAGCTGGGCACCCAGCAAGCTCGCATCACGGCCGATGGCCATTGAGACGTTGCCCCCGAACCCCGTGGCGGCATTCGCGAACTGGTCTCGCGCGGATACGACCACGGGCGCGAGGACGCCGCCCTGTACGTCGGCCGGCTGGGTTGTGAACACGAGCTGCGCGGCCGTGGCCGGATCCACGGTCACGCTCGGCTTGTTATCGATGGTCACCGACCCTACCGTGGCAGTGATCGTCTTCGTTCCCGCGACCATGGAGCTCAAGGTCCCCGTCATCACGCCATCGCTGCCTGTCGTGCCGGACGACGGCGTCAGGGTGTTACCCGTCCCCGTCGCCGAAAGCGTGACCGTCGCGCCGCTCACCGCGTTCCCGAAGGCATCTCTGACCGTCACGACGATCGTCGACACAACGTCCCCGCTGCTCGCCGTGATCGGGCTGGGCGCTGCGCTCACCGAGGATCGGCTTGCGCTCGGCGAGCCCGACAGGTTCACCGTATGAGATACCCCGTCCGAGGTGCTGCCGGCGAAATTGCCGTCCCCCGCGTAGGTGGCGACGAGCGTCTTGGGGCCGGGAGTGATCGGGGTCAGGGTGCAGCCGCCCGCCGCTACCGAGCCGGTACAGGTCACGGTCCCGTCGCTCACCGTGACATTGCCGGTCGGCGTCCCGCCGTGCGATGTGACCGTGAAGGTCACCGCGACATCCTGAGTCACCACCGAGGGATCGGGACTATGACCGGTGATCGTCGTCGTGGTGGCAGCCGCGCCCACCGTGTGCGGCACCCCCGCCGAGGTGCTGACCGCGAAGTTCCCGTCCCCGGCATAGCTCGCCGTCACCGTCCGCCCGCCGGGCGAGTTGAACGCGATGCTGCAGCTGCCCGCCGCCACGCTCGCGCTGCAGTTCTGGGTCCCGTCACTCACCGTCACCGTCCCCGTGGGCGTGCCGCTCCCCGGGGCGGTGGCCGCCACGGTGAACGTGAAGCTCACCGGCTGGCCCACGGCAGAGGGATCCGGGCTCTGCCCAGTGATGGTCGTCGTGGTGGCGGCTGCGTTCACCGTGTGGCTCGCCCCGGACGAGGTACTGGTGGCGAAGCTGGCGTTGCCCTCGTAGGTCGCGACGAGCGTCTTGGTGCCCGCGCTGGCCGGTGTCAGCGTGCAGGTGCCCGTCGCGACCGTTCCGCTGCACGTGTCGGTCCCGTCACTCACCGTGACGGTCCCGGTCGGGGTGCCTCCAGCCGACGTCACTGTGTAGGTCACGGTCACCGCTTGCCCCACGACTGACGGATCCGGCGTGTTACCGGTGATTGTGGTCGTAGTGGCGGCCGCGCCCACCGTGTGCGGCACCCCCGCCGAGGTGCTGACCGCGAAGTTCCCGTCCCCCGCATAGCTCGCCGTCACGGTCCGCTCGCCCGCCGGCGTAAACGCGATGCTGCAGCTCCCCGCCGCGACGCTCGCGCTGCAGTTCTGGGTCCCGTCACTCACCGTCACCGTCCCCGTGGGCGTGCCGCTCCCCGGCGCGTTGGCCGTCACGGTGTAGTTGAACGTCACCACCTGACCCACGGCCGAGGGGTTCGGCGTATGCGTCGTGATCGTGGTTGTGGTCGCGGCGGCGTTCACGGTGTGCGGCGTTCCCGTTGAGGCGCTCCCGGCGAAGTTCGGCGTGCCCGCGTAGGTCGCGACGAGTGTCTTAGCCCCGGCCGTGGTGGGCGTCAGCGTGCACGTCCCCGCCGCGACGGTGCCGTTGCAGGTCGCCGTCCCATCACTCACCGTGACGTCGCCGGTCGGCGTCCCCCCACCTGACGCCACCGTGAACGTCACCGCAACCCCCTCGCCCACCACCGAGGGACTCGGGGTGTGCCCGGTGATCGTGGTCGTCGTGCTCGCCGCCCCCACCGTGTGCGTCACACTCGCCGACGTGCTGAGCGCAAAGTTCCCGTCCCCGGCATAACTCGCCGTCACGGTCCGCTCGCCCGCCGGCGTGAACGCGATGCTGCAGCTGCCCACTGCCACGCTCGCGCTGCAGCTCTGAGTCCCGTCACTCACGGTGACCGTCCCCGTCGGCGTCCCGCTCCCCGGGGCGGTGGCCGCCACGGCGAATGTGAAGCTCACCGCTTGGCCCACGGCAGACGGATTCGGCGTCTGGGCGGTGATGGTCGTTGTGGTGGCGGCCGCGTTCACCGTGTGGCTCGCCCCGGACGAGGTACTGGTGGCGAAGCTGGGGTTGCCCTCATAGGTCGCGACCAGCGTCTTGGTGCCCGCGGTCGCCGGTGTCAGCGTGCAGGTGCCCGTCGCGACTGTTCCGGAGCACGTGTCGGTCCCGTCACTCACGGTGACGGTCCCGGTCGGGGTGCCTCCAGCCGACGTCACTGTGTAGGTCACGGTCACGGCTTGCCCCACGACCGAGGGATTTGGCGTGTTACCGGTGATCGCCGTCGTGGTGGCGGCCGCCCCCACCGTGTGCGTCGCGCTCGCCGATGTGCTGACCGCAAAGTTCCCGTCCCCCGCATAGCTCGCCGTCACGGTCCGCTCGCCCGCCGGCGTGAACGCG
>WNGO01000281.1_pt1 | contig 43495 bp, 40 predicted proteins | sample 5400511 | NCBI WGS metagenome assembly WNGO01 (sample SAMN13153380, study PRJNA577476) | soil metagenome | isolation source: 20 cm soil or saprolite under Garry oak tree replicate 2 | place: USA:California | collected 2016-06-15 | reverse complement strand
CGGGCGGCGGAGGAGATCGCGGTTCGGCTGAAGCACACCCTTGAGGACCGCGCGGACGGCATCACGCGGGGCACGATCCACGCGCTGTGCCTGGCCCTGCTGCGCGAGCACACCGACGCGGCGGGCCTGCGCAAGGGATTCGGCGTGGCCGACGAGCAGTATCAGAAGGTCATCCTGGGCCGGCTGCACGTGCCGCTCGACCAGCGGGGCCCCCTGTTGAATCGGTTCGGCCGGCACCGCGTCCAGGGGTACGAGTTGACCGCGGACGACGCGCGGCGGTACCGCGAATACGCCGTCTGGCTGGCACACCGCAACATGTTGGACTTCGACGACCTCGTCACCAAGGCCGCGGAGCTGGTGCGCACGCGGGGGGACGTCGCCGATGCGATCGCGGCGCGCTGGGACTATCTCCTGGTCGACGAGTTCCAGGACGTGAACGCGGTCCAGTACGACCTCCTGAAGCGGCTGGCGGCGCCGCACGACAACTTCTTCGCGGTCGGCGATGACGAGCAGTCGATCTTCACCTGGACCGGGGCGGATCCCCACGTGCTGGTGCGATTCGCTCGCGATTACGGGATCGAGCGGCCGATCGTGCTGGACAAGAACTGTCGCTGCTCCCGTCAGATCTTCGAGACGGCGCGGCGCGTGCTCGCGCAGAATCCGCAGCTGTTCGAGAAGCGGCTCACGGCGGAGCAGGAGTCACCGTACGAGGTGGCTGCGTACGCGTTCCGAGACGAAGCCGAGGAGGCCTCATGGCTGCTGGAGGATCTCCAGAGCGACTGCGCGGCGGCGCGCTTGGGATGGGGCGACTACGCCATTCTGTACCGCAAGCACAAGATCGGCGAGTACGTGGAGGGCAGACTTGTCCGTGCGGGGATTCCCTGCAGGCTGGCGCGCGGGCGCTCGCTGATCGAGGACGACGTCATCAAGTACGTGATCGCCGCGCTGCGAATCGTGCGCGATCCCAACGACCCCGTGGCGCTCGAGGCGTTCGCGAGCTGCGTGCTCTCGCCGCACTTCCTCCAGGAGGTGCTCGCCTCACCCCCTTTCCCCCTCCCCGCAACCGCGGAGCGGGGGGACGCCGACAGTTTTCTGGCGGCCGTGCGCACGCTCGCGCGGCGCCGGCCGGCGCCACACCCCGACACCAAGAAGCTGTGGCGCCTGGTCTATCAGGTCGAGAATCTCCGCGCCCTGAGCCGGTCGCACCGCGCGTTGCTGCCGCTCGTGGATGAGATCCTGTCGCAGAGCGTGGGGCCGTATCGCAACGTGTTGGAGGAGCGGCACGACGAGCTCACCGATCCGGCGGACAATCCCGAGGCCGTACGGCTGGCGCAGCGCCTCGAGCGGGCGATGGCGGGCGAGGGCGGCATTGCCGTCGCGCCGCAGGGCGGCCTCGAGATCGCGTTACGGGGCATGTTGCTGGCGGCCGGCGTGCACCGCGTGCGGTCCGAAACCGACGCAACCTCGGAGGTCGTGACGGCGGCGGACGGGGGTGCGCACGGGCTCGCCCTCACACTCTTCAAGGCCCTCCAGAATCTCCACTCCCTCGACATCCTCCACACCCTCCCGCGTTACGTCACGTTCGACTTGGAAACGACAGACAAGGACGTGGAGGTGTGCGAGGTCGTGGAGGTTGGGGCGGTGCGCGTGGTAGGCGGCGAAATCACGGACCGATTTTATACGCTGGTCCGGCCGTACCGACCGATCACGCCCGGCGCGACGGCGATCCACGGCTACACGGACGGCGACGTGCGGAACGCCCGTCCGTTTGCCGAGGTGTGGCCCGAATTGCGAGCGTTCATCGGCGACGACATCCTGATCGCCCACAACGGCCAGCAGTTCGACATTCCCGTGCTGCGCCGGCTCGCGGCCGGACGGGACGGCGTGGACAGCCTCGTGTTCTACGACACGCTGCCGCTGGTTCGCTCATTGTCACGCGACAGCGCCAAGCTGGAGGACCTGGCCCTGCGCTTCGGCATCGACCGCGGGCGCGCGCATCATGCGTTGGACGACGCCGTCACGCTGGCGCAGGTGTATCGCGAGCTGGAGCGGCAGCGCGGCATCCGGGCCCGCAAGGCGGTGCTGGTGAGCCTGCTCGATTATCTCGGACTGGCGCTGGCCCTGGAGCACGGAGCGGGGAGCGCTACCGGAGACGGCGGGGAGCGCGACCTCCTGTTCAAGCTCGCGAAGTTCTACACCCTGGGCCGATACGGCGAGGCGCTGGCGTTCTACGAGATGGAGCGCGAGCGCACCGGGGCAACCGAGACGCCCACCGTCGACGCGGTGATCGAGCGACTGGGCGGGCGCGCGCTCCTGACGCGCCTCCGGGCCAAGCCTGATCCCGCGCAGCGGTACCCCGCCGCCGTGGCCCGCCTGCGGGCGCTGATGGATGGGGATACGTCCGAGACGCTCGCCGACAGCATCGACCGGCTACTCGAGCGCGTGGCCCTGTCCACATCGGACGGGATCGAGGTCGCGCCCGATCGCGTCAACCTCCTCACCCTGCACTCGACCAAGGGCCTGGAGTTCTCGCGCGTCTACATCGTCGGCGTGGAGGATTACCAAATCCCCGGCTATCGCGAGTCGACGGAGCAGCGGCACCCCGAGATCGAGGAAGCCCGACGGCTGTTGTATGTCGGCATGACGCGGGCGCGCGAGCGGCTGGTGCTGACGCGGGTCGAGCGGCGGTTTGGGATGGACGCGGGAGGGAGCAGCTTCCTCGAGGAAATGGGTTTGGAGGTACAGGGGGTGGGAGCGGAGTAGACGCGCTGCTTCGAGTCACGGCGCGGCGTTCCGGATCACGGATTCCAGATCCTCGGGGGCTCGCCGCCGGCACTCCTGCTTCAAGTCCTTCACGTCCGCCGCGAGGAACGTTCCCAAGAAAGAACCCGCAGTGACCTCGAACGCCGGCAGCTCTTTCTTGGCGGAGGTGTTGGAGTACAAGGCGATCACGGCGCGGGAGTCGAACCGGTAGAAGGAGTACGTCGGGTAACGACCGAACAGCCAGACATGAGCGGGCTTGCGGAAGTCGCGCGCGAGACGCCCGAAATAGCGGTACGCATCCGCGACCAGCGCCGGGATCAGGGGACCGTCCTCGAAATGCTTGCCCAGGGAGAACATCAGCTCGTGATCCTCGAGATCGGGGAGAAACACTTCCAGCGTCGTGTCTGTTCGGCCCAGGAACGCCTTGATGGCGGCGTCGTGGTTCTCCCGCCAGCGGCGTGAGTGGATGAAGTAGAGGGCCATCGTGGTCGCGGACGCGATGAGATCGTCAAACCGGTGCACGAAGCCGGCGAACGGAGCGACCTGGACGATACCGAACGGGGGCTCTGGGCTTACGGTCATCGGCTCGATGCTACCGCCGCTCGCACGCAGGAGCAAGAACGCTCGGGAGTGTGAGCTGTGTGAGAAAGTTCTAAGAATGCGCGCGGTGCCTTCCGGCGCGGGGCTCGCGCTTCTACCTTCCAGCCATGAACCTGCTGCTCGCTCTCGCCATCGCCGGCGCCGCGCCCCTCGACACCGCCACCTTCGCGGGCGGCTGCTTCTGGTCCATGGAGCGCGCCTTCGACCAGGTCGATGGCGTCGTGTCGGTCACCGTGGGCTACACCGGCGGCCACACGCTGCGCCCGTCATACGAGGAAGTGTCCACCGGCCAGACGGGACACCTCGAGTCGGTGCAGGTGGTGTACGATCCCCGCAAGATCACCTACGACCGGCTGGTGGACGCGTTCTGGCACGACATCGATCCGACTCAGCCCGACGGCCAGTTCTGCGACTTGGGCGATGAGTACCGCACGGCGATCTTCTATCGCGACTCCGCGCAGCACCGCGTGGCCGCAGCCTCCCGCCGGGCGCTGGAGCGGCGCTTCGGGCAGCCAATCACCACGCAAATCGTGCGGGCGACGGGATTCTACCCGGCGGAGGCGTATCACCAACACTATTACCGCAAGAATCCGGTCAGGTACGGGATGTATCGCGCGGCGTGCGGCCGCGACCGGCGCCTGGCGGAGGTGTGGGGCGCCGCGACGCCCCACGCGGAGGGACATGCGACCATGCGCGACACGAAGCCGAGCGACGCCGAGCTGCGGCAGTCGCTGACGCCGTTACAGTATGACGTGACCCAGCACGAAGCGACGGAGCAGCCGTTCCACAACGAGTACTGGGACAACCACCGAGCGGGCATCTACGTGGACCTGGTGTCCGGGGAGGCGCTCTTCAGCTCGCTCGACAAGTTCGAGTCGGGCACGGGGTGGCCGAGCTTCACGAAGCCGATCGAGGACACGAACATCCGCCAGAAGACCGATCGGTCGCTCTTCATGGTGCGGACCGAGGTACGATCGGCCCACGCCGACTCGCACCTGGGACATCTGTTCGACGACGGTCCGCCGCCGACGGGGCTGCGCTACTGCATCAACTCGGCTGCGTTGCGCTTCATTCCGGTCGAGCGCCTGCAGGCGGAGGGGTACGAGCGCTACCTGCCGCTGTTTCAGACGGCCCCGCGACGGTGAGCCGTTTGTCCAACGCTAGGCGTCGATCGTGTCCCGCACGCGGCGCGCGAGCGTCTCGGGAGTGAAGGGTTTCTGGAGGTACGCGACCCCGGACTCGAGGACGCCGTGGTGCACGACGGCGTTCTCCCCGTAGCCAGACACATACAAGACCTTCATCGAGGGTCGAAGCTGCGCCAGCTGTTCGGCCAGCTGCCGCCCGCTGAGTCCGGGCATGACGACATCCGTCAGCAGCAGGTCGATCGGCCCGTGATGTTTGGCCGCGAGCCGCAGCGCCGTGTCGCCATTCGGCGCCTCCAGGACCGTGTAGCCATGGCGCACGAGCACCTGCCGGGTCACCATGCGCACCGACGCCGCGTCCTCCACGACGAGCACGGTCTCCGTGCCGCCGCGCACCTCCGCCAGCGCGGGCCGAGCGTCCGCGGGCTCCGCAGGCTCGTCCACGCGGGGGAGGTAGACCTTGAAGGTCGTCCCACGACCGGGCTCGGAATACACCCAGATGAATCCGCCCGCCTGCTTCACGATCCCGTACACGGTGGCGAGCCCCAACCCGGTTCCCTTGCCGCTCTCTTTGGTGGTGAAGAACGGCTCGAAGATGCGTGCCTTGGTTTGCTCGTCCATCCCGATGCCCGTATCGGACATGGCCAGCATGACGTAGCGGCCCGGCCCGGCGGGCGCGTGACCGCGCACGTAGACCTCGTCCATCTCCATGTTGGCCGCTTCGATGGTCAGTCGCCCTCCCGCCGGCATCGCGTCGCGGGCGTTGACCGCGAGGTTGATGATGATCTGCTCGAGCTGGCCTGGGTCCGCCTTCACCGCTCCGAGATCGGGCGCCAGCGCCGTGGTGAGCTGAACGTCTTCACCGATCAGTCGTTTGAGCAGCTTTTCGGTGCCGGTGACGGCGGCCTTCAAATCGAGGATCTTGGGCTCGAGCACCTGCTGGCGGCTGAACGCGAGCAGCTGGCGGGTGAGGGCGGCCGCGCCCTCGGCGGCTTGGCGGATCTGGCCGACGTCGTCGCGCTTGGGATCGTTCGAGGCGAGATCTTCGAGCAGCAGATCGCTGTAGCTGGTGATGACGGTCAAGAGGTTGTTGAAGTCGTGGGCAACGCCTCCGGCCAGGCGACCGACCGCCTCCATCTTCTGCGCCTGGCGCAGCCGCACTTCGGACTGCCGCAGCGCCTCCTCGGCGCGTTTCCGCTCGATGCCGACCGCCACGGCACTCGCGACCGACGCCAATGCCTTGGGCACGAACTCGGAGAGGGGCTGCCGGGCGAACATCGCCATGACGCCGAGCACGCGGTCGTGCACGATCAGGGGATACCCGGCGAACGCCACCAGCCCCTCGCGCCGCGCCCACGCCTGGTCGTGGACCTGGGGGTCCCCCACGACCTGATTGGTGAGATGGGGACGCCGGTCCCGGGCGATGGCGCCGATCTTGAATTGTCCCAGGGGCACGCGGCTGTGCGCGCCGTCGAGGTGCGTGTACATGCCGGCGCTCGCCTGCAGCTCGAGGATCCCGCTCGCGTCGTCGAGGGTCCAGACGCGGGCGAACGCCACGTCGAGGTGGCGCACCAGCGCGTCGGCGCACAGCTGCAGCATCGCCCGCAGGTCAGTGCCCTGCGTCAGGGCCACCCCGACGTCGGAGGTCAGCTCCGCCAGGCGGGCCCGCTCGAGCAGGGCGCTCTGCGCCCGGCGGCGCTCGCGGCGCACGTCGGCGTCACGCAGCTCCCGCTCGATGGCCGGGATCAGGCGCCGCAGATTCCCCTTGGTGAGGAAGTCCTGCGCGCCCGCTTTCATCGCCTCGACCGCGACGTCTTCGCCGATCGTGCCCGAGACAAAGATGAAGGGCGTATCGAGGTCGCGCGCCCGTAACAGCGCGAGGGCCGCCGGCCCGCTGAAGGTCGGCATGCTGTAGTCGCCGATCACGAGGTCCCACGCCTGGCGATCGAGCGCCGCCTGCATGGCGGCGGGGCTGTCCACCCGCTCGTACGCAGGTTCGAAGTCCCCGCGCTGCAGCTCCCGGATCAAGAGCCGCGCGTCGTCCTCGGAGTCCTCCGCGATCAGCACCCGCAGCGGTAAGCGCGCCACTCTTGGACACATGCCGAGCCGAGCGGCGCCAGTCCAATACTTCTTTGTTGGGGGAGCTAGCGCTCTGAGCGATAGCCTTAAGATTACTTGGCACAGTGCGGGAGGAGAGCAGGCATGTTCGGCTTCGAAATACCGGCGTGGGCGATCGGGGTGGGCTTCATCATCTTGGCCGGCTCGCTCGGAGGGGCCGTGAAACGCTTGCTCACCGGTGAAGCTGGATTCCCCCGTGCCGGGGGGAAGGTCTCCAAGCGCGACATGGGACAGATGTTCGGCGACTTGCGGGGCAGACTCGGTGAGGTCGAAGAGCTGCGCAGCCGGCTCGCTGAGCTCGAGGACGTGCAGCGCAGGCTGGGCGAGCTGGAAGAGCGCATGGACTTCGCGGAACGCTTGCTCACCAAGCAGCGCGAGGGAGAGCGGCTGGCCCCACCGAACAGCTGAGTAGCTGCGGTCCTTCGTCGCACGGGCTAGATTGCTGCTTCCTTGCCGGAGCTCCCCGTGCGGCGTCTACTCTCGACTCGCGGCCTGATCCCCCTGCTGCTCGCGCTCACGACCGCCCTCCCCGACGCGACCGCGGCGCAGCGCGCCCGCAAGCCACCCCAATACACGATCGAGCAGTTCATGAACACGACCGCGATGTTCGGCGCGTCGTTCTCACCCGACGAGCGCTCGATCCTCGTCACGGGCGACCAGTCGGGAGTCTTCAATGCCTACGAGATCCCGGCCGCCGGCGGGAAGCCGCGCGCGCTCACCCACTCGACCACCGACGGCGTCTTCACGGTGGGGTATCTGCCGCACGACCGGCGCGTGCTGTACCTCCAGGGCCCCGGCGGCAATGAGAACGATCACCTCTATCTCCTCGACACGACGGGCACGGCGCGTGATCTCACGCCGGGGGACAGTCTCAAGGCCGTGTTCGTAGACTGGGCCGGGGACGACAGCTCGTTCTACTACGCCACCAACGGACGCGACCGGCGCTTCTTCGACGTGTTCGAGATGCCGGTGGCGACGCTCGCGCCGCGACGCGTGTTTCAGGATACGGTCGGCTATCAGGTGGGGGCGATCTCCGCCGACCGGCGCTGGATGGCGCTGCAGCGCACCATCACGACGCAGAACAGCGAGATGTACCTGCGGGACATGCAGACGGGCGACGTGCGGCACGTGAGCCCGCACGAGGGCGACGTGCAGTACAACCCGCAGGCGTTCAGCCCGGACGGAAAGTACCTCTACTACACGACCGACGAGGGGAGCGAATTCTCCTGGCTCGCGCGCTACGACCTGGCGACCGGGCGGCGGGACACGGTGGAGCACCCGCGCTGGGACGTCGATTTCGCGTACTTCTCCAAGCACGGCACGTACCTCGTGGTGGGCATCAACGCCGACGCCCGCACCGAGATCCGCGTGTACGAGGCGGCGACGCACCGCCGCGTCGCCCTGCCGAGCGTTCCCGTGGGCGAGATCCGGGGCGTGCAGATCTCGCCGAGTGAGCGGTCGCTGGCGCTGTACGTGAACGGCAGCCGCGCCCCGAGCAACCTGTACGTGCTGGATCTGGCGACGGCGAGGGGCAGGTTGCACCAGCTGACCCAGAACCTGAGCCCCGACTTGGATCCCGCGAACCTGGTCGAGGCGGAGGTGGTGCGGTTTCCGTCGTACGACGGGCTCGCCATCCCGTCCCTGCTCTACCGGCCGCTCCAGGCGACCGCGGCGGCCCGCGTGCCGGCCACGCTGTGGATCCACGGCGGCCCGGGGGGACAATCGCGCGTCGGGTACAACCCCTTCGTGCAGTACGTCACGAATCATGGCTATGTCGTGCTGGCGGTGAACAATCGCGGCTCGGGCGGCTACGGCAAGACGTTCGACAAGCTGGATGACCAGCGGCACGGCGAGGCCGACCTGGACGACCTGGTGTGGGCGAAGCGCTACCTCGCGACGCTGGGCTACGTGGATACAAGCCGCGTCGCGGTCGTGGGTGGCAGCTACGGCGGGTATCTCACGCTCGCGGCCGTGACGTTCCGCCCGGAGGTGTTCGCGGCCGGCGTCGATCTGTTCGGGATCTCGAACTGGGTGCGCACGCTGCGCAGCATCCCGGCGTGGTGGGAATCGTTCCGCAAGGCGCTCTATTCCGAGATGGGCGATCCCAACGGCGCGGACTCGGTGCGGCTGTACCGCATCTCGCCTCTGTTCCACGCGGACGAGATCCGCCGGCCCCTGCTCGTGCTCCAGGGAGCGAACGATCCCCGTGTGTTGAAGGTCGAGTCCGACCAGATCGTGGAGGCGGTGCGGCGGCGCGGCGGCGTGGCGGAGTACGTGGTGTTTCCCAACGAGGGCCACGGGTTCATCAAGAAGGAGAACAACATCACGGCGTACCGCACGGCGCTCGAGTTTCTCGACAAGTACGTGAAGACGGGGCCGCGGCCCCGCCCTTAGACCGACAACGAATTGCGCCGCACCCGTCCCTCTGGAGAAAACCAGCGTGCGCCGCCGTGCTTGTAGGCGAGCAGCGTATAGCCGTTCGGCTCGTACCACAGCTCGATCAAGCGGTACTTCTGGTGCAGCTCGAGGCGCTCGTACGCGGCGGCGAGCTCGGCGCTCGCGAGATGCCGCGCCGGCTCGGTTCGCGTCAGCATCGCAGACTCGAGCCCGGTTTCGAGCAGGTACCCGCGCGACCCGCACGTGAGCCCGTAGGCCATGACCGACCACGGCCCTGACGGTCGCATGAAGTCGAGAATGCTCTTCATGTCGAACAGCGTCTCCTGCGCGTTCAGGTAGCTGTCCACGATCAGGGCGTCGCGGGAGCGCGCGTCGTCGGCGTTGCGATGCCAGCCGAACTCGAGTGCGTCGAATCCCAGTGACTTTGCCATCGCGATTCCCGCGCCGAACCGGTCGCCCCCATTCGCCCCGGCGAGCAGGAGGGAGAGAATCTCCTTGCGGCGCATCCGCTCACGGGCGCCGCGCTCGCCGTAGAGGTAGAGGAACAGCACGCCGTCAGGGGCGAGATGGCGGGCGAGCTGCCGCAGGCCGAGCGCGGGGTCCGCCAGGTGGTGCAGCACCCCCATGCACAGCACCATGTCGAAGCGACCGAGATCGGTGGCGCCGTCCAGCAGGTCGTATTGACTGAACTCCACGTTGTCGACACCCGCCGCGCGCGCCGTGGCGCGCGCGATCTCGAGCGGTGGCCCGCACACGTCGACGGCGACGAATTGTGTCTCGGGAAAGCGCTGCGCCGCCGCGATCACCCGGTGACCCGTGCCCGTCCCCACGTCCAGCACGCGCTTGCCGCGGAAGTCGTACGGCGTCTCCCGCGCGAACAGCCACAACAGGTTCGCGAGCTCCGTGAGACGCTGCTCCCCGGTATCCTGGGACGGATAGGGGAAGCGCGCGTACATCTCCCGCACGCGCCGCGCGGCCGCGTCCGCCACTGCGCTATCGCTCATGCGGGGACAGATCGACTCGATAGCGGATCCACTGCGCCAGGCCGATTCGCCCCGGGAAGAGTCTATGTGTCAAGTTGAGACAACCAGCGGCCACGCCCATCTGCGCCTCCTCGCAACCGAAGTGTCGACAACAGCCGACGCTGCCTTGTGGTTGCAAGCCGCATGCACGCCACAGTGGGGTGGCTACTAAGCGAGACAAAGTGTTGGTACGAGGCAACATGAGCGTAGTTATGACTGGCTGTTGTCGCCCCAGGCACTGCCTCATGTGGCGACCGCGCGACGGTGCTTGAGCAGCGGAATGGTTACATCCCGGTACTAGAACGACAGCCACCACTCGCCTTCCAGCCGCGACAGGAAGGCGTCGCCGCGCTGGATCGCGGCCAGCACATCCGCCCGGGGCGAATGCACCAGCACCCACGGCCCGGCGCGGGTGACAGCGCCGGCGCGCTCTGCCAGGATCGGGAGGAGCTGAGGCTCGAGGCGGCCGGCGAGCGCCGTGAGCCCGCAATGCCAGGCGTCGTCGAACATCGCGTGCGCCACATCGCCGTAGCGGCCCTTGGCCGCCGCGACCTGCACCACCTGCCCCAGCCCCCCGCGATTCGCATAATAGAGGTACCACCCGACCAGCGCGCCCCCCGCGTCCCGCAGGGCCGCGCGCCGCAGCTCGCCGAGCGCCCGTTTAGCGGCGAGCTGCTCGAGCAGCCACGCCAGCGCGGTTTCGTCGTAGTCGGGCCGCAGCGCCACGTCGTGCAACAGCGCGGGCAGGTGACGGGCCATGGTCTCGGGTGTCAGAGGGTCCGCCCGCAGCCCGTCGCGGTGCAGCCAGGCCGGTGCAAAGCCGTCAATTGCCCACGACAACGGCCGCAGCCCCAGTGCCAGCACGCGCGCCCCCACCGTGTCGCCGAGCAGGCTCCCGTAGTAGCGCACCGCGCGGAGCGGCTGCGTCCACGAGAGACTTGGCACCAATGCCACATCGCCGCCCAGTCCTTCCCAGAGCCGCCGCGACGAGTCGTTGGCGACGTCGGCGAAGCAGAGGTCCTGGCCGCCTGCGAGCAGCGCCTTGATCAGCTCGATGGCCGCGACGCCGCGGTGCTCGGGATCGGCCATGAGCTGCGTGGTCACGGCCACGCGCAGCACCTCGCCTTGGAACGTAGCCCGGCGCGGGACGACGCCCAGAAACCCGACGGGCCGACCGCTTGGGTCCACGTAGACGAGCGACGGCAGCGTCTCGTCGCGCCACGGGTTGCGGAAGAAGACGTGCTCGAAATAGGCCCCCAGCGCCGCAGCCGCTGGCCGCTCGCTGTGTCGGAACGACTTGCGTCGCAACGCGACGACGCCGGGGATGTCATCGAGGCGGAACGGCCGGATCTTCGCCATCCCGCAGGTCAGTCCGCCGCCGCGCCCTCGGCGCGGCGGCGCAGGCGCGCGGCCACGAACGTCGCGATGGCGGCGAGCGAGCGCAGCTGGTCGAGCTCGAGCCGCTCGATGTCCACACGTACGCCGAAGTGTTTCTCGAGCTGCAGCAGGAGCTCGACCAGCCCGACCGAATCGAGCCGTCCCGTCGCGAGCAGATCGGTGTCGAGCGACGGCACGGTCACATGCAGCTCGTCCGCGAACAGCGCGGCGAGCTCGGTCTCGAGGGACGCGCCCGCGCTCATGGCGGAGCCTCGACGCCGTCGGCGGCGAACAGCTCCTGCAGCGGCCGGCGGTCGATCTTGCCGTTGGACGTCTTGGGGAGCGCGTCGAGCGTGCGCCAGCGCGACGGCACCATGTAGGGCGGCAGCGCGGCGGCGAGCGCCGCGCGCAGCGCCCCCGGCGTGACCGTCGCGTGGTCGGCCGGCACGTAGGCGCAGCAGATGGCGGTGCCGTCGAAGTCGCGGCTCTGCACGCCCACCACGGCGCACTCGCGCAGCGTGCCCAGGGCGTGCAGGGCGGCCTCGATTTCGCCCAATTCCACGCGGTAACCCCGCGTCTTCACCTGGAAGTCGGCGCGCCCGAGGTAGCGAATCAATCCGTCCGTGCCGAGCGTCGCGAGATCGCCCGTCCGGTACATGCGGTCCGCCGGGCCGGCGCCGTCGGGACAAGGGAGAAACGCGCGGCGTGTCTTCTCGGCGTCGCGCCAATACCCCGGCGAGAGGCCCACACCGCGGATGTAGAGGTCGCCCACTTCGCCCGGCGGGACCGGCTGCAGCGCATCGTCCAGCACGAGCAGCTGTTCGCCGCCGCAGGCGCGGCCGATCGGAATCACCTCATCCTCGGCCGCGGGACAGGCAGGCACCGTGTAGTAGCTGCTCGCGATCGTGGCCTCGGTGGGGCCATAGAGGTTCGTGAATGTGACGTGCGGCAGCCGCCGCATCCAGTAGATGAGCGAAGGGGTCGGCAACACCTCACCACACCACAGCACGCGGCGCAGCGAGGGAAAGTCGCCCGGTCTGACAGCGTCGAACTTCGCCATGTAGTTCAGCACCGACGGCACCGAGAACCATTGCGTCAGCCCGGCGTCCCGAATCAGCGCCGCGACCTTGTGCGGCAAGAGCGACAGCTCGGGTGGTACGAGGTGCAGCTCCGCTCCCGCCGTGAAGGTCCCGAAGATGTCGAAGGTCGAGAGGTCGAAGTGCAACGGGGGGTGGCCGGAGATGCGGTCGGTCGCCGCCGTCCCGAAATACCGCACGGCCCACTCGATGAAATGGCGCACGTTATCGTGCGTGATCACGACGCCCTTGGGCGTGCCCGTGGATCCTGAGGTGAAGAGGATGTGCGCCGCGTCCCCGGGGCGGTTCGCGCCGGAGAGCGGATGACCCGACGCGCGGGCGACGTCGTCCCACGTGAACGACGGGGGCACGCGCACCGGGGGTGCGCCGTCGCCCAGCCAACCGACGGCGTGCGCCGCGGCGAACGCCGGCGCCGCGAACAAGGCGTCCAGCACGGGGGCGACGCCGCCGCCCGCCAGGATCCAGCGGTCGTCGCACGCCGCGATCATTTTCTCGAGCCGCGGCGCCGGGCTCGCCGGATCGAGCGGCACGTAGATCGCATCGGCCTTCAGGACCGCGAGGATCGCGACGATCGCCTCCGGTGACTTGGGGCAGAGGAGGCAAACGCGGTCACCGCGCGCTACGCCCGCGGCCTTGAGTGTGCGGGCCAGCCGGTTGCTCTCCTGCTCCAGCTCGCCATAGCTGAGGCGGCGATGCTTGAACACGAGCGCCCCCGCATCGGGACGGCGACCCGCCTGCTCCGTCACCCGGTGCTGCAGCAGGGTCATGACGCGACGCGCTCCGCGGCGCGCTGGAACACGACACCCGCGTGCAGGAGCTCGTCGGCACTCGCGGGAACGTCCAGGATGAACGTGCGGTAGCCCACGCTCACGTAGCGGGCGATCTCGTCCGCCACTCGTTCATAGCTGCCTACCAAGTAGGGGCAGAACGTCTTGTAGTTCTCGAACGGCACCATCCAGTAGGGCTCCTCGTCGCCGCGGCCCTTCGCCTCGCGGCCGAGATCAGAGAGCTGCCGATGCCACTCGGAGTCGGACACTGCCATGGCCAGCTGGTGCATCACCTGTCCCTTGCGCTCTTCGGGAAACCGCGCCCGGGCGGCCGCCCAGGCATCGTGCCCCTCGGGCCGCGCGATGATCCCCACGCGAATCCCGAGCGAGCGGGCGTCCACGGGCGGCGCCGCCTCGTACTCGGCTACCGGCTTGGGATACTGCACCGCCAGGGCGCCCAGCTGCCGCGCGGCCGCCAGCCCGGCATCGGACGAGCCCGAGACGAACACGCCGGGCATGAGCTCCGGGGGCAGGCGCGGCGCAAGCTTCACGTTCGTCACCTGGTAGTACCGGCCGGCGTAGCTCACCGGCCCGCCCCCCGCGCCGAGCAGCGCCATGACCAATGTCGTGTACTCGACCAGCCGGGCGTAGCGCTCGTCGTGCGGCGTGGGATCGCCGAGCGCCGACAGGTCGTTCTTGAAGCCTCCCGCCACCATGTTGAGGTAGACGCGCCGCCCGTGCAGGAGGCCGAGCGTCGCGACCAGCTTCGCGATGCTGTAGGGGTGCATGTAGACGGGCTGCACGGCGACGAGTGGAGCGAGCCGCTCGGTGTGGGCGATCAGGGTCTGCGCCACGAGCCACGGGTCCACGGTCCCGTTGTCGGTATAGATCAACAGGCCCTCAAAGCCCGCTGCCTCGCTCCACCGCGCTACTTCGATCACCTGTCTCACGTAGTCCCGCGTCGTTGCACTATAGGACGGGGGACAGGTCGCGAAGAGTCGCAGGGCGCCCTCGACCGGCGTATCACTCATTGGCACCTCCTAGCCCGGGCGTCTCGGTGCAAGAAGCGCGCTCTCCGCGTGCCCACCGCCCCGAGCCCCAGCTGTGGCGCGCGCGCCACGATACCGGTGCACGTACAGTTCTTGCGCCTCACGTCGCCGCACTTCACGGAGGCGGGCGTTGAACATTCTTGGGATAAGTGGATTCGAGGGCGCGATCCCGTTCAAGCGGGCGCACTGGCCGGGCCTGGACGAGCGGGAATACCGTCTCTCCCAAGGCCACGATGCGGCGGCGGCGCTCGTCGCGGACGGCAGCGTGGTGGCGGCGGTGGCCGAGGAACGGATGAACCGCCGCAAGCACAGCGGTGACTTCCCGAAGGGCGCGATCGCCTACTGCCTCGCGGAGGCGGGGCTCTCGCTGGACGACGTGGACGAGGTCGTGCATGGCTTCGATTACGGGCCGTATCGGGACTTCTACGGGTTGGACCCCCTGTCGGAGGCGTTGTATCGGGAGGTGTATTCGCGCGACGCGCTGCTGGCGCTCGTCCGGCGCGACCTGCCCGGGTTCCCCGAGACGCGCGTGCGCGCGGTGCGCCATCACCTGGCCCACGCGGCGAGCGCGTTCTATACGTCGGGCTGGGACGAGTGCGTCGTCTTGGTGGCGGACGGCATGGGCGAAGCGCACGGCGTCACGGCCTATCGCGCGCACGATGGCCGTCTCGACCCCGTGCTCGAGATCGGGGCGCACGATTCGATCGGCGTCCTCTATTCGCTCGTCACCCTGCACCTGGGGTTCGACTTCAACGCCGACGAGTACAAAATCATGGGACTCGCGCCGTACGGAGACCCCGAGCGGTTCCGCCCGTTCTTCGAAGAGGCGGTGGAGCTCCTGCCCGGCGGCGGCGTCCGCATCCCCCTGGTCCGCGCCAACCGCACCCGTGAGGAGCGCGAGCACTACTCGGTGAGTCGCCGCTTGCTGAGCGAGCGACTCGTGCGGTCGCGGGCGCCGGACGAGGAGATCGGTGACGCGCATCGCGACGTCGCGGCGGCGCTGCAAGGCTGCCTCGACCGAGTGATGCTGCATCTGGGCCGCGGCTGCGCCGAGCGCACCGGCCAGCGGCGCCTCGCCCTGGCGGGCGGCGTGGCGCTCAATTGCACGGCCAACGGCAGGCTCCTCTGCTCGGGCAGCTTCGACGAGATCTACGTCCAGCCGGCGGCCGGGGACGACGGCGCAGCCCTGGGGGCAGCCCTGTATCGCGCGGCGGCGGCGGGGGACGCGCGCAACGTCCCCTTCCCGGTCCCGTTCCTGGGCCCGGGCTACGGCAGCGCCGACATCGACGCCGCCCTGGCGGCGTTCGCCGACCGGGTCGACGTCGTCCGGTTCGCTACGCTCGCCGAGACGTGCGAGCGGGCCGCGCGCCTGATCGCGGATGGTCGCGTGGTGGCGTGGTATCGCGGGCGCATGGAGTTCGGGCCCCGGGCGTTGGGACACCGCAGCATTCTCGCCGACCCCGGCCACCCAGGCATGCGCGACCGCATCAACGCCATGGTGAAGATGCGTGAAGCATTCCGGCCGTTCGCGCCCGCCGTGTCCGTGGAAGAAGCGCCGCGCTGGTTCGAGGTGGCGCCGGGCACGGAGCTGCCGTTCATGATCATGACGGTGGACGTCCGCCCCGCGCACCGGGCCGCGCTCCCGGCCATCACGCACGTCAACGGCTCGGCGCGGCTGCAGACCGTGTCGGCGCGCGACAACGGCGAGTTCCACGCGCTGCTGCGGGCGGTGGGCCGAACGACGGGACGCGAGATGGTGTTGAACACGAGCTTCAACGTGAAGGGGCAGCCGATCGTCAACACGCCGCGCGAAGCGCTGGAGACGTTTCTCGGGACCGGGATCGAGTATCTGTTTCTCGAGAACGCGCTCGTCAGCCGTCGCGCGGGGTGACGCCGCCTTCGAGCACGACGACGGCCGCGGCGACGTCGATGTCGTGGCTCAGGCTCACATGGATGCGGGTGACGCCCAGCGCCTCGGCCCGCGCCGCCGCGGCGCCGGAGAGCCGGAGCTCGGGCCGGCCGCTCTCGTCAGCCGTCACCTCGATCTGCTGAAACGCGAGGCCCTGCCCCAGGCCGCGCCCCAGCGCCTTGAAGCACGCTTCCTTGGCCGCGAAGCGCGCGCCGAGCGCCTCGGCCCGGTCCGCGCGCTGCCGGCAGGCCTCGCGCTCGGCGGGCGTGAACACGCGCGCTTCGAAATCCTCAGCCGTCTCCGCGAGCGCACGCGTGATCCGTCTGGTTGTGACCACGTCTATTCCCACGCCCACCACCACGCTGCCGCTCCTCTCGGGTCATCGGCGACATGGTGCTGCACGGCACCGTCCACTGCAAGGGGTACGCGTCGGGGGCTCGGCTCAGCCACGCAGCGCGGCGACGATCGCGACGATCGTCATCACGATCCCCAGCGCGACTTTAGCCGCCGACGCGGCGACCCGACCAAGCAGCGCGCCCCAGCCGGCGCGGACCGCTGTTCCCGCCGTGAGCGTCGTGGCATACTCGAAGATCGTGGCGCCCGCGAAACAGCCGAGGATGGCGCCGATCACGCTGCCCACGACGGGGACGGGGACGCCGACGACGGCCCCCACGAGGCCGCCGAGCAGGGCGCCCCACCCGGCGCGCGGTGACGCGCCGTAGCGGCGGGCGAGCCCGAAGCCGAGCCACAGCTCGAGCAGCTCGCCCAGCAGGGCGAGCCCGACCATGATGGTGATGGTGACGAACCCGATTGCGTGAAAGCTGGTCAGCAATCCAAACACCAGCACCGCGGCGCATATGAGCCACAGCCCCGGCAGGCCCAGCGCGACGAGAACGAGGCCGGCGATCGAGCACAGGCCCAGCAGGACGACGGCAACGGTGTGATGCATGGAGCTCCCGAACGGCCCGATTTGACGGTCGGATTAACTTACGGACGTCCCTCGCGCGAGGCAGGTGTCAAATGAAAGCGAGAACGCTCGCATGGCTCGGGCTCTCGTGGATCGTGATGGCCGCACCGCTCGTGGCGCAGGGAGGCGGGCGCGAGACGGCGGTCTTCGCGGGAGGATGCTTCTGGGGCGTGGATGCCGTGTTCCGCCACGTCCGGGGCGTCGTGCAGGTGGTATCGGGGTATGCGGGCGGGGACGCGGCGACGGCGCGCTACGAGCTCGTGAGCACGAGCACGACGGGCCACGCCGAGTCGGTGGAAGTCACCTACGATCCAGCGACGGTGTCCTACGCCCAGCTGCTGCGCGTGTTCTTCACCGTGGCGCACGACCCCACGCAACGCAACCGCCAGGGCCCGGACGTGGGGACGCAGTACCGCTCCGCGCTGTTCTACACGAGCCCCGAGCAGCATCGGGCGGCGCTCGCCATGATTACGACGCTCCAGCGCGAGCGCGCCTATGCCGAACCCATCGTGACGGAGGTCGTGCCGCTGCGACGGTTCTACGCGGCTGAAGCCTATCACCAGGATTATCTGGCCCATCACCGCGATCAGCCGTACATCGTGTTCAACGACTTGCCGAAGCTGGTCACCCTGAAGCAGACGTTTCCGGAGCTGTACCGGCCGTAACAGGCCCGGCCTAGCAGCCATGCCCCGCCATCGCGACCAGCTCCAGAAACTCTCGCACCTGCGCGGCGACGTCGACATGACGCGCAGCGAGGTTGCCGAGCCGGAACGCGAGCTGTAGCTCGGCGCGCAGGTCCGCTCGCTCGGGCGCGAGCTCGAGCGCCCGCGCGAGCGGCCCCACCGCCGCGTCGTACGCCCCGTGCAGCATGTACAGGTGCGCCAACTCAGCCATGGCGCCCACGTCGCTCGAGTCCCGCTGAATCGCGGCGATCAGCGAATCCTCTATCTCGGCCAGCAGCTCCAGCTCGGCGAGCGAGAGCGAGTCGAGCGGCGCCGCGGCCTTTACGCGGGCGGCGGTGTGGCGCGCGACCGGCTTGGGCGCGACGATCTCATGGCAGGCGAAGGCGATCAGGGCCGCGTGAGCGGCGACCAGGACGGCGGGCAGGGTGCGCATGCGCTTCTCCGAGTACGGGCTCAAGTCGGGGTGGCGATCGCGGGCGAGATAAGGCAGGCGGGATGCCGCCGGCGCCGTGCGGCGCTCGCGCGCTCTCGTGTCCCGTGCGACACGCGTGGCCGGGCCGCTGGGTGTCCGGCTGGACACCATGGTCGACCGCGAGCCGCTATCTTCGCTCCATGCCCGCGCCCGTTCTGGTCGAAGCCTGCGTCGACTCGATCGAATCCGCGCTCGCCGCCGCCGCGGGCGGCGCGCACCGCATCGAGCTGTGCGCCAACCTGGTAGAAGGGGGCACGACGCCCAGTGCCGGGACGCTGGCACTGTGCCGGATGCGGTTGCGCATTCCGATCTTCGTCCTGGTGCGGCCGCGCGGGGGCGACTTCCTCTACTCAGCAGCCGAGCTCGCCGTGATGCTGGAAGACATCCGGCGCGCCAAGGACGCGGGGGCGCACGGTGCCGTGGTAGGCGTGCTCCGGGCCGACGGTGCGATCGACGTGGAGCGCACCCGCCAGCTGATCGCCGCCGCGCGGCCGCTCCAGGTGACTTTCCACCGGGCATTCGACGTGTGCCGCGACGCCGGCGAGGCCCTCGAGACGCTCATCGGGCTCGGCGTGGAGCGGGTGTTGACCTCCGGCCAGGCGGCGACCGCGCCGCAGGGCGCCGACACCATCGCGCGGTTGGTGCGCCGCGCCGCGGGACGGATCGGCGTCCTGCCGGGCGGCGGGATCACGGCCGACAACGTGGAGGCGCTGGTGCGCAGCACGGGCGTCGCCGAGGTACATCTCACGGGTGCGGTCACCCGGCGGAGCGACATGGCGTTCCGGGCGTCGCAGGTCGAGATCGGTAATGTCGCGCCGCGCAGCGAGTACGAGTGGAATGTGACGGACCCCGAGCAGATTCGGCGTGTGGTCGAATCGCTGGGAGAGAAAAAGGGCCGGCTCTAATCGAGCCGGCCCACGAAGTCTCAGGGTGCCGCTGCGTTACAGGACGTCGTCGTGCCCGTTCCCATTCCCATTGCCATTGCCGTTGCCACTCCCGTTGCCGCTCCCGTTGCTGCTGCCGTTGCTGCTGCCGTTGCCGCTGCCGTTCCCCGTGCCGAACACCTTGGACCGGCCGCCCGTCACCGCGAGCCAGCGGCGGCGCATCGCCGTCAGATCGTCGAGTTGCTGGCGCAGCTTCGCCACGTGGGCATCGACCAGCTGGATGCGCCAGTCGATGTACTGCTCCGCCTGATCCGGCGACCAGTCGGCCGGACCGGTGAACAGCAGCCGCTCGCTGGCGTCCTGATTCGTCCCGAGTGGCAGGTCGTCGTGCTGGAGGATGTCCACCTTTTCGAGGACATCCACCACCTTGCGTCCCATCATCTCCAACTTACGTCCCATGCGGTCCTCCTCCGCTATTATTGGTCGCATCCAGGGCGCGCATGACTCGCTTACTATATATCATATTCATGGTATAATACACAAGTGTCATAATAACTATCATTGTATTATGCCAAGGGAGGGCACGATGCCACGGTATCGGGGACGGCCGGTGCGCTATCGTCGTAGAGGCGTGCTGCGCCTGAGGTTGCGCCAGTTGCTGGAGACGCGGGGCATGTCGCCCTACGGCCTGGCCAAGTTCACCGGCCTGAGCTTGAACACCATCTACCGCCTCACCCGCCCCAACGGACGGTTTCGCCTGATTCGGGCCGACACGATCGAGCGGCTGTGCGGCGCGCTGCGGGTCACGCCCACCGAGCTGTTCGAGTACGAGAAGCCGTCGTAGTGAGACCATGACCCAGCACACGGTGCTGCACCAGGCGGCCGCGCTCGCGGCCGAGTATCTCGCCGGCCTGCCGAAGCGGAGCGTGGCGCCCACGCCGGCGGCGCTCGAACGGCTCCGCTCCCTCGACCGTCCCCTCCCCGACGGGCCGGCCGACCCGGCGGCCGTGCTGGCGGAGCTCGATGCCGTGGGCTCCCCGGCGACGATGGCGACCGCGGGCGGGCGGTTCTTCGGGTTCGTGATCGGGGGCAGCCTGCCCGCGGCGCTCGCCGCGAGCTGGCTGGCGGCGGCGTGGGATCAGGACGCGGGGCGGGCGGTGATGGCGCCGGGCGCGGCGGCGTTCGAGGTGGTCGCGTTGCGCTGGCTGCTCGAAGCGCTCGGCCTGCCGGGCGACAGCGCCGGCGGCTTCGTGACCGGCGCCACGATGGCGAACTTCACCGCGCTCGTCGCGGCGCGCCACGCCGTGCTGCAGCGCGCCGGCTGGGACGTCGAGGCGGACGGGCTGTTCGGCGCTCCCCCGATCGGCGTCGTCGTGGGAGACGAGGTCCACGTCAGCGTCTTGAAGGCGCTCGGTCTCCTGGGTCTCGGCCGCACGCGGGTGACGCGCGTGCCGACCGATGCGTTCGGCCGCATGCGCGCCGACCGGCTGCCGCCGCTCGACGATCGGACGATCGTGTGCCTGCAGGCGGGCAACGTGAACACCGGCGCCTGCGACCCCGTGAGCGACATCTGCCGCGCGGCGCACGCGCGGGGCGCCTGGGTGCACGTGGACGGCGCCTTCGGGCTGTGGGCCGCCGCGGCGCCGGCGCGCGCGCACCTGGTGGCCGGAATCGCCGAGGCGGACTCGTGGGCGCTCGATGCGCACAAGTGGCTCAACGTGCCGTACGACAGCGGAGTCGCGCTGTGCCGCGATGGGGCGGCCTTGCGGGCGGCGATGGCGACGCAGGCGGCGTATCTGACGCAGGGCGTCGGGCGCGAGCCCGACGAATACACGCCGGAGCTGTCCCGCCGGGCCCGTGGCGTCGAGATCTGGGCCGCGCTCGCCACGCTGGGGCGCGCCGGGCTCGCGGACCTGGTGGAGCGCTGCTGCCGCCACGCCACGCGCTTCGCCGCAGGGCTCTCCGCCGCGGGCTACGAGATCCTGAACGACGTCACGCTCAATCAGGTGCTGGTGCGCTTCGGGGACGATGCGGCGACGCGGCGGGTGATCGCAGCGCTGCAGGCGGACGGGACCTGCTGGTGCGGCGGGACCGTGTGGCAGGGGCGTACGGCGATGCGCATCAGCGTCTCGTCCTGGGCCACGACGGAGCAGGATGTGGAGCAGAGCCTCGCCGCGATGATTCGCATCGCCCGGGCATAGCGGTTAGGTTTTGCCATCATGCTCACGACCTGTATCGCCGCGGTCCTCTCCCGCGACCTCCGCGCGCTGCGCCGTGAGATCGAGGCTTACGGAGACGAGCGCGACCTGTGGCGCGTGGAGCCGGGGATCGGCAACTCCGCCGGCACGCTGGCGCTGCACCTCGCCGGCAACATCCAGTTCTTCGCCGGCACGGTGTTGGGCGCGACGGGCTACGTGCGCGACCGCGCCGCCGAGTTCGCGCAGCGCGACGTCCCGCGGATGGAGCTGCTGCGCGAGATCGACGCCGCGCTCGCGGCGGTGGAGCGCGGCGTGGCGCGTCTCCCCGACGCGGCGCTGAGCCAGCCCTATCCCCAGCCGCCGGGCGGGTTCGCCGTAACGACCGGAGACTTCCTGTTGCACCTCGTCAGCCACCTCACCTATCACCTCGGCCAGGTGGACTACCACCGCCGGCTGCTCACCGGGGAGGCGGGGCAGATCCGCGCCGTGGCGCTGGGCGAGCTCGCTACAGCTTCATCCGTCTGACGAACTCCGCGAACCGCGGATCGTCCTTCACGGCGTCGCACATCGGCTCGACCTTGAGATAGGTCAGCCAGCCGCGCCGGTCCTGGTGGGCCCGCTCCAGCCACTTGAACACCTGGTCGACATTGCGGAGCCCCAGGTGCGCGATGCAGAACGCCACCGGCGACACGTAATGATCCCGGGCGCGAGCCTCGAGCTCCGCGAGCAGCGCCTCCGCCTCGCGCCGCCGCCCCCGCAGCGCCAACACGTGGGCCACGCCCGCCGTCGCGTAGGAGAGCTCCGGTGACAGCGTCATGGCCTCGCGGAACGCCCGTTCGGCCTCGGCATACGCGCCCTGCTGCGTGAGCACCAATCCCAATATCCGATACGCGTCTTCCGACGTGGGGTTCATGGCGATGGCACGGCGCAGGTGGTACACCGCGGACTCGTACCGGCGGGTGTAATAGTACAGCCAGCCCAACCCGCGGCGGATCGAGATCGACGAGGGATCGAGCTCGAGCGCCGTGTGCGCCTCGACCAGCGCCTGCTCCGCCTGTCCGGAAACGAGGAGCACAAACGAGTACCAGTGGTGCCCGGTGGCATACCCCGGATTCAGCTCGAGCGCCCGTCGGTACGACCGCTCCGCGGCTTCCCAGTCCCAGTCATAGGCGAACTGCACCCACGCGAGTGAGGTATGCGCTTCGGGCAGGGTGTCATCGAGCTCGAGCGCTTGGAGGGCGTATCGACGGGCCAGCGCGTACCCTTCCGTCACGGGCACACCGCGGTAGTCGACCTGAAGGGCGTACGAGTCCGAGAGCCCGGAGTAGGCGAGTGTGTAGGCCGGATCGTGGTCGATCGCCTGCTCGAAGTACGCAATCGCTTCGCGCACGCCCTCCTGGCTGCGCTTGTTCCAGCAGAACCGGCCCTTCAAGTACAGGGAATACGCCTGGACGTTGTCGGTGTAGCGCCGCGAGGTCGGGTCCGCGATGTCGGCCAGGAACGTGGTCCGCAGCGTGCTCACGATCGTCCGCGCAATCTCGTCGTGGAGGGCGAAGACGTCGTCGAGCAAGCGATCGTAGCGCTCCGACCACAGGGTGCGTCCGTCGTCCGCCGCCGCGAGCTGGACCGTGATGCGCAGCCGATCACCCGACTTTCGGACCGTCCCCTCGAGCACGGCGGAGACACCGAGCAGCGCGCCGATGGCGCGGATGTCCTGCGGCTTCCCCTTCAGCGCGAACACCGACGTGCGCGAGGCGATCCGCAGCCCCTCCACCTTGGTGAGGGCGTTGATCAGCTCATCGGTGACACCGTCACACAGGTACTCGTTCTCCGGATCGGCGCTGGCGTTCACGAACGGCAGCACCGCGAGCGAGCGGGTCTTGCCGACGAGCGCCGGGACCGCGCCTGGTGCGTGGGTCGCGTCCAGCGCCGCCACGAACTCGGCGACGCTGGGGAACCGGTCCGCCGGATCTTTGCCAAGCGCGCGGGCGAGCGCCTGCTCGACCGCGGCGGGGGCGTCGGGACGGCGGGCGCGCAGCGGCGGCGGCGGCTCGCTCAGGTGCTTCGCCATGACGGCGCGGGCGCTGGCGCCCCCGAACGGCGGCGCGCCCGCCAACGTCTCGTAGATGACGCAGGCGAGGCTGTACACGTCGCTCCGCCCGTCCAGATCCCGGTCCCCTGCCGCCTGTTCCGGGCTCATGTACTCGGGCGTCCCGATCGTGAGCCCCACCTCAGTGACGTTGTCGCCGTCGCACGACTGGCAGATGGCGCGCGCAATCCCGAAGTCGGCGATCACGGCGTGGCCGTCGGCGAGCAGTACGTTCTCGGGCTTCACGTCGCGATGGATGAAACCTTCGCGGTGCGCGTAGTCCAGGCCCGCGCCCAGCTCATGCGCGATGCGCAGCGCGTCCCTGAGCGGGAGCGGCCCCTCGCGCGCCAGCCGCTGGCGTAGCGATTCGCCCCGCACGTAGGGCATCACGTAGTAGAGCGAACCGGCCGCCTGCCCCGAATCGATGAGCGGCAGCACGTTGGGGTGCGTGAGCCGCGCGGCGATGGTGATCTCGCGCAGGAACCGCTCGGCGCCGATGGCCGCGGCGACGTCGGGCCGCAGCACCTTCACCGCCACCTCGCGCCCGTGACGGCGATCCTGCGCGACGTAGACCGTCGCCGTGCCGCCGCGGCCGAGCTCGCGCTCGATTTCGTACCGCTCGCCGAGCGCGGCCGTCATCGCGGCCACGGCGTCCCGCACGGGGTCCATACGAGGAAAGCTACTATCTTGCGCGGATGGGTGACGATTTCACGATCCGACTCGCCGGCGTGGCCGACGCCCCGGCGCTGGCGCGGCACCGGGCGGAAATGTTTCGCGACATGGGCGAGCTGCCCGACGAGCTGTACGACCCGCTGGTGGAAGCGGCTCAGCGGGCGCTGGACGAGTGTCTCCGGACCGGCGAGTACGTGGCATGGGTGGTCTGCCCCGCTGACCACCCCGACCAGATCGTGGCGGGTGCAGGGATCCAAGTGCGGCGGCTGCTACCGCGACCCGAGCCGGATCGCCGCCAGCTGCGCCGCGGCCCCGAGGCAATCGTGCTCAACGTATTCACCGAGCGCGCCTGGCGTCGGCGCGGCCTCGCGCGCCGGCTCATGGAGCGCGTGATCGCCTGGGCGCGGGAGCATGGGATCGGTCGGTTGGTGCTGCACGCTTCGCCGGAGGGCCGGCCCTTGTACGAACAGCTCGACTTCGTGCCGACGAACGAAATGCGCTACCGCGGACCGTTGTGAGGTCCGCGGCCCTTCCTTCAACACTCGCCGCAGCCGGTTAGCGCCAGGCGAACCCGCTATCGGTCAGGCCGGCGTAGGAATCGGCTTCCCACTCGACGAAGCGGCGGTCGTGCTCGAGCAGCCGATTGCCATTGCCGAGAAACGACTGCACGCCGGTCAGGTGGTAGGCGATGATGTCGGAGTTGTAGCGGAGGAATCCCGCGGGGCGGGTCTGGGACGCGTCCTGGTGGAGCAGCACGTCGATCAGCGGAGTGCCGCGGATCGCCTGGAGCGCGTGCTCGAGCTCGTGGCGGTAGAGCCCATCCCCATGGTCGGAGGTCCAATGCTGATCGAGGACGAGCCGGTTCAGGTGCACCTGTTGGCCCCGCTCGCGCCCCCAGGCTTCTTCCACGATCTGGTCGGTGAACCAGGTGGGGACGCCGGTCGCGAGCGAGCGACCCCAGGAGAGACGCGCTGGAGCGGGATCGCGCATGACGAACGCCTGGCGCACGGTCTCGACATTGAGCCGCGGGATCAGGAATCGTCCCGCGTTGACTCGCAGGTTGAACCAGAGATAGTCGAGCTCCCAGGACGTCCAGAAGCCGGTGAACTGCGGGAGGCCGAGCATCGAGCGGCGCTGCAGCATGGCGCCCTTTTGGACGAGCGCCTGGGCCGGCAGGGCGAGCCGCCAGCTGCTTCCCAACAACGTCATCCCGGCGTGCTGCAGGGCCGCCGGGGCCAGAGCCTCGACCGAGGCGCGGCGCGCCGCCCGGCCCACATTCTCACCCCGAATCACTTTCCCCGTGAACTGCGCCAGCGCGGAGAGGGTGTAGTTGGCGAGGGTGAGCTGCCAGTGCTGCTGAGCAGTCTGGGCCGCGACGCGGCTCGGGCGAGCGGCGTGCACGGCGACACATAGAAGTCCCAGCCCGAGGGCGCGTCGGGTAAGCGGCATGCCGATCGCTGGGGCAACGGCGGTGCCCGAAGATCGAGCACGAAAATCACGGCTCTGTCGGGTTTCAGGACACTAAGAACGCGACGGTGTCGAAAAGCTCGCCAGGCGGGAGACGATCTTATTTCGTGCGAATGGTGATGGGGACGATCGTGGTGCCCCAGTGCAACCGCAGCACGGTCGAGTCCGGCGCCACGATCGGGAAATAGTAGGCGAGTACCTCCATGTGCGCTCCCGGTTCCGGGGCGACGGTGACGCGCAGTGCGTCGAGCGCTTCACCCGGATACTGCGTGTGCCACACGTCCACGCCGCGGCTCAGGATCACCGTCCAGGGCTTGGGCGGCTCCTCGGGGATCGTCCAGAGCGTGTAGCGGCCCGCCGCGATATCGTGGCCCGCGATGCTGACGTCTCGACTGAACGTGATCGTCGTGGCCGAGTCCGCGCCCGGGTGCCAGATGTGACCCCAGTGGACGAGGTCGCCGAACAACCGCCGCCCCCGCGCGACGGGGCGGTTGTAGGAGACGGCGATATCCGTAAGGCCGACGCGCTGCGTGACCGACCCGTGCTGGCTCGCGGGAATCCGTTGGGCCGGAGCCCGCCCCCAGAGCACGACGAAGAGCATGGCGACGACGGGCCGGGTAGGCCTCACGCCCGCCTCACCCGAACCGCGTGGCGCGCCACAGCGCCCGGCCGCCCACGACGAGGAATCCGACCAACGCGAGAGTAAGCAGCGCCGCCCAGCCCCAGTCGACCAGGAGCGCGGGCACCCGGGCGACCAGCGCGAACGCTACGAACACTGCCGTCGCAACGGCAACCAGCACCCAATCGAGCGGGCCGCGGCGGGCGCGAGTGACACCCGTGTCCTCACCCGCCATGCCTGCCGCCACGTAGGCCGGGTCCACGGCGTAGCGGGCGCTCTCGCGGGCCCCCGCCTCCTGCCACCGCCGGTGCTCGCGGCCGGGCGCCGTGGCGAACGCAATCGCGCCGGCGCCCGCGGCCATCAAAAGCGAGCCCCCGACCGCCCGCCAGTAGACGCCTGACGCGGCGCCCTTGAGCTCGCCAAATACGAAGACACCCCACAGCAGCCCCCACAACTGATTCGTGTTCGAGAGCGGGATGCCGCGGCTGATGCCGACGTACTTGGCCGCGTATTGCTGGAACAGGTCGCCCATCACCCAGACGAACCCGGCGACGAGCAGCCAGAACAGGACATCACGACTGCGGACCAGCTCGGCCCACAGCGGGCTCGGGCCCCCCGAGAAGCTCACGGCGAGCGCCGTCATCATGCCGAGCTCGCCGATCGTGAAGAACGCCACGAACGAGAGCGGGTGCATGCCCGTGAGGTACGCCTTGCGGTAAGGGATGTACATCGTGCCCCACAGGGCGCCGGCGGCGAGCGCTGCCGCGACGCCGCGCAGCGCGTTGCCCCCGGGCGCCTGGGCTGACGACGCGACCGCGAGCAGCGTGGCGCCCGCGAACATCGCGGCCGCGCCGCCCCACACGCCGAGCCAGCGTGCCGCCCCTGCTTCGCGCAGCTCGTTGAAGAGCAGCGTGCCCCACAGGATGCCGAGCAGGCTATTGGCGTTCCACAGCGGGAACGCGATGGCGAGTCCGATGTCCTTGATTGCGAAGATCGTGAGCGTGTTGGCGACGGCCCAGAGACAACCCGCGAGCGCGGCCCAGATGACGAGGTGCGGCGCCTGGCGCACGTCGTCCCGCACGGCGGCGGTGCCCCGCACCAGCGCGGGCAGGCTCCAGCGCGCCAGGAACACGCCGATCACCATCATGAAGGAAATGACGACGGGCGGGATGCCGAGCGTGACGAGCTTGGTAGGCGCTTCGGCGGCGCCGAGCCAGGCGCCGGCGGCGAACCCCGACAGGATGCCCACGCGCTGCAGGCGGGCGAGACGGGCCGGGGCGAGCTCGGTCAGGCGATCCATCGCAGCACCAGCAGGCCGGCCAAGAGCACGGCGACGGGGATCCAGAAGTGGGCGTCCCCGAGCAGGGCGCGCCACCGAGAGTGTGAGGGGGAGGGTGGTGTGGGTTGCACGAAGTCGCCGTGATCGGTCAAGGGAGCCCGATGCGGCGATAGATCCGCTCCATCCGGGGATCGTGCTGGAACGCGTTGAAAAACGGGTAGCGGCGCGAGTACACGAGGATGCCGTCACGGTCATCGCAGGCGCGCTCGAGCAGCTCGAACGCTTCGTCCAGCTGGCCGAGGGCGGCGCTCAAGATCGCGAGCATGGTGTTTTGCACGTACTCGCGCCGCGCTCGCGCGGACAGCTCGTCGCGGATCGCTGCCACCTCGGCCGCCTTGCCGGCGGAGCTGTAACAGACTCCCAGCGCGCACAGCGTCCACGGATGGCGGCCGGACGTGACGACGGCCGCCTCGACCGAACGGATCGCCTCCGGCGTGCGTCCCATCTCATTATACAGGAGCCCCAGGTGGATGGGCGGGAGGAACATCGTCGGCGCGAGCGCGGCGGCCCGCTCCAGCGGCGCGATGGCTTCCTCGAGCCGGCCCGCCCCCATCAGACTCATGCCGAGCTGCATGCTGGGCAGCGGCGCCAGCGGATCGAGCTCCACGGCGCGCCGGCCATGCGCGATCCCCTCCTCGAACAGGTCTTCTACGAAGACCAGATAGTAGGAGAGCCACAGCCGCGCGATAACGTAACGCGGATTCAGCACGATGGCCCGCTGCAGCTCCCCGGCCGCCGTGCGCCAGTCCCAATCGATCACAAACGCCACCGTCCCGGCCGCGGCGTGCGCCTCGGCGAGCTGGGGAGCGAGGTCGAGGGCGCGGCACGCGGCGGCGCGCGCTTTCGCCCGCAGCGTACCGGGCGGCACGAGGCCATATTGCGCGAGCACGGTGCAAGCCTCGGCGAGCCCGGCATGGGCCAGCGCGTAGCTCGGATCCAGGGCGAGCGCCTGATCGAAGCACTCCAGCGCCTTCTTCAGTCCGAACCCGCGTTGCGCCAAGAGATATCGGCCCTTCAGGCAAAGATGATAGGCGTCGAGATTCGCGGTGGCCGGGGTCACGAGCGACGCCGCCGCGCCGCCGTCCAGGGTGACCTGTAGTCGCCCGGCGATCGCCTTCGCGATCTCGTCCTGGATAGCGAAGACGTCGGTCATCTCGCGGTCGTAGCGCTCCGACCAGAGATGGTAGCCGTCGCTCACTTTCACCAGCTGGGCGGTGACCCGGAGTCGATTCCCGGCCTTGCGCACGCTCCCTTCGAGCACCGTCGCCACCTTGAGCTTCGCGCCGACCTCGGCTAAGTCGGCGGCATGACCGCGGAACGCGAACGAGGACGTGCGCGCCGCGACCCGGAGGCCCTGCAGCTGCGCGAGCGCGTTGATGATATCCTCGGCAATCCCGTCGCTCAGGTACTCGAACCCGGGGTCGGCGCTCAGGTTCGCGAACGGCAGCACGGCGATCGATTCGGCATCGCCCTCGACCGCCGCCGCTTGGTCCCGCGCACGCACGGCGTCCGCGAACTGGGAGATAGTGGCGAACCGATCGGCCGGGACTTTCGCGAGCGCCTTCAGCACGGCGCGCTCTAACGCGTCTGGCACGGACGGTCGCGCCGTGCGGATCGGTGCGGGCAGCTCGATCGAGAGACGCGCGAGCACGGCCTGGACCGTCGGCCCGTCGAACGGCGGCCTTCCCGCGAGCATCTCGTACAACACGCACGCGAGGCTGTACTGGTCGCTGCGGCCGTCGAGCGCCGCGTCGCCCGCCACCTGCTCGGGGCTCATGTAGGCGGGTGTGCCGATCATGGCCCCAATCCCGGTCAGCGGCTCGATCCTGGCCACGGTCAGCGCGCGCGCGATCCCGAAGTCCGCCACGACGGCGCGGCCCGCGGAGAACAGAATGTTCTCAGGCTTGATGTCCCGATGCACCACACCCCGGCTGTGCGCGTACGCCAGCGCCTCGGCGACGTCGCACGTGACCGCGGCCGCATCGTCGATCGAGAGCTGGCGCTCGCGGTTGAGCCGTCGGCGGAGCGTCTCCTCCCCCTCGACGTACGGCATCGTGTAGAAGGGCAGGTCCCCTGCTTCGCCGGAATCGTGGAGCGCCAGAATGAGGGGATGGTTGAGCCCGGCGGCGGTGCCGATCTCGCGCAGGAAGCGTTCCACACCGACGGCGGTCGCGAGCTCGGGATGGAGCACCTTGAGCGCGACCTGGCGACCGAGGTTCCGGTCGCTGGCGAGGTAGACCGTGGCCATTCCGCCGCGACCGAGCGGGCGCTCGAGCGTGTAGCGATCGGGGAGTGATGCCTGCAGGTGAGCCAGCTGGTCAGTCACGCAATCCCGCCCGCACGCGGGGGATACGGTGCTATGATAGGGGTCGGGAGCCCCCGCGGCTAGAGGCCGAGCGCCAGCGCAACCCCTTCGTGCTCGAGCAGCCAGCGCTTGCGATCCAGACCGCCGCCGAAGCCGGTCAGCTCACCACGCGATCCGACCACCCGGTGGCACGGCACGATGATGGGAATCGGGTTTTTGCCGTTCGCCGCGCCGACGGCGCGGGTCGCGCTGGAGTCGCCGAGGCGGCGCGCCAGCTCGCCGTAGCTCGTAGTCGTGCCGTACGGGATGGCGCGCAAGACGTCCCACACGCGTCGTTGAAATGCGGTGCCAATCGGGGCGAGCGGGAGGTCGAAGGTCGTACGGCTACGGGCGAAGTACTCAGTCAGCTGCTGGCGGGCGCGAGCGAGCACCGCGCCGGCGGGTCCGCGGTCGTCGTTCTCGACCCAGCCAGGCTGCTCTTCAGGCGCCGGGCCGTGACGGCGGAGTGGAAAGAACACTCCGGTCAGCGCAGTGTCCGAGCTCGTGAGGACGAGCTCGCCGAGCGGACTCGGGAAACGAGTGAACGTGGTGGCCATCGTCGTGGGTCGGGCGACCGAAGCAATCTAGCGTGCATATCGAGTGGAGGGTGTGACGACAGGGCCGCCCGGCGCACGCCGGACGGCCCTCTCTGAGACCGACGCTTACTTCAGCGGCCGACCGAGCTGGTCGCGGAGCCGACGATGATCTCTCCCGTCGTCGTGGCGGTGCCGCCGACCACCTGCCCGGTGACGGGATCTACAATCCCACCGGTTATAGTCTGCAAGTACACGTGGATCATATTCACCGTCATGCCGCCGCTTGTCACCCCGTCACCTAACGGGACTTGCTCGTTCAGCACGACATAGCCGACCGCTGGCAGCTCGAGGCGAGTGTTGGGAGCCACCGGCTGGTCCCCCGACGTAACCGGCGTGCCGGCGACCACCAGGTTCTCGAAGGTGGAGCCGTTGGTGCTGCTCGTGACGCCGCTCGCGCCGCGGGTGCTCGTCACGGTAGCGATCACCTCGCCTGCCGTGATCAGTCCGTTCAGGATGGTGACGTTCGCCACGGTGGCGACGCTCTGTGCGCTGCTCTCCGCGGTGCCGATCGCACCCGTCGCCGTGCTGTTCAGAAAGCTCGACGACAGAGTGTTCGGCACTCCGAGGACGTCGGCATCGGCGTGCGCGATGTCGCCGTCCGTTCCTGAGAGAGGCGGCGGGCGTGTTCACGAACACGCCGAACGCTTGGCCGCTGATCGATTGAGCGACGCCCGTCGCCGCCGCTCCGGCGGCCAGCGCGACGACCAGGCCGAGGGTGCTCTTGATGCTCATCGCTTGGACCCTGCCTTTCAGTGAGCTTGGATGTTCCCGCCGGTCAGCGGCGTGTCCCCGGTGTCACCGTGCCCGAACGAGTTGTCATCCGTGATCGCAAACCGGAACGTATCGGGTCCCGTGCCGGGGCTGGAACCGGGCTCGCCGTTGTCGCACGCACGTACACCGAAACTTCGTCTGAGACGGATGATGCACCACTTCAAGCTGTCCCTTCAGCACGTTGCAGTGCTGGTCCAGGAAGATGTTGAATCCGAACGTGACCTTCCCGTACATGGTGTTCGTGGGCGTTGGATCGATGCGCCCGCCCCCGGTGAACTTCCCGATGGGGCATTGCTGCTCGCCTCCGGCCCAGAAGCTGGGCTTGTGCGGCGGCGCAAACGGTCGCGACGAGTCCTGGCAGGCCGCGACGAGCAGGGCGACCGCAACGAGGCCCGGCAGGATGGCGCAGATGGTGGGTCTCGGCTTCATATGAGTTCCGGCCTCCTCCGCCTAGATTCGTGACACGTTGGTTGCGTGCCCCCAAAGCAAACGCGGTGCCATTCTATGTGCATCCAGCAGCGTGTTGGCGCGTCGGGAGATAGGTCGGGCGTTGCAGTACCGCGCCGCTGCGGGTTGGTCACGGTTGTTGTCGCGCACTCGCGTGACGCGTGTGCGCGGCGTGTGGAGTTTGCTTCACGTGATGCAAAGCGTGCAACGTAGAAACGTGTCGCGAGCCGGCCTCACCATCACCTTCTACGGCGGCGCCCCCGGCGAGATCGGGGGAACCGAATCTCGCTCGAATGGGCCGCGGGACGCTGACTGCTCGACTTCGGGATACGCTTCGGCCTACCGGCAGGTTCTTCGAGGAGTCGTGCAGGTGAAGGAAGGGGAGACGTGGCGCGCTGGGTCGTAGTCGTGGTGTGTGGCCTGCTCTTCGCCCCGGCGGCTGCGAGGGGACAGGCGTGCGCCGAGCCGCACTATCGCTGGAGCGAGAAGGTCGACACCACGCTGCAAACGCGCCGGGCCGCGCCCGTGGACATCGCTGCGATCCTGACGGCCTGGTTGCCCTTGAGCCTCACGAGCAGAGACATGTGCGCCCCGCGCGGGGGCCGAGAGGACAGCATGTTCGTGCTGGTCGGCTGGGTGCGGCGCCTGAGGCTGCAGGAGTCCGACGGCGACTGGCACGTCGAGCTGACAGAGGGCCGTGCCACGCGGGTCGACTCCTGCATCATCGTGGAGATTCCGGCGGAGCGCTACGGTGTCATCTACAGCAAGGCCCGCGCGGCGCTCGCGAGCCTTGTGGACACCACGCGGCTCGGGCCCCGCGGCGATCTTGGTTCGCCGGTGCGAGTCCGCTTCACCGGTGCCGCCTTCTTCGACGGGTTCCATCAGCAGCAGCCGACAGCGGGCCGGCCGCAGGCGAGCCAACACGGCCGCTGCAACTCCTCGTTGCGCGCGCTGTGGGAGTTACATCCGGTCTACAACGTCAGCGTCGCGACACCGGGCTAGCCCTTTTTTGTTGGAGCGGTTACTGTCTCCTCGGCGAATGTCTCCAACAACGCGCTACATCATTCAAGTGGACCGGCCCGGCGAACGGGTCGACATGACGACGATCCGCTCCCTGCTCGACGGGATTGGCGTCGCGGTGGACCCCGACTACGGCCCGGTCCCGATCGATCCCAAACTCGGTCGCTACGTGGTCCGCGGCGTAGCGTCGCCCGACGCGCGCCAGCGGGCCGAGCAGATTCCGGGCGTGCGCTTCTTCGCCGACGCGATCCAGGAGTCCGCCTCCTGAGGGGCCGCTAGCGGATCGCCTTCGCTCTCGGTCGTGCCTTCGGCTGCCTGTGTCGTGCCTTCGGCTGCAACCGCAGGGCCTTCACCGCCGCCGCCGCATCGATCACGCCGTAGCCCAGGTCGTAGTCCCAGCCGTCGCCCCCCAGGTCCCGCGCGGTTCGCTGCAGCAGGCCCTTCAGCTGCGCCGGCGCCAGGCGATCGGCGGGGCGGGCCTGGCGCAGGGCAGCCGCAACGCCGGCGGCGACGGGACTCGCGGCGGATGTGCCGCCGTCCACCGGGTAGATGCCCGAGCCCTTGAAGTGACTCAACCCCGCCAGGTCGGGTTTGCGAGAGTAGAGCGCGCCGGGCCCTTGCGACGAATAGCCGAGGCGCCGGTCCGTGACGGTGACCGCGGCCACGGTCACGACGTCAGGATGGGAGTTCGCGCCGTGGATCGAGGCTCCCGGGCCGGTATCGCCCGTGCCGCACCGCCCGTCGGGGCAGTCGGCGCCGCAATTCCCCGCCGCGAAGAACACGTCCGCGCCGGCCGCGACGAGCGCGCCGGTGATCTGATTGAACGGATGGTCGGGATTGGCGGAGTAGTTCTGCGCCGAGCCGATCGGTGCGTCGCCGGCACGGTCGAACAACCCCCAGCTGTTGGTGACCACCCATCGCCCCGGAGTGGCGTTCACCCGCTCCACGAGATCGGCGAACGCGGCGATGGCGTCCGAGAGGAACGCGGCCCAGGTCCCCGCGCGGGACGTGAGGAGCGCGTAGTCGAGGAGCTGCGCGTCGGGCGCCGCGATGCGGACGTCGTATGCCACCATGGTGCCGTGGTTCGGCGGGCTCGAGCCGGGCGCGTAGCCCGGTCTCGGCGCCCAACCGCCGGCCACGGGAATATGTGAGCCGTCGATTCCCGTGTCGACGACAGCGACGTGGACGCCGCGGCCGGTGAGCCCGGCCCGCCGCAACGCCGCGACGCCGAGCCGCCGGGCCACATCTGCGGTGGCGCCGACGGGCGGGTCGGCACAGTATGCGCTGGGGAACGGGGACACGACGGGGTCGGTGAACACCCCGACGATGTCGGCCTGGCGGTCGCGCCGCAGCCGCTCGATCGAGTCCTCGCCGTCAGCGTCCACGCGCACGGCGTAGGTGTCCGCCAGTCCGGCGGCGCCGTAGTTGAAGCCGCTCGCGGAAGGTGGGTCGTCCCCGCCGCCGATGCGGCGCCGCACGTGGACTGGGTGGTAAGTCTGGTCGAACCTCACGCCGGCGACCTTGACCATGCCATCGAGCAACGATCCGGCAGGGCCGAACGTGCGTTGACGCCATCCCTCTTGCAGGAGCTCGTGGCTGCGGATCAACACGATGCAACGTGGCATAGACGCCTCTCATCCCTCTTGCGGATTGACCAGGGCTGCGACCAGCGTGTACAGGATGAGCAGAAGCGACCCGTACACCTCGCGGCCCGGGACGTGTTGGAACGGCCCGCCCAGCGCGAACACCCACACGGCGAACGCCCCCGTCGAGATGAGCGCCTGCGTGACGGGCGGCCGGCGCCCCGGCACCGAGGCTTGCTTCCACGTCCACCAGGCGGTGAGAAGCAGGCCGATTCCGAACGCGACCCACAGCACCGTTTGCCGGGGGATTTCCTGTGCACTCGAGACGAGGCCGGTGACCGCCACCCAGGCGGCCACGATGTCCGCCGGGATGTACTTGAGCACCTTGTCGAAATAGCTGTCGATCTCGACCGGCTGTGCGGCGGCGCCAAGCGCCCTAGGCGGGAGCGCACGAACTCGACGGCTCATGTGACCTCCTCGAGTCGAAGTCCGGGCGCATCTTCTTATACCCCACACCCCTGGTGCCGTCCCCATGCCGTCCCTCCGAAGTCCCGAGGGGCGGGTATAACGACGCTGATGCCACGCGTCGCCAGCGTCATCGCCCTCGTCACGCTCGTCAGCAACGCCTGCGGCGGACATGAGCCGCGCGAGACCCCCCGGCAGTCCGCCGCGGCGGCGCGCGTTTCCACCCCGCAAGACACGAGCTTCGCGGGCACGACGGCCCCGGTGCAGCGGGCTTCCCAGCCCGGCACACCCCCCCGCGTGCTGCGCGGCGTAACGGCTGCCTCGGGCCCAGGCTACGACCGAGTCGTGTTTGAGTTCGCCGAGGACAGCGTCCCCGGCTACCACGTCGAGTACACCACCAAGCCGGTGCGGCGCTGCGGATCCGGTGATCCGGTGACCGTGGCGGGTGCGGGCAAGCTCGTGGTGCGCTTCGAGCCCGCCCAGGCGCACGACGAGCGCGGCAATTCCACGATCGCGGAGCGGGAGCGCACGCTGGGCCTGCCGGCGGCCAAGGATATGAAGCTCATATGCGACTTCGAGGGACAGGTCGAGTGGGTGCTGGGCGTCGTGGCGGCAGGACCGTACCGCGTGCTCGACTCGCCGGGCGGGGGGCGCGGGGGGGGGAGGGTGGTCGTGGATATCCGGCACCACCCATGACGGCGCGGCTCACAGCGGTCGTCATCGCTCTCGTCGCCGCGTGCCGCGAAGCACCGGTCGAGCCCTGTCCCTCGCTGCGCGTGGCGGGCATCGCGGCCGAGCGGGCAGCGCCGGTCGCGCGGGCCACTCCGTTCGACTCGGCGTTTGCGGCGGCTGGAGCCGAGTTTCACGTGCCGCCGGCCCTGCTCAAGGCGATCGGCTGGGTGGAGACGCGGTGGGAAATGGTCCAGGGGGCGGAGGAGTTCGCGGGACGAGCGCCCGCATTCGGCGTGATGGCGTTGCGCGGGACCTCGCTCGAGCGAGGAGCCGCGCGCGCGGCGGTGACGCCGGAAGCGGCGCGGCGTGATCCCTTGGCCAACATCCGGGCCGCGGCGGCGCTGCTCGACGCATTCGCTGATGAAGCGGCGATCGATCGGTCGCGGACCGGGCAATGGTCCGACGTGATCGCGCGCTACTCGGAGATCGAGCGCCCCGACGGCCGCGCGGCGTATACGCGCGAGGTCGATCGCGCGCTCGGCGGCGCGTCGCCGCCGCTCGGTCAGGCGCCCGCAGCGGCGCCGATCGCGTGCCAGCCGCCTCCCGGCTCGGGCGGCGCACCGGACTATGGGCCTGCGGTGTGGCGCCCGTCGCCCAACTTCAACGCGCGGCCGAGCGACTCGACCGGACGCGTGCATCTCTTGATCATTCACACCTGCGAGAGCAACTACGCGAGCTGCTGGAGCTGGCTCGTGAACCCAGCCTCACAAGCGAGCGTCCACTACGTGGTGAGTGAGGACGGCGACGAGATCTCGCAGCTGGTGCACGAGGGCGACCGGGCGTGGCACATCGCCGCGACGTACGACTGTACACTCAATCGTCGGCACGACTGCTGGCTCAACGGAGTCCAGAGCAACGATTTCACTGCGGGGATCGAGCACGCGGGGTTCGCCTCACAAGGCTCCTTCCCCGCCTCCCAGATCGAGGCGTCGGCCGCGCTCGCCTGCGACGTGACGCGCGACCGCGGCATCCCGCGCGACTGGCAGCACATCGTGGGTCACGGCCAGCTCCAACCCGCCAACCGGACGGACCCGGGGCCGAACTGGCCGTGGACCACATACCTCCATCGTGTGCAGGCGCTGTGCGGAGAGACGGTGGTGGACGACTCGGCCCCGTTCAACGATCCTGCCCTCGCGGCGGCGGTGGTCCCGGACGCGTGGTCCGCGTCGGACTCGACACCGGGTTACTATGGCGGGGGGTACCGCTGGGCGTCGACGCAATCCGACGCGACGGACGGCGCCGCCTTCTCCTTCCGGCTCGCCGCGCCGGCGTCGCGCGCCGTCGACGCGCGCTGGACGAGCGGGACGAACCGCTCCCCGCAAGCCGCCTACGCCGTGATCAGCTCGGCCGGGGACACGCTCGCCCTGGTACGAGTCGACCAGAGGACGGGCGGGGGCGGCTGGCGAGCCCTCGGGACCTGGGCGTTTCCGGCCGGCTGGAACCGCGTCGTGCTGCTGCGCGGCGGCGCGGCCGGATCCGTGGTTGTCGCCGACGCGCTGCGGGTGCGGCAGTAGGCGTCGAGCGGCGGCTTGACCATCGCGCCGGCGCGGCCTAGCGTCCGGCCCCATGCTCGGCGCCCAACTCCCGCTCGCGAGCGCCCTGCCGTTCGTGGCGCTGCTCGCCGCGATCGCGCTGCTGCCGCTCGTCGCCCCGCGCTGGTGGCACCCGAACCGCAACAAGGCCGCCATTGCGGTCGTGGTTTCGCTCCCGGTTCTCTGGCAGCTGGGGATCGCACTCGGGGAGCCGGGCCGGGCGGTGTTGGGAGAAAAGCTCCACGAGTATGTCGGGTTCATCGTCGTGATCGGCGCCCTGTTCGTGATCACCGGCGGTATTCACGTGCAGGGGTCGCTGTCGGGCACGCCGCTCGTGAACACGGGGATGCTCGGGCTGGGCGCCGTGCTCGCGAACCTCCTGGGGACGACGGGCGCCTCGGTCCTCTTGATCCGGCCGCTGCTGCGCGCCAACCAGAGCCGGCGGCGCACCGTGCACATCGTGGTGTTCTTCATCTTCCTCGTGGCGAACTGCGGCGGGTTGCTCACACCCATCGGCGACCCGCCCCTGCTGCTCGGCTTCCTGAAGGGGGTGCCGTTCGCGTGGACGCTGCGGCTGTGGCCGCAGTGGCTCACGCTGACCGGCGCGCTGCTCGTCGTCTTCAACGTGTGGGATCAGTGGGCCCTGGACCGTGAGGAGCGGGAGCGCCCCGGGTCGCAGCTCGAGCGTGCCATGGTGCACGAGCCGCTACGGGTGAACGGCGCGATCTCCGTAGCAGCGCTCGGCGGCGTGATGCTCACGATCATCGCCGCGGGCCGGGCCGCGGCGAACGGCCAGCCCTGGGTTGCTGGCAAGCAGGAGGCGATCATCGCGCTGCTCACGCTCCTCGCGTACGGCGCGACGTCGAGCGAGCACCGCGAGCGCAATGCGTTCACCTTCGGGCCGATCATCGAGGTAGCGGTCCTGTTCGCGGCCATCTTCGTGACGATGGCGCCCCTGCTCGAGATCCTGAACGGCTGGAGCCAGGGAGCGCGCACCGTGCTGGGCATGCGGTTCGGGGTGACCCACCCCTGGGAGTTCTTCTGGACGACGGGGGCGCTGTCGAGCGTGCTCGACAACGCCCCCACCTACCTCGCCTTCGCCGCCAGCGCGGCCGGCCTGCAGGGCGTTCCGCCGCATGGGCCGTTCATCGGCGCGCTCACGCTCCACCCCGAGCCCGCACGCCTCCTCGCCGCGATTTCCACAGGGGCGGTGTGTATGGGCGCGAACACCTACATCGGGAACGCGCCCAATTTCATGGTCAAGGCCATCGCCGAGGAGAACGGCATCAAGATGCCCTCGTTCTTCGGCTACATGGCGTACAGCTGCGGGATTCTGCTGCCGCTGTTCGTGGCGATCACAGTGATCTTTTTCTAGGCCCGAGCGGCGAGCGCTTCAATGCGGGCACGCCGCGCGATGGCTTTCGCACACGCTCTTGCCGCAGACGGGGCACGCCCCGACCTCGTCCGTCGCGAACAGCACCCCCGGCTCATACGCGCAAGCCCCGCGGTGCCGCGCACACACCAGCCGCTGCGACGTGTCGGTGCGGCGCAGGTGCGGCGAGCAGTGCACCTGCCCATCCACGACGCAGACGGCCTGATGCGCCGTGCAGACGGACTTGCCGCAGCTCGCGCATTGCGCGACCTCGTCCACGCCTACCGGCTCGTTCGTGCCCCCCTCACAGTGCCGCAGGCACGTCGCGCACAAGTGACGGCTGCCCTTCGGCGCCTCCGCGTGGCTCCGCTCCGCGTGCCGGTTGCACACGACCCGCCCGCAGCTGGCGCATGGCGCGAGGCAGGCGGAACACGCCGCATGCCCTTCTCCCTCGCTGCAGACGCCCTCGTGTGCTGTGCAATGCTCGAGCCGGCACGAGGGGCACACGCGCACGTGCTCGTCACACGCCGGCTGCGCATCCACCCTGCATTGGGCGATGCCGTGGTCCGCGCAGAAGTCATCGCCGCACACCGAGCAGCGGTGGGCGCACGCCTCGCAGGCGCAGTGGTCGTGCCGGCAGATCACCAGGAGCGCCGGCGGGCGGCCGCAGTGCGGGCACGCCATGATCCAGGGGGCCGCACCGGCCGAGCCCAGGGCCCGCTGGGCGCTGAACGTGGCGCGACGCTCGCGGGGCGGGGCCGACTCGAGCTGCCACTCGGCGCGCTGCAGCAGGACGGCGGCCTCGATGAGCTGCAAGGGGTGCACGACGGCCTTCACCTGACTGCGCCTGATCTCCTCGGTCCGCCGCCGCTCGGCGAGCGCGGTGACGGTGGCAACGGCCTCCGGGTCGGACTGCTCTTTGAGAACCGACTCGAAGTAGCGGTCCAACCTTCCGAGCTCGGCAGCGAGCTCCCGCTCCGCCACGGCGCGGCGCGCGGCGACGCGCTCGGCCGACTTGTCCCGGAGGTGGGCCAGCAGCAGCCCGAGCAACTCCGCGGGCTCCCGCGCGGCAATGCCCGCCGCGTCGGCGGCCACGGACGGATCCGCGGGGGCGCCCCGGCCCGCCTCGAGGTCCCGGAACGCGGCCGCGAGATCGTCGCTCACCTTGACGCCGGCCGACAAGTCGTACACGTCGCTCTCGACCACGGCTTCCTCGACCCCGGCCCCCGCGCGCAGCACGACGCGCGCGCTGAGCCGCCCCACCGGATGCACGGCCGACCGCGCCGCGCCCGGCCGGGCCGTGCCGTCGCGCACGGGAATGGTCAGCTCCACGTCGCGGGGATCGCCCGGGGTGGACAGCGCCGGCGCGATCAGTCCCAGGGACCGGCGCGCTCCGCGCGCGCGGATCGCCTCGATCAGCTGCGCGAGAAACGGGCTGCCCAACACCGCGATCTCGGCGTCTGGGTCGCCCTCGAGCGCGTCGAGCGAGAACGCAACGCGCAGCGATGCGCGGTCCCGGAAAAACGGGCGCTCTCCCGGCGGCACGCTCAACTCCGCATGATCGGGGCCGAGCGCGGCCCGCTTCACGCCGGCGAGCCGGCAGTAGCGCTCGAGCAGCGGCCTGAGCCCCGAGTCGGCGAGCGGCTCGGCGTCGCCCCCCGGCGAGTCGCGGCTGAGGCCGCGGCTCGGCGCTACCGCTGAAGCGGCGACGCCAGTCCCGTTTACGGGCAGACGCCGAGCCGCGAGTTTACTCGCGCGCTTCGGGCGGGGTTTGCGACGCCGTTTCACACGGCCTCCACCGCGATGTCCACGAGCGCGAGCGGCAGGCGTTCCACCTGCGCCACGAGCGTGATGGCGCGTCCGGCGCTGGTCAACCCGGTGAGCTTGACCAGCTCACCGTATTCCGCGTGACGGCCCGCCGGTGCGAGCGGCGGTGTGACGCCCCCGATCGGCTCGATCGACTCGAGGGCCTCGAGCAGCTCCGTCACGTGGACGCCGAGCCGGCGGCGCTTCGCCTCCCAGCCGGCGGCCTTGACGAGCCGGCTCGTGCCCAGCCCGAGGCGCAGGCGGCCGGGGACCGACAGCGTCTCGAACCGGCGCTCGAGGCGCATGGCGTTGTCGTCCGGCGCGATGAGGGAGTTCAGCTGTTCCTGCTCCTTGCCCACCGCACTGCTCTTTTCGATGTCGGTGCCGATCGTCTCCACCCGGCGCGCGAAGTCGGCCTCGCTCTCGGCGGCGAGCCACTCGGTCGCCAGCCGGCCCTCGAACCGCTGCGCGCCGCCGAATTCTCCCAGGATCAGGTCCAGCTCGCCGACCACCAGCTCGAACAGCTTGATCTTCCGGTCGAGCAGCCGGAGGATATACGACTCGATCGTCCCCGCCGCGGCGAGGTTCACGATGTGTACCTCGCGCTTCTGCCCGATGCGGTGCAGCCGGCCGATGCGCTGCTCCACGATCATCGGGTTCCAAGGCAGATCGTAGTTCACGAGCACGTTGCAGAACTGCAGATTGCGCCCTTCGCTGCCCGCGCGGGTGGCGAGCAGCACGCTGCGCCGGTCCTCGTGAAACGCGCGGATGCGCTTGTCCCGTTCGGGCGTCGCGTGCGCGCCCCAGTAGACGATCGGCTGGCGGCCGAGCTTCTTGACGCGCTCCTCGATCAGCTGAATCGTCGGACGGTGGTCGCTGAAAACCACCACGCGGTCCGGCGTGTCCTTCAGGACCTTGGTCAACACGTCCAGCTTGGCGTGCGTCTTGATGCCCCGGGCCCGCTTGGCGAGCTGGCGCGCGATCGTGCGGTACTCGGGGCTGACATGCTCGCCCTGCGCCAGGTGCTCGAGCGATTCGGCGAGCGCCCGGGAGGAGGAACACAGCCGCTGGCGCAGGTGAATGACCGCGAGCTGCAGCATCCCCTTCTTGGTCTGCTTGCGCCGGGCCCCGTTTTCCGGTGCCTCCTCCTCGGCCGGCTGAATCAAGCCCTCCCGATAGAGCCGGCGCAGGAAGTCGGTGGTGCGGTCGTACAGGTCCGCCTCGGCGCGCGTCAGCTTGACCTCGGGATGGCGCGGCCGCCGCGGAGGCAGGTCCAGGTCGTCCACCACGCTCGAGCGCCGGGTGCGGATCATCACCTCGTGCGTGAGCGCGCGCAGGCCTTCGGGGTCGCTGGGTCGGCGCTGGTCGCCCGAGACGAGGTGACGGGTCTTGAACTCCTGCCACGTGCCGAGTTGGCCGGGCCGGAGCAGGGTGATGAGGTTGTACAGCTCGCGCAAATCGTTCTGCAGCGGCGTGGCCGTGAGCAACAAGATGAAGTCGCGCTCGATCTTCTCGATGAAGCGATACGTCGCGCTGCGCTCGCTCTTCACCTTGTGCGCCTCGTCCACGATCACCAGGTCCCAGCGGTGTCTCAGGATTTCCGCGGCGTGGTGGCGCGACCGCGCCCGGTCGTGCGACACGATCGCCTTGGTGAGGCGGGGCCAGTCATCGGGATCGGTCGGGGTCTCGAAGCGCTCGAAGAACTTCTCCTCGAGCTCCCCCTGCCATTGGCCCACCAGTGAGGCGGGGGTGAGGATCAGCGCGCGGCGGGCCAGCCCGCGGATCGCCAGTTCCTTATAGATGATGCTCGCTTCGATCGTCTTGCCGAGCCCCACTTCGTCGGCGAGGATGGCGCGGCCGCCCATGTCGCGCAGCACCCGCTGGGCCACGTCGATCTGGTGGGGCAGCTCCTTGATGGCGTTGGCGTCGAGCGTGATGAGCCGGTCGAAGCCCGGGACCAGGGCGACCCGCTCCGCCTCCCGCCGCAGCTCGTACCAGGCGCGGTCGGCCGGCGGTTCCTGGAGCTGATCGACGAACAGCTGCAGGGACCGCTCATCGACGGCCCAGGAATCATCGGGCTGGGGGTTGGGCAGCGTCACGCGGCGGCTCGAGAAGTCGGGGGACGCAATATAGGGAATTGGGGGCTCGGGACGCGCCCCCCGGGGTCGGTCGGGCCGTTGACGCCACCATCAACGCTCGCAACTTCGCCATCGATTGTATCATAGGTGGATGCCGCGCCGCAGCCGTGAGGGGCCTGGCGCCTGTCAGCGATTCACCCACCCGCTGAGGTGACGCACGATGGCAACCGCGCCGAAGATCCTGGTGATCGACGACGACAAGACGTTCACGGCCATGGCGGCCTCGCTGCTGCGCAGCGCGGGGTACAGCCCCGTCGTGGCATTCGACGCGATGCAAGGGTTCATGTTCGCGCAGCGCGAGTCGCCCGCGCTGATCCTGCTCGACTTGAGCATGCCGGCGGGCGGCGGGATGCAGCTGCTCGACAAGCTGCGGGATTCGCGCAAGACTCAGAACGTCCCCGTCATCGTTGTGACGGGCACCGGCGGCCCGGGGGTCGAGGCGGATACCAAGGCGAAGGGCGTGATCGCCGTGATCACGAAGCCGGTCGACTCGAAGGCATTGATCGAGCAGGTGAAGCAAGCGCTCGAGGCCGGACACACCTAGGGTGCGCCGGGGTCGGACCCCTCAGTCCTTTGGTCGTGCTTGCGCCGCTTGTCCCGGTAGAGCGCCCGGTCCGCGCGGTCGAGCAGGCCCGCGACCGAGCCCAGCGTGCTCGCCGTGTGCGTCGCGAAGCCCAGACTGACCGAAAGCTGGTAGCCACGGCCGGCGCGGCGGTTGAACTCCCGCACCTGCCGTTTCATGCGATCGGCGAGGACGCCGGCGCTCTCGGGCCCCGCGTGGCGCACCAGCACGGCGTACTCGTCGCCGCCGATCCGGGCCACCAGATCCGAGTCGCGAAACGCCCGCCGCAGTAACACGGCGGTGTCGCGCAGCGCGCGATCCCCCGCCGCGTGACCCGCGGTGTCGTTCACCGTCTTCAAATCGTCCAGGTCGGCGAACGCCACCAGCAGCGTCTCGTCGCCGCGCCGGGCCACGCGCAGATCCCGGGTCGCGAGCGTCAGGAAGCCCCGCCGGTTGTACAAGCCGGTCAGCTCGTCCACGAGGGCCAGGTCGAGCA
>WNGO01000410.1_pt1 | contig 43603 bp, 31 predicted proteins | sample 5400511 | NCBI WGS metagenome assembly WNGO01 (sample SAMN13153380, study PRJNA577476) | soil metagenome | isolation source: 20 cm soil or saprolite under Garry oak tree replicate 2 | place: USA:California | collected 2016-06-15 | reverse complement strand
GTCATATAGCTGCAGTGAAAGTTGAGCTACCCGCTCAGAATGCGCGAAGTCCGGATCGAGTGCTTTGGCCCATAGCTTCATGCGGCGGGTCGCAATTTGATGAATCTGTTGGCCATGGGGCAGCCCAGCGCGCCACACGCTCCAGAGAGAATCCTGCCCCACGGTTTTCTGGCGATATTCGTCGATGCGCTTGGTCCGTTCGTGCGTAATGCGCTCGTGCCAAGCTTTGCGGGACGCGTCATCGCCAAAAATGTGATGGGACTGTGCGGTAGCCCAGAGCACGTCGAGATCATGAATGTCACCCAATAAGTCCTGCAAGTGTTTCAAATCTTTAGACCAGGCTTCGTGCTCAGCGGGAAGAAAGTTTTCGACGATATACCGGAACCGCTTGATGCCGATGCGCAGAGTGTGGAACGCGACTTGTGACCGGTTTCGCAGGGCGACCGTATGCAGTTCGCGCGCTGTTGTCCAGCGCTCAAGGGCGAGATGCTTGAACACAGCGCTGCCCGGGCGGATACGCGCGGCACGCTGAGGCAGTGAATGGCTCCATTGGCGCCACTGCTTGCGGTCGAACTCTGCAAGTGCTGCACGAGCCTCGCGCTTCTGTTCCATCTCGCACGCCTGCAGGATCCTAAGCAGCGCAGAAGCGGGATCTGCAGGTGCATCGGGCGGAATGGCCGGTTCCATGCCTCGGACAATCTCGATGCTCGCTTTCTCGTGCCCGGGCCCCGATGCTGAAAACTCGGCCAAGTTGAGCTTCTCGATCCATTCCATCATGATCTGGACGTCGCGGAGCGCACCCAGTCGCTGGAACAGTTGCTTGCCGGCTTTCTTCATCGCCTTCCAGTTGCGATCGGGGTCCATGGCCATCATCCCATCTGCCATGGAGCGGCAGCGCCGCAAGGCTACCCGGAGGTCGTGCACTGGGTCGGCGCTAAAATCAGCGGAGACTTTGTTGCACTCGTCCAGAACGCGCAGCATCCAGTAGCGGAGGCCGGTGGTTTTACGCGACGGGTTCAGGGAAGTTTTCGTCACTCGAGATATTCTACTGAAGGTCACGGGTGAGAGTTGCGCTTGGCGCGGCACGGTAAAGACGGCCCTCCCACCGCAGCCTGAACGAGAAGTTTGTTTCGCGCGACTGCTTGGACTGATTTTTCTGTTGCTGGTTGGCGCCGGAACGCTGTCCCTCGACACCCGTTTTCTCCGCAGGCTGACTTAAGTAAACGGCTAAGCAGAACGTAGCGAATGACTCGCTGGCGGTTGGAGACGAGCCGCAGAGGCCAGCAACGATCATGTATCGCAATGTATCGAAGAAGTGGTGCCTATCTGCTGGTGCAAACCGGTCCAAAGACGCGTGGGGCCACTTTTCTAGGAATCTCTGATAGCTTTATCCGCAAGTCGTATTGAAGCCTGGGATGAGATTACAGAACCATGAGGGCATCCCACTCATTCGGATTCACGACGGTCGACTGCGCTAGACTGCTCTCCTATGGGGATCAAGATTGAAACGATTTCTGCCATCACCCTAAAGGTCGTCTGCATGGAAACTGCCGTGGAGTTCTACCGTGATGTACTTGGAATGAAGATTTTGTACGGCGGCCCCGGCGCGGCATTCTCTTCTCTCCAGATGCATGGCAAGGAATATCCAATCCTCAACCTGGAAACGGGTCGTCCCGAAACAAACTGGGGGCGAATGATTTTTCAAGTCGCGGATGTAGATTCATCCTGGCGTCATTTCAAGGAGAAGGGGTTCGAACCGGAGCGACCTCAGGATGCGAGCTGGGGCGAGCGTTACTTCCACATGCGCGATCCTGATGGCCATGAACTGTCGTTTGCACGACGATTGCAAGCTCCAGCCCAATAAGGGTCGCGAAGTCGCCCGCACCGAGCGGCGGCTCAAAGGCTGATCCCGAACCTGGCTGGCAACAGGGGGCGCGTATCTCGCCGGAACGGTCGCGTGCGTCCGAATGAACTGTATTCGAGCATTCGCAGATGCGGCCAGAATTCACGACATGATATATCGCGTATGCCGTTCGTCCTTCGTGCCTCCAGGCCATGAAATTGTAATCAGAAAAGCGCTCTCCTCCATCGCCACGACATCGTGTCGGATTCCGTAGTCCAGGGCGAAAAGCTCGTCCGCACCGAGTTCGGCTCTTTCATCCGGCAGCTGAATGCGCAGTCTTCCTTGAAGCAAGTGGATCGAAATGTGCGCATTGACAGTGGTGTTCGCTCATCTGGCTGTCAGCCTTCATGAGGATCAGGACAATGTGGAGATCGGGATACTTGACGAGTGTTTTCGAACTGCGACACTGTTGCGCTTCCATGAGTCGTGGTTTCGTAGCTCACTAAGGTCATCCGCGAGATTGAAGTGAAGCGATGGGCTGGCCAGAAAGGGCAACCTTGTCAAGGAACTGCTGGCTGTAGTCAAACCGGAGGCGGAATTGTTCATCGACATGTCTTTGCATCCTTCGGGAAAATTTCACCCCCGTTTAGGATGCGATAAGACGGGACGGAGGAAGGTCAAAGATTCGGCATTCGAAGTGAAGGCGTGCGGGGCCTTCCCAAACGCAGATCTCTATTATTGCAGGGCAGACTACATCACAATTCGTTTTGCCGATCCGTGCGTGACTACGATTCGCCCATTCAGTTAGGCGACGCTTGGCCTTTTTTGATAGTCATCAGAAAAGCTAGGGGAAGATTCCGTTAGGTCGAAGTGCTCTCCTTAACGGGCAATATTGTGTCAATGGACGGAAAATCTAGACTTCGCGCACGTAGTCCTGGCCAAGGCGAACGGTACCGCGCATGGCGGACGCCTCCTGGAAGGCGTTTATAGCCCACGCTGGAAGCGATGATTTCTGAAATCCCTGTTATCCGGCGACGAAGCGTGGGCATCAGGCGGTTTCACAGTTGAAATCTTTACATCGACAGCGAGAGTTGGGAACGTAGAGCATTTTAGTTCACGTCACTACGGCCATAGCTCTAAGACAGCAAATCACTCCCGAGAAACGCCGCAGTCAGCCCCCAAAGGAAGATTTGGACTTTGTTGGGACGGTAAGACTATCTATTCAAAGGAAATTTAGCTGGATTCAATGGTGAGCACTGTGCCCATTCCGGGCATCAAAGTAAGAAGCAAAAGGAGGTTTCTATGAAGCACGTGTTATGCGGGTTGGTTCTACTTCTGGCCACAGTAGCCCTTGGCCAGCAACCGGGACAGCCACCGGCGACGGCGCCACCTCAAGGCACGCCGCCAACGTTTCCTGAGGACAGGGCTCCACGCCAGCCGATGCCGCCAGACCAGGAGGCGCCGCCGCAGAAGTTATCAACTCCGGAAGTGCAGCAGCAGATTCAACAGGGTTTGAATTCCGAACCCGCGCTTCGTAATAGCAAGGTCCGTGTTCACGTCGATGAGAATTCTGTGATTCTCACCGGGACCGTCAGCACCGAAGAACAGCACGATCTAGCGCTGCGGATCGCTCAGTCGTATGCCGGTGATCGCAAGATCGTCGATAAGATCAACCTCACGCAGCAAACCTAAAGCCTGAGGCTGCGCGTTTCAGAGGTGACCCGTGAAGATTCGAGAAATCATGAGCCGCGATCCGGCATGCTGTGTGCTCACTGACACAGCACAATCGGTCGCGAAAATCCTGTGTGATCGCAAGATCGGATCTATGCCAGTTGTAGCCGATCAGCAATCACGGAAACTTGTCGGCGTGATTACGGACCGCGATCTGTGTTGCTCCGTCATTGCACAAGCCATGAATCCGAAGACCACAACGATTGAGAACCTTATCACTCTTTTCCCGCTGACATGCCGCGAGGGAGAGGATATTGAGACCTGCGAACGCTTGATGCAGGAGCATCAGGTAAGGCGAATTCCGATTGTGGACGCGGAAGACCGCGTCATCGGCATCGTCGCGCAGGCCGATTTGGCGCTCAAGGATAAGCCGGAAAGAGTTTCGAAGACAGTTGCAGAGATCTCGAAGGCCTCCCAGACTTCGATGGCAGCTTGATATGGACTCACGGCGGCCAAGCGGCCGCCGTGGCTTTCGAACCAAAGAGTGGATGTTACTCGCAGCAAGTGAATCCGCTTCTTCACGATTATGCGGCGCGATCCTTCACGTCGGCCGACGTTGCGGATCTTGCACAATGAGCACAGCAGAAAAATCGAGCACCGACCTCGACGCCGTGGCCGATCACCTTGCACTTGCAGTGCTCGCAAATCGGAGCCATGGCTTGGATAGCACATTCGAAGCTGTCGAAAGTGTGACGAACCCCGGCTGCGATCAATTCGAAACTTTTGTCGTATTCATTGCCACAAACTTCACAAATAGCCATACCAGTCTCCTTCTCATCCTGTTTGAAAGCGCCAGCCAAATGGAAATTGCAATGCAGCCTCAGGCGTCTGGTTGGGGTGGGTAGTTATCGGCCTGCTTGCTCTCAGACAACAGGAAGAAGCACTGACAGTGGGCGCATGCAATTTCGTGGTCTTTGCCCTCCGTATGATTGCCGGGACCGGAGGGTAGGACATTCTCGCCATCGCAATAGGGGCAGTCGACAATGGTGCTCGGCTTGGGCCCAGATACCCAAGATGAGCGCTCGTCTTGGAGCGCGTCAGGCGGGCGCTCTGGGGCCAGGTAATTGGTTTCTCACACTTCCATCCCGGTCTTTGCCGATCCAGGTTTGAGTTCACGCACGGCATTGATGGCGTTTATCAGCGCTTGACGTTCGCTCGCACTCGCGACCTGAAAGGAGTCTTCGATCTCGTCCATAATCGCGTCCCCCCGCATCCCCTCCGAACAACTCACCTCCGAACAGAAGAGAGCGACAAAGCCCAGCTCAATAAACCTCGAAAGATCCACGAATGCAATACTGTCAACACTCGATACCCACGGCCGCCATCCCGGTAGTCACACTTACGCCCATTATTCCAGCCAATCGCCGTAGGGATGCTCAGCCTGGCGGCGAGCGGTCTCAACAGAGGCCTGCCGGTTGCGGGGGAAAGTGGCTTAGGGCAGCGCTTTTCAAAGAAGGGCGATAAAACTCGTCGGCCATTCCTCTGCGCAGCTCCTGGCCGGGGACCTTAGCGCTTGAGCAAGGCCAGCGGAATCCAACAATCAGGATCACGATGCTTTGCGGGCGCTTCCAGATCCGGCAAATAATTTCAATACTTGCCGCAAGCCCTCAAAATCTGTCACATAAGAAGCGCGCGTGGGTCCTTGCCCCACATGGACGGTCCAACCAACGCCTTGCAGTCGTTCGAACAAGTCCTCATCCGTGCGATCATCGCCAGCCGCAAATACGAAGTCGGGATCGGTCCACTCTGCTCTGAGGCGTTCAAGCACCTCGCCTTTGTTGGCCCAGACGGGTTTCACCTCGATGATCTTCTCCCCACGGAATGCTCTCAGCTCAGTTTCAGCGAGCATCGCCTCTAGCATCGACGCCAGCTCATTGGCCAACCACTCGCCGAACTCGGGTTCAGCCATCCGATAGTGCCAGACTAGCGAGAATTTCTTTTCTTCCACAAAACTCCCCGGCGTGCGGTCCACGAAGTGTTCCAAAATCGGCATAACCGTGTCCTTCCATTCGGTGGGCCCCTGCGACCGCAAGGGCTCCCAGGTAGGCGAGGAGGAGGCTTTCCACTCAGCGCCGTGTTCTGCCACCAGCCACAAGTCCTGAACCTTGCCGAACCAACGATCCATATTTTCCGTCGTTCTGCCCGATAGCAGAGCTACGCAATTTTTCGGATCGGATGCCAAGGCACTCAGCAGATCGAGCACTACAAGCGGTGGTGCTGCCTGCTGTGGCCGTTTCGCAAACGGCACAAGGGTTCCATCGTAGTCCAAAATCAGCAAGCGCCGGCTCGCGTGAGCGTATGCGTCGCGGATTTCCGACGGCTGCAATCGTTGAGGTTGTGTATCGATGTAACGCCCGCGCTCCGAAACGGCTTCCTCGAGCGCCGTGAGAAATCGGTCGCCCCAACGGAAAACATTATTCCGCACGACTCTGTTGTGCAGCGCTTTCATGCGCAAGCGACGTTCCTGTTCGTCGAGAGTGAGTGCTCGTTCGATGGTGGCAGCCGTGCGCGCCTCATCAAAAGGATTGATGAGCAGAGCCTCGCCCATTTCGGCAGCAGCGCCCGCAAATTCGCTGAGCACCAGCACACCATCGCCCTCAGGCTTGCAGGCAACATATTCTTTAGCCACCAGGTTCATCCCATCGCGCAGCGAACCGACCCAACACACATCAGCTAACTTGTAGAGGCCCACAAGTTCCGTTCTCTCAATCGAGCGATTAATGTAGACAAGAGGCGTCCATTCGGGCGTGCCCAGTTGGCCGTTGATTTCCCCGACCAACCGGTTCACCTCGGTTCGCAAGTCTTGGTAGGTGTCAATGCCCTCGCGCGTTGGCACAGCGATCTGGATCAGCACAACCTTCTCTTTAACGCCCGGCGAGGAGCGGAGCAGGTGGGCGTAGGCATGCAGGCGCTCCACAACGCCTTTGGTATAGTCCAGCCGGTCAACGGCAAGCAGTACTTTTCGTCCCTGGTAGCGCGCGACCCACTCGGCATATTGCTGCTCCGTAGTTTTGTCGCTCTGCAGCAGCTTCGTATATTGCTCCGGCGCGATGCCGATTGGGAGTGCTTCGAGACGGACCGGCCGACTCCCCACTGCGACCTGCTCGATCTTGCTTTCCATGCCCAGAACGCGAAGCAGTGCGGCGCGGAATTGCTGCAGGTGCCCGTGCGTCTGAAAGGCAAGTAAATCTGCCCCGAGGAGACCCTCAAGAAGCTCTTCACGTCTGGGCAGAATCGGAAAGATTTCGGAGGAAGGAAAGGGAATGTGGAGAAAGAAACCAATGGCTGCGTCCGGCAGCCGGTTGCGCAACATTTGCGGAAGCAGAATCAGATGGTAATCGTGCACCCAGATTAGGTCGTTCCGTTTATAACGGGCGGCAACGGCTGCCGCGAAGATGTGATTAGCCTCGACGTACGCGTCCCAGGTATTCGCCTCGAATCTCAACTGAGAAGGGAAGTCGTGAAATACGGGCCATAGTGTCTGGTTGGCATACCCTTCGTAGAAACCTGTCGCCACATCTTGGGGCATCTCCACTGCGAAACACCGGTCTTTTTCCGCCCATTCGTCAAGCTCCCTACGGCGACTCTCCTGATTTTCTTCATTGCCGGTTCCGGCCCAACCGATCCAGTCTCCGCCGCTTTTCTGGAGCAACGGGTTCATGGCACTTGCTAGGCCGCCAGAACTGCGCTCGGTGGCCCAGCCATCCTCTGTCTTTCGCAATGTAAGTGGCAGCCGGTTGGAAACCACGATGAGGCGACCGTGACCACCTGACCGTAGTGTAGGGAATCTGGAAAGCGCCTGCAGGCCCACTTCGGTTTCTCCTTCCTAGATCACAAGGTTTTCGATGCCAAATCTGCTCCGATGGTCTCGGCAGTTCGATGCTTTCCGTGTGATTCTTGACGGGGGAATAGTGCGTGTTAGATCATCGAATCCCGGTTGCCCTCGCTGAGATCTACTACGATGCTCATTTTCCGGACGCAAATGAGGCCGGGGAATTTTTCGAGGCGCCAGCCTTTCAAGGCCTCTTGGCAACGAGATGAGACTGCATTCGCATCGGGAGTGCCCCCACCCGCGGCTTCTCAACCTTGAAGCCGAGCCGATCGACAACGTTCCCCAGACAGAAGAGCGAAGAAGAGCAAGGAGTTGCGACGAAGCTGAAATTGAAGACGAAGCTGAAATTGAAAATGATTTTCAAAAAAAGTGCAGGAAGGGTGCAAAATTCGCCGCACGTACGACATTTTCGGCTATACTCGGCGAGATAAGTTGTTTATTTTCGTTGGCGTTGGAGTTTTTCACCCGCTTTCCGATCTGGCCGCCCGACGACAACGGAGTACGGGGAGATTTCTCGTAATCTCCTACTCTCAGGTTGGCTCCGCGCTCCGCTCTCGCCTGTGAAACTTTTCCGAGATCCAGCCCATCGCAGGAGTCAACACTGCACCCCCGATGATCGCCATGACGATCATCGAACCGCCGATCTTCGTGTTTGGGCCGAGTCCTTTCAGCCCCAGAGCAAAGATTGTAGGGAACATCAGCGACATAAATAGGCTGGTCAGGAAAATGGCCCACAGCCCGATCCATCCGGGATTCAGCACTCCGAGGGACGCCAGAATGACATTGACGACGGCGTATACGCCCATTAGTTTGTTTGGTGCAATAAACCTCATCAGATAGGCGGAAACAAATCTTCCCACGCCGAATGCAGCGAGAGTGCCGGTAAGAAAATAGCCGGCTACCTTTTCCGGCTGATGAGTGTATTCCTGTACGTACTGTATGAAGTAGCTCCACGTACCCACTTGCGCCCCGACGTAGAAAAATTGGGCAACCACGGCCAACAAAAAATGCGGATACCGGAATAATTCGCGGAAGTGCCCTTGGTCTTCTCGGCCGTACTCGTGCTCGCTGTGGATGACGGGAAACTTCGTCCGCCAGATCAGGAATGCCCAGAAAAGAGTGATGCAGCCGAGGACCAGGTATGGTTCGATTACTCTCAGTGTTTCGGTGCGCAGGTAAGCTTCATAAGTGCCGGCACTCCGACGAGCCACGACCTCTGCCTGCGTGAGTTCCACTCCCGAGAAAATGAAGGTAGTGCCGATTAGAGCACCCGAGATAGCGCCAAATGGATTGAATGCCTGAGAAAAATTGAGGCGCTGTTCCGATGTGTCGGGATCGCCAAGTTGAGCGATGAACGGGTTCGACGCGGTCTCGAGGAACGACAAACCGCTGGCAATCACAAACAGCGCGCAAAGAAAATATCCGTATTGCCCCATAAAGGCAGCGGGCCAGAACAGAAATGCTCCGATGGTGTAAAGCAGCAGACCAATGATGAAGCCGGCTTTGTACCCGACCTTTCTCATCACCAACGCAGCCGGCATGGCCAGAAGAAAATATCCCATGTAAAAGGCCGACTGCACTAGTCCCGCCTGCAAACGGGAGATAGAAAATGACTTCATGAACTGCCGAATCAGGACGTCATTCAGGTTGTTAGGGATTCCCCACAAAAAGAAGAGTGCGGTCACCAGAATGAAGGGAACAAGCTGACCGGCGGGGAAGAGACGGTGTCCGGAACTTTGCGACGGGGGCGTGCCGGAGTTCAACGAGGTTGAAACGGCCATGGATGATCCTTGATCTGCAAGATAAAATCCTCAATCTCAGGGTGTGAGACTCCTTATCCCATACTCACCTCGGAGGCCATTGCGAGAGCTCGCCACAACCATACCTGCCGGTAGTCAGGAATTGCGATGTTTCCACCCCAATAGAGGATGAGTTTAGATGTGCTCTTTACTGCATCGGCCAAGTATTCACCGGGTCGCGGTCGCAGCGCGTCGATTCTGTTGAAAGCCCTAGCTCTCACTTTGCGACTTAAATACCGTTTGGGTTTGCTGGCCAAAGTCACTATACCCTCCAAACATATCTAGACTTATGTCAATGCACGATCGAGGTGAACGTATCCCCCGTCCACGAACAGGTGTTGCCCGGTCGTATGGCTTGATTTTGCCGAAAGCAAAAAGACCGTCATGTTGGCGATCTCTTCCGAGGTCGTCATTCTGCTTTCCAGAGGAATCTTGCTGACGATGCTATTCAGCTTCTCCTGTGGATTTGGAAAAGTGTCGAGCCAGTGACGGTAAAGCGGAGTCATGACCTCGGCTGGAATTACGGTGTTCACCCGGATGCTATAGGGCAACAGCTCCACCGCCCACTCCCGGGTAAGGGCCATAATTGCTCCTTTAGAGGAGGCGTAACCGGAGGTGTTTCCCTGGCCCGTGACTGCGGTCTTCGAGCCGATGTTCACGATCGAACCCTTGGATTGTTTCAAATGGGGCAGCGCGTAGTGCGCCATGCAGTAGTAGTGGACCAGATTGCGATTCAACGAAGTAACATATTCGCCGGGATTTCCATGTTCCAGCCCAACTGAGTCGTTCACGCCGGCATTGTTCACCAGTGCATCCAACCGTCCGAACCTTTCCACGGTCTGCGCAATTGCCTGCTGGCAGGTCTCCGGCGTCGACAGTTCCATGGCGATCAAGCCACACCTTCCGTTCTTCAACAGCTCGGTTTGTAAAGCTTTGCCCGTTTCGGCATCGCGGCCCACAATTACGGGGCTGGCGCCTTCGGCTGCACACGCCCGCACAATTCCCGCGCCAATGCCCTTGGCTCCGCCCGTAACGATGATAACTTTGTCCTTCAATTGCATATCCATGTTCATCCTCGAAGATTGATGAAACCGCCATCCAGCAAATGGTCGACGCCCGTGATGAAGCTGGCTTCGTCTGAACACAGAAACAAGGCTAGCGCCGCCACCTCCTCAGGTTCGCCCATTCGTCCCACGGGCTGCGCCCTCGACAATTTGTCAAACATCTCCGGCTCTCGCCCGGGATAATTGTTTTTCAGAAAGCTATCCACAAACGGCGTGTGAACTCGCGCCGGAGAGATGCAGTTGCACCGGATGTTGTAGGCAAGATAATCTCGGGCCACCGAGTACGTCATGGCTAGGATTGCACCCTTGCTAACGGAATACGCAAAACGATCCGCCAGTCCTGACGATCCGGCGATCGAAGCCATGTTCAGGATCACGCCGCCGCCGCTTTTCATGTGTGAGACAGCGGTGCGCGCACAGTTGTAGAACCCTTTGACATTGACGCGCATGACGCGATCGAAGTCTTCTTCGCTGGTGCTCTCCAGGGTGCCGATATGCGAAATCCCTGCGTTATTCACCAGAATAGAAATCGGCCCCTCTGCCGCTAATTTTTGAAATATTACGATCACTTGCTCTTGGTCGGTTACGTCACAGGTGTACGCTTCGGCACGACCTCCTGCGGCACTAATTTGCCGGCATGTTTCTTCTGCGTCCTTAAGGCTCAGATCGAGAATGTAGATCTTCGCGCCTTGAGCGGCGAATCTGACTCCAATCGCTCGTCCTATTCCACTGCCGCCTCCAGTGACGATTGCGGTCTTTCCGTCGAGCCGGAAAATAGCCTGCTTCACGGAAGGAGCAACTTTTTCAGAAGTCGATTGAGTCATGTTGTTTCAGTAATCCACGGATGCACATAGGTATGCTTGACAGATGTTGCTACTGCCCTCTCGCGCGCTGTCAAAGTCGCATGGATAAAGGCGCCAGGATTGTAGATCGAGGCGAACGACCGCCCGCTCCCAGATCTATTGACTAATCTTCAAGACCCACGCCGGTTGTTGGCGCAAGTCCTCGGAAAGGTCTGGGAGTTCAATCGACAATCCCGTTTTCGAGTTGCTGGCTTTCAACGGCGTACTTGAGCCGAGCAAGCTGACTGACTTTGCGCTGGCCAGATCCTTGATTACAAGGTTGTGACCCGACCAACGGGGTAGGATGGCATAAACCGTGTTGCCCTTTGACGTGAAGAACGCTTCGATCGATGCTTTTCCGTCGGCGGATTTTTCAACTAGCTTGGTCACGTCGTACGCAGACGAATATTCCTTGTTATATTCAATTTTTGGCACTTCGCCGGCAGTCCACTGGCGTGTATTTTTCCAGGGCCTCGTTCCGTAGATCGCTTCCCCGTTTATTTTGAGCCAGTCGCCCATCTGCGTAAGCCGTTCTTCCATGACGACGGGGATCATCCCGTCGGCCCGTGGGCCGATGTCGAGCAGGAGGTTGCCACCGCGGCTGACCGTGTCGACTAGGATGAACACCAATTCCCGGCCGGTGTGGTAAATGTTGAGATCTTCGGCGCGGTTATAGCCGTAACTCACGCCCATGCCACGGCTCTCTTCCCATGGATGGTCAACGCCACTCATTCCCGCGGTGTATTCCGTGGTCCAGTAGCCGCCATGTTTGTGGCGAGTGTCGCTGCCCCAACGATCGTCCACAACCACTTCGTCCTTCACCGGCGACTCATTGAACAGCCAAGCCAACAATTCAGCGCTGTGCCAATCGGCCGAAGTCATCTCCCACTCACCATCGCTGAAGATGATTGCCGGTTTGTAGTGCGTGACCAGGTCCTTGAACTGCGGAAACATGTGCTCACGCACGTACCGCGGCTTGTCGTAAAGCCAGAGCGGGTTATACCACTCGTAAAGCGAATAGTAGAAGCCCATGCGCAGGCCTTTGCGCCGCACCGCGTCGGAGAGATCGCCAAGCACATCGCGTTTGGGACCGGTCTCGACCGCGTTCCAGGGACGGCCCCATGTGGCTGACGCCTCCTTGCTCGGCCACAATGCGAATCCCTCGTGGTGTTTTGAGGTCAGCGCCACGTATTTGGCGCCGGAGCGCGCGAACACATCGGCCCAATGGTCCGGATCGAATAATTCAGCCTTAAACAGCGGTGCAAAATCCTGATACGGGAAATCCGCGCCATACACTTTCTGGTGAAACGCCCAGGTGCCCTTCTGGAGTTCGTCGGCTTTTGGATTGCTCCTGCCATTCGTCAGCGCATTCCAGTACCACTCGGCGTAAGCGAGTTTGCCGGGCAATACCGGAGCATAGGCCGGAACCGAGTAAGTCCCCCAATGAATGAAAATTCCAAACTTGGCGTCACTAAACCAGGCCGGCGTGGGGCGCTTATCTACAGAATCCCAGGTAGGTTCATAGCTTTGCGCTAATGACGACACGATCAACAGGAAAAACAGTATGACAACAATGAGAAATCGTTTCATAGAATCTCCATTGATGGGCGGTGCTGCACTAACTCCTCGAAAAAGTCTCTCGGAGACAGCAAAATGCCCGCCCCGATCTGAACGGCGGCGGGCAGCATTACAGGCTCATCATCACTTCAAAAAATGAACCTCAGCCCGAACTGTAGCACTCGAGGCCCGTTTGCGTTGGCTCTCGATGTGACCGTACCAAAGTTGCTTGCATTACTGATGTCACTATTGGGGGATCCGAAAATTACAGTGTTGAAGAGGTTGAACGCCTCGGCACGGAATTCTAGCTTTCGCTGTTCACCCCAAATTGGGAATCCACGAAACACCGAGAAGTCCACGTTCCAGTAACGCTGCGCTTGGAAGGCATCTGGGCGAAGGTTGCCGAACGTGCCCAGAGCAGGAGTACCGAAGGCCGCGCTGTTGAACCAACAACCTTGAGTGTGCACCCGTGCCCCATTCGGACACGAGCCGGAATTTGGATCTCCGACCAGATTCGCTTGCTCGTACCCCGCCCAGCCGACATTGCCAGTGTTGGCCGGGTCGCCGCTATTGTCCGTCACGCTGTAGCGCTGACCGGAACGGACCGCGAGAATGCCATTCATTTGCCAGTTGCCTACGATGTAGTCTACTGCGTGATTTCCGGTGGAATAGCGCTTGCCCCGGCCGATAGGAAGCTCATAATTTGCATTCACGGTAAGCAGATGTGGCAGATCGAACCCTGCTGGACTCAGACTGGCTCGTGGATTGTAGGGATCTGCAACGTTCTTGCCTTCGGCGCCGAACCATCCATCGTTCTCGTCCAAGGCTTTCGAGAATGTGTAGGCGACCTGGTAGGTCAAGCCGCCGGAAGAGCGCTTGTCCACTGACAACTGGAAGGCATGATAGTCAGCGAACCCGACGCTGCGATCATAGAAGGTGGAAATCATGTAGGGGAACAGCGACCGCGATTGCGGGTCGGGCAGTGAGCTCGGCTGCAAGGCCGTGTTGTACATGCCCCCGATGTTTGCCCGATGGGTTAACGCGCTTACATAGCTGCCGGTAATCGTAGTGGTCGAGTTGATCTGGCGCTGAAGGCCAAAGTTGAACTGGTACGCGTACGCATTCTTGATATGTGGATCGTAGTGCCAGTTCACCCCGCCGGAGAAGAAGGGTGTCGGTGCAGGCAGACCCGCATTAACGCCGCCCGCCGAGAAAGGATCGCCGTAAGTCGCCGTCGGCGTGCCATTCGGAGCCGTGGGCCCCCCCGGCACGTTGAGGTTGTTGGCGATCAACTGACCAATACCCGGCCAGTCGCCTTCGATGTTCTGCGACATCTGGCTGACCGCAGCCCAATTGTCATACACGATCCCGGCGCCACCGCGCACCACTGTTTTCTCAGTCGCTCGATAAGCAAATCCGAGGTGAGGACCGATGTTGGTATAGGTGTTGTGGGAAATGCGGCCACGCGAGTCAACTACGACGTGGGGCGGCAAGGTTCCCGGAGGTAAACATTGCTGAGTGGCCGGATCACAAGCCACTGCATTGCCGCTGGAATCTAACATGATGCTGGGAATGCATGGGGCGTGTCCCCGCACCGTGCAGGGTGGCGGCGGGTACTGCAAAACATAGGTGCCGTTTGAGAAATCGAAGTCGCCGGTTTCAATCCCGCCCTGCTTATCGATGGTGTCTTTGGTGCCGTACGGCGGAATCAAAGTAAGGTCGTAGCGGATACCATAGTTCACAGTCAGCTTCGATGTCGCCTTCCAGGAATCTTGAAAGAAGGCACTGAAGAGCCCGCCAGGACGGGTTCTTTCGTCGACGTCGCGCCGGTTGGCACTATCGGGAACTCCGATGAGCGCCGTGGCTACGCTAAAGCCGGCTTTGCCGTTTCCGTCGCCCGTCTGACCGTTGGCGAAACCGACGCTATCGTACGAGAGCGGACTGGAAAACCGGCTGCTGACGTAGTTTGCACCAAACGTGAATGTATGGCTGCCTTTCAGCTTGTTCACCGTCCCCGAGACCTGAGTGTTATCCGTAGCTTGCGGCGTTAGTACAACACTCTCGCCACCATCTACGTATGAATTTCCAAGTTGAAAGTCGGGAAGCAGCCAGCCCGAGGTACCCGAAAAGTTGCTGGCAAATCCTTGAGCGAAGCCAGCTGCCTGAATGATGCTGGTTGTGTCGGTTTTGAACTTTGTACGGGCATTGTCTGAGACCGTGGTGCGAGAGAACAACATCTGCAGCTGCAAGCTTGGGCTGAAGGTGTGGACCCAGTTGCCTCCCCAATTCCGGCCTGGAATGGTATCGGTAGTCTGCAGGCTTGGCACGTTGGTCGGCTTCAACACATTGCTGTTGATCAAGCTATAGCGAAACCAGACAGAGTCCTTTTGGCCGAAGGTGTGATCAAGCCTGACATTGAACTCATTCTGGTGCTGGGTATTGGGATCGGTATCGAACGCATTGGTGTTAAAAGCAGCATCGAAAGTACCAGCGGCAGGCAGCACGCTCTGAAGGAAAGTAACGATCTGCGGCTGAACGTCGCCAGGATTTGCTCCTACAGGGATTTGGTTGTTCAAGTACGGTGTACGCAAGAATCCCGTACCTGCAGCAACCGTTGTGTAAGGGTTGTATAGCTGTTTCGTCGAGTCATTGCACAAGCCGGCAGTAAACCCTGCCGTGCAGAAGGCACTGAAGTCACCGCCGTACATGGCCGCGGTGGGAACCAGGATTCGGGTTGCGACGGGCTTGGAAAAGCGGAATCCCTGGTACGCAAAGTAGAAGAAAGTGTTTTGCTTCAATCTGGGCAGGACAACCGGACCACCGATCGCTCCGCCGAACTGGTTCTGACGGAAGTGAACGATGGGAGCAAATTGATCTTGCGAATCGAATGCGTCGTTGCGGATGTACTCCCAGGCCGAACCATGAAACCGATTGGTACCGGACTTGGTCACCACGTTTACTACTCCGCCAAGAACAGACCCGAACTGGGAGGAATCAGTATGGGAGACCACTTTGAATTCCTGAATGGCGTCAACAATGGGAGGCACCGCATAAGTGCTGAGGAAGGCCGCAAAATTGTTCATGCCGTCAGTCAGGAAATAATTGCTTCGATTGGTGGCGCCGTTGATGGATGGGAATACAAACGATGAATCCTCGGCAATCGGCGCAGCGAAACCGCCGGTGCGGCCACTCATGCTGTTCTGGCCGACACTGATCGGCGCGACTCCAGGCGTCAGCGAAAGCAACTGTGTGAAGTTGCGGCCATTCAGGGGAAGATCATTCACTTGCTTGGTGGCGATGACCGTGCCCAGTTCAGCGCTGGAAGCCTGCAGTTGTTCCGCCGTTGCTTCCACGGTCACAACCACGGTCTGAGAGCCGGCGTCGAGTGTGATGTCGATGGTCGCCGTCTGGTTCACGGCAAGAACGAAGTCGGAAACCTGCTTTGTGCTGAAGCTCGGTGCGGTCACCCTGAGCGTATAGTGACCCGGGTTAATATCCGAAAAAACATATGTGCCAGCGTCGTTGGAGAGGGTGTTGCGCTCGACACCGGTATCCGGATTATGCAGAGTAACCGACGCTCTTGGCACCGACGCCCCCGTTGTGTCGCGAACAACCCCGTTAAGCGACGCCGTGGAAAGCTGACCGAGGGCTGAGACGGTTGAGAAAACTAGAGCGCTAATGAGCCACAGTACAGTGCGAAAGCGATAAGACTGCCGGTGTGAATCGGGCATGGATTCCTCCACCCTGTTCGTAAACGCTTTCTCGATTAAACCGATGTGCAACCCCACGTTCTTGAAAGACGCGACATTCTAGTATCAAAGTACTAGAGGCTGTCAAGAACTATTTGAGCGCTCGTGGCAGGGGGCAATGGCAATTAGAGCTTCTAGGCGGCGATGATAGCGGACTTTGAGCGCTTATTATTGAAAACTTGGCGGCGTTTACCGCCTTTCGCACTGCAGGCCATTGCATAGCGATTAAAGCACTTTGTCCCCAAAGACCTAGGCCGCTTGCCGGGCAACCCCAATGCAGTTCCAGGCTGGGGCGTCTCATCGCACACTGCGGTCGGCCGATAACGTTCATCATGTCGTTTGAATCTGACCACGAACCTGATCTCCGCTTGCGCTCCTTGACCGCCGCGTAGAATTAGCATCGATGACCGAAGATGTGATATTTCAAAGCTGCAAACGGATGTTCCGCAATCGATCTGCAAGCTTCACCCAAAGCGACGCGGGAAAGGTCGGTCAGCAATCCGAAGTGGGGAACTCTCATGGATGTCAACGCCGAAAACAGCCCAGAAGAGTCAGGCTACGATTGTGGTTCCCGATTTTCGTCTCTGTTTTCCTGAGAGGGGTGTGCGCCTGGGGACAATCTCCCTCCAACACAAAACTGACAGCGCAACCCAAAGCAACGGCGTCGGAGCACGTTGGTTCTTTGGCTTGCGCTGCGTGTCACAAACAGATCTACAACAACTACTCGAAAACCGGTATGGGACGCTCTATGTCACTGGTCATGCCTGAGGTTTTGAAAGTGCGGCCGACTTCGGGTTCGATTGAAGATAAGAACACTGGTCTGCACTTCGATGTTTATGCACGCGACGGGCAGCTTTTTCAGTCGGAGTACGAGCTCGACTCCAAGGGAAAAGAAATCTTCCGCGACACTCGCGGCGTGGAGTGGATTATCGGAGCTGGGGAGAACGGGCTGGGCGGCCTCGTCCGGCAGGGCGATTATGTATTTCAAGCACCGCTGTCTTTTTACGCCAAGGCACAGCGCTGGGAACTGTCGCCGGGATATGAGCTCGATAACTCCGGGTTCAGTCGGCCGATTTTGCCCGCGTGCATCTCTTGCCACAGCGGGCGGCCCAATGCCCTCCCCGAGGGCAACGCTGCGAAAACTGCCACGGTCCCGGCCTCACGCACGTGCTCGCGCATCAGGTGGGCTTCGAAAACAATCAGGGGCATGACTCTTCAATCGTGAATCCCGCGTCGCTCACCCCCGCGCTGGCAGACAACATCTGCATGTCTTGTCACCAGACCGGAGATGTGCGAGTGCTGAAGCCAGGAAAAGACTATAGGGATTTTCGTCCGGGAACGCCGCTCGACGACACGCTCTCGATTCTCATGGTCCCCCCGAAGCGCGAGTCTCCGCCGCAGCAGGACCTGCTCGAACACTACTACTCGATGACTCTGAGCAAGTGTTATCGCGCAAGCAGCGAGAAGCTGAGTTGCATCGGTTGCCATGATCCTCACGTGGAGCCGACTCGCGAAGAAGCGCCCGCATACTTCCAGAAAAAGTGTCTGGCATGCCACAGCGAAAAAAGCTGCACACTGCCGCTTCAGGTCCGCGAACGGAACCAACCGTCTGATGATTGCGCGGGCTGTCACATGCAAAAGCGCGAGGTGCGGGAAATCTCGCATTCCAGCATCACCAACCATAGGATTCTGAGACGCCCGGATGAGCCGTTTCCAGATATTTCGTTTCAGCAGACGACACCGGCACTGCCCGACCTGATTCAGCTGAATCCAGCACCGGGCAGACTAGGCGCGCCGCCACCGGCGCTGGTGCTGCTGCAAGCGTACGGCGAACTGGTGGAGAAACATCCGGAATATCTCACCCGCTACTACGGCGTTCTTGATCAACTCGAACGCACTGATCCCGATGATCCGCTGGTGCAAGGCGCACTCGGCAATCGCGACCTGCATGCCGGCAAATATCAGGAGGCAGTCGAACACTTGCAGCGCGCCATCAAGGAAGGGCATGCGAAAACCGTCTTGTACACCAATCTCGCTGATGCTTTGGCGAAACTGGATCGTACGAGCGAAGCAGTTGAAGTGTTGAAGCAAGCGGCGGATCGCGATCCGTTCAATGCAGAGCTGAGAAAACGGCGGATCGTTCAACTCATTCAAGTAAAGGACTACGTTAACGCGCGGGCGCAAATGGAAGATTTCGTGCAGCGCTTTCCAGCTGACTCATTCATGCGTCAACTCCTTGCCAGAGTGCAATCGATGGGGCAGCCAAAATGACGCCACGAAAGCTCTTTACCATTGCGTTGGTCGTGGCACTGGCCGCCCCTCCTAAGATTTTGTCGGGCGCTGATGCGGGGCGCATTCAATTCGAAAATCGGCAAAAGAATTCGGGAGTTAGTTTTGTCCTCGACAATGGATCGCTTCCTGACAAGCCAATGATTGATGGCATACCCGGTGGGATCGCGCTTCTCGATTACGACAATGATGGCTATCTGGATATCTTCTTCACGAATGGCGCGAGTCTGCCCGGACTTGCGAAGGAAGGCGACAAATTCTCGAACCGCCTGTACCACAACGATCACGACGGCACCTTCACGGACGTGACGGATCGCGCTGGGTTGAGCGGCGAAGGCTACAGTGTCGGCGCCGCCGCCGCCGATTATGACAATGACGGGCGCACGGACCTCTACGTCACCGGTTTTGATCACAACTTCCTCTACCACAACAACGGCAACGGCACATTCACCGATGTAACCGCCAAAGCAGGCGTAACTGGGGTTTCCTCCGCGGGGAAAAAACTCTGGGGCATCTCGGCCGCGTGGCTGGATTACGACAACGACGGCAAGCTCGACTTGTTCGTGGTCAACTATCTGGACTGGTCGTTTGCAACCTCCCGCGTGTGCGGTTCAGCCGGCAAGCGCCTGTCCTGCTCTCCCACTCTCTACAAAGGCGAACCAAACATCCTTTACCACAACAACGGCGACGGCACGTTCACGGATGTTTCAGAAATCATGGGCATCTCCAGACACATCGGCAAAGGCATGGGGGTAGCAATCGCCGACTACAACGATGACGGTTGGATGGACATCTTCGTCGCCAACGACAATGACAGAAATTTTCTTTTCAAAAACCGTGGTGGAAAAGCCTTCGATGAGGTAGGCGTCGAGTCGTTCATCGCATACACCGACAACGGACTGCCCGTCTCCAGCATGGGTGTGGATTTTCGTGATTGGAACAATGATGGCAAACCCAGCCTGATCGTCACCGCACTTGGGGGCGAAACCTATCCGCTGTTCCGCAATGAAGGCAATGGCTTTTTCAGCTACGAAAGTTATAAGGCAGGTATTGGATTTCGGAGCTTGAAAATGAGCGGCTGGGGGGCGGGAATTCAGGATTTCGACAACGATGGTTACAAGGATCTGTTCACGGCGAACTCGCACGTGAGTGAGAATGCTGATTTAGATGGTCAGCAGCACTACCGGCAGGCCAATGCCGTTTTTCGGAACATGCACGACGGAACTTTTCAAGACGTAAGCGGTGATGCTGGTCCTGGCATGCAGATTCGTGCTGCCCACCGCGGGTGCGCGTTCGGCGATCTTAACAACGACGGAAAGATGGACGTTGTGGTTTCGGCTATTGGCAGTCCGGCAGAACTGCTCTACAACACCTCAACCGGCGGCAATCATTGGATTCTGATCAAGACCGTCGGGGTGAAAAGCAACCGTAACGGTATCGGAACGCGAATCAAAGTGACAACCGCATCCGGCCTCGTGCAATACAACCACGTCACGACAGCTGGAAGTTACGCGAGTTCGAACGATCCGCGCGTTCACTTTGGACTGGGCTCAGATACGGTCATTAAGGAAATCGAATTGAAGTGGCCGAGTGGGACGGTGCAGGTGCTGCACAATGTAAAAGCAGACCAGGTCCTGCCTGTAACCGAGGAATGAAGGCGTGAGGATTGCGTTTATTTCGCTGCTGTTTGCTGTGTGCTCCACATGGCCTGCTGTCGCCGGGCCCTGCACCGGTGCGGAGGCGCAACTCACACAGGTTTCGAAGGCTTTGACCGTCGATGCTCTCGATATCGCCGAGAATGCGCTGCGCACCCTAAGCCTTTCCTACCCTGAATGTCCCGAAATCGTGCTGCACCAGGCCCGACTGGCGCAAGCTAAGGGAAACATTAGCAAGGCCGCCGAGCTTTATTATCACTACACGGACACGGACCCGAATGACTCACGCGGACTTGCCTACTTCGGCCGCTTTTTCCTTGAGCAAGGCGACTACATGCGGGCCGATGCCCTGTCGGCCGCAGCAGTGGACAAAAATCCAGACGACCCGGCTGCCTTAGCGTTGCGCGGACAGATACTTCTTATGAAAAGGCAATCTTCCGAGGGGCAGAGTCTGCTGGAAAAAGCTATCAAGCTTGATCCCGATGATCCTGAGACACAATTCCAATTGGGCACAATTTATGACAAGGCAAAGGCCGCTGCGCAAGCTGTGGAACATTTCCGCAAAGCCGCGACGCTGAATCCGCACGACGCGCGTGCATGGGACTATCTAGGACTGAACCTCGAACTCGCAGGAGACTTGGATGGTGCCGAGAAGGCCTACGAAAAAGGGTTGCAAGTGAATCAGGCCGGACGATATCACGATGCTTTTCTCGATTACAACTACGGCCGATTTCTGGCAAAGCGTAACGACCTGAGTGGCAGCAAACGCCACCTCGATCGCGCTGTCGAATCGGCGCCTCAAGTCCGCGCTGTTTGGTACGAGCGCGCAAAGCTCGACATGCGGATGCAGAATTATCAACAGGCGCGCGCGGACGCAGAAGAAGCTGCCGCGTGCACGCAACCGGGAGGCGTCATCGATCTGCAAATTTACAGCCTGCTAAGCCAGGTGTACTCGCGGTTGGGCAATACTGCTCTTGCCAAAAAATATACTGACTTAACTCGCGCAACCCCTCCTCCTGTTCGCGGAGAACAGCGATAGCTTGATCTCGAAGATCAATCGCCGGTCGTTTCTGCTGACTGCTCTCGCTGCCGCTCCCTGCGGCAAATTGCTGGGTGTAATGCGGGCACCTGCGACTCCGCCGGTGATTGAATTTGAAGATGTGACCGCAAAGTCCGGCATTCGCTTCCAGCACCAGGCTAGTCGCACGAGGCGGAAGTACCTTCCGGAGTCCATGGGTGCGGGAGTCGCGATTTTTGACTACGACAACGACGGATGGCAGGATTTGTTTTTCGTAAATGGCGCCAAGCTGCAGGATCCCATGCCACGCGGCAGTTCGCCGGACAAATCTGATCCACGTTACTGGAACCGCCTATATCACAACAATCGTGACGGCACCTTTACGGACATTACTGAGAAGGCTGGGCTTCCAGGGCGGCTCTATGGCATGGGGGTCGCAACTGGAGACTACGACAACGATGGCAATGTCGATCTCCTGGTGACGAACCTCGGTGGAAATATTCTTTATCACAACAACGGCGATGGCACCTTCACCGATGTTACGGCCAAGGCAGGCGTGGGCGGCAGCGGATGGTGCACGGGCGCGTGCTTCGTTGACTACGACCGCGATGGGCGCCTGGATTTGATCGTCAGTCGTTATGTGCAGTGGGACTTCTCGGAAGTTTACTGTGGCGAACACCGTCCCGGCTATCGCGCCTATTGCCACCCCGACCAGTTCGAACCGATCACGCACCTCATGTTTCACAACAGCGGAGACGGGACGTTTACCGATGTTTCTAAGAAGTGTGACATCGCGAGTTCCCCGGGGAAAGGGCTGGGGGTCGCGATCGACGACTTCGATGGTGACGGCTGGCCCGATATCTTCGTCGCCAACGACTCGGTCGCGGAGCAACTCTTCCGCAATAATCACGATGGTACATTCGCGGAAGTGGCACTGATCTCCGGGCTGGGCTACGACCAGAACGGTCACGCGTTTGCGGGCATGGGTGCTGATTTCGGCGATTACAAGAACACCGGCTGGCCTTCGGTGTTCGTAAATGCTCTCGCCAACCAGAAATACAAGCTTTTTCGCAATGATAAGGGAACCTTCGAGGACGTAACAGACTCGATCGGCCTGGGTGCGTCGACCTTGTCGCATTCGGGTTGGGGAGCGAAATGGATTGACTATGATAACGATGGTTGGCTCGACCTTTTCGTCGCTCAAGGCCACGTGATGGACAATATCCAACTCACTGAGCCCACCCTTCGCTACCTCGAGCCTCCGCTGCTCCTGAGAAACCATCAGGGCCACTTCTCGAATGTTTCTCCGCAGAGCGGTTCCATCTTCACGACGCCTATTGCGGCACGGGGCGCTGCCTTCGGTGATCTCGACAATGACGGACGGGTCGACGTTGCGATCAACTGCAACGATGGACCCGCGATTATTTTGCATAATCGGGTAGGCAACGGGAATCACTGGCTCATACTGAATCTAACCGGAACATCCAGCAATCGTGACGCAATCGGTTCGAAGATTCGGCTGGTGACTGAGAGTGGGCAACAGCAGACTCGTTTTGTAAGTACGGCGGGAAGCTACCTCGCCGCCAGCGACAAGCGCGCGCACTTCGGAGTGGGATCTTCGAAGAAAATAAGACTGATCGAGATCACCTGGCCGAGCGGAATTGTGCAGCGTCTCGAATCAGTTTCCGTCGATCAGATACTCCAAGTGAAAGAGCCGTCTCGCTAGCTACCACGATTTGTGACCCGGCAACAGTCAGGGTGTTGTCGTGCTCACCCCGACTTTGAAGCGTGGCCGAGTTTTCCTCACGTACTCATGGCTCAGCGCCGGCTCACCATCGCACTCGATCGCAATCACTGTGGCGAGATCGCTGGGGGAAGCCGGTGGAAGGCCGGTGATCCTCAATGACAAATCGTCCTGCGTGAACGTCAATGGCTTGTTGCCAACCAACAGCCGGACCGACTTCACTTTCGTCCTCCAGCCACCCAATGACACCACCGAAGGCGGCTGATAGAACGTAAGCCATTGCTCGGCGGGCGTGTCCCCAGGCCAGTTGGTAACGTGCGCATACGCCGTATTTCCACGCTGTGTGAAGTTGGCATACACGTGCCACTCGAAATGATTGCGCTCGGTCCCGTAGATCGCGGCTCCATTTTGTGAAGTCCATATGCCCACGGTTTGCAGAATATCTATCGACTCTTGCGGTATTGAACCGTCCGGTTTGGGCCCGATATTCAGCAAATAGTTGCCGCCACCTCGAGCGCAGGTAATCAGATTGTTGACGATGGTTTTCGGTGTCTTCCAGTTATCGTCGGCTTTGTGGTAACCCCAACTGTCATTCAGGGTCATGCAGGTTTCCCAAGCGCGCCCTTTATCAGCCGCGCGGATCTCCTGTTCAGGCGTCGAAAAATCTCCCGGCAATCCGTTGCGGTTGTTCACAATTATGTCCGGCTGAAGCTGGAAGACCATATCGTTCATTTTTTGCGACTCCCACTGGTCGACGGTCAGCGGCCAATCTACGTCATACCAGAGAATGTCGATCTTCCCGTAGTTGGTCATGAGTTCACGAATCAGCCCATGCGTGTAAGCGACAAAACGCTGCCGCGCCGCTTCGTCGGTTGCGCACCGCGCTCCATCAGGATGATGCCAATCCATCAGCGAGTAGTAGAAGCCAACGCGCAACCCTTCTGCCCGCGCGGCATCGACGAATTCACGCACCAGATCGCGTCCCGCCGCCTGCTTTGGCGCGCAGTAGTCCGTGAGCTTCGTGTCGAAATTGCAGAAGCCTTCATGATGCTTCGTCGTCATCACCATGTACTTCTGTCCCGCCTGCTTGGCCAATCTGGCCCAGTCGCGGGCGGCGTTCGGCTTGGGGTTGAAGTGCTTTGCCAGCATTTCGTATTGCGGGATGGATACTCCTTCGACTTCCATCGCCCATTCATGACGGCCTATCAGGCTGTAGAGTCCCCAGTGGATGAACATGCCGAACTTTGCTTCCTGCCACCATTGCATTCGACGCTCATGCCCGGGAGGAGGTCCAACCTGTTGTGCCGATGTTTTGGCCGCACCTTCCTGCGCGAGCGCAAGGGGCGCAGCTGCCGCCAGTCCCGCGCTTGCCGCCATCAACTTCAAATAGTGTCGTCTGGATGTTCCTCGATTCATGATTGTGGCCTCTTGGGAATGCAGTGATTAGGTAATTCGACCTGCACGAAGAGGGATTCTACTCCGCCATGTCAAACCAGCCGCCACTTCGGTGTGAGCTGCAGTGGCCGAGCTTTATAAATGGCCTCGTTGCACCGCTGCGGCTTCCACACGAGCAGTCCTCGTTTGCATTGCGTGGTACATTACGAGACCTATGCACACTGAGCAGAATGCGGTCGCTGCACGCGGTCTGCTCAAAGAGAACGTTGCCCGGCGCCTTCGTGAGGAGATTCTGGCTGCAAGAATTTCGCCTGGAGAAAAAATCGTCGAAGGCAAATGGGCGCGCGAATACGGAGTCGCCCAGATCTCGGTTCGCGAAGCGCTGAACATTCTTGCGACACAGGGCTTCGTCACCAAAGGGCACGGCCGTAGTGCGCGCGTGCTGAAACTCGAGAGAGCTGACATCATTCACATTTATCAAGTGCGAGGAGTGCTGGAGGGACTGGCGGCGCGGCTAATCACCGAAGACAGACTCCCGGTTAACGATCTGGAAGCTGCCTTCCAAGAAATTCATCGTTCCGTGGGAACCGGTGATCTGCGCCAGGTGATCGATAGCGTACAGCGGTTTCATATGCTTATGCTGGAGAAGCCGCGGAATTCCGTTCTGCGGGAGCACGGACGACGCCTCCTGGTGCCGCTTTATGCATTCACGCTGATGAAGGCCCTGGTGAAGAAGCTTGACGTCGGCCCGTGGGAAAGGCAACTTCGACTTCATAGGCTCATCATTGAAGTGCTGGAACAGGGCAACCCCCATCTCGCCGAGCAGATGTTGATCCATGTCACGAATTTGTTTCTCCATGCGGCATTGGAAGTCTGGGCGCCGTAGAGCCTTTCTAAAGCCCAAAACTTGAGGCGCTATGTCATTCGGAATCTGGATGGGACTGGCAGCGGTTGTATTTGCGGGCGTTCTGCAAGGTCTTTTCGCGGTGCCGATGAAATATGCACCGCGCTGGAACTACGAACACATCTGGCTGATTTACAGTCTGACGGGAATGGTCGCCCTGCCTTGGATGCTTACGACCTTGACCGTGCCACATTTGGGTGAGGTGTATTCACTTACTCCAGCGCCTGTGCTTGTTCGCATCGCAGGATTTGGACTGTGCTGGGGAATTGGATCAGCGCTCGCAGGATTAGGAATGAATCTTGTCGGGATCGGCCTTGGAATGGCGATCATCCTGGGAGTGAGCGCGTCATTGGGGTCGCTGGTCCCATTAGTCATTCTCAGTCCTCAACGGTTGGACACGCCTCAAGGCCATACTTACCTGGTTGGAACTTTGATCATGCTGGCCGGAATCGCACTCTGTGCCCGCGCGGGAATGCTAAGAGAGGCCGCTCGTGGCCGCGGTGAATCTGCGCCTCACGGATCATTTGTTGCCGGGTTGATAGTCTGTTGCCTATCTGGGTTATTTTCGTCAGCCCTGAATTTTGCTTACGCGTTCGGCGGAGATGCAGGGGAGCGCGCACGCTCTCTTGGCGCAAGCCAGCTATGGAGCACTGGCGTGGTGACCGCACTTGCGGTTTCTGGCGGCTTCATCTCAAACCTGGCTTATTGCAGCTATCTTCTGCGCAAGAACGGCACGCTGGGAAGGTTCGCCGGCGATGGCGCAGCCACCGGCTGGGTTTGCGGTGTGCTCATGGGCCTGTTGTGGTTCGGGGGCCAGTCACTGTACGCAATCGGCATAACCTGGATGGTTCAACTGGGAGTTGTGATCGGCTGGCCTTTACTCATGGGCATGATCATCGTGACAAGCAACGCAGCAGGGGTGGTGACTGGTGAGTGGAACGGCGTGTCGGCGATGACCAAACGCTTTCTCGCCTTCGGCATGCTGATTGTCCTGATTGCGTTGGCAGTTCTGGCCGTGGCGCAACGAAGTGCGTGATGTGCCGGCCGCCTCTATCGCCGATATCCCAGTTCGGCTCCGCCGCTCACGGGAAGAATGCAGCCGGTGATGAAGCGTGCCTTATCGGATATGAGAAACGCAGCGGCGTCGGCAATCACGTCCCCGCGAGGGCAATATCCCAGCAAGTGAATGTCTTCAAGATATTTGCGGATGCTCTCCGGGTCTTTTTGCTCATCACACCATCGCTCGAGCATCGGTGTCCACACCCCTGCGGGACAGATCGCATTGACGCGAATGGAGTACCGCGCATAATCTGCCGCCATCGCCTTGGTAAGCGAAATCATCGCCCCTTTGGTTGCGACATACGCGGCATGGTCCTGCTGGCCGATCAACCCGACCATGCTTGCGGTGTTAAGAATCGTTCCTTTGCTGGCACGGAGAGCCTCAAAAGCATAACGGGTAGTCCAATAGACCGACTTAACGTTGTTCCGCTGTAAGTTGTCCCACTCTTCTTCGCTGGTTTCGTGGAGCGGTTTGGACGGAGTAGCAATACCGGCATTGTTGTGAACAGCATCAATTCGGCCCAACTCTTTCAACACGGTTGCGATTGCCGATTTCACCGCGACGCCGTCGGAGACATCCAACTGCAAGGCCAGTCCCGGCGAACTCAACTCAGCCGCGGTCCGCTTTACGCCGGTAAGATCTTTGTCGAGGATTGCAACCGTCGCGTTGTCGCGTGCGTAGGTCAGGGCGCACTCGCGTCCGATGCCATCCCCGCCGCCAGTGACAATCACTACCTTTCCTGCGAGACCGCCCGACATGGAATTTTCCCTCGATCAAATTCTTCTAAAAGCGGAAACATAATGCGGAAACATAATAAGGTGCGAACGAAAATAGGTCCTGACGCTGACGCCCGAACGCGAATGAGTGCTCAGATAAGCGAGGAGTGATACTATAGCTTCCGCTTTTGCGTGGTCAATCAAAGTTTAAGCGCTTGAAGTCCGACGAACTGAAGAAATATCTTCTGCATTACGCTGTCAGCTCTGAACACTACACAAGCGACGGCCCTCGGGAGAACAAGTGTCCGATTCTGACAATTGCCCACCGAACCAAGCCATTTTGAACAGCAGGCGAGACTTCATCAAAATCGCGGCTATGGCCGGCTCGCTGCCGCTGCTTACGCCGACTGCGTTCGCATCAATCTTTTCGGACGAGCGAACTGCCTGGTATCGAAACGCTAAGTTCGGAATGTTTATTCATTGGGGACCGTACTCACTGGCGAGCGTCGAAGCCTCGTGGCCCATCATGACGCCAAAGACGGGAGGCATCAGCGAAGCGGAATATATCGAATTGCCGAAGCGCTTCAATCCACAAAAGTTCGATGCAGGCGCGTTCGTTGATTTAGCCCGCTCCGCGGGTCAGCAGTACATAGTGTTCACCACCAAGCATCACGACGGCTTTTGCATGTTCGACAGCTCATACACAAGCTACAAAGTCACCAACACGCCTTACGGTAAGGACATCGTGCAGCAGCTTTCTTTAGCATGCAAAGAGGCCGGCATGCCACTCGGCTTTTACTACTCGCCTCCCGATATGCATCACCCAGCCTTTCGCGACACCTCCAAGCCGGCAGCAATGAACTGGCATGGCGAGCCGATGCGGCCCGAGTGGCCACTCTACCTCGACTACATGCAGTTGCAATTAACGGAACTGCTTACACGGTACGGACCGGTAGTGCTGATCTGGTTTGACGGTCTGAATGACCAGCAGAAATACGACGGCCGCCGATTCGTCGAGCTCATACGGCACCTCCAACCGGCAACGTTGGTGAATGACCGCCTCGGCGTCCCTGGCGATTATCAGACTCCGGAACAATTCATCCCTAAAGGGATTCCCACGAAGGACGTGCGATTCAATGCCGTTGACACCAGCATCAACGCGAAACTCAAGTCTGCGGTTCCCAAACCTGAGGATTTTCAGCTTTGGGAAACGTGTATGACCATCAACAACCAGTGGGCGTACAACGCTAATGATCGGGACTTTAAATCGGCTCAATTTCTGATTCGAGGTTTGGTCGAAGTTGCGAGCCGGGGAGGGAACTTCCTGCTCAACGTCGGACCGCGGCCGGATGGAACTATTCAGCCGGACTTTCAAGAACGACTACGGGCCATGGGTGACTGGCTCTCGGTTAACGGCGATTCGATTTACGGCAGTACTTATGGGCCGGTGCAGGGGATGGCTTCGATCCGCACGACTGCAAGAGACAACAAGATCTTTGTTCACGTCATGGAATGGTCAGCCACAGCGCTGGAAATCAGTGGAATCAAACCGAAAGTGTTGTCCGCGCGACTGTTGGCCACGGGGCAGTCATTGAAGTTCACGCAAGGTGACGCCCTGCTCAGATTAGATTTGCCGTCGCAAATGCCTGATGCAAACGTCACGACAATTGCATTGATGACCTCGTGATTCGGCGGTTGTTCGTATTGCATGGCGTGTCCGACAGGTAGTCTTCACCGGACGCTTGCGCGCAGTGCCTTCCAATTGGACAATTGCTGCCCCGCCCATTCGGCATCTTTTTGAGTATGGCACAGCAAGCACGCGTTTGGACTTTCTTCCTGCCCGAATCGCTTTGTCATTTCCGCGTTTGGAATATCGTCAATCTGGTGATAGCGCGCCCGGAATAGCAGGGCATCCATGATGCGAGGCATGTGACAGGAGACACAACGGCTGCCTTCTGATTCCGCCAAGTGGTGGGAATGCCGGCTGATCGCGGCCACATTTCTGAACTGGCTGTGACAACCAGTGCACATCAGGTCCGGTTCGTGGCGAAATTTTAGCGACGTCGGATTCGAGGCCGAATCGCGGCTATGCGGATCATGGCAATTCCCGCAGCTTACTTCGGCTTGCTTGAAACATTGCGAGCGTTCCAGCGCTTCAACTATGAACGTTGTTTGCCGAAACCTCCCGTCTTTGTAGAAGCCCTTTCGGGAGAACTCGCCAAACGGCTGCCGCAACCGGTTTCCGAAGAACTCTACAGAGGAAACATAATTCAATTCACCGTCGGGCCCAGAATTGCGGATTGCCGATTGCATGTGGCATTGCGCACAAATGGCAACAGACTTTCGACTGTCGATCTTGTGAAAATTTACCGGTGGATCCAGCGGTTCCTTCGGTTGATAATCATGCTCACTCATTTCTATGACGTGACCACCGGAAGGACCATGACACATCTCGCAACCAATTCCGGGCTCCTTGAACTCCACGTCATTAACGTCGAACCCGCCACCATTGGCATTGCGCAACTGGCTGGTATGGCATACCGCGCAAATTGCCTGATAGCTGGTCGAGGCGTCGAGTCGCTCCCAGGTGCGCGGGTCTGCGCGCTGGCTTCCTGGGCCGTCAATCACTTTCCAAAAATTGATCCACTGCTTGTGCGACAGGTTATATTGAATCGGGAATACGTGAATTTCTCCGTTCGGTAGTTTTGTGGCATATGCCTGCTCAAATTTCGAGCCTATGGTGTAGTCGACAGGATAGCTGTGCCACTTGCCGTCAGACTGCAAGATGGCAAAGTAGTGGCGATCTTGCTGCAAGGCCATTCTGGCAAAGAGGTGCCGATTCCGTCCCCGTTTCCGTTCGAAGTTCCCCCCCCGATAGTCTGTTTCATCCCCGAGATAGAATTCATTGTTGCTCTTGAAATCTCCCACAACGTTTTGTGGAGCGTAAGGACGAAGCATCTTTGCCATGCCACTTTCTGACCAGCCCTTGTAAATTTCGGCGTGGCAAGAACGGCACGAATCGGAACCAAAATAGGCCATCGCTGCGGGCGCTGCATGACTTTTGTTGCCTGTGGCCTTGTTCGAATCCCGGAGCGCGATCGTCCAGCGGTCCGTAGCTTGTTGCAAGAAAGTTTCGAAGGAAATCGTTCGGTTGGGATAAAGCAGACGATATATCGTCCGGAGGTTGTCCAGCGCTTTGGGGGCGAGGTCACTGCCGCCACGATATACTGCGGCGAAGCTATTGCTGGCCTCCGTGGCCTTGCCGAAACTGAGTTGCGAAAGGCCCAGCACATAGGCAATTTCCAAGTCTTGATTATTAAGGCGCAGTGCTTCGAGCAGCGACGCCTCTGAGTTTTTCAGGAATTTCTGACGCGTCTCGCCCTCCGGCTGCGTGAGCGCCGCTTGCAATAGGGCACGACCCTTCGCAAAATTCGCGGTCGACTTGAGCCGCCGCTTCACATCCGGCCAATCTTCATCACGAACGGAGGCAGGACCAGCGAAGCGGTCAAGATCATCCAGTGCCTCCCGCGCATGGGCAATAGCGGCAAAGTTCAGATTTTGACGTGCTTCCACATCCGCAACCGGAACCAGGAGCAATGGATTCTCCGGAAGTAGTGCTAAAGATTGTTGCGAGTAACTGAGTCCCAGTTCGTATGCACCGAGGTCAAAGCAGCCACGGGCCGCTACTTCGTAGGCTTGCGCGAGGAACGCCGACTGAGGAAAGCGACTGCTGAACGCCTCGGCACGCGCACGAATCTCGGCGGGTGCGGCTGGCTTGAAAAGTTGCAGGAATGCGGAGCGCTCCGTGGGATCAGCTATTTCATCGGCGATAGAAACCAAATTACGTTTCTGGGACGACGGAACGGAATCGATGTCCTGCGCTGCCAGAAAAATAAGCGACCACAGCAGAAAGCCGACAACTCGGAGCCGGCGAAACATGGCTCTACACTCTATAACATTTTACTTCCGGTTACTTCCGGTTAGTCTGCGCGATGCGAATGGCCTTCTCGATGTCCGGGTCCGCCGGTGTGAGCTTTTTTGCTTCGAACAGTTCCTGGAGTCCATTCTCTGTGTCGCCTGAATGGAGGTAGATGAGCCCAAGGTCCTTGTGCAATTGACCCAGCGCGGTGCAGCCGCCGCAGACCTGGATCCCTTCCTTCAATTGCGAAATAGCTTCCGACCAATCGTGCGCAGCGGCGGACGCCAACGCAAAGTTCCCCAAAGTCTGGGCTCGATCCATGATTTGTTTTTGTGCCTGCAAGGCCTCAAAACGGGATTGCAGGCGCCTGGACTCGTCCGGTTCAGATTGCGCCAGTTGGCGCGATAGGTTGTAAAGAGCTTCGCCGTGCTCAGGATTGATCTCAATCACCTTCCGCCATTGTGCGATTGCGCCGGCCCGATCTCCGGTGTGTTGAAGCTCTTGGCCTAGCACGAACAGAGTGTCCGGATTTCTTGGATCGAGTTCTGCCGATTTTCGAAGTGCCAGAACAGCCTCTGTGCGATGCCCGGCTGATTTTTCGATCAGCCCAAGCAGATACCACGGTTCCGCATAGTGAGGATCGAGACCTACGGCAGTCTCAAGTTCCGGCTTTGCGTCCTGATCGCGGCGCAAATCGAGCAGAACCCGCCCCTTGTTGTAGTGCGCAGAGGCGGAATTGGAATCCAGTTTCACAGCTTCAGAAAACTCCGCCAAGGCGCCTACCAGGTTGAACTCGTCCGCGTATGCAATTCCAAGATTCAAATGTGCGCCTGAGGACTTGGGTTCCAGTTCGATGACCTTCTGGAAATAGCTAATGCCCTCATCCGTGTGCGTCATGCGTGTCAGCACCATCGCAAGCACCGTAAGCGCCTGGGAGTTGTCGGGACTGATCTTGAGGGCGTTCCGTATCGCTTGTTCCGCTTCCGGGAAACGGGATTCACCTGCCAGAATCAGCCCGAGATTAATGAACGCCTGCGTGTATCGCGGATTGTTTTCTGTCGCCTGACGGAAGAGTTCTTGTGCTTCCTTGTTTTTTCCTTGCTGCCCGTATAGCACGCCGAGGTTGTTTTGCGCCTCTGCGTAGCCCGGGTCCAGAGCAATCGCTGCTTTCAGTTCCTTTTGGGCTTCGGCGTCCTGGCCAGCCTGAAGGCTGATAATGCCGAGCTGGTTATGGGCGCGAGCGATAGTGGAGTCAAGGCTAACCGCCTTTTGTAGAGCATCGCGCTCCTCCGCAATTTTGCCCAAACGATCAAGAGCTAAGGCCAGATCGTAATATGTGCGCGCATTCCCAGGATCCTGTACTAGCGCTTCGCGATAAACATCCACTGCGTGTTGGAATTCTCCTGCCTCAAAATATTCGTTGGCCTGGTTGACCTTCGTCCCTGCTATGTTTTCCTTGACACTCCGCTGTTTTTTTTCTTGAAAGTCTTCCAGCTCTTTGCGGGCTCTCTGCTCCTGGCCCAGGCTTCGCAGCACCGCTGCCAGCTGAAATCGCGCTTCGCTCGACGCTGAATTCAGCTGCACTGCCTTTTCCAGCTGGACCAGTGCTTCTTGGGGTCTGCCCAGCTTCGCAAGCACAAAGCCCAGGTTGTACCGGCTGTCGTAATGATTGGGATTGAGTACCACCGCTTTTTTGAGCAAAAGTTCAGCGGCCGCATAGTCTCCAAGCCCGCGGTCGACCACGCCCATCAAGTACATCGCCTCAAAGTCGTGCGGTTTGCTCCGGAGGTAGTTCTGGATTTCTGGCAAAGAGGTCTGGAACTCCGCAAGAATAATCAATGCCTTGACGTATGAGAGTCTGGTGACGTCGTTGCTTGGATCCAAGCGCAGCGCCTCGCGGAATTCATCCACTGCTTGCCGAAACTGAGACTCCTGGGTGTAAGCAAGGCCCAACCTGGCGTGCCGATCCGCTGATGAAGGATTCTGTTGTACTAACTGTGCCAGCAGCTTGACAGCTTCTGCCACGTCACCGTTGCTCGAGTAAGCCACCGCAAGGTCATCCTGAAGCACCGCGTCGGCGGGGCTGTCTTTCAGGTATGCAATGGCGGCAGAGTAACGCTTCTCGGCAATCAAGGCTTTCGCCAGCCCGTCCAGGGCGGGAACGGACTTCGGGTCCGATTTCAGAGCAAACTTGAATTCCTCGATTGCGGCTTCATTTTGCCCCAACTCGCCTAACGCCTCTCCGAGTGCAATGTGTCCCAACGGATCATCGGGTTTAATCCGTACCGCTGCTCGTAATTCACGAGCGGCCCGCGCGGCATCGTGCTTTTGAAGAAGCGCTAAAGAGAGATTGAAACGCGCCTCCCAGGAATTCGGATCTTGGTTTACCGCAGCTTCAAAAGCGGCGATCGCGCACGACAATTGCTGCCGCTGGCCAAAGTAGGCGCCCAGTGCGTCATAGGCACCCGCCGAAGGATGAGTTGCAAGTACCTGCTCCAACTCCGCTGGCTTTTTGCAGATAGCAGGCACTTGCCCCAACACGTTCAGACTCCATCCCTGCACAATCCAGGCGCAGAGCGCGATTTGGGCACACCGCCACATTTCCGTAACCTGATTGTCTAATTCTCGCTTGCGCTCATGGTAGCAGACAAGCGGCAGAGGGACGTTCGGTCGAATGTTATGATCGCGAAATAATGCGCGTGAGAGCCTGGCAGTTGCGCAAATTCAGTTTCGGTCAGATTCTTATTTTTTCCGGCCTCCTACTCCTTGCCGTCGGCAGCAATCATCCCGCGCACGCGCAGGGTGTAGCAACCGGCGGTACGGCAGTTCCGGCGCGACCACTTCCTGCAGGAATGAAAGCCCCGGCAGTTGAATATCGGGATATCGCGAACCAGGCAGGGCTTGCTGGCGTGAACGTCTCCGGTTCAGAGACCTCAAAGCAGTACATTGTGGAAACCACCGGCAACGGCGTCGCGATTTTCGATTTCGATAACGACGGCCTGCCCGACATTTTTCTGGTCAACTCAGGGGCACTCGGGACAGGCGCCGTCCAACCGAAGCATTTCCTTTACCACAATCTGGGTGGACTGAAATTCGAAGACGTCACCGACAAAGCGGGAATCAAGTCCACCGGGTGGGGACAGGGAGTCTGCGTTGGAGACATAGACAATCATGGATATCCTGACTTGTTCATCACCCAGTGGGGACGAAACGTTCTCTATCGAAATCTCGGCAATGGCACGTTCAAGGACGAGACCAGGGAGCGGGGCCTGCTTTCGCCAAAACCGCGCTGGAGTACAGGCTGCGCGTTCCTCGATTTCAACCGAGACGGATTTCTGGATCTTGTCGTAGTTCACTATGTGGATTTCGACCTGGCCCATACGCCTCACCCTGGCCAGACCAGCCAATGCCAGTGGAAGGGCAAACCGGTCATGTGCGGCCCGCGCGGTCTGCCGCCCGAAACGCTCTCGTTCTATCAAAATGACGGGCACGGGAACTTCATGGATGTTTCGGATCAGGTTTATATTTCAGGTCCCAAGAACTATTACGGATTCACTGCGTTAACTGGAGACTTCGACAATGATGGTTGGCCGGACATCTTTGTGGCATGCGACTCGACTGCGAGCCTGTACTACCACAATGTTGGCGGAAAGAAGTTCGAAGAGATCGGAGTCCGCGCCGGCCTTGCATACAACGAAGATGGACGCGAACAGGCTGGCATGGGCGCTGCTGCCGCGGATTTCGACGGTGATGGTCTACTCGACATTTTCAAGACGAACTTCGCCGACGATACTCACACCATGTACAAGAATCAGGGCAGGGATAATTTCGAGGACGATACCATCGACTCGGGTCTTGCGGTGAACACAAAATATCTGGGGTGGGGGACGGCATTTCTCGACTTCGATAATGACGGATGGAAAGACCTGATCGTTGCCAACGGTCACGTTTATCCCGAAGTAGATACCGGTCGTACCGGCGAAAAGTACAAACAGCCGCGACTTCTCTACTGGAACCGCGGCGACGGGCAATTTCTGGATCTGTCTTCGCAAGGCGGGCCGGGTGTATCCGACGTTCACTCGTCCCGTGGCCTCGCCACAGGGGATCTGGATAACGATGGCAGTGAAGAAATCGTTATCGTCAACATGGCTGAAGCACCGTCGCTGTTGAAGAATCTAGCAGACACCGGGAATTCGCTATTGGTGCGCGCTCTCACCTCAGGGCGAGATGCTATCGGTGCGCGCATTACGGTTACTGCCGGCGGACATAAGCAAATTGACGAATTGCGCAGCGGCGGGTCCTACATGTCACAAAATGACTTTCGCCTCCACTTCGGCCTGGGCAGCGCCAACACAGCGGACATCTCAATCCGCTGGCTCGACGGCAAAGTGGAAAACCTCGGTTCAGTAGCAGCGGGTGAAATTGTGACCATTGACGAAGGTAGAGGAGTAATTCGCAAACAGCCCTACAGTTCGGCAAAGAAGTAGGTTTTCATCTAGTCCACGTTGCGCCGTCAGGAAGAAGGCGGGACGGGCGCAGGCGTTGCGGGGGGCCGCGCGAATATCGTCTCATCGACCGACACGTTAAACTTCGCATCCTCAATCTGAACTGCTGAACGCGAGTTGGGCCGCGAGATCGTCTCCTGGAACGGAACCTTGAGCCCATCCAGCGTGCGGAAATCGGCATAATCGATTTGCGTGGGATTCAGGCCCAGCGGAGATTTGGTGTAGCGCAAAATACGCAGCAAATACCCTGATTCCTTGTCGAAATAAAACTTGGCTACGATCTCGCCTGAATTCATGCCCGCCACGACGTGGCACTCGCGGTCGCTGATCTTCTCCGCCGCGGTTGTCTTAACTTCGTTGAATAATTGCTTTATGTGCAGGGGCAGTTGCAGGTCGACTTCCGGCCGCGCAGAGACTACTTCAAATGCGGGAATGTCGCGCACTGGGCGGTTTGGCGCCGCAGTCCAGCCAGAAGAGCCGTCGTATGTCGTAGTGCTGTCCCCGTTGGGAAGGTGAATGACAGTAAGCTGTTTCCCGCCAACCCTGCTGAGAATCTCGATCGGCAGATCTCGGCCGCTAATGTGAATCGTACCCTTTGCGTGTCGTGTGCTAATTTTTTGCAGAGCGGTTGCTCCTCCGATCGCCTCGACGTACTTCGCGATGATCAGCTCCGCTGGGGGAACACTGGTTGTCGAAGCGTCTTCGCTCTCGATAGCGGTTCTGGGGCCGCCTTCAGCAATTATGGGTATGGCTACCGGACGCGGTGCGCCACGATGGCAGGAATTGCAGGTGACCACTTGCTTCAAATCAAAGTTGTCTCGGTTAATGGTCGCCATCATCTGCATCATCTTTCGCGCGGTCAGCTTGGGTTTCTTGTCATCTTTCTCCAGGGCCCCTTCCACGTGGCAAAAACTGCACTCCACGCCCAGCGAGTAAGTGATGAACTGCATGGCCGGGACGAGTTGATCAGCCGGAATTTCCTTCAAAACCTGAATATTCCGATACGCCTCCACTGCCGACTTTCCGCCAGCTGTGTTTGCAGTCGTGGTTTGTCCGCACAAAGGTCTTTCTGAAGGACCGACGAGCAACGTGATCCCGAGCATGCATAAGAATTGCCTGTACATGAATGTTCGCTCCCGATTACGGCTCCTGCTTTGGATCTCGCTCCCCGCGCAGACTGAGAAAGCTTCTCCAATCGGATCAGCCGACCTAGCTCAAGGAGTCTTTTGGATTAGCCGCGCCGCCGATCGCTTCCGACAGCGCGCGACTAGCCTTCCCGAGCACACGTTTCACCGTGGTGGGCGTTGTAGAATCACCAATTCTTTGAAGGAATGGAACACTAAGGGCAGCGACGGCGTAGCCGCGATCGTCCAAAACAGGAAACGCAATATTGATTACACCCTCTACCTCGTAACTTTTTCTTTCGTCAAATCCGAGCTTTTTGATCCTGGTCATGTGCTGCTTCAAATCGCGCGAAGGGCGCATTCCATTGTGCTTGCACCAGAGTTTTATCGCCCTGGCAGAAACTTCCGGGGCCTGATGCGCCAGGATTACCTGCCCCGTTGTCGAATGCATGAGGTCGCCAATGCCACCAGCCTTCACGAAAAAGCCGCTGCTGCTGAGAGGAGAATTGACCTGGGCGATGATGACAACGCGGTGCCCGTCGATCACTCCCAAGTGGCATGATTGGTTGATTTGATCGGTGACGTGCCGCATGATCGGCACGGCTTCAGTCGTCAGGCGTTCAATGGGAGGATGCTGGTATGCCAGCTTAAACAGATGGAGCGTCAGTGAATAGCGCTCGTCCCCGCTAGATCGAGCAATATAACCGCGCGTCTCAAGACACACGAGCATGCGGAAGACCTCCGAAACAGTGCGACCGAGCCTTCGGGCAACCTCAGTTTTAGTGAGCCCCTGCGACTCAATCGCTAACAGTTCGAGTGCATCAAGGCCCTTTTCCAGAGCTGGCGTCGGATAGCGGCGAGCGGCCTCAGTTCGTGTCTTCACGTCCATCCCAGAATCTTCGGCCGCGTTTCACAGACGGAGCAACAAACAGGACCGATCCGCAAACATATCAATTGTTTCTTGTGAAAACAAGAATCGCATTGCGAGCGTAACCGCGGAAAGGTAGCCGGTGAAAAAGCTCCTCATTCCTCGGCGTGATCCCCGATTTCAATCCAAACCCGGCCGTCAGGATAGCTATGAGTCAAAAGGGTTTCCGAGCGTATTTCAGTGCTGTATCCCGGTTGCTGCGGAAGCATGTAATGCCCGTTGACTATGCGTACCGGATCAACGAAGTGTTCATGCAGGTGATCCACAAATTCAGTGACACGGTTTTCCAACGACGTCGACACCCGCAGATAGTCGAAGATTGCCAGGTGCTGGACGCACTCGCAAAGGCCGACGCCGCCGGCATGCGGGCAGACGGGGATATCGAACTTGGCAGCCATGAGGAGTACGGCGAGGTTTTCATTGACCCCGGCCAGGCGGCAGCTGTCAATCTGACACACGTCGATGGCCCCTGCTTGCATCAACTGCTTGAACATTACGCGATTGTGGCAGTGTTCGCCGGTGGCGATGCGCACGGGCACCTCCCGCCGGATGCGGGCGTGTCCGAGAATATCGTCCGGACTGGTGGGCTCTTCCATCCACCAGGGATCAACTTCAGCAAGCTCCTTCGTGCGCTGGATGGCTTCATCCACGTCCCATTTTTGATTGGCATCCATCATCAGCTTGTTGGCGGGTCCAATTTCTTCACGAACCAGGCGTGCCCGACGCAAATCGTCGGCTGGATCTCCTCCAACCTTCAATTTGAAATGGGTCCAGCCTTGACGAAGACCTTCGCGGCACAGGCGCCGAACCTTGTCGTCACTAAAACCAAACCAGCCTACCGAAGTGGTGTAGGCAGGATAGCCAAGTCGCTCCAGGGCCGCGAGGCGTGACTCCTTGCAAGAGGCTCGCTCTTTGAGAAGCGCTAACGCCTCGCCTGGAGTGATCGCATCCGTGATATAGCTGAAGTCGATGGAACGAACAATCTGTTCGGGTTCAAAATCGGCCAGCAATTTCCAAAGTGGTTTTTTCTCGGTGCGCGCGTAAAGATCCCACACCGCGTTGAGAAGGGCGGCCGTCGCAAGATGGACCACACCTTTTTCGGGCCCAAGCCATCGGAACTGGCTGTCTCGCGTAAGCTCCCTCGAGAAAGCCGCCATATCCCCAGTAAGTGAGGAAAGGCAACGTCCGCGCACCAATCGACCCAGATACTGAATTGCGGAAACGCAGAGTTCAGTCCCCCTGCCGAGGGTGAAGGTCAGACCGTGTCCCTCAACTCCCGCGTTGGTTTCGAGGATGCAATACGCAGCGGAATAATCGGGATCTTTATTGACTGCGTCGGACCCGATCTGCTGCAGCGAAGTGGGGAAGCGAAGATCTATAACGCGTACGTCGGTAATCTTGGGATCGCTCAAGTTCAGTTACTCCATCGCCCCTACGCCACCCGGTGGTCAGGGAGAACACAGCATCAACCGAAGCGGTGCATGGATTTCTATTCCTGAAACATAATATTTGTCAATAAAAATCAAGAGGCGCGCTTCAACAGTGGCCAGTGCGACGGCGTGTCACAATCAGACGGCGTCAGCAAGATCAAGAGGCTGCCTCAGTGGTGACCCCGCCCATCGCCTCTGAGAGCAACATACTAGCCTTCTCTAAGGCTTCGCGTACAGTTGCGGGAGTGGCCTGATCGCCAATCCGTTGGAGAAAGGGTACGGTCAGGGCAGCGATCGCACATCCTCGATCATCGAGGACGGGGAACGAAATATTGATCACCCCATCCACTTCGTAGCTCGCGCGTTCTTCGTATCCTCGGGACTGGATTTTGGCCAGATGGGCGGTCAGATCACGCGGAGGACGTTCCCGACTCTGGTCCGACCAGATCTCGATGGCTCTGGAGCAAACTTCCGGCGTCTGATGCGCCAGTATGACATGTCCAGTCGCGGCATGCATCAGATCGACGATCGCTCCGGTTCTAACGTAGAAGCCTGAGCTGACGTGCGAGTCAACCTGCGCAACAATCACGACGTGTCCACCTTCCAGCACTCCCAAATGGCACGATTGATTTGTCTCATGCGCGACCTGCTGCATGATGGGCAGCGCCTCCGCGATCATGCGTTTGGTTGGAGGATGTTCTTGTGCTAGCTTAAACAACCGTAATGTTAAGCGGTAGTGTTCGCTATCCCGCGACTGCGAGATGTAGCCGCGCTCTTCGAGGCACAAAAGCATGCGAAAGATCTCTGAAACAGTACGGCCGAGGCGGCGGGCAACGTCACTCTTACTGAGCCCTGCCGGTTCGCTGGCAAGTAGTTCGAGGATGTCCAAACCCTTTTCAAGAGCGGGTGTCGGATATTGCCGGGTAGCCTGCTTACGCGATTTCGCAGTCATAGCGGTGGCTTCACGACCGTCAGCACCCCGCACACTGTCGAGACACTCGAGAGGTCTTCCTGCATGATGGAGATATGGCGATGCAAGACGTGAGAAACTATTTTCGTCTATAAAAAACTCTTTGACAAGCAGTCCGGTCAACATTTGTTTTCCGGATGGCAGCTACGCTTACCGGGATCGCGCCACAATCTAGCTGTGCATGATCAGGGGAGAGACAGGCATGAAGCTGATTCGGCATGGTGAACCGGGCAAAGAGAAGCCTGGCGTTATCCTCGGCAACGGTTCCCTTCTGGACGTCTCCGCTTTCGGTGGAGATTACGATGAAGCATTCTTCGCGAGTGGGGGGACGGACTCTCTTCAGCGCTGGCTTTCTGTCAACGGTTCAAACGCTCCCATTTTGTCACCGGACGTTCGCCTGGGGCCGCCGATCTGCCGGCCCAGCAAGATCGTTTGCATTGGCCTTAACTTTCGCGATCATGCGGCCGAAAGCGGGATGGAGATTCCCAATGAACCGGTGATTTTTTTTAAATCCACCACGTCGCTCGTAGGACCGAATGATCCGCTGGTAATCCCCAAGAATGGCACCAAGGTGGATTGGGAAGTAGAACTGGCGGTCATCATCGGAAAAAGAGCACTCTATGTAGGCAAGGATCAAGCTCTTAACCATGTTGCCGGGTACGCTCTACACAATGACTACTCCGAGCGGACCTTTCAACTGGAGCGCGGCGGACAATGGGTGAAGGGAAAGAGCGCGGACACCTTTGCTCCACTTGGCCCGTTTCTGGCGACGCAGGCGGAAATTCCTGATTCTGGAAATTTGCAAATGTGGCTTGAGGTGAACGGCGTTTTTCGCCAGAAGAGTTCCACAGCGAACATGATCTTCGATGTTCCCACGCTCGTGTCCTATGTGAGTCAATTCATGACGCTACTCTCGGGCGATGTGATAAGTACCGGAACTCCGGCAGGAGTTGGGCTGGGGATGAATCCCCCGCAGTACTTGAAGGCCGGAGACGTTGTCGAGTTGGGAATCGAAAAGCTGGGCGAGTCGCGCCAATTGGTCGTCAATTTTTCGGAGGGACAACACCATTCCCGCCCTGTCTAATGTGCGCCGCGACTTCTTGCCATTTGTCTAACTCAGGATTGTGCGATCAGCCTCAATCCTTCTCCTTCAGGGTTGTTGCGCACTGCGCAGGAAGTGTCAAAGTACATCGTCGCCCGTTGCTCTGGTGTGTATGCGGGCCAATGTGGCAGACCGCTGTGATTAGGATTTCCTGTTCGGGCAAAATTCACCCAGGCAGTACTGACTTGCTTCGATAGGACCAATGCCTCCGTGGTATTCCCACTGTAGTGATCACAAAGTTCAGCATTGTCGAAAGTGAATGCGAGTTCTGCGGCGTGAAACGAGCCGGGACGGCCATCCAGTACCGGCGTGCGCCAGCAATAAACGTAAGAGTACGCAGATGCGCTGCCCAGTGCGGCCTTGCGGGCGGCCTGTTCAACAGCCGGCCGGCGAAAGGAAGCCGCTGCAATTGTGGCGTACAGATCAAACGGAGTCGCCTCAGGATACTCGCGCCGGTAAGCCTCGATGATTGTCTTGCCGTGCTCGCCACACTCTTCGCTGACCAGCCGATTAAGTTCGTCCCCTCCCATTTCATTGGCATCGGGACGGTCAAGGCCACTTACGAATTCGTGCAGATTTGAGCCCGTCAACAAGGGAACTTCCGCAGATATTTGTGGAGCTCCTGGATCGAATGGATGGCGCGGAAGAATGCGACCGTCCACGGTTGGTCCCCAATCGTGCTCACCAAACTCCTGGCGGATGGGCAATGACTTGTGTTGAGGCATCTTCTTCATGGCTTCAGCTGCTGCACCTGAAAGACGATCGACGCGAACTTTCTGCAGATCTCGTACTTGTGATTTGGATAATCCCAGCTCTGCCAGCACCAACTCCGCCACACGTCCGGAATACTCAGGAGAGAGCGACTTGAGGAAAGGTCCACTCTGCACGATGGCACGGTGAAATAAGCTTTTGGCTGCGGGCATTCCCATGAGAGTAACGACCTTCCCGCCGCCGCCAGACTCGCCAAAAATTGTTACGCTACGTGGATCGCCGCCGAACGTGCGGATGTTATCGCGAACCCACTCCAGGACGGCCACGATGTCGAGCATTCCAACATTCGCGGAGCTGGCAAATTCTTCTCCCGCTAGTTGTTCAATATTGAGGTAGCCGTACACGTTCAGACGATGATTGTGTGTCACCACGACAACATCGTGATTGCGGGCGAGGCTTTGGCCGTCATAGGAGAGAAGGTCGTGCCCGCTGCCCGCAGCGAAGGCGCCGCCATGCATGAAGACCATGACCGGGCGCTTGTGGGAGCCATTAATCTCAGGCGTCCAAACGTTGACACGTAGACAGTCCTCGCCGGGAATCGTCAGGAACGCACCGGCATGCATCACGAATGCAGATTCGTCGGCCTTCGCCAGGTTTTTTCCGTCCGTATCGAAGTGTGCAGAGTCCTGGGCGGGGCACGCTCGGCCATACTGGAGCGCGTTTCGAATTCCCGCCCACGGCTCAGGCTTGTCCGGCGGCAGGAAGCGTCTGGCACCGGCGGTCGAGGCGCCATAGGGTACACCTTTGAAAATGTAGACGCCATTCCGCCTGAAGCCCCGGATTTTTCCCGAGATCGTTTCTGCAACCGTCGCGGTGTCAGACGCAATGACCAGGTTGCGGCCGCAAACGCCCGCCGCCAATTTGGCTTTCGAGGCAGCGTCCGGGGTGGGCTGTGATGCCGCGGACGTCCGCAAGATGACAGAGCCAGCCAGCCCCGCACCCAGAGTTGCCATGCCGCCAAGGAAGGAACGCCGTTCCTTAAAGGCCGGCCCTGACTCGCGATTTGGCTTTTTTGACATCGTTCCAGCCTCAGATTTCAGGTTGTCCAACGGTGCGGTCCTCGATGCGCTCTCGCACGTTTTCTATTACTGAAATAGTACATCTGTCAATAAAAATCGTTAAACACCGAACATCGACAATTCCTGAAACAACTTTGGGGGATCCAAGGACCAGCTGATCTCTGACAGAAAATTCGAAGTAAAGCCCCTCACGTGGGATTGTCACAAAATAAAAATCCTTGACAAGGCTTGCGAATGAAGCTTATAAGTTTACGCATTTGATAGGTGAACTGATAGTTTTAGGTATAAAAGACACTTGAGAGCGGTTGAGGTTTTTTCGGACCTCGAACAGCCCTTCCCATTTTTGGGCTGTCACCGAGATCGTTGCGGATAGCGAACCAATGCCGAGGGAGGCATTATGGATAACCGAGCCTTTAGGTTGTTGGCGCAGATTCGAGCCGGTCAAGACTCATGCGGCTGGCGTGAACACGGATTCCGTCGTCCTACCGCAGCGCTATGCGTTGCCCTGCTATTGATGCTTGTAATTCCGAACCGCGCCTCGGCGCAGGCGACAGCCACTCTAAACGGAGTTGTTCGAGACTCGAGCGGCGCCGTAATTTCGAAGGCGACCGTCACTCTGCACAATGAGGAGACTGGC
>WNGO01000143.1_pt1 | contig 43747 bp, 77 predicted proteins | sample 5400511 | NCBI WGS metagenome assembly WNGO01 (sample SAMN13153380, study PRJNA577476) | soil metagenome | isolation source: 20 cm soil or saprolite under Garry oak tree replicate 2 | place: USA:California | collected 2016-06-15 | reverse complement strand
CCGGGAGATCGCCGAGTCCGCCCGAGAGAAGGTCAACTGGGCGGACTCGGTCGGTTACGGGGCCTCATGTACGTGTGGGGTGAAACCCGAAGCCGGGCACCATCAGGTGCTGGGCGTAGTCGTCGACAGGGGGAGGTGCTACCGGCATGGATCACGGAATGAAGGAAGTTCAGTGCAGTGAGTGCGCCGGTTGCGGGCAGGTCGTCAAGCCCGTCCAGGTCTGGGATCACCAGGCCAAGGAATACGTGCTGGTCGACCGCGCGGTTACCTGCCCTGGCTGTGGCGGCGCCGGTAAGGTCTGGCGATGACCCGAGACTGTAGAGACTGTTCGGGGACTGGCCGGGTGTTCCGGTACGGCACGTTCCCTCGATCTGATGGCACTACCGGCACTCACTGGGTGTCGGATCCCTGTAAGCGCTGCAATGGCAGCGGAAAGGTAGGACACTGATGGCACCGAAGAAGGGTGCGGTCAAGAAGAAGGCCGCGTCCCAGCCCACCCAGGTCAACCCGCGGATCCGAATCATGGTCCTGGGCGCCAACCAGAAGATCCGCTTCGAGTGGAGGAACCGGTGAACCTCGGGGAGTCAATCGCCAGCATCATCGAGGACGCCCAGAAGCGTCAGGCCAGCCCCGGCGCCTACTACTTGCTCCACGCCAACGGCATGAAGTGGGCCGACGTGGTCGCTCTCATTTCGGGCGACGCGGTCATCGTGAGCGAGGTCGAGCGTGGCTAAGAAGCCTGAAGAGGACCCCTGCTTCTGGGGGCACGCCAAGGAGTGCAGGCATCAGGGATCTGACCCCAGCGGGGATGCCTGGCGCCTGCGATACGGCCGCAAGGGGGACGCCCGCATCAGCCTGACCGACATCTCCAAGGAGGTGCTGGGCGTCCGCCATGGCCAGGTTGGTGGCGACCATTACCGCATCCACAAGATCCAGCCGTGGGACATCTGGGAAGAGTACAATCTTGACCCGTGGCGGGCGAACACCCTGAAGTACCTGCTCCGAGCAGGCGACAAGGGTCCCGCCGTGCAAGATCTCAAGAAGGCGTTGCACTATCTGCAGAAGTGCATCGAAATCGAGGAAGGGAAGGAGGGCTGATGGCTAATTTCAACGAGAAGGCCCGTAAGCCCGGAGCGCGACCGGGGACGGCCAACTCGCCGCAGCCCAGTGGTCAGCGAGTCCAGAACGGCCGTATGGCTAGGCCCGTCCAGGCTGTCCGCGCGGTGCGGGCGCAAAGGAGCGGGCGGTGATCTACGGCGTCGACGTTTCGGCTTACCAGGCCGAGCAGTTCCCGGTCGCGGGCAAGAGCTTCGCGATCATCAAGGCGACCGAGGGGACGGGGTACGTCAACCCCCGGCTCGCCGCCCAGACCGCCTGGGCGCGTCAGCACGGACTGTCGGTCGGGTTCTACCACTTCGGCCATGCCGGAAATGTAACTGCGCAGGTCGACTATTTCCTCGCGCACGCCAACGCCAAGCCTGGCGATCACCTTTGGTTCGACTGGGAGTCAACGGGTGGAACCCACCCCTCGACCGCCGAGAAGGACCAATGGATCCGGTTGTGCAAGTCCAAGGCAACCGGCCACAAGGTAGGCCTCTACTGCAACACGTCGTTCTGGAAGAGTGTAGATACCACGAGCTACGCCGGAGACGGCCTGTGGATCGCGGACTACACCACTCCGGGCAAGGCGCGCGTCACTGACAAGTGGGTCGTCCAGCAGTACACGGACAGCCCGCTTGATAGCGACGTCGCCGACTTCGCGTCCCTGGCAGACATGAAGGCCTGGGCGGGCGCAGCGTCCACACCGGCTCCTGCGATAGCTCCGCAGAAGTATCCGGGGGCCGATCTGAGTCACTGGTACGGCGACGCCTACCCCGGCTCGCAGATGAACGTCAACACGCTCGTCTGGCACACCACGGAGACGCGAGTCCTGCCGACCTACTCCGGCGGGGCTGAGGCGCCGACCCTCACCGCGGTGGCCGACACGAAGACCCGAACTGTCAAGTGGTACCAGCACTTCGACATCGACAAGTCGTCGCGCGCCCTGGTGAACCTGCCGGGCGGCGTCGAGACGAACACGCTTAACGTCGCCCAGGTAGAACTAGTGGGGACGTGCGACCCGGGCACTCGGGACAACTGGAATGCCGCCGGATACAGGGGTCAGTTCATCTACTGGCCGGAAGCTCCGGACTGGGCGCTGGCCGAAGTCGCGAAGTTCGTCAACTGGCTCGAAAGCAAGCACCAGGTACCGATCAAGTCCACGGTCACCTGGAAGGCGTACCCCGGATCGGCTGGCACAGCGAACGGTGTCCGTCTGTCCAACACGGCCTGGCTGGCCTATAACGGCCACTTGGGTCACCAGCACGTCCCCGAGAACCTTCACGGGGACCCGGGCAACCTGGACTTCGCCCGCATCATCCAACTCGCTACAGGAGCAGACGTGGCACTTTCCGCCGACGACATCCGCGCCATCTTCAGCACCGACGGCATTATCCCGTCGCCTGATGACGCGACCGACACCAACAAGTTCTGGACGGCGACGTCCTACCTGAAGGCGACCTACCTCCAGGCCCGTGAGGCAGCTCAGGCTGCCGACGCCGTGAAGGTCGACGCCGCTGCCATCAAGGCCGCTGTCGCCGCCATCCAGGTGGGCGGGATCGACCTGGACGCCCTGGCCGCGAAGGTCGCCGACGTTCTGGCGCACCGTCTCGAAAGCTGACAGGTTTAGCGGGGAGCCCCTCGGGTAAGTACATATTACCTGAGGGGCTCCCCTCTTTGTTACCGGGAGGTAATATGGCAAAGCAGGAGCAGGTCCAGAAGCAGAAGGCCGCCACTCGTACCGAAGAGGTCGAGGAGACAAAGGCCGCGCCGGTAAACCAGGAGCTGGCCGACTCCACCGAGGAAACCCTCGCGAACATCGACGACGTGCTGGACGAGCAACTTCTCGCCGACATCGACGACCTCCTCGAAGAGAACGCCCAGGAATTCGTCCAGAATTACGTGCAGCAGGGCGGTGAATAGGCCATGAAGGAGCGCAGGCAGCGCGTCATGGGGGATTTCGTCTCTGACGCCGCAAGCGAGACGGATCCGCTGGAATGCGCGATCGCGGAGCGCTTTCGGTCCGAGCGGTACCCGGAGGCTTCGGTCGACGGAGACAGTCGGTGGGACTACGACCCGTTCGGGGAGGAAGGGTGAATCCCGAAGCGGTCAAGTGGCTCGAAGAACTCGACGAGAACGCTCGGGTCGACTACTTCAAGCCCTGTTATCCGTTCGACGGCAAGCTCTACTCGTTCAAGGACGACCACGAGAATCCGAACGGCCTACGGTGCTGGCAGTGCGTCACTACTGGAGAGTTGCTGGTGATCGGCTGATGCTGAAAGCGGCCCTGGACGCTCAGGCTCGGGGGTTCCACATCTTCCCCGTCGCCGCAGGCCAGAAGATCCCCCACGCTTCCGCCGGGCAGTGGGGGCAGAATGCCACCAACGACATCAACGCCATCGTCTACTTCTGGACCAGGGTCGACCCGAAGGCCAATATCGGCGTCGCCTGCAAGCCGTCCCAGCTCCTGGTCGTCGATCTGGATGTCGCCAAAGAGGACTGGAAGCTGCGCGGCACCGAGTGGGCGCACCTGCACGACGCCTACGGCCCGCGGGTCGACGGCGAGGAGGTGTTCGACGAGATGGCGTACAAGCTGGGTGGCGACAGCCCCTCTGACCTGGCGGTCTACAGCGTCCGCACCCGGTCCGGCGGCCTCCACCTCTACTACCGTTGGCCCGCCCACTGGCCGAAGATCTCCCAGGCCTCACCCGTCAAGGGCATTGTCGACGTCCGCGGTAACGGCGGCCAGTACGGCGGCTACGTCCTCGGCGAGGGGTCACAGGTCGGCGACGGATCGTACGTCGGTGACAACCACCACCTGATGCCCGGCCTCCCCCCGCAGTGGATTCGCCTTCTGGTCGCCGAGAAGCCCCAGCAGCCCCGCATCAGTCGGCCCAAGGGGCTGATGCAGCCCGGAGCTATCTCCTGGTCGGGTCTGGTCGACTCGGTCCGTAACGCCGGGGAGGGCAACAGGAACAACGCCCTGCTATGGGCGGCCAGGGCTATGTACAGCGACAAAGCCTCGCTCCAGGTCGCCCAGGACGTTCTCGGCCCGGCAGCCGCTGAGGCTGGCCTGGGAGACTTCGAGATCCAACGCACCATCGAGTCCGCGTACCGCATTCAGCAACACAAGGAGGGCTGATGATCAGCCACGAGTTTCAGGGCACGCTCCTCAAGGTTGGCGAGCAGAAGTGCCAGATCCCGACCAATATCACCCTGACGTTCGACGAGGAGTACGACCCGATCGCCGTTCAGATGGTCATCAGGGCTGACGGCGCCCAGGAGGATGTCGTCTGGGTGTTCTCGCGCGAGCTTCTGACCCGCGGCGTGACCTCGGTGACCCCGGTTGGTCAGGGCGACGTCAAGTTCAAGTACTTCGCCTCGGGATCCCTCATGCGGGTCGTTGTCTGCCTGCGGAACGCCTCGGGCCACGCCGATCTGGCTCTCCCCGCGGAGAGGGTCATCGCGTTCCTCAACGATGCCAACACCGTCATCCGGCTGGGCGAAGAGCACTTCGACGACCTGATCGACGAGTTCATCAACGAAGTCCTGGAGGAAGGCGCGTGAGCACGTACAGCCACATCCACCGGAAGATCCGCGACTACCAGGACGATTACTCGGTCGTCGACGGCGGAGATGCCCTGCGACTGATGAAACTGTCCGAGGAAGTTGGTGAGGTCATGGAGGCCTTCATCGGCTACTCGGGCGGCAACAAGCGCAAGGGCCGGAACAAGTCCGAGATGGACATCGCCCACGAACTGACCGACGTGATCATCACGGCTATGGTCGCTCTGTATGACTGGGTCGAGGACCCTCAGGCCTACCTCGACTCGAAGCTCAACGCCCTGAGGGCCCGGGTAGAACTGGAAGGTTCATGATGATCGAGTTCGCGGCAGACACCAGCAGGTCCATCAGTGGCGGAGGCGGGATCATCCTGATCATCGTCGCCCTGCTTCTCATCTTCAGCGGCAGCGGAAACGGGCGGGGACGATGAGCTACCAGCCTCGGCCGGGCGACATCGGCCTCACCCAGATCAGCGGCGTGGTCGGCAAGGCCATCCGCTTCGGCCAGTGGCTGAACGGGGACGGCTTCAAGGACTATGAGCATGCGTTTGTGGTCGTCACCGAAGCTGGAACGGCGTCCTCTGACGAGACGATCGTCGAAGCCATGCCGGGCGGAGCTGTCCACGTCTCGAACTACCACGAGGCGGTCTACCTCCGCTGCCCCGACGAGCACCGGGAGCGGGTCGCCCGAGCGGCCCTGAACCTGGTCGGTACGCCGTACAGCTTCGTCGACTACCTGTCTATCGCGGCCCTCCGGCTGCACCTACCGTCCGGGCGCCTGCGGGACTATGTGGGGGCAACCCATCACATGATCTGCAGTCAGCTCGCGGACTTCGCGGCCGAAGCCGGTGGCTGGCAGCTCTTCGCGGACGGCCGCTGGCCTGGGGATGTCACCCCCGGGGACCTGTACCGGTTGTACGAGGATCAAGTCTAGCCCCACTAGACAAGAACGAAGCCCCTCACTGGCCCTAGCAGTGAGGGGCTTCTCGCCGTCCCGAGGCACCGGAACTTCCATCCCACGGGGATCGTATCAGGCGACCCGGTGCAGGAGGAGGTAGCTACCGGCCTGGACGGATGTGGCCAGGGCGTTGGACGTTCCCTGCGACCACTGGAAAGTGAACGCTCCGGCCGTGGAGCCCAGCGTCAGGAATCCCTTCATCTGGGCGGTCATGACCTTCGCGTTGCTGGTCACGCCGCCAAGCATGAAGCCCGTAGATCCCGCGGACTGGCCGTCGGTGATGACCGTGCCCGACGTTGTCGTGGTAGTCGACGGCTGGCCGAACATAGACCAGGTAAATGTGCCGCTCACCGGAACCGTGTACCCGATCTTCAGGTCGGCCGCCGGGTCCGCCGCGAAGAGAATCAAGCCGTCGACGATGTACGACGAGTTCGCCGGAAGGCTCAGCGTCAGGTCCGGGTCGTCGGTGTTGGTGGTCGTCGAGGCTCGCGAGGTAGACGACAGCTTCGTGGCCTGCAACGTTTCCATCGAGGTGAGTAGGCTGGACGTGATCCTCTGACCTGCGTAGATAGTGGGGAACTGGGGCATTTCAGACTCCTACGATAGCCGGGGTGGTCAGCGAGATCGCGGCCCCCGAGGACTGGGCTTTGACGACACCGTTGAAGGACCGGGTCGCAGTGAAGGACTGAGGGTTGACCAGCTCGAAGTTCTCGAACCGGCTATCGGCGTTCACGTTGGTGTTACCGGCGCCGCGGACCGACTTCACTCCGATGCTACCGGCCGCCACCAGGGCCGAATCCGTCGTCTCGATCGACCAGGGATTGGGCTCAGTCAGGCTGGCCGTCGGAAGCCAGATCTTGGCCTTCAGGTTCGAGCCGTCGCCCTGGAAGCGCACCCGGACGAATTGGGCGGCCACGTTCGTGAGCTGGGTAGTAAACGTGGCGATCTGGGTTTCCACCGCGGTAACTCGCTTGCGGACGGATAGCAGGATCGTGTTGGTCGTCGTGAATTCGACCCGGGCCTCATACAGGTTGTCGATCGAGGTGTACCGAGCGAGAACTCCGCAGAACTGGGACGCGCCGGTAGACAGAGCCGCTACCGCGATGTCGCAGTAGATGTCGAACGAAGCGCTGGGCGACGTGACCACCGAATGGTGACCGACCGACGTGGCCGGGTTGATATGGCGCCCATATCCGGACAGCACGTCGTAGTCCGCGGCGACCCCGCCGGTATTCGTCCAGGTCTGGACTGTGTCCGTAGTACCCCAGGTGTCGGTCAGGGTCCGTCCGAACTGGTCGAAAACGGCCGAGGCCTTTGTGTTGCACACTCGGGCGCCCCACACGTAGTAGATATTCGAAGAGGTCGGAGTGCCCCCGAAGCGGGGGCCCATCACTGCCTGGGAGGCCAGCGCGGGGGCCGTGAAGGTCTGCTCGATATACGTCCACTGGGCGGCAGCCACAACCGTGGCCACGCCGATGCTAGAGCTGACGAACACCCCCGAGGAGTCGTACCAGTCGACAGAGGGCCGAAGATCCGACCAGCCGCCGGGCGAGTAGACCCACATCGAGGTCGTGTACTGGCCGCCGACGTTGATCGTGCCGACACCCGACTTCGCGGAACTAGCGCCACCGGAAGCGGACACCCCGTTGGGGGTGACGAGCAGCGAACCGGTAGCCGACGGGTGCGGAGCGGTCGGTGTGGCCACCCAGGAGACCGATGCGTTCGTGCCCGACCAGTTGGCCGCGCTGGTGTCGAAGAAGCTGTTCGGGATCGTCAGGGCCGAGGGTGATTCGATTCGCATCACCTCTCCGGCGCACGTCAGGTTGTACGGGGAGTCGCCCTGCTTGGACGTCCATGGGTTGGAGGCGATCGCCGTCAGGATTCCCACGCTGGTCGCGCCCGACGAGAGAGCTGCGGACAGCGTGGATCCGTCGGTGTCGACGCTCGTCCACTGCCTGGCGTCGTAAGCCGTCGTTCCGGTTGCCGTGTCGAGCGTGGTGACCGCACCTTCCCATGGTCCGGCCGGACTGAGCGTGTAGTCGATCTGCCACTGGAACTGGTTGATCGTCTCCGTGTAGCCTTCGACCTTCAGGAGGATGGTGCTGTCCGGGCACGCCCAGGAGGGCAGGCCGGTCACCTTGATGATGTCGCCCACATAGGTGCGGCAGGCAGCTTCGGTCTGGGCGGCGTTCTTCTGTAGCAGGACCGTCATCCGGGAGAACCGGGATCCGGCATAAGTCCCGATGTTCAGCCGGAAACCGGCGGCGTCGATCGTCTGCGTGTCGGCGAATAGGTTGAACTGGTCGGATCCCTCGTACCGCCCCACGCCGGTGGGCGGGTTGGCGATCTGCATGCGCCCGGTCGTCTGGGTCAGGGTTGCCGATCCGCCATCCTTCCGGTTGGCGGTGAACGCGTTCACGATCTTCAGGTCGTCATAGTCGGGCCCGAACGGCTCGACCAGGATGTCGCCGGTGAACGGGATTGTCATGGTAGGCGTCTGATTGGTCAGCGAATCCGGCGCCCGGTAATGGAAGCCGATCACGTCCCGGTTCTCGCAGAGGATCCCCGTCTCCGTGGTCGCGATATCCCGGAGCAGGGTCAACAGGTCAGTTTCACCCTGGCCTCCCTGCGCCCAGTACGAACGCCCGGCCGAGGAGATGACATAACCTGTCTCGGTCTGCATGCGGGCAAGCCGCTCACCGGCGGGCTCGCCCTTCCAGTTCACTAGCGACCCGTTGGAGTTGCTGTAGGAGTTCGGCTGGATGGCTACGGACACCTGACCGAGGGCCGTACCGGCAAGGTCGGCCAGGGAGCCCATGTGGACCTGCTGGGCGGCGCCCACCGTGACGCCGGTAACGGTGCCGCTAGCGGTGTTGTAGTTCACGTTGTTGATCGTCGCGGTTTCCAGGACGGCCAGGTTGAGCCCGTAGTTGATATCCGCGCCGGACGTGGCCAGCGTGAACTCCATCATCCGCTGAGTCCCGTTGACGGCAAACCCGACGGCGCCCGAGTTGTAGATCGACAGGTCGTTGCTGTCGTAAGCCGAGATGATCAGGCTGCCCCCGGTATCGACCTGGACGCGCCACGAAGCCGCCGTCCCGTTGGTCGTCAGGTACATGAGCGTCCGGGTTCCGGCCGTACCGGTGGAGGGCACGGCCGCGAACCAGCGGACCGAGATGTATCCGGTCGAACTGTAGGTCGGGACGAAGCCGCGGGAGACCCCGTTGGTGAAGGTGGGGATAGGTCCTGACGCTGCATAGTCGGCATACGAGGCCTTGTCGATACCTGAAGCGGTGAGAAGTGTCGACGTACCGGTAGGCAGCCCGGAAGCGAATCCGTCGGCGTCGGGCCCGTCCTCCATAGGCCAGTAGGCTATGACGTTCGAGCGGGCGCCGGTGGTCTGCGTGATGTCTCGGTCGAGCGCCGACTTCAGGACGATATCGGTAGCGCCCAGGCGGCGCATCACCCCACCGGCTTCGACGTCGACATACCGGCGGGACTTCTGCTGGACCCTGGGCGTCCAGGACGAAACCTCGCCGACGAACCGGATCTTCCGCTGGGTGATTTCCGCCGAGTTCTGGGTCGTCCACGTCTTGCCCGTAGCGTCGTTGAACGACGTGGCACCCTCGGCCTGGATCGTGAAGTCCGGGTTGGCGACTACCGTGCCGTTGATTCCGTTGCGGACCTCGGCCTTGAAGATGCGGCCGAGCGGCGTCTCGTAGAAGAATCCGGTGGCGTCGCCGATAGCCAGCGAAGAAGTCGAGTTGAAGATAGAAGTCGTACCGGCCTGGACGATCGACGTTCCGATCTGCTCCCAGTCGCCGGTTATGGACGTCGACCGGTAGAAAGTCACCGTCCGGCCCGAAGCGCCGTTATCGACGTCCAGAGTGGCGCGGACCGCCATCCGGCCGGTGGAGCTGGAAATCTTCAGAGGGAAAGCGGTCTGCGCCGACAGGGTGTTCGTGCCATCGGACGACCATTCGAAGTACAGCGCCCCGTCCTGGGTCGCCAGAAGCCACGACTTGTTGCCTGTCGTGGTGTGCTTGCCGATAAGCTCGGTGCGCCCGAACGATGCCTGCCCGGCGGCCTTCGTCCAGTTCCAGATTTCGGCCTCCAGCCGGACGTCGATATCGCCCAGGATGTCCAGAGCGGCGGCGTCCGGCGTCGAAGCCTTTCCGTCGTTGGTGCCCGTGATGAACAGAGCCGTCGTTCCGGTGAGCGCCGAAACCCGCACCGGGGTGTTCCGGCCGATGTTCGGGTAGTAGGCGCCCGTCGGATTGTCCGGCGTGTAGTTGGCCGTCGTGTTGTCCAGCGTGAACCGGCACGTCGACGTGTCGACCCGGGCGCCTTCGTCTCCGGCTCCAGCCGTGATGCTGATCTGGTCGGCGTAGTACACATCTCCGGAGACGTCGGTCCAGTTGGTTCCGTCGAACTTCATGTGGACCTTGAGCGGAAGTGCGCTCTGCGGGAAAGCCACGGTTACCCCTTACCCATCACTGCGAACTGGACGTTCCCTCCGCGGACACGGACGGCGTGGCGGAGGATTTCGACCAGCATGTTATCAACCTTGCCTCCGCCGCTGCGGATCGTCAGGGTGACGTTCGCCGGACCGTTGCCCTGGCCCATCATTCCGCGGGTAGCCCCGGCGGTGTTCACGCGGGCGCCTGGGGGCAGGTTCACGAGCTCCGGGCCCTCCTCCCCCACCAGGACGCTGCGAGCCGCCGCAGAGGCCCGTACAAGCCCTCCTTGGGCGTACCCTATGATGCCGCCCCGCGCCCGGCCACCGGTAGCGCTGTTTCCGGCGTACCCAGCGTTGCGCTGCTGGGTGTAGTTGACCACGTAGGTCGTGACCGTCTTGCCGTTCAGGTTGTTCAGGTCCCGCTTGGCCGCAGCGATCTGCCTTTCGAGCTGACTGATGTCCGCCCGGATGGCCGACTTCGACTTTCGGCGCGACTGGTCGGCCAGCAACTGCTTGGCCCGGGCTATCTTGTTCTGGAGATCGGTGATGTCGGCCTTCAAGGCGTTCTTAGCCTTGATCTTCGTGGTGTTCAGAAGGTCGGTCTTGGCCTTGGCGAGCTTGGCCGTCCAGTCCGTGATCTCCATCTTCAGCTTCTGCTGAGCCTTCTGGGACAGCGTGTCCTTCAGGTCCTTCTTTGCGGCGGCCAGGTCGTTCGTCCACTTCGAGATGTTGACCTGAAGTGTCCGCTTGTGGTTGGCCGCGTCCATCTTCTTGCCCCAGTCGCGGGCGGCGTTGCCTATGCGGTTGAGGTGCTCGCTGGTGCCCTTCGCCCAGTCGCTGAAGGCCTTGTCCGCCTTCTTGATCTTCCCGCCGATGCCCGGAATCCATCCGAAGGCCAGCGCGAACCCGTGGACGGCGTTCGTGGCCAGGAACATAATCGCGTCGAACAGGGGCCGGATACCGAACACGATCAGGTCACCGAACGCCGCGGTGATGACCCGAAGCGTCCCCGCCCAGAGCTGGGCGAGGAAGTTGACGATATCCACGATGGTCGTGATCAGCCCGAGGATCATCCGCAAAGCCAGTGCGATCTCACCGGAGTGGGAGGCGACGGTCCGGCCAAGCGCCCCGAAGGAGTCGCCCAGCCCCTGCATGAAGGAGTCGAACTGCGGGCCGAACGCCAGGAGCAGTGCGTTGAAGCCGTCCATCATGGGGGCGAACGCACGCTTGCCGAAGTCCTTGATTCCCTTGGCGACGTTGTCGAGGAAGTCCGAAAGGGGTCCGGCCGCTCCCCGCATGGCCTCCTTGAAGTGCGGAAGGAAAGAGTCGGACAGCTTTCGCATCAAGCCGATAGCGTGCAGGATCACAGGGATAAGCGCGTCACCCGCACCCTTCCACGCAGTCTTGACCTCGTCGGCCGCCCGCTTCCAGGCATTCTTCACCGGCACCGACTTGGCCGCGATCATAGCGCCCAGAGCGACGAACGCTCCGCCGAATGCCAGGGTTACGGCACCGGCGATAGTAGCGCCCACCAGGCCAGCGATGAACGCCACGGCGGCCACGACCAGGGGAGCGGCTGCGCTGATAGCGCCCGCAAGGGCCGGGGGGATCTGGGTGTTGAACGCCGAGTTCAGGACGGAGGTGACGCCGTTGGCTATCCCCCGCATAGCGGCCATAGCCCCCTGGGCGCCCCCACGGAGGCCGTCACGGAGGAGCGTGCCGACACCCCGGAATCCGTCAGCGAAGCCACGGCGAAGATCCGGCCCGATACGCCGGAAGCCCCGGCCGAGAGCACGGAAGAAGCCCTCACCGGCGTTACCGTTGGAGCCGACGCGGGTAAAGTCTCGGTCGAGGCGGCGTGCGCGCTCACCGATACGCCGGAAAGCTTCGCCCGTCATGTCACGGGCGGTAATAAGCAGGTTTACGCGGGCCATTCCTCTCCCTCCTCCTCTACTTCCTGGGGTTCCGATTTCTCGGGATGCCCCAACTGCTGAATCTTGATCATGCGGAGGATTTCTGCACCCTCCGTATAGAGATCCGACGGCAGGCAGTGAAACCTGTCGCAAAGGCCGAGGATCAAATCAGCCTCGGCCAGCTCCGGCGGAATTCTTACAACGCTTCCATCGTCACGGGTTGCCCCGGGAACTGCGACCCATTCGTTGAGCCTTTTCCCAGGTCTTCGGAGACGCCCACCATGCAGCCGAGCCACGCCTGGACGATATCGAGAACGAACTCGAAGTCCTGATCGTTCAGGGCGTCCTCGGTGGCCGGGATTTCGGCGCCGTTCTCATCTTCGAGGTTCCAGGAGACGATCCCGTTACCGATAGAGGCGAGCAGCTCGTCGAAGTTCCCGTCATCGGCCGTCTCGGTGGCCGCGATCAGCTTGCGGACCTTACCGAAAGAGATCGACTTCATGCGGACGGACAGTCCCTCGTACTGGGGCAGATCGAGGGTGTAGATCGTCGGGACCTTGCGGTAGCCCATGGTGTTTCCTCTCAGAAATCTCGGGTGCGGCGTTCCAGGATGTGCTCGGCTATGTCCGCGAACTTCCGCTCCAGCATCGAGGTCACGATACGGAAAGCGTGATACCCGCGGAACCGGGTAGTGACATTGCGGGAGCCGACGCCTTCGAGCCAGGGCCCGTAGACCGGACCAGCGTACCCGCCGTCACCGATTTCGAGCCCGGTGGACGTGTTCCTCGCGTAGACGTGCGATTCGTAGTATCCGGTGGGTCGCCGGAAGTCTGCGTGGTAGATGTCCAGGATCTTGTCATGAGCCCAGTCCGCACCGGCATGCTCGGCCTCGTCGACCACCTCGTTCATGATCTGCCGGGCGCGAGCGCCATGCTCGGCCAGCAAGGCGCCGCTGAGAAGCTCGTGTATGTCGATACGGACCAGGTCAGCCATGACTACGACCAGGTGGGGACAGTACCGTCGGCGAGAACGCCGGGAGCCTGCCAGGTCAGTTCACCGGAGTTGGAGCGGGTGAGCTGGTAGTCGGTGATCAGGCACTCGTTGTTGAGCGTCTGAGCGGCCACGACGATCGACACGGTCCGGCTGACCGACGTCGAGGAGACCGTCTTCAGGACGGCGTGAGCCGAGGTGGTCGCCGTGAAGTTGGCAACCCCGTTGAGCGTGAACGAGAAGTCGGCCAGGAGCAGAAGGCGCTCGATAGCGGACTTGTCGATGCCCGTGATGTCCTGGACGGCTCGCGGGGTCGCGAAGTCGAAGTTGGTGATGTCGTTACGGATGTCGCGAGGAGTGCCACCGCTGTCATCGACCGACAGGGTGGTCCATGCGAGACCGGACTGCTTGGCCATGGGCTATCCCCTTTCTTTGAGGGTGTTGAGCCGATCCTGATTCTGGGCGAATTCCTCGACCCAGAATTCGGCTTTCTTGTGTACCCTCGTCGGTGTCCTGAGAGGGTTTCCCCGGCCGTCCCCGCCCCTTACGGAGAAGACTTCCGGGAGATCTGTGCGGACCTTGTGGGCGGTAAAGCATTCCTGATTGCCCGAGAATAGCAGGGTCACCAGGCCATTCACCTGAGATTCCACCGTGTAGGCCCGGCCGGATTTGTGCTTGATGTAGTACGCCTGCTTCTGACCTAGCTCGCTATTCAGGTCGAGGCTCATCTTCCAGCCGCGGAGATACTGCGGGCATTCGACTTCTTCGCACGTCGCCTCCCGGTGTGCACCCTTCGGCGCCCGGATGGAAAACGTCTGATACGCCCTTGCGGGGAGCCCGGTCACAGCACCCTCGCAGCTTCATTCTTGTTGATAGCCACGACGAACGTGCACTGAGAGAAGGTGCCCGTTGTGATGACCCGGAGGTAGCGGGCGACCGAGAGGGTGGCCGATGCCGACTGAATCCGCTCAAAGGTGGGCGCCGCCGAGACCGTGGTGAACGTGCCGCCCACGACGTCGGTAAAGGTGATGTTGTCCGGCGAATCCTGAATCTTGATGACCACCGAAGTCCCGGTGAACGAGAACACCTGGAGGTGCGCCTGGAAACCGAAAGCGGCAGCGGCCAGAGTGTCCAGCGCCGCGCCGTTCGTGGCCGTGGTGTCGGACCGCTTACCGGCGGTGAGCTGAACCGACCAGTCGGCGCCGAACCCGTTGGACTGGGCGTTCACGCCGAAAGCGAGAGAGCCGTCCGTGCCGCGGTTCGGGTCGTAGTTGATCTGCTTCCCGGTCATGCAGAACGCGTCGCTCCCGATGGCCTGGCCGTGCAGGTACATGACCTGCGTGTCGGCGTACGGCAGGGCGCGCAGGGCGAGGTGCTCCCCAGCCAGCGGACCGCCGACAGGCCCCGGGTTGAAGAACGTGGTGAACTCGGCCGTTGCGTCACGAAGGCCGTAAATCCGCTCGTTGGCCGAGGACGTGATCCCCGTGACATCCAGCGTGGTGTGCGGGGTCGCCAGCGACCCGATAGCCGAGGTGTCACCACCGATGTCGTAGCCACCGATGAAAAGTTGATCGCCTAGCCCTGACTGCTTTGCCATGTCCTATTGCTCCTTCCGACGCTCGTGCGTTCGGATCGCGTGACAGTTTGCGCACACTAGGTCGCACTTAGCGACTTCGGCGACAACCTTGCCCCAGGCCTTCCTAGCGGTGGCCCCTATGGTGAACTCTTTGGTGGCGGGGTCCCTGTGATCCCACTGCATTACGTACGGCGGATACCAGACGCCGCAATCCATGCACGGCCCGTCCTTGATGGCATTGAACCTGGCTCGCGCGTCATCGTAGTTACGCTTCGCATTGCGTACCCGGCTACGGTCACCGATCATCTTGGCGCGCTCCGGGTTCTTCTTCCGCCATTCGCGCATGTAGGCGGCCTTCTCTTCGCTATTCACTTTGCGGCCAGGCGTCATTGACGAAAACCGGGACGGTGAGTGTCATGACCCGGTACACCTTGTTGTCGATGTTGATGTATCCCGACTGGGCGCCGAGAGGATGCCGGGCATGCCCGGACTGGACGCCCAGAAGGTCTATCCACGCAACGTCCCCGCCCAGCGTGAAGTCGCCGGAGTATGCCTCGAACAGAGCGTCAGAGGCGATCATGATATTGGGGTCGATCATGTCCTGCGGGTTTTGCAGCATGTTCGAGTAGATCCGGACGTTGAACGTCACCCGGGCCGTAGTCGAGGACAGGCCCGACATTCCGCGGGCTGGCAGGATGCTGTCCACCCACATCGCGCACGTCAGCCCGCGGCCGGGGGCGTTCTTCGGCTCATGCTGGTTGACCCGGTCGAAGTATCCGGACGCCATAGCGTGAGAGGCCAGGTCGTCGATAATGGCCTGAGAGTTAATCGCCATCCGGCACCTTCTCCCACTTCGAGTCGGAGTTCAGATTGCCCTCGAAGGAGAGGTTGCCCGCAGGCGTACTCATCCAGTACTCGGCGATCTGCTCCGGCTCGACCACCATCCGATAGCCCTCATGCTCGATCGTGATCCTCATCGAGTCACCCCATCGTCGAACCACCGGTGGCAGCAGGCGTCGCGAGCCCGCTGGTCCTGATGCTCATCATGCGTGCCAGCGATCCGGACACACTGTTTCCCGGTGAGGGGCGAGCGCTCGGAGCACTGGGTATATACGCCGTCCATGTCAGATCGCCCTTCCGTGCTGCCCGCGCTCCAGGGTGCGAACCCTGTGACAGTTCGAGCAGACTACTTCGCACTTGGCGATCTCTGCGAGGATTCGCCTCTCGGACGTCAGGCGATGGACCATGGTCGAGATCTCGTCCTCCTTCGGCTCGTTTCCTAGATGGTCGAAGTCCATGCAGATGAGCGGGAACTTCCCTCCGCAGTCTGCACACGGAACATCCTTGTGCGAATTCACGAGAACTCGCAGTGTGGCCCGTCGGGCGATCCTCTGCGCCTTGATGGCCTCACGTCCGGCTGGACTCTCGTGGTACGCCTTCTGCGCCGCTGCGGCACACCTCAGGCAGCGGGACCCCCGGCCGTCAGGCTTCCTGGACTCCCTGACGAACTCTTCGCTCGGCTTCTCCGTCTTGCACTTAGCGCAAGTTTTCACGGTAGTCATCTTACACTGCACGCTTCCGGAACTTCCGCTTGTAGCGGCGGGCGCAGGCCTTGCGAATGTCGGTCAGGCCACGACCAGAGACGACGTCCGTACCGGCGGAGTCGCGCTCAGCTTCATCGGAATACACGCGGGCACCATAGGCCGACCACTCCTGCTCCAGGCGGGTGATGGCTTCGGCTCGGCACAGGTCGCGCACCAGGTCGGGGACGACCCACTTCGTGACGGCCGCGCCGTTGCTGTGGGTGACCGCGGTGGTGCCGAGAGCGCCTCGCTCCACGGTCAGGGCGCGGAAGGTGTACAGCGTCGCCCCGATGGAGTGGGCGGCCAGCGTGGACCCGTCTACGGCCCGCTCGACCGTCAGGTTGACGCCGTTGTTGTCGATGATCCGCATGCGCTCGGAGTCGATCAGTAGGATCTCACCCACGTTGAATCCGGCGGAGATGCCCACGATCGACTGGTTGTTCTTGGCCGCGGTGAGTCCGGTCCCGAGGTTCACTCCGGAGGTGAGGCTGGAGCGGCCCGTTACGGCCATTCGCTCGCCGTCTACGGTCAGAACGTGCCCTACCCCTACCAGGGAGGCGTCCGACACGTTTACGGCCGTCTGAGAGGCGTTCAGGGACGCGCCCAGGATTCCGGCAGGCTTCTGGTCGTTGCTGTAGCCCCAGGTGCCGGTGATCCGGATGGCGCGCTGAAAGGTGTTCGCGTTGGTGAACGCCTGGAGAGACGAAAGGTCGATCTCCATGTGCGTGAAAGGCGGCCCCGAGTTGACAGGCTCCAGGAACACCGCGGTGATCGGCGTGTTACCGGCGAGGATGTCGGTGAAGCTGATCAGCTCGTTCTCATCGAACCACAGCCGCCACGCAAGGCTGTAATTGAACTGCGGCCAGCGGAAGTAGCGGATCGCGTCCCGGGGGGCAAGCCCGTGCTTATGCCTGTTGAGCCAGCCATCGATGTCTTCTGATGCGCTGGCGATGGCAGAGTCAATCTGCGCGGATCGGTTGGCGGCCGACTTCACGTCGAAGGCGTCCATCACCTCTTCGCGCGTCGTATAAAAGACGCGACCCATCTACCTCGTCCTTGCTTTCGGGGATCGTGAGGGGATCGAACCCTCGGAAGTTGGGGAAATATTTAGTTGTGACCTTGGGACAGTGTAGCCCCTCAGTAGGCGCCCGGGTATTCTCCCCAGGCGTAGGCGTCGTGCGGGTACTGCAAGCCGTCCCACGGGCAGAACAGGTTGGTGTCGATACCCTCCCGCAGAGGGGTGTAGCAGATCGGGCACGACCTCGGCTGAGTGGTGCGGTCCAGGTCGTCCAGATCTCGGGCCTCCTGGATCATTGCGACGATCTTCCATCCCATCGCCATACTTACGTCCCCTTTATATTCGTATAGATCTGAGCGAACAGAGACGTCCCGGAAGCCATGGCGGCCCCCAGCGCTGTCCACTTCCAGCGTTCGAGAGATGAAACCCGGACCTTGAGATCCGGCACCTCCTTCATCTGCTCCTGAAGCTGGGTCACCGCGACCAGGGTCTCAACACCCCTAGCCTCGATGGAATCCAGCTTGTCCAAGATCCGCCCCTGGTCCATTTAGTTGGCCTCCATGAAGGTGGCGGAGACCGTCCCCCCACCCTTGATGGGGTCCAGGATAGAGGCTCGCCAGTAGCGATAAGCACCGCGTGAAAAGTCCAGGCTGGACGCTCTGCCGTCAGCGGTCGCAAGCGACCCCATAGGCACCCAGTTCAGGGAGTCATGGGACGCTTCGATGCTCACAATGCCGCCCGTAACGAGACCAGATGTGAAGACCACACACGAAACATCCTTCTTCGCGACAGTGAAATCCACAGCTAGCCCGACGGTCGCCCCCTTGGCGTTATCGAGTGAGGTCTGAGCCGTGGGGCTAGCCATTGAGTTCCGTCCAGGCGATAGAGAAGTTCCAGAAGTGCCCCGCGGCGCCCTGGTCCTGCCGCATGACGATTCCCTCACCCGGGCGAACCAGGAAGGGGTTAAAGCCAGGCGGTGGCTCGATACGCTCGATAACGCCGGTCGTGTTCTGGCCCTGTATCAGGCAGGGCGGACTATTGAAGAACGCCCCATCCACGCCGGAGATCGTCGGGTTGCCGTACCTGATCTCGGCAGCGGGCATGAAGACCTTGTTGTCGAACGCGCATATCTCGGACGAGGTGGCCAGCGTTCCGCCCGTCGGCTGGACGGTGATCCGGTAGCCACGCATCGGATACGAGGGCGAGGCCACAGTCGCCATATAGGAAACGAACAAGCCGCCGAACGCGATCGTCTTGCCCGAGGTGACGGGGTTCCACATCGAAACGAAGTTCTTCAGGGCGACCGTCGAGTCCTCGCGCTGCCGAGAGAAGATGTACTGCGCGGTAACGTGCGTAACGGCCATCAGATGATCCCGTCCACCACGTAGATGTTGATGACGCCGGAAGTTGTGTTACCGGCGTTCTGTACGGTGACCTGCAGTGGTCCGCCACGGATCCACCGACGATAGATCGTGGTACCCGCCAAGCCGACCAGTGGAACGTGATGGGAGGCTAGGGTGTTCGACAGGTTCGAGCCGATAGAGGTGGCCGCGCCGTTATCGAACACCGAGATCCCCAGAGCGTCCAGGCAGTCGACGTCGTACAGGTCGGTCGGCTGGGTGATGCTAGTCCCAGGCACGAATTCCACGCCCAGGATGGTCCCCGTCTTGGCGTTGAACGTCGACCCGCCCACGTTTCCGGACGCGTCAGAAACCCACGTGACCTGGTAGTTCACGATGGTCGGCTTCACCTTGATGGGCGAAACCAGGATGGCCCCGGACATGGTCTCTCCCCTATGCGGGCTCGACTATGAGCCACGCAACTGTAGAAGTGTCCAGCGCGTTGCCGGATGTGATCGAGAACGATGTACCGGCTATGCGCCCCGAGACTCGCGGGAAGCCGACCGTGCCGCCATCGGCGTCGCCGGTCAGGAAGATGCGAGAGATCGCGGTGACAGCGGTTGTGGGAACTACGGCCGCGCCTGTGACGAGAGTAGCTACGCCCATACGGGCATTGACGCCCTCCTTGATCTTCAGGCCCTTGCCGACAGTCCCGGCGATCAGGTCACCGCTGGCGATCGTAAAGTCACCGCTCTGCGCACCAGCCGGATTGAAGAGAGGCATGTCACCACTCCGTCAGGCGTGCGTTACCGTTCGCCGAGGCCCAGATGCCGTCCACGCGCCCACCGAACAGAGGTCGGGCGATCTCGTAGTAGCCGTTCGCGGCAATCTGAACGGTGTAGGACGACGTCGAAGCCGTGGTGCCGAACTTCACGTACAGCACAGCCGTCGAGTCGTTGAAGATGGTCCGCCCGGCCGCCGCCGCGTTCGCCGCGAAGAGCGTCACGCTGGACGCACTCGAAGCCACACTGGTAACGGTGGCGGTCTGCTTGTTGATGTACGACATAACCAGCCCTCCTCGGTACTGGACACGAAAAGAGGCCGCCGCCCACTGACGACGGCCCCAATTCAGTTGAGTCAGGCGGCCACGATGTAGGCGCCGTTAGTGAGCGGAACATACGTGATGACCACATCGGTCGCGCCGTTCACCGCGGCAGCACCGACGACGTTAATCACGCCGGTAGTGACGACGGCCTGGAGGTCGACGCGCCCGCCCACGAGGAACGAGGGGGCAGCGGTGGCCGCAGCATCAAGACCAACCACAGAACCGGCGACAGTGTCCGTGGTTCCCAGGTTGGTGGCCGTGACGATCGTCATGGTGTTACCAGCCGTAGGGACGTTGTTCACCGCGACGGTTCCACCATCGGTGGTGATGGAGGTAGTCACCTTCAGCGTGAGGCTGGTGATGATCACCTCTCCACCCACGACGGTGAACGCGGGAAGGGTGGCCGCCGAGAGTGCAAGTGCGGCCTTCTTGACGCGGAACCCAAACTCGATTCCACGAATCTGATCGCCCTGAACGATGACAGACATTGTTCAGCCCCCTTACGCCACGAGGGTGGACTTGAGGTTGGCACCCTTGCGCTGAACTTCAAGGTCATGGAGAACCGCGACGCAGGAACCGGCGGACGCCGTAGCGACCACAGAGTCGTAGCCGTCGGAGAGCTGAGCCCCACGAACGGTGAAGACGCCAGAGTCGTTGGTAGCGCCGCCCAGGGTGAGGACGTTGGCGGAAGTAGCGGCCGTGAGAGTCCACGTGCCACCAGTGTCGGGACCGACGTAGAACGCGCCAGCCTTACCCGGACCACCGGCGGTCGAGAAGTCATCGGTGCAGACGTTCAGCGCGACGGGAGACTTGACGCCCGTCGAGTCGTTCTGGGTGAACGTCAGAGTGGCTGTACCGGTACCCGGCTGAGCGAAGATGTAGCTGACCGCGGCAGCGCGGGACAGGGGGATTGCGACGGCCGAAGCAGTGGCGACCGTGTTGAACACACGACCGAGTCCGCTCTGAGAAGCCATAATTCCTTCTTTCCGCAGGGGGTTTCAATGCCCTGCTGATAGCCCGCCGGTAGGGAGTTAAAGGCCTACCGGCGGGGCACTACCACTACGGCCGGGCGGCCAGAGTGACGAACGGGGAGAGCGTGGCGCCACCAGTACGGGGAGTCAGAGCCGACTGCAGCCACGGGCGGCCGTCGACACGGGTGACGAACTTGTAGCTCGTCTCACCGTTCTGGAAGCGGAAGTGCGGGCTGGACTCGACCGTCATGGCCTGACGGTCGCCGATCAGGTAGTAGCCGAAGTCGACGAAGGAGATGTCACCCTGCGACCCAAGGGCCTTGACCTTCTCGGAGACGATCACCGGACGGCCGAGGATGCTCATGGGCGGACCCGCAACACCGTTGTTCAGCCAGACGGGGCCACCACCGGTACCGACCGAGAGCGCCATGGTGGCCAGCTCGGGGAAGGTGTCGGGGGAGACGACCCACACCGCGGTGGCGAGGGACTGGGGCAGCATGCGCGAGTACATCTTGACGATGTTCTCCCACACGATGGTAGCGGTCGGCTGGCCGGTTTCGGCAGCCTGGACGACCAGGGAGTTGGCGTTGAGGTAGCCCTGGGGCTGGCCCACACCGTTGCCCTTGATGAACGCGTCGTCCTCGAAGTACGACAGCGCCTGCGGGAACGAAGCGCGCATCCACGCCTCGAAGGAGACCGCAGAGTCCTGGATGAGCTCGTTCGGCACGTTGGCGAACGCGGTCAGCTTCCACGATTCGAGCGCGACGCGCCCGAAGGTGGCGCCGACGTCCGTCATGGCCGCAGACTCCTCGGTCCAGAAGGCCTGGACACCACCGAAGACGTTGGTGGTGTGGCTGGTCGAGTCGACGGTCGGGATGAGGACCCGAGAGGTCTCCATCGGGATGACCCGGGCACGACCACGCACGACACCGGTCTCCAACGAAAGCTGGAGCAGCTCGGAGCGGAAGGACTCCGGAACCAGGAAGCCGCCGCCGCCGGGCTCGACCGTGGAAGCCACGGCGTTGCGGAGAGCGGTGAGCTTGGCGTTGGTCGCCTCGTCACGGTAGGTGTTGTGCCAGATGGTCTTCATGTACTCGGCGAGCGAGCCGAACTGGTTGTCGAGCTTGGCGCCGACAGCGTTACGGTTGTAGATCGACGCGTCACGACCCGACTTGGCGACAGCGCTGACGCCGCCGTCCTTAAGGGCCTTCAGGGCGCCGTGCTGCTCGTTCTCGCGCAGGTAGTCGGCGAGGACCTTCTGCGTCTCGATCTTGATCTGGTCGGCGATACCCGAGTCGGTCTCGGAGACGTGCTTGGCATACGCCTTGACGACGTCGGTGAACTGACCCTCACGCATGAGGTTCTGAACCTTGGCACCGTCGGCAAGCAGCTCTTCGAGCTCCGCCTGCCCGGCGGGGATAGCGATCTTAGGCACGAGTGATTCCCTCCTTCAGGGAGCTCTTGAAGGCCGCAAAGTCCCAGGTGAACTCGGACTCGTCTTCCTTCGGTGTCACGACGGGCGCCGTGTCCTTGATGACCGGAGCGGGCGCCTTGTCCCGTCCAGCGTGGTTGTACATAGACAGGTCGAAGGAGTCACGCTGACGCGTCATACCCTCCACCTCGTCGACCAGTCCTGCATCGAGCGCCTCCTGGGCGCTGTACCAGGTCTCTTCGCGCATTCGGTTCCGCCAGAAGTCGACGGTACCACCGGCCTTGTCGGTATAGACCGAAGCGATGTTATCGCTGGTCCGGTCCAGAAGGTCGGCGAGCTTGCGCATGTCGGCGGCGTCACCCACGGCGGCTGTGAAGCCTTCGTGGATCATAAGCTGCGCCTTGGGGGCCATGATGACCTTGTCGGCGCCCATAGCGATGACCGAAGCGATAGAAGCAGCCAGGCCGTCGACGTGGACCGTAGTCTCCTCGGTGCGGTTCTTCAGGGCCTGGTAGATAGCCAGACCGTCGAACACGTCACCGCCGGGGGAGTTTAGGTGGAGCGCCACCGGGCCCTCAAGGCCGCGAATGTCGTTCAGGAACGTCCCGGATGTGACTCCGAAACCGCCGATCTCATCGTAAATGTAGACCTCGCTCGGGGCACCGGACTTGTTCTCGATCCGGTACCAGTCCTTCGAGACTCGCGCCTTCGGACGGGTGGGGGTCCAGTTGCCCGTCTTGCGATTGTCGTCGTCGGCGTCGTGATCGTTACCGGTCTCCCAGTTCTCCGGAATCATGTCCTCAGCGCCCAGCGCCTTAGCGCGCTTGATGATGTGCGCCTTAGCGGCTGCGGGATCACTGGCACGACCAAACGCGTGGATAGCGTTCGCCAGATCCTCCTTGGTCACGATAGGGAAACTACCGTCCGGCAGGGCATGACCCTTCTTCGCCAGCCCCTTCCGCTCCTCGGGGGAAAAGTCCCGGTTCAGGAAGTCCCAATCGCAGTAGTCCTTCACTTGTTGTTCGCCTCCCTTATGGGGCTCGGCTTAGCGGGTGGTTGATTCGGACGAATCCCCTGGTCCCCATCCTGGGACGGACGCCCCTGATCGGGGGCGGGAGGCTTCATGGCGGCCTGATGGGCCTCCTGGGCCATTTGCACCTTGGCCTCGTCACGCTTAATCTGCGGAAGCCCCACGACCTCCAGGGCGCCGTCCCAGTCCGCACCGGCTTCGATCATCAGCTTCAAGGCCTGAGCCTTGGTGATCCGGTCACTGGAGTCGGCTTCGCGGTCCTCGGGTACCGGATCCTCGAAGTCGAACTCAAGCCCCTTGGCGGTGTCGCCGAAAAGCGGCAGGAGGGCATGGGTAAACGCAGAGCGGAACTTGTTCAGACGGGGCCGGAGAAGGTAGCGCCCGAACATCCGCTCGTTGGCGTCGGCCACGGCCTTATTGACGTCCTCGGTGGCGCCGGTCATACCCTTCGGGTAGCCGAACGCCTCGCGGATATCCTCTCGGGACATTTCCGAGAGCTCAACGAAGGCCATGTCCTTCATGGTGTACTTGCGGTCGATCCACTTGCCCTGCTCCAGGATTGCCACCCGGTGAGCGTTCGCCACCCCTCGGTGCTGCTCCCGCCAGCGCTGCTCCAGCTCGCGGAACTCGTCGTCGTCGAGGCGGTCCTCGATCTCGATGATCCCGCCGGGTTCGGCGCTGTTCAGGAAGAAGTTCCGGTTGTACTCGGCGGCGAGGCGGTTTGCGTCCAGCTTGAGCGTGAGCGCCTGCATCGGGCCCAGTCCGCGGTACATGTCCAGCGGGTTAGGGCGCCGAATCTGGATCACGTCCTCCTTGCGGAGGGGGACATTCTCGCCGTCGGGCCCGACGTAGACGTAACCGGACAGGACGTCATAGGGGTCGGTGACAATCTTGACCCGGTCCGGGCGCATCGGCCACAGCTCGATAGGCCCAGCCGCCCGGATAGACCCGTAGCTACAGACGAACCAGCACTCACCAGCGCAGTCGTAGTGCTGGGTAAGGGTCTCCATGAACTCGGTGCGGTCCATCCACGGGTTCGGATTGCTCAGCAAGTCGAGAGCGGCATGCCGAAAGACTTCGGTACGGGTTTCGAGCTCGCGGTAGACGCGGCGCCCGTCCTGCTGCTTGCGGTAAAGATGCCAGCGGACCTGCGCGGTCGACTCGGCCAGCCGGGAGATGATGCCGAAAGCCGACGACACCTCACCGTACTGCTCCATCCCGCGCTTCATGTCGCTAGCAACGTTGCGCCGCGTGGCTCCCAGGGCGCTGAATACGCCGTCACGCTGCGTACTCTTGGGCGCGAGCGGGACGGGTGAGCGGTTCAGGAACGTGGCGGAGATATTCCCCAGTACGCTCACTCACGCCCCCCCTTGTCTTGTTCGTGGCTCCAGAGGAGCATCCAGCATATGAACCCGCCGACGATATAGCCAGCCGGGGCGTAGATCGACCAGACGCCGAACGAGATCAGTATAGCGCCCAGGACCGAGATCGCGAGAGTCAAGGCTTTCGAAGCCGTGATTTTGAAGGTTCTGAAGGCTTGCTGCCTGCGTTCCCGCGTCCTCCTCCAGTACTGTACACGCCTCGGGAGCGGTTTGGTGCCGTTAGTACGCGATGGTCCGGATACGCGGACGGGACTTGAGGTCGCGGTGCGCAACCATGTAACGAAGCGCGTCCATACCATGGTCGTCCTCCTTCACGGGATGTTCCTTCGGGGGCTTGCCGTTGTTCTGAGCCTGGACGGTACCGCGGTCCCAGATGTATCCGACGATCTCTTCGATGCTGCAGGTCGGCTTCTTTACGTCCGACAGGGCCTTGTCTCGTTCGACCAGGGCATCCTCGCACAGGTAGAGACGCGGGCGGCCGTCAGCCTCGTTGATGCGGAGGCGGCGCTTCACGGCCTGGATGCCGTCCTCGACCGACTTCTTGGCCTGGACGGTCGACATACCGAGTTCGCGCTGAAGGACCGCACGGCCTTCGGCATCGTGGTCGCAGATGATCGCCCGCGGCCTCGGATTGCGCCTCAGATCCATCTCGCGGAGGATGATCGGCGCCATCTCATCGACCGTGGTCTTCGTCCGGTACAGCTCTTTGTACAGGTAGAGGCGCCCATCCTCGTCCTCCGCCCAGAACTGCACGACCATCGGGTTGGTGTAGCCGAAGTCGACCGTGAGGTACCGCGTCCAGGAGACGGGCGGGATCTGCAGCCGCTTGTACAGGTGGACCTGAGGATCGTACTCCTCGTAGACCAGGCCTTCGGCAGCGCACCAAATCCCCTTGCGGAGCCGGTTGAACCGGACGCCGGTCAGGGCGTCGAGCTTCCCCATGTACGATCGCCCGGATTCCGTCAAGGCGCCGGTAGCCGGGTTGAACAGAGTCGGGTTGTCCTCGTGGCGAGAGCGGATCATCTTGGTCTTGCCCTTGTCGCACCGGATCTTCAGCCAGTGAGTGGGCACGTCGGGGTTCGCGTCAGCCATGAGCTGCTGGAATGACACCTTGCCGTTACGCAGCCGGGTAGTAATGGCCTCCCAGTCGGACTCGGTGAGCTCGGTGGCCTCCTGGACGTAGACGATGTCGTACTCCGATGACATGATCTTCATGGACTTGTCCATGCCGCCGACCACGATCACAGAGCCGTTCTTGTATTTGTAGCACGCGGCCTCCTTCGGGGAACCGCCGAACCACTTGACGTCGCCGTTCGCCAGATGCTCGGGCGCAACATGCTGTTCGTAGGTCACCAGGGCCGTCGACCCCAACGATGCAAGGGTCTTACGACAGATCAGCCCACGCATCCCAGGATTCAACAAGGCCATCATGTGCAGCTTTTCGAGGCAGGCCCGAGACTTCCCGGTACCCGCGGGTCCGGCGAACAGCACCTCGTCGCCCCGGAACTTAAAAAGCTCCACGCAGGTGCCGTGCGGCTGATAGCGGTGCACCGACCCCGGAGGATTCAGACGGGCCTGTCGGCGCGCCTCGGCACGCTGGGCGTCACCACGGGCAACCGCAGCGCCCACCAGGTCATCGACGTCGCTCACGGACCAACACCTCCACCTCGCCGGGAGTGAACACAGTCACCTTCCCGGTCTCGTTGTCATGGACGAAATACCCGATGATCCCCGGGAAAACCCAGCGCCTCCACGCCCAGAGCGTGATGCGGACTATCACGTCAACTCCGAAGGATCGATGCCGACAACCTGGTACGTGACCTGCTGGGTGTTCACGGAGACCTGGGTGCGCGCCGGAAGCTGACCGAGCTCCTCGGCCACGGCCTTCAGGATCGACACTAGGACTTCCTGGTTCCGCGGGGAAGTGCCGTTCGCCATCTTCTCGGCGGCCTGCTGATACTCCTGGATCCGGTTGATCTTCTGGGCGACCCAGACACCGGCGTACTCGTCGGCCAGGTTGTTCCTGACCTCCTCGATCTCCATCGAGTGCCGCTTCTTGAACGCTGAGATCGACGTCTGAGAGACGCCGTACTGAACGGCCAGGGCCTGCCCTGTCTTCTCGCCCAGAGCGAAGTCCCTGATCAGCCGGTGCTTGACCCAGCCCCGTTCCAGATGGTTCTTACCCGCAGGGCGCCCGTCCGACCTGGCCGGAGACAGCTTGCGCTCCAGCTCGGTGCCCCCGCCGTCCTTCGACACCACTACGTCCTTACCCGCCATGACTCCACTCCCATCTCCCGGGTATTCCCTCGGGGATTACATTTACTTTCGAAGCATCCAGTAGAAATCGGACCGTCGTGGGGCCGCCCGCGATCTTGAGCGCGCTTTGCAGCAGCAAATACGGACATGGCAGGCATAGCACCCCACACCCCCACACACCACCACGCACTGGGGCATGGCAGGGCATGGGGGACATATCAGGGCACACCCACACACACCATGGCAAGGCAGGGCACACCACCACATGCAGGGCATAGCCACCCATGGCAGGGCATAGCTACGCCTATCACCACACACCCACGCATACCCACCCACCTGCATCCTTTGCCTGGCCTTTACCATACCCACCCCCTATTGATCATGGTCCTGCCCTACACTGGTACTACAGCAAGGGAACACCGCAAGGGAACACCCGCCAGGGAGGCACACCATGAAGGCCAGCCCCACCACCCGCGAACTGATCTCCGGCCCCAAGGTCGGAGTTGCCCAGGCCAGTGTCACTCTCCGTCAGCATGACACCTACAACCTGACGACTGGTCAGGTTCGCAGGGTTGCAGATGCAAAGGGTCTGGGCGCCTACCTCCCCGGCCATGTCGAAGGCCTCAAGGCCAACGACCTGATCACCCTGGCTTCGGCCATCCGGATCAACCACCTGTGCCCGGTCCAGTTCGAGCGGACGCTTCGCCAGCACTGAACGGCCGGACCATGATCCCCGGTAGCCCCGGTTACCGAGGGTCACGGTCTTACCGATCAAGGAGAATCGACCATGAGCACCACTGTCAGCATCAACCCGACCGTTCTCGCCCACATCGCCCGCGTGGGGCAGACCGTGTTCTACCGGGACGAGCTCCATTACGTCTACCAGGTGGAAGGCGCTAGCTTCTATGCCTTCATGGACGGTGACGCGATCACCGTGGACCTCGACTTCCCGTACGCCGCGTGGCTGGAAGAGCCCCGCTACATGATCATCCCCGAAGGATGCAAGGTCGGAGAGGGGTTTGGAGTCGAACTTGCGGCATCGGCCCTGATGCGGTACGTGAAGTCTTGAAGTGATCATGGTAGCTCCGTCCCTGGTGGGACCGTTGATCGTGCCGGGTTCGATTCCCGGCCGGAGCACTCATCATACTTGCACTAGCTTGGAAGGATCAAGATCATGCTCAGCCCCGTCTTCATCGTCCTGTTCGTCCTGCTCGTCTCGCTCGGGAGGAAGCACTCGTCATGACTGACCAGGAGTTCAACGCGTTCGTCAAGTCCCTGCCCCGCGAGCTGTCCGAGGAGGACGTGCACCAGGTCGAGATCGTGAAGGATATCGAGCGCGGAGCGTTCGCCCAGGAGATCCACCACCAGTACGGAGAGGCGGGCCAGCAGTGACCGAGCGTTACGCGACAGTCGAGCGGTTCACGATCAAGCAGGTCACGTCGACTGACCAGGTGTGTCAGCCTGGCCAGGGTCGGTCCAACACGTTCGCCGTGACCACCACGTACCCGGCCAGCCTCAACATGGTCCTCAAGACCGTGAGTGAGTTCAACAAGGCCTACAAGACGGACCGACCGACTGCGGTGACAGGGTTCGGCCCGAAGGACTTCTACGGCCGGTACAAGGCCTACCGCTGGTCGTGGGAGAGGCTGACCCCGTGGGGCGGTCGGATCTCTGACACGATGTGGGTTACCGGCGGCTGGTGAGCGTTTGAGGGGAGTCCCTCAGGGTAGGTAATACCCGAGGGGTTCCCTCCAGATTCTCAACGCAGAAAGGAGTGACCATGTTCGACTTCACGTCCGGCCCGTACACCGGTGTCGGTACCCCGCAACAGTCGATCGGCTTTCCGGCCATGCTGGACCTGGAGTCGGCACGGGAGATGATGGCCCAGGTCCCCGAGTCCACGATCTTCCTTGGCGTCGACGGTTCCGGCCAGCCGATCACGGTCGACCTGGACTCGGAGTCACCGCACATCCTGGTGAACGCGTCGACCGGTGGTGGCAAGTCAGTGACCGCACGGTCGGTGGCCGCCCAGGTGGCCGCCCAGGGTGGCTTGGTGGTCATCCTGGACCGGAAGCAGCACAGCCACCGATGGGCCCGCGACCTGAAGCCCAACGTCTCCCAGGCCCTATCTCCGGCGGAGATCGGTAACGCGCTCGTCCAGCTCGGCAAGGAGCTCCACCGCCGGAACGCGATCGTCTCGAAGTTCCGGGGTCCGGTCGAGGATGCACCGGTCGGCCCGAGGATCGCGGTGGTGTTCGAGGAGATGAACTCGACCATCCGGGAGCTGAAGGACCTGGACAAGCGCCTGCCGGAGGGGAACTACCGCTCGTTCGACGCCTTCAAGGACGTCCTCCTGATGGGGCGCGCGGTCAAGATCCACGTTATCGGGGCGGCCAGCCTGGCCACCTACCGCGACATGGGCGGGGCGCCGATCGTCGAGTCCTTCGGTACCAAGATCCTGCTCCGCTACTCCCCTCAGGCGTGGAAGTGGCTGGCAGCCGACTGCGGACGTCCGGTCTCTGCCCCCAGTGAGGCTGGTCGGGGGATGACCTGCTACGGCGGTCGGGCGAAGGAGACCCAGCTCCTGCACATGACGGAAGACGAAGTCACCGAGTACATCCTGGCGTCACCGAAGGCCCAGGCCCTAGCGCATCACATGTCCATCCTTCGCGCTCCGTCCATCTGGCGAAGTGCGGTTCGAGGTCTCCCGAGAGGACGATCATGAGGTCCATCACCCTGACAGCGAACGCCTACGGCGTCACCGACAAGTCCGACACCGCCCACCTGAAGGGGGGGGTGACGCTGACCAGTTCGGGGGACATCGTCGTCCAGACGCTCCGTTCGTACTGCGGACAGACGATCCGGGGCCCGGTTCCCGCCGGGGGGTGGAGGGACTCGGACGGCTACCGTACCGGCCGGGACTGCCTCAAGTGCGTCAGCGAGTACCGGCTGGCCAACGGCGTTTCCCCCGTTACTTTCGACTTCTAGGAGCAGATCATGAGCGCTGAGTACACCAAAGAGATCGACGGGCTCCGAGTCCAGGTCGACAAGGTCGGGGGCGGGACGGTAGGCAAGGCCTACGAGGGTCGCTGGTCGGTCACCGTCGACGCCGGACCGGTGATGATGTACGGCAACGAAGACCTGATCACGGGCACCCCCAAGACGCACGCGCAGGTGGCGAAGTTCGCCGCCGACTTCGTGAACGAGGAGGAGATGTGATCAGTCGCAGGTTCGAGAAGGAGCGGCACGATTTCCAGGCCGAGGGGTGGGGCCCGAAGTCCGGCCACTCGATCTCGTGGCGTCGGTTCGTCTATGGCGCCGAGTACAAGTTCATAGCCCATTTCGACCACGCAGGGCACCGGAAGAACATCGCGGCCGTCAAGATCGTGAATGGCCGAGGCGTCAGCTCGCACAACTTCCGCCCGTCGGCGTGATTGAGGGGAGCCCCTTCAGGGTAGGTATTACCTTGAGGGAGTTCCCTCCAGTTCCGCAGACAACCACAGGAGGAACCATGACCGCCGCCGCAATCCAGGTCTTCAACTCGATCGTCCATGACGTTGACGGGACGATCGACGTCACCGGCAACCCCCTCCCGACCACCGGCTACTACGTCGGCGGAGCGGCCGAAGCCCTGGTGTTCGACTCGGTGACCGATGCCAACCACTCCACTGCACTGCGCGACATCGCTCTGTTCGTCGACGGCAGCGAGAGTCGCTACATCGGATGGTGGAAGGACACGGAGACCGGACGCGTCTACGTCGACGCCACCGACCGGGTATCGACTCTGCGTGACGCTCTCGCCCTCGGCCAGATCCGCGGGGAGATCGCGGTGTGGGACATCGCGAACGCAAAGGAAATCCGCGTCCCCGTCAAGAAGGAGGAGCCGTTCAAGGCCACACACCGGGTTATCGGCGCCAAGGGATATGCCAACTTCGACGCGAAGGTCGTCCCCGGGCTCGACCGGGTACCGGCAGTCGACGCCCGGGGAGGCCTGGTGGTCGTGGCCGACAAGGCCGGTGAGGTCCACGTGGTGCCCGCTTCTACCCTCCACAAGCTCCCCTCGTCCCACGCCGTGCAGTACGTCGCCGAATGGGCGACGAAGGCCAACCGCAACCCGTCGGACGTCTATATCCCGGAGAACCTGCGATGAAAGCCCTGATTCTGTTCGCCGTCCTCGCCTTCCTGGTGCTGAGTGCAATCATGCGGAGCCCAATGTGAACGAAGAGCGCAAAGCGGTAGTCCGGTACCTCCGGTCGATGATGATCGAGGCACCCGTAGGTGAGGCCGAGGAGCACGTAAATAACGTCCTGATGGCCATCGCTATGGATATCTCTCGCGGGGTTCACCGAAGGAGCAAGGCGTGAATTGGTGCGGTTTCTGCGGCGACGAATTCGCTCCGGTGGAATACAACCCGGGCAGTTTCGACGAGGTGAATTACTGTTCACCCGACTGCGAGGAGTCCGCCCAGGAAGTGGATGAGAACGCTGAAGCCTACCTCCAGGCGCGTTATGGCGGAGCCCCGGTGAATTAGAATTCACCTCACGCTTGAACGGGCCCTCACTTATCCAGTGAGGGCCCGTTTTGATATGTAGTCCGCGGCGGACAGCATCAGCTTCGGATCGTCCAAGAACATGCCCAGCCCGGCATTGCATTTCGTGCAGAGCACGCCTCGAATCACGCCGGTCGAGTGGTCGTGATCTACGCACAGCCTGACGGTCGAGCCGCAGATCTCGCAGGACTTCCCCGCCCGGTACTCCGCGGCCTCAAGAAGAGTGAGCCCGTGAGGCCTGCGGATCTTGGCCGCCGTGTTCCCGCGATTCATCCTCGCGGCCACGCGACATCTCCACCGCCCCTTGTCGGCCTTGAGCCGCACCGGTCCGCAGTTCGCGCAGACTCCGGTGCGGCTCTCTTCGTTAATCTCGGTCAGCCGGTGCACCCATTTACCCATGAGTAAATTGTACCCCCCCGAGGGGGGCCGCTTTCGTGCGTCTACGGGCAGGCTCCGTGTTCCGCCCAGATAACCAGGTCGCCGTACTCCACGGACGCATACGTGCCAGGCTCGCACGGTCGCCCGCAGCGGTCGCAGGGAGGGTCAGAACGGCGCTTCACCGCACTGGGGACACCAGAGGGCCCCGTCGAGTGCCCCAAGAAAGCTACTGAAGGGGCCACAGGCGGGCTGGACGGGCCTTTTGGGGGCCCGGCCTCACCCCCCTTCTGCGGAGCCGCCAGACGGGCGCCTACGGCTTCGCAGCGATGAGTCCCGACGACGTGAGGCGGCGTCGGCCCGTTGAGCCCGCCCAGGATCTCGTGCCGGGCGCCGCTCAGGTTCATTCCGTCCACGCTCCACAGCTCACGTCCGGCGAGGAGCGCGGCTACAGCTTCCTGGGCGTCCAGCTTCTCCGGATCACACCGCACGTCCAGGTTCGCCACCTTCACCGTGAAGAGGGTCCGTCCACATCCTCGGCAGGGTTCAACCTTGATCATTTCTTCCTTTCACTCTCGCACTAAACCCCCAACCCAGCGCCCCTACGGGGCGCGCTGGGGAGGTTTAGGAGGTTTCGCTAGAGGTTTAGTTTTTAGGGCCAAACCTTTAGTGCAGGTCAGAGATGGTTTCGCTAGAGGTTTAGCCGAGGTTTAGGAGGTTTCGTTGGGAGGTTTAGTTGTACCCTGCAAAACCTCCGGAAAAACCATCGTTCGATCTTGGTCGGAGGTGGTGTTGCGGTTCCTCCTGGGCGCACTCCGATCAACCCACGACTCCCCCAGGGCGACCTCTCGCGCGATGACCGCAACCCCCGCCGGAGTGATGAACCAGCCACCCTTCGGCGTCGGCTGCTCGGCCAGAGCGGGCACCTTCTTCGCCATTTCGACCAGCTTCCCCCGCACCAGGGGGCCGTTCGTGAACTTCTCGTGGATCACGTCGTTCATCCTCGCGGCCATGCCAGCCGGGGACGTCCCCCGGTGCTCGAAGAACGCCAGGTGCTTCAGGTAGGTCATCTGCTTCTCGGTCACATCGGGGAGTGACAGCGGAACGTCCTCCGCTTCGTCGTGCACGTCGTGAGCCTCGGCCGGAACCGGCACGAGGGAGGTCAGCGGGTCGTCGAAATAGTCCGTGCCGACCACGTGCGGAATTAGTTCGAGGGTCAGGAAATCCGTTTCCGCTACGGCATCCTTCTGCTTTCCGTGTTCGCCCCCGGTCGACAGGGTGACTTTCATTCCGTCGACTTCTTTGTCGATCACGATAACCGTATCGGCTGCGGCGTAAAGCATGGACGAGCCGCGCATTCCGGCGCCACCCTTTTTACCGAAGTGATGGACGGTGAGAACGCAGGCGCCGGAAACTTCTCGGATCCGGTGCAGCACGTTGATAACCAGGTTGACTTCCGAGGTGTTCTCGTCGATGCCGACAGTACACATGGCCTGCGTGTCGAACACGACAAGCCCGAATCCCCGTCCCGCCCCCTCTTCCTCCTTGAGGTAGGAGATGAGCGCGGGCATTTCCTTGAGGGTGTCGCCTAGTTGGAGGGGTGCCGGGTAGATCATGACCTGTTTGACTTCCTGGTCATGCTGCTTCTCCCACGCTGCCCGGCGGTCGGCGTACGAACCGGCCCCCTCTGCGATGACCAGGAGGGTGCGCCCAGAGGTCATGCGCCGCCCGTGGTAGTCCATGCCGTCCGATCCATACCGGAACGCCAGGTCCGCGGTGACGAACGACTTGAACGTGCCGGACGGTCCAGCGATCCACGCGAGGGTGTTGCGGAAGAGCAGACCCTGCACGATGGGCGTCCGTACCGACTGCTCGAAGGCGTGAATCTCGCTGACCCGGGGCTTCAGCTTCAGGTCGCGGAAAGCTTCGGCGTCGGCCGGTAGGGCGCCGGACAGTTCCGCTTCCTGCTGTTCGTTCTGAAACTCGCGGCGTGCCTGGTCGAGGATCCGAAGGCGCTGCTTCTCTTCGTCGATAACCTGCTTCAGCGGCTGGTTCTTGAACGTCTCTTCAGCTTCCGGGGGCAGGAAAGGCTCCCCCCAACCGTCGGGCCGGAAAGGGGAGAGCTGTGACCCGGGGTTACCGTCCCGGTCTATGGTCGGCGAGTACAGCTTCACGGGTCGTTGGCCTCTCTAGGGCTTCTTGTGGCTTCCGGGGCACAGGGACCCGAAGGGTACGATGTGTCGGGCGATGAGCGGGCCCGACGGGTAGGACGCCACGGTTACCTGATGCCCGCACCCCGGGCACGCGACGAGCGGCGCTTTCGTCTTGAACGCCGCGAGCCTACTAGCGTACGGCGTCACCTTGGAGGGCTTCCGCCCCGAACCGTCGCATGCGGCGATCGAGTTGGAGTGCCGTCCCCGCTCGTGGAAGATCAGGCGCCCGTCCTCGACCAGTCCCACCACGAAGTGGCAGACCCGGCAGTAGCCTTCGCCGAACTCCGAAAGGATCACAGCAGCCCCATCCGTTCGTAGGCTTCAGCGATCGCTCGCGGGGGCCGGAAACCGTCGGCCGTGACCGGGCGTCCGTCCTCATTCTCCTGGAAGGTCGTCTCCCAGTGGTCGGCGCAGCGGGCGGTTCGTGCCCAGTCGTCGCACGAGGGGCACGGGTTGGGGTGGTTGTACTTGAAGCCCCCGCCGTCCTGGATGACCTGGATCATGGGGCGGGTCGTGCCGCGGACGGTTACCTGCCCGCGGGCGACGATGACCGTCAGACCGAGCTCGTCGTTCGTATACGACCCGATAATCTCCGTCTGGTAGTGCTGGTCGAGATACATTTCGATCTCGTCGACCAAGGCCGGGTCGAAGCTAGGGCGTGGGATCTTCAAGGGATACTCCCAGGTGGGCGGCGATGCGTTCGACGAGGCGGTTGGTCTCGACGTCTTCCAGGTAGTCACGGTTGAGGATCAACCGGTCCATCTCGGCCGCCCGGTTGGACGCCATCATGATGATCGGGCCGGTGAACGCCGCTTCGGCCGACATGAACAGGTTGGCCAGGACGAACGGGTAGGAATCCCAGTGGGCGAACCAAGCCACGGTGTTGAGCACAAACCACACGGCGAGGAAGATTCCCTGGCCGATGACAAACTTCCAGGATCCGACTACGGAAGCCAGGCGGTCCGCCGCCCGGTCCCCGATAGTGACACGTTGCACGACTTCACTCCGTTCCGGCCATGAACTCTGCCACGGCCAACACGTCCATGATGTCGTACTCTCCCGGCCCGTTGGCTTTCATCCACGCTGCGGCGGCGTTGAGCAAGGTCATGCGGTCCGCTATGACCGAGTCGGTATCGAGTGGCGTCAGCTCGCGGAGCTGGCGTCTGAGGGCTTTCTCAGGCTTCGACGACACGCCACGCCTCCAGGTCTGAATCCCAGCGGACGGCGGCGGAGTTACCTTCGATGTACTCCATCAGGCCCAGCGCCCCGACGTCTTCCCCGTTCTCCTCCAGGGCGTTAAGCGCCTTCACCAGATTCACGTACAGCCCTGCCGTCTTGTGATTCATCGAGGACCTTCTCTCGCCACTCTGCCGCGCAGTCCGGACAGATCAGGGGGGACGCGGACCAGCCGCGTGCGACTGCCTCATTGTAGGCCGAGGTGAAGTCGAGGAAGTGCGGGGAGTCGCTGCTGTTGGTGATCGCCGGGCGCGAACATCCGAGCCATCGCTCACACGGGTCGCACCGGACTTGGAAGAAAGTAAGGATCGTCACGGGTAATACCTCCGTGTTACCTCGGGGGATGGGGTGGTGATGCCTCGGGAGGTGCCGTTAGTACCCGCGCTTGTCGAGGTACTCGGCCAGGGACTCGCGGACTACGGCCGCCGCGGAGACGTCCTTGCCCTTGGCGATGTCCTCGACCAGGGCCTTTACCGTCTTGGGCAGCTTGAGTACGATCTGGTCGTCGTTGACTCGGACCCGCTTGCCGGGGGTCGAGAGGCTGGCGATAGCAGCCTTCGTGTCGAGCGTCATGGGTATTCCCTTCGTGTTACGTGGGGTGATGCCTTCATCATACCCCGGGTGTCACCACCCAAACCGCTACACTAACCGGACATCCTGAGAGGGGGCACCGTGGAGACTTCTGATCTTGTGTGGGCGGGCTTGATCGCCGCCGGTAGCGGCTTCGAGGCCTACGCTCTGGCCAACGGCAAGGCCAGCGATACACTGTCCGAGACGACCCGTCGGCTCTTTCACACGCGCACGCGCGTAGGAAGGGTGGTGTTCGTCGGGACATGGGCGGCCTTCGCCTCCTGGTACCTCATCCACATCACGAAGGAGAACTAGTGCAGTACACCAAGCGACTTCTTGAGCTTGTCTTCATCGCCTTCCTCGGCTCAGCCGTCCCTGCCCTCCTGGCGGGCGAGCTGACCAAGGCCGGTCTGTCCGGTGCCGTCGCCGCGGGTGTCGCCGCCGCTTACGGTGTGGTCGTCAAGCAGATCGGCGACCCGACCAAGCCGACCATCGCGAAGTGAGCACTCCGGGTCCGACGTACTGCGCTGAGTGCGGAGCCCCGAATCCTCCGGGCGCCTCGGTCTGCGTCGCGTGCGGTAAGATGCTCAACCCGTAAAACCCCAGGTCAAAGCCTCCTGATCGTCCGGTCGGGGGGTTTTGCCGTTCCTTTGCCAACTATCCGTTTCGGGGGAACACCAGGGGGGATACTTGAGTTGTGAGCGCAACCCCCGGCAGGCCGGAAGGTGAAGGCAGACCACCCTCCCAGTCCGCCGGGGCCCAGTCTCCTTAGCTCAGTAGGCAGAGCGCCGGTGTGAAGTACCGGGCGCACAGGTTCGAATCCTGTAGGAGACACGGAAAGGAGTCCGACATGGCCTGTCCCGGTCACTGCTGGGTCCGTATGTACGCAGACGGCGTCTGGTTCCTGCTTTGCCTCAACTGCGGCGAACAACGCCCCGAGTAAGGAGACGTCATGGCGCTGACCGACCCCGTCTACATCGCCCGCCGCAAGAAGGTACTCGACCAGATCGCAGCCCACCCCGAAACACATAGCCAGATGGTGTGGGAGAACGGCTGCGGCACGGTTCGCTGCGTCGCCGGTTGGGCGATCCACAACGAGCTCCCCGAGGGGGCGCCGATCCGGTGGATCTTCGACATCAAGGGGTACGAGCGCGCTGGATATGCGATCGTCGCTGCCGACCTCCTCGGCCTGGGCTACTACGAGGCCGAGGAGCTGTTCCGCGACGCTAACGACGACGAAGCCGTGAACCTGCTCGAGCAGTACGTGCAGCGCCCCGCCGACGTCCAGCACCTTCCCGGATACGGAGAGAGCAATGAATGAGGACTTTTACCCCGGCGACCAGTACCTCAACGCCCACGGCAACCCGGTCGAGATCGTAGCCGTCGACACGGTGGCCGACGGCTATATCAGGGTGGTCGTGTACCGCCACAAGGGCATGAGCCACCTGCACATCCGTCAGGCCATAGACCTGGCCGACTGGACTTTCGTCCCCCACTAGGGAGAACCGTGAGCGGTACCCGCAAGCAGGAGCGGACCTGGGAGTATCTTCGCCAGACCGGTCGCCCCTCTCTTCTCAGGAACGACAGCAAGGAAACCCGGTACGCGACCAGCAAGGTCCGCAGCTTCGCGGCCCGCGGCATGTCGTACACCCAGATGGCCGACCAGCTTGGGATGTCTCGTGACAACCTGACAAGGCTGGGCGGCCGGGTCGATACCCCCGCTATCCGTCGGTCCACGTTCGAGGACATCCTCAAGCTGAAGTTCGACGACAGCGACCTGTCGGGCCACGTCCCCTTCCTGGGGGCCCAGCGCCGCCTTCAGGGGCTTCGCGCCGACGGCTACCCCTACACCTTCCTCTGCGAGCAGATGGGCCACAAGCGGAACTCTCCGCGGTTGCAGCGCATCCTGCTCGGTGAGCGGTCGGGTGGCGGCCAGGTGAAGTCCATCACCGGCATGACCGCCCGGCAGATCGAGGTGATGTACGACAAGCTTTCGGGTGTCAACCCGCTGCATGTCGGCGTCAGTCAGTTCGGCGTGAACGTGTCGAAGTCTCGGGCCCGCAACCTGGGGTATGCCCCGTCGAACGTCTGGGATCTCGACACGATCGACGACCCGGACGCTATCCCCGAGTGGACTGGTGCGTGCGGAACCGAGCTCGGCTTCCAGATCCACAAGCGTGAGCGGATCCCGGTGTGCACCCCATGCAAGGCCGCCGGGCCGGGAAGCTACCGGTTCCGCGGGGACTGGCTTCGCGCCCTGAGGGAGAAGCGCGGCTGGTCGCAAGGCCAACTGGAGCGAAGGCTGGAGCTCGGTAAGGGCCATATCCATCACTGGGAGGGTGGCCGGTACGCCCCCCGCCCCGCGCTGGCCGGACGCCTGATGTCCGAGTTCGACGTTACGTTCGAAGAGCTCTACGAAAGCGAGACGGCATGAACGACGAACTCGAAGCGCGAGCCGAGGCTCTGGCCAGCGAAGCTGAATGCGACCGGTGCGAGACCCTCCTGATGGCCGACGCGTCGATGATCGGTACGGTGTTCGTCCGGGCGGTCGTGCCTGGCGTGGGCTCTCGCCGCGATGCCGCGCTGTGCGGTCGCTGTGGCCTTCTCCTTCAGGAGTTCCTGACCCCGGCGCTGGCCGTCAACCCGCGGTTCCAGGAGATCAAGGCCGAGGTCGCGACGTGGTGATCTGCAAGGACTGTACGGCCGAGTGGATCGCGAAGGTCGGGATTGATTCCGGCCCCCCGCGCAATCCCCGCCCGGTCGTACCCGATTCCGGCAAGCGGTGCGCTACTCATTGGCGGGCCGAGAAGAAGCGCCGGAAGGCGGCTGCCGCAGAGAACCGCAACCAGAAGGTCTACGGCCTTCCTGCGGGCGCCTACGAGGCCCTGTATACCTTCCAGGGCGGCAAGTGTGCTATCTGTCGTCGGGCCACTGGGGCCACGAGGCGGCTGGCCGTCGACCACGACCACAAGACTGGCCTGGTCAGGATGCTGGCTTGCGGGCCCTGTAATAAGATCCTCGGGCATTTCCGCGACAGTCCGGAACTGCTGCGTGCGGCGGCGGACACTCTAGAGCACCCTCCGGCCGCACGGCTGGGGCTGATCGCAATCCACAAGGAGAACCGCGATGAATCTGACTGACGAGGAGCTTGAGGCCCTGCACGCCGTGCTGTACGACGAGGTGTATTACGGCGACGACGACGTTGTTTACGGCGAAGGGGGTCATGCCGTGAACCTGCGCGCGGCGCTCGCGAAGGTCGAGGCGGAGAGGGAGGGCAGAGATGGCTGATCGCTACCTGTGCACGGACTGCTCGAAGGTGGTCACGGCCACGGCGAACAACCGGTACCGCACGCACAGCGACGGGGCCGGTGACCGTTGCGTCAACGCTTCCGAGCCGATCCCTCAGCACCTGTTGGACGCCGGTCCGGAGACCGACAGGAAAGAGGACGGAGTGCCGAAGGAAGGGGTCGACTTCGCTACCTGCCCGCGGTGTGACCGGAAGGTCAAGCTGACCCGGCTCGGCTACTTCGAGCCCCATCAGACGAAAGGCGAACGATGCGAGACGAGCGGAGTTCGACTGGTGAACCTGGAGCTGCCGGAGAAGGTCGAGCTGGCGACGGAGCAGGTGAAGACGCTGGACGAGATCCTTTCTGTACCGAGTGCCGACTCTTCTGCATCCACGGAGACGAGCTCCCCGGAGTCCTCGAATACATCAAATGGTTCAACCGGGAGCGATGAATGTGGTGCCCAGAGTGTGCAGCTACCAGCCGTAGATTCGGACATTACGGAGGATGCTCCTACGGAGTCCTCGACGGCGTCGACGAGTACCTCGAAGGAATCGCCCAAGCTGCCGCCCGACGAAAGTCCTTTCTCGCTCGGCGTGACGTTCAGCCGGTTCCTTCAGCCGTTCAGCCCGTTCCTTCAGCCGGGGGAGTGGATCCCGCCGACCCTGGTGTTCCTTCAGCCCCCGGCATACGAGACGGTCAGGGCCGAGCCGATGGGCGACCTGGCCAAGGAACTGGCGACCAAGATCAAGGAAACGTTCTATTCGTACTCGAACAGAAAGTCGACGGACAACCGCTCGGCTCAGACGACTCTCGGCCCGAGTGAGATCGGCACTCCTTGTGATCGTCGCCTGGCGATGTCCCTGATGGGAATTCCCCCGGTCAACGCCGGTGGGGATGGCTGGGCGGCTTTCGTCGGGACGTGTACCCATGAGGGCATGGCGAACATCTATACCTTCGCTGACGCCGGTACCGGGCGGTATGCGGTCGAGCTTCCGGTGTTCACCGGTTCGCCGACCGTGCCCCGCGGCACTACCGACCTGCTCGACCGCCGTGACGGTACGGTCGTTGACTGGAAGGTGATGGGTGCCTACTCGCTCAAGAAGTTCAAGGCCGAGGGCCCGTCGGCCACGTACAGGACCCAGGCGCACGTCTACGGGCTCGGCGCGGAGAGGTCGGGGGAGCGGGTCAAGTCGGTCGCGATCGTCGGTCTGCCGCGCGCTGGCAGCTCTTTGGACGAGATGCACGTCTGGACGGAGAAGTACGACCGGAGGTTCGCCCAAGCGGCGTTGGATCGGGTCGAGAGGATCGGCGCGAGGCTCAACGGCGACACTCGGATGAAGCTGGAAATCGCAGCGACGATCGACGTCGCCGACGATTGCCGGTACTGCCCGTTCCACCTGAAGAAGGATGCGGGGATGCAGAAAGGGTGCCCAGGCGCATGATCGGTTTTATTGACACCCTGACCGGAAGTCCCTGCCCCTGGTGCGGGGAGCCGATCGGTCCCGGGTTTTCGGTTCAGGAAATGGCTCCCGACGACTGGGTGGTCATCTGTGTTGATTGCGAGTTGGTCACTGAAGTTTCCGGGGGCAAGTAGATGCCCTGGCAAGTGACCGTGCAGGAACGGGACGGCGAGAAGCACAAGCCGTGCTCGGACGTCCATCTGACCAGGGCCTCGGTCTACAAGATCCGGCTCTACCTGATCAAGATCAACGAAGGATCCGGGAAGAAATTCTTCCTGAAGAAGGTATAACCCCGGGGAATCCGGGTACATAACTCCTGTGAGGCGGCGTCACTGCCGCCAAGTAGGATCAAGCCCTAACCTACGAGAGGTCCACATGTCCCAGTTCCAGCAGCCCGCGATCGCCAACCCCGAGGACAAGTTCGTTGCCGCGGAGCACAACGGCGCGCTTCTGCTCTTCTTCCCGACCGAGTTCAAGCAGGGCATCACCACCGCCCACGGCGAGTCCGACGCGGTGTCGACCCGGGTTGTGAACCTGGAGAACGGCCGCATCCTCGACAACGCCCTGATCTTCGCCACCGCTCTCGTCACCCAGCTCAAGACTGCAGTCCCCGATGGCATGGTTCTCGGGCGCCTCGGCCAGGGCCAGAACACCAAGGGCAACCCGCCGTGGCTCCTGTCCCCGCACACCGCGGAGGACGTCGCGAAGGCCGAGGCCTACCTGGCCGCCAATCCGCGGAACCAGTTCGCCCAGCCGCAGGTGCAGACCCCTCCTACCGCGCCCGCCTGGAACGCTCCGGCTACACCGGCAGCGCCCGCCTGGGGTGGCCAGGCTTCCGCTCCGGCGGCCCCGGCCTGGGGTGCCCCTGCCGCTGCCCCGGTCGTTGACCCCGGCCTGGTGGCCGCTCTCGCCGCGAAGGGCGTGAACCTTCCCCCGGGTACCACTCAGGAGGCCGCTGAGGGCATCTGGGCGGTCGTCGGCCGCTAGTAAGGCCGGGTCCACCCCGCCCACTAATCGGGGTGGACCTTCAATCCCTCATGGCGCAACGGCAGCGCAACGGACTGTTAATCCGTAGGTTCCTGGTTCGAATCCAGGTGAGGGAGCTCCTCCCACGTTAGTACCCCATAAACTAGGGCGTGGCCCTCTCCACTAATCCTTGTGGGAGCTGGACACTCTTGGGCCACGCCCTACACCTCGGAGGACATCCGCATGAGCAAGCTGATCATCGTCCTGGCAGATCTTCAAGTCCCGTTTCAGGACCCGAAGTACATCCGGGTGATGAAGAAGTTCGTCGATGAGATGCGGAAGTCGAAGAACTTCGACACCGTGGAAGTCGGCCAGATCGGCGACCTGATGGACCAGCCCCAGGTCGGGCGCTGGAACAAGAGCGGCGCCGGGGAATTCGCCGGAACTTTCTGGCGAGACGTCAAGGCCACCCGCGAGATCATCCGGCTGTTCGAGTTCGACTGGGTCAAGGTCGGCAACCACGATCGGCGCGTCGAGGACTACATCGACAAATACGCGCCCGCACTGGGCGGGGACGACTCCGAGTGGAACCTGTCCCGCCTCTTCGAGATCAAGGGCAAGAAGAACATCCTCCGCGCCAAGCCGTTCAAGATGGCACCCGGATGGATCGCAGCGCACGGCGACGAAGGCGGCCTCAATCAGGTGTCTGGCCGTACGGCTTTCGGCCTGGCGAACCGTTGGGGCGAGTCGGTGGTCTGCGGGCACACGCACCGCGCCGGTTCGGTTTCGACCACGATCGGCATGCAGGGCTCGCGTCGCCGGATCACCGGCATGGAGGTCGGTAACGGAATGCTCGAGGCGTCCGCGACCTATATCAAGTCCGCGGCGCCCAACTGGCAGAAGGCTTTCGGCTTGTTCGTGGTCGACGGACGCCAGACTTACGACCAGCTCGTCATGATGACACCGTCGTGCCGGTTTACCTACGATGGGCGCGTCTACAAGCCCTAGACAGGCCTAAGGTTGACTGTGACCTGGTCATACTCGTCTAGGTCATAGTCAACTCGACTGGAGTAACCATGAGTAGCGAAGGTCACCCCCCGACACCCGAGCCGCCCAGCCCAAACGGCCGACGGCGGCAGTGCGTATCAGCTTTCCTGGTCGGCGCCCTGCTCGGCACCGGTGTCGCCCTATCCCCTCGGGCGTTCGCGGCCACCCCCTCTCAGGATGCCTGCCATACCATCAACGACTCCACCCCGGTCGGCGACTGCGGGCCGTTCAGGCAGCTCTACAGCGAGTCGTTCAACGCCCAGCAGGTCCCGCTCGGCCGGTTCAAGAACTGCGCCGGAGACGGCGACTTCAAATGCGCTGGACTCTCAGGGACCCGATACTACGGCTCTCTGGGCGCCTATCCTTCAGGCTGGGCGGACACCGCGACATCCGGCGCCGACGGTAATGGTGGGCGGACGTTCGGTGGCTACTACCGCCCCGAGGACACCACGTCGGTCATCAGGACCGCGTCCGGTGACGGCCAGCTCAAGGTCCACATGTTCCGCCCCGCGGCTGGCGGCTCGAATCACGTCTCCGCCCCGGTGCCCCTGAAGTGCATGAACCTGCGCTACGGGAAGTTCACCGAGCGGACCCGGGTGTCATCGGTGGCCGTCGACGGTTTCAAGATGGCCCACCTGCGGTACACCCCCAACGAAGTCGACTTCCCCGAAGCGGGCGGCAACTTCAAGTCGGACCCCATCTCGGTTTTCACCCACGGATTCAGCGAGTCCGCGGGGGACCTGCTGCCCAACGCGGCGTGGACCGGATGGCACACCTACTCCCAGGAGATCGTTCCCGGGCGTCTGCGGTTCTACATCGACGGAATCCTGAAGAAGACGGTCAACGCCGACTTCCCGGACGCCGCCGATTGGGTCCTGCAAAACGAATCGGCCCTCGGCGGCGGTTACGCGGCCAAGGGGTCCTCGGTTGACATCTACACCACGGGTGTCGCCTGCTACAAGTACTAGCCCTAGGAGAAAAGATGATTCCCACCGTCCTGGCATCCTTCCTGATCGGCATCTATACCCTGGCCATCGTCGCTACCGTCACGTCGATCGGCAAGGAGCGTAAGACGGTCACCACCCCGAAGCAGGCTGCGGTTTGCGTCGTCGCCTATGTCGCCCTGATCGCCCTGCTCGTCATCGGCATGGTCCGTGGCTAAGAAGTGTCAGGCCGGTCATCTCCGGTGTGACTGCGGCATGATGTGCTGCGCTATCACACCGGAGCGTGGCCGGGAGATCGCCGAGTCCGCCCGAGAGAAGGTCAACTGGGCGGACTCGGTCGGTTACGGGGCCTCATGTACGTGTGGGGTGAAACCCGAAGCCGGGCACCATCAGGTGCTGGGCGTAGTCGTCGACAGGGGGAGGTGC